>Ga0255758_10000243_pt1 | contig 60390 bp, 46 predicted proteins | sample 011ome_24_FD_179958 | JGI IMG/M metagenome (GOLD analysis project Ga0255758, IMG submission 179958) | Coastal salt marsh microbial communities from the Groves Creek Marsh, Skidaway Island, Georgia - 011513CT metaG (version 2) | ecosystem: Environmental > Aquatic > Marine > Intertidal zone >... | reverse complement strand
TTTTGGTTCGTGTGTAAATTGTTTCGTTGGTGTTTTTTGTTGGCTCAAAAAAAAAAAACAAGAGCAGACGACAGACACACGAAAACACAAATGAGTTGTTGTTTGTTCGGAGTTCCAACGACTTTTGCAAAAAAAGCAAAAAAAGGAGAAAAAAGAAGAAAAAGAATCTCTCTCCCCCATAATACTTTTCTATAGTAAGTGCTGTTGTTGTTGTTGTTGTTGTCGTTGATTCATTCTTTCTCTCCGCCTTTGAAAGAGAGAGAAGAACAGAGAGAGAGAGAGAGAGAGAAAGGAACGCGTTTTTTTAAGTCGGCCTTTTTTTTCCCAAAGTTTTCAAGTGCGTTCGTGTACAGTAATCAATCTCTCTCTCTTCTTCGTTGGCGGCGAATTTCTCTCGAGTTCCAAAAATCGATTTCTCTCTTCTCCAATTGAGAGAGAAAGAGAGAGAGAAGAGCGCATCAGTCATCAATCATGGGCGGCGCGAACGGGAAAAGCAAGAAGAAGAAGTCGCCTCGGGATGGGAAATCCGGAGGGAAGAGTGCGAATTATAAGAAGACGGGGATGAAAGGAGGAATGAGTGGTGATAAAAATGCGACGAACAAAAACACAAACGGTAAAAGTTCAACCGCGCGGGCGTTAGAAACACAAATTGAATCCGCGTTGACGCACATCTCGTACGATCGCATCGAACAGGGTTTGTTGGAATTGAAAGATATTTGTAAGAAGAATTCAACGAACGTGGATGCGTTGGAAACGTACGCGTACGCGTTAGCCGAGTACGGGGACCAAGAAGAAGCGCTGGACGCGTTGAGAGACGCGGCGAAGGCGAATCCGGACAGCGGGTACGAGAAGTTTATGTATCTCGGGCAGTTGTTGGACGACGGGAAAGCGGCAACGGCGTGCACAAAGAAAGGGTTAGATTTGTTGGAAGAACAAATGAAAAAAGGGGACGCGTCGGTGGCGGATAGGCACTGTTCGGCGTGTTGCGCGTTGGCGGAACAGATTTTGGGATGTCGAGACGAAGAAGACGGGATGGACGGCGATAACGCGGTGGATGACGAGACGGCAAAAGCCGTGGAGGAATTACTCAAAAGAGCGCAACAATCGGATAAAGAAAGCGCGGAGCCGATGCAAGTGCTGGCGTGTTTGCGAAATGAGCAAGGGAAGAAGGACGAGGCTTTGAAATATTTGAGAGAAAGCATCGCCAAGTGGAGGAAGCCGATGCAGTTGGTCCAAGAGACGAAGAAAGAGAGAGATATTTACGAACGAAAGAGACCGGCGCCAGGAGCGAAAGATTACGCATCCTCGTCGGAGGACGACGTGGAGAAAGAAGAAAAAGAAGAAAAAGACGACGACGACGATGAAGAATACACGCCGAGATTCCAAGACTACGAGGTAAGTTTTGAGTTTCGATTCGAAACCGCCAAATTGTTGTTGGAAATCGACACCTCCGCCGCGCTCGCGATTGAAATTCTCGAAGAGCTCTTAGAAGAGCGCGACGGCATCGTCGACGTCTGGTATTTGTTGGCCTACGCGCATTACGGCGCGAATGAATTGGACGATTCGTTGGAGATTATCGAAATTGGCGAAAAATTAGCTGCAAAATCGAAAGATACCGGCGTCCTTCAAGAGGACGAAGCCGAAGGCGCTTTGATGAACTTCGCCGAGTTGAAACACGTCATCGAAGAAGTAAGGAGGGAGTGCGATGAACAGGTCAAATAAAATCAAAAACTCGTGTACCATAAAACATTGAAGCACTTGTTTTTACACAGGTACAATTTAAAGATCGCCACCATTGTTACTGTTGATCCCATCCATCGCGTTCGCCAACTGCTCCAACTGTTCGATGTCCATGTTCTCGCCACCCATAAAGCTCAACCCTTTCGATTGCAATTTTTTCAACAGCCTTACTCTGTTCGGATCCATCCCGGTGTAATCTTTTGACTTACCGCCGTTCAACTCGTCCATCATTCTCTTCATTCTCGCCGCCTCTTCCGCGACTTCCTCCTCCGGCGTCATCTCGTCTCCCGAGTACGGACGTCTCCCCTCATTTCCCACATCTTCCTCATCTTCAGTATTCGCGACGTTAACTTCTTTCTTCGGCCACTCCCACGTGTCGACGACCCGTCGAATCCAATCGTCCTTCTCCGCGCACGCTTCGCACGTCGTCCCTCTCAAGTCTAAGAACTCCTTCAACATTCTTACTTTATATTGCTTCAAGTGTCGTACTTCTGGCATCGGCGGCGGCCAGATTTTCGAGTCCTCGTCGTCTTCGATCTCGGGGTACGGATCGATCTCGTCCGGGTTATCGTTTGATGGGGGATCTTCGTCGTCGTCGTCGTCGTCCTCGTCCTCGTCGTCGTCTTCCTCGCGTTCATCATCCCCAAACGACGGCGTCGTTTCCTCGCCGTCTTCGGCTTGCGCGAAAGCAACGATTTTGGACGTCGACGTCGTCGAGGACGACGACGAGAGAAAGCCCGCGAAGTGCGCGATGGAAAGCATCATCAGGAGTAAGAGAAGAGGTTTCTTGAACACCAACATTGTGTGCGTGTGTGGTGTGCGTGTGTGTGTGTCACTTTGTACTAAAAATGAGGTCAAAAAAAAAAGGTCAGGCAAAAAAATATACACAAGTAGAATATTTACAACCGGTCGTTTCTTTTATTCGCCCGGGAGGAGGACGGCGCGATAATATCTCTTGTGAAATGCAAACATGATTGATTCGCATTCAGGGGAGTATAACCCTTCTTCTCGATCTTCGTCGCCACCGCTGCCGCTTCGGGATGAAGAAGAAGAAGAAGAAGAGGCGACTTTGGAGCGGAGCCCTTTTTGTACGGAGGCGCACAGATTTTCGTCTTCGTCTTGGACGACGCGAGAGGCGAGGAGACTTTGCTTTATGAATAACTCTTCGTCGTCGTCCTCGTCGTGGTTGGTGTTATCGATGTACCAGTTGAATTCGACGACGCACTTATTTGGGTCTGCAGGATTTGGGAACGCCACGTTGGTATCCAGCCAACGTCCGTATCTGTTGAGACAGACGTTCGGAAAGGCAAACGCGTAGGTCGCTGAGCCTAAACCGAGGCGAGAGTTGGTGTTCTCTTCTTTTCTAACGTCCACGGATTGAATCGAGTTCATATTATCGAAGAGCGTGATGTTATATTTGCTCATGTCGCAACCTTCTTTGACCAGCGCTTTATGTGCGAAAGGGACGTGGAAACCTCCATCGAGATAGTTATCTATGAAAACTTTCCAATTCGATTCAACTTCAAACGTTTCGCGAGCGACGTGACGAAAAGACTCGCGATCGGAGACGTTGATATCAGCTTCTTCGACTCGACTGGCAAAATCTGCGCCTAAAAACGTTCGCAAAGACGACGACGACGACGACGACGAACTCTCATCTTTCTTTAGAAACACAAACGGACCGAACGTTTCGCACACGTAACCGCCTTTGAGTTTAATCTTTTCCGTTCGCTCTTCCATGCCTTTCATTCGAGTCGCCGAGATGAGCTTCCCATTTCCTTCATTTGATACATCATACGTGAATCCGTGATACGGACATTGCAACGCCGCCGCGCACGAGTTTGCTTTCGCTGTGCACGTGCCTCGTTTCTTATCAGCAACCTTCGCGAAATGGTGTTGGCACACGTTTTCGTACGCTTTAAACGTATTCTCTTCCGTTCGCACGCATACTATTTCTACAGCGGCGGCGGCGGCGTTTTCGCTTTCATCGGAAAACACAGTGGTTGTAAAATAATCGTTCACGCTTGGCGCATCCGAAACGTGCCCGATGCAAACCCAATCCTTCTCTGGCGAAAAGACCGTGGCGCGTTCACGCTGCGCCAATTTCTCACTCGTGTAGTACGAAGGTGGAATAGGGGAGGCATCCTCGATTGCTTTATCGAATGACGTCCACGGAGTGAAATCGTGTGGTTGTGTCGTCCGCGCGTCTTCTTCTCTTTCTTCTTTAATCTTCGGCGTGGAAAAACCCATGGGACATTTGAGAACGTTTGACGATACTGTCGTCGATGATAAAGAAGAAGATGACGACGACGATGAAGACGACTGGACTTTTGGCAAATTCGCAACCAAATATTCTAATATCAGATTCTTCAAGTTGGCGTTTTCGAGCGATTTGTACTTCAACTCGCTTTCGCTCGCTTCGGTGATGGCGACGAACAGCGACTCCGCGGCTTCCGGCGCCGAAAAATTTTCTAACGGTTCTAAATACGTCTTCACCGTAAACAATGAAAACCCATTCGTTTTTAGTTTCGATATCGTTTCGTATTCTACGCGCGTAAACATTTTACTCCCAACCTCGCGAACATTTTTCGGCATACCTTGCGTCGGGTCCATATATCCCGTGTGCATCGCGTCGATGTCGCCGAAAGAATTGGTCGAACTTTCCTCCACTAAATGTTTTCTATTCATCACACCACCGATTTTAACATTCGTCGGATGCCAATCTAAATCGGTGCTAATTAAATCGCTGCTATTCTGTATCGCCCAATTTGCGCGAAACAATGGCTGTCCTCCGTCCTCGTCCATCTTCCTTAACAAGTTATCAAACACGCGCCTCGTCGCCATTTCAATTTTCTCCTCGTAGTTCGGCACCGGTTTGTGCAGCTGCGATAAGTTCTTCCCTTCGCGTTTCTTTGGGTCGAAGGAAAAGCACACCACGCCGGCGACGAATTCGTGCTCCGAAGGTTCTCTGGCGAAGAAATCTCCACCGTTTTCCTGTTTCTCACTTTGTGCTTCTTCTCCGCCGTTTCTGCTTCTTCGCATTATACAAAACTCGTTCGTGCTCAATCGCGCGGCGGTGATCAATGCCTCCTTTCCCGACTTCGGTTCTAAAGAAGCCGTGTAGTTATCGAGCTTTGGTATTGAAATCATTCGGCTCCCGTCCTCGTTCTTCTCTGTTATCGCGTACCTTTCTGGATACTGTTCCGTCAACAACTCCGCAACCGCGTTTAATAACTCTCGACAGGCTTCGTCCAAGTCCGTTCGCTCCTCTTCTTTATACACGACGCAACGCTCTCCGTACGCGTCCAATATCGAATGCTTCATCTCCATTTCTTTCAACCAAACGTCCTCCGTGCCTTCTTCCAGCATATTTCGTCGAAAATCTGGCAGTTTTTTCAAACCCGTACCGATCGATTTCCCTTCGTTGGACCACAAAAACCGTCCTCCGATTGGGATTCGTGGTTTCCCGACGTCGTTGTTGTTGTTGTTATCGTTCTCGTCGTCCTCGTCGTCGTCTTCACCGTTCTCGTTATTGTTGCTCGCGCATCCCGACCCAAAATTCGAAAGTGGGAATGGATTCCTTTTTTGTTTCTCTTCGTTCATCCTAACCACCACCTTCGCGTTCCGCCTTCGCCTCCGCATCCTCCCCCCTTTCGCGGCGTTGTCGTCGACGGAAGCCGCCCGGAGGAGAAAAAGGCTTTTTGTCATCTCTCCGCTCTCGCTCGTCGCTTTCAGATCTGACTTTTGGAGAGCGGAGAGAAAGAGAGAAAGAGAGAGAGAAAGAGAGAGAGAGAGAAAGAGTGAGAGAATTTTGTAACGGTGTCGTGGCTCTAACACTGAGAAGACCCTAAATCGAGTTTGTGTTCTTCGCGCAGAGCACTTTTTTTTTTCGTCTCGCCGAGTCATTAAAAAATGGACGAGAGGTTTGACGATGATTACGCGCTCGGGTGTCGCCCGTTCGCGTCGCGCACTCCGTGCAGGCACTCGAAACTGAACGAACGCTGCGAAGCCGGGAAGATCGATTACTTGGCGTTTTATTTTTGCACGGATGACATCAACGACTCCGTGCCGGCGTTTATGAAAGTGCCTTTACTCGCCGTCTGGGCCGGGATTTTGTTCAGCGCGATTGCGATTGTCGCGGACGTGTTCTTTGCGCCCGCTATTCGAACGATTTCGAAAATGTTTAAACTGCCGGACGACGTCGCCGGGGCGACGTTGTTGGCGTTGGGCGGGTCGGCGCCGGACATTTTTACGCAGTTGGCGGCGATGTGTATCAGCGAGGAACCGGATTTTAATTTGGCGATGAGCGAATCTGTCGGGGCAGGGATTTACGTCTGTTCGATTTGTAAGGCGTTGGCGGTGGTGTTTTCGCCAGGTGGTAGTGGGGTTACCGTGGAAGCGGTACCGTATTTGAGAGATTGCGTACACTACTGCGCGTTGTTGTTGATTTCGTACGCCATGTGTTCGTACGGTCAAATTTCGTTCGCGTTTGGATTTATGTATTTAGGTGTGTACGCGTTTTACGTGTGCTTTGTGATTTACGGGAGACATTGGGTGGATGATTTGATTCCAATGAGTTGGAAAGGGGTCGGGAGTGGTCACGGTAGTCAGAGTGGAAAACATAGTAGCGGGATGAAGACGGTGAAGAGCCACGTGTTGGAAGACGCGAGCGACGAGGAGGACAATAATAATAATAGCATGGAGATGGCACACGGAGTAGTTGGTCATCATCACGGTGGCGGGGAAGACGACGATGACCAGGTGGATTTACACAGAATGTATGAAATCACCGACGACGAGGATTCGGACGATGAGTACGTGCACTCGCCGATAAGTTCTCCGAGAGGTGGGGGCGGCGTCGCAACAACGACGAACAAAAATCTGCACAACTTGAGCAGCAAGTTCGCGCAAGGGTCGCAACGCGGCAGTATTAGCGATTCGGGCAATAGAGGAGTTGGAGCGGCTATTAAAAGTCGAAGACATTCGGATGGTTTTTCTTCCGGGCAGTATTTTTCTTCCCTCGTTTCCTCTTTTCGGAGATGGTTGTCCATGCAATCCGGAGCGAAGAAATGGTCGGACGATCCAACGACGTGGTTGACTGGATGGATCGTTGTTATAGTGTCGTTGACTATGCCATCTACTAGCCGTGGCCGCGTGCGCCCATTGCACGCCGCTGTTATCGCGTTTGTCGCGCCGTTGTTCCTCTTATACGCCACGGGCATGTTGGACATTGTTTTGTTCGGCTTCGATGGCACGGCGAGAAGTTTACTGGAGAAAAAAATGAACAAAAGCGCCAACGTTCGAGGACAACACGGTGAATTACAATTCTCCGCGTACGCTATATTTGCGATATGCGCGTTCTGGGCGAGACTCGCGCACGCGAGAACGCCCACTCGAGGCGCCGATCCGAAAACCTCACCAATTATGCTCTTCTGCGCGTTTACGGTCGGCATCGCCTGGATGCACATTTTAGCCGACGAAATTGTCTTCATGTTCCAAGCATTCGGTCACATCTTCGGTATTCGAGAATCTCTTTTAGGTGGCACGTTAATGGCATGGGGCGCGAGCGCGGGCGATTTGGCCGGTATGCTCGCCGTCGCCAGAATGGGTCACGCAAAAATGGCGGTCACCGCCTCCTTAGCCTCGCCGGGAACGCAACTCGCGGTCGGTTCCGGTATTTCTATCGTAATCGTCCGATTGAGAGGTATTTCGGTCCCAATCAATTTCACGACGCCAATGAAAATGCTCATGCAATACGGCATCGCAGTCACCGCGTATTACGTGTTTTTGGTTCCAGTCGTGCACAAATTTTCATTCAAGAAGGCGCAAGCGACGAGCGTTGCAATCACGTACGCGGTATTTGTCATCGCCTTCGTCGCCGTCGCCATGCGCGGCACAGAGTAAAATTTCCGTTTAGTGAGAACGCGCGTCGTTGTAAGAAAAGATGAGTGTGCTGCTGATCTGCCCCGCGGCGCCCCTCCGCTCCACCACGCTTTTCGCGTTTGCGTTCTTCCTTTTTTCTTCCTTTCCTTTCTTTCGAAACGCTTTATTTTATTTTTTCGCAAAAAAAAACGCACTTTACACATCAATCGCATCGTCGTCAAAACCATGGTCGCCATCGCCTCTCTTTCCGCGGGAACCCTGAAATTTCGTAAGTTTCCCCCGTCCGTGGAGTTGAAAAACCCAAACCCGTCCGAATTTAACCCGCACATCGCCGTCGCGTTAGGGACGAGCGAAGGCCATCTCGTTCCAATCATGCGAGTCGAATTACCGGACGGAAAAATTCTCGAACCAGATGCCTATCGCAACTTGCACATGCTCGAAGAGTTTGAAATTCGAAACCCGAGCGAGTATTTACACTTTGAAGTTTTAGACGTGGAGCGAACGAAAGAGGAGAAGGAGAACCTCGTCGTCGTCGCCGCGGTTGATGGTGATAACAACAGCGGTGGAAAACGATACGAAAAAGGAACCACCAAAAAAACTCCTTCGACGAGAAAAGGACACGAGGAAAATCCAAAATACGTCGTGATCGCGAGCACGTCGATTGCGGTTTCGCACATGTTGGAAGATAACTGGTCGCATAAATTATACGGACACTGTTATAAATACGTAGAATTGGACTCTCCGGACGGTAAGGAGAAAAATGTGTGCACGATGAAGCTGCAGATGGATTACAAAGTCGTTCCGGAAGAATAAAACAAACCAAAGACAAAGACGTCGTCGTCGTCGACGACGACGACGACGACGACGACAACGACGACGACGATGATGATGATGATGGTGATGATGGTGATGATGTTGTTGCTGTTGTTGTTGTTACATATTTATTCACTAATATTCTGGTACCAACTTGAGCTGCTTCTACTGCTATAACTAGTACTAAAAATCTAAAAGTTTTTCGTCCCTACTCAACGTCTTTTCCGTTTCTTCTTCCCGCCTCCTGGCGTGGACACATCCGGCGCAGACAGACCATCAGGCCCACCTCTTTTTTTCTTCTTCAAATTCGACAGCGGGTTCGGTCCTTTCGTCTTCTTCATCTTATAACGAACGTTCGTTTTCACGTCGTACATGCTCCTCGTTTCCTCTTCTCCTCCTTCTCTTTCCGTCAACAACGCGCGCATCTCTTTCTCCGAAACGCCTTCGTTTTTCTCCGTCTGTCCTGCAAACCCGCTCTTACTGTCCGCGTCCACCGGCGGTTCCATCTGTAACCCGCTCACGTGGCAGAAAATAATCGGTACTTTCGCGCTTTCCTTTCGTAACTGCTTTTTCAGCGCTCCGTCTTGCGTGCAGACGATGAATCGTTCTCGATTGTCCTCTTTACACGCGTCGAGTATGCTCTCTTTGACGTTCTCTATGTACCCGCTGCTCCTGTTGTTTTTCTTCGTATTCTTCTTCATCGTCGCGTCATCTCTTCCTCCTCCTCCTCCTCCTCCTCCTGAGGGGTTTTCGTTTTCATTCACGAGCAACAGCTTGTGCGTTTGATTCGCGGCTTCCGCGAAGTCCTCGCCTTTCATGGTCTCCAACTCTTTCCTCACCGCTCGCGTGGTGAATATTTTGCACGTCGATGGGTTCGCGGATAAGAATTTGGTCACGTGATGCGCGGCGGAATCGTCCAGTTTCCGCGCGACGCACGCGGAGACGAAGTTTCCGTCGAGGAGAATTTTGTACGGTTCGCGGAACCCGTGGACTGTGCGGTAGTATCGAAGGTATTTCCGGACTTTAGTTTTGCGTTTGACTCTCATTCTTTGTCGTGGTTGTTTACTACTCGTTTACGTTTACGTTTACGTCCTCTTTTTTATTCGCGGCGCGTTGACGCGACCGAGTGCGTTGAGAGAAAGAGAGAGAAAGAAAGAGAGAGAGAGAGAGAAATGAGTTGTGGCGTGAGTTGTTTCGTTACAAAGACAGAAGTACAAACTATTTTAATTTAATAAAAATCTAAGAATAATATATGATTAAGCGACTGCTCGATGAACGTCTGTACCTCCTTTCTCTTCGGAAGAAGAGACGCTTTCGAGACCGTCGACGACGTCCGCGGTAGCGGCGGTCGATCGTTGTTGTTGTTGCTGTTTGCGTTGGCGCTTCGAAGCGGCGTCCGATGACGAAGCGGTTGGCTTCACTTGGACGCCGGCGGCGGAGTAGCAGTTAAACACGTGTTTTCCGACGACTGGTTTCTTGGCTAAAGTATTTTCCTCCGAGAGCTCTTCGTTGACGGCCGATTCGAGACCGAGGGAGGAGTTTTCTTCTAAATCGTCTTGTTGTTGCGGTTGTTGTTGCTCTTTGGCGCCGCAAACGACTCTTCCTAACCAGTTCTCCAAACTCTCCTTCGGCACGTTCATGTCTGAGCTCAAAATAAAATCGAAAATATTGTTCACGAATTGCGCCGAGACGATGTATGCGTTCGCGTTGGTCGCGTCTTGCGTTCCTTGCCATTTGCGGATCTCGATGACGTTACCGCTCGAGTCTGGGAAGGTTTCAAAGATTGGATCTTTCGTGCCCAGATTTCCCAAGAACATGACGTCGAAATCGTTCGATGCGTGCGCCGAGATGACTCGAATGGCGTCCATGGGAATGGCGAGATTGGACGTGTCTAACAAACCATCGGCGTCCAAAATCAAAGCCTTTTCATTTTTCGCGTCTTTAGCGAGTTGCCATCGGTAGACGTGAGAGAAGAGTTTTCCCAACTCTGGAATCTTTTCAGTTTGCCACCACTTGGAGGATAACTTACCGGTTTCTTTATCGCGGTCGACTAACGCTTCGAACCATCCCATGCCTCTCAAATTGTTCAAGTTCCACTCTTTCGCCAAGGTCATCTCCTCGTCGTCATCCTCAATCAATGCAGATACTTTATTACCACTCTTCTCTGAATTATCCTGCAAACTTTCCTTTTCCTTCTTCTCTTTCTTGTACGCTTTGTACAAAACTTTCACGTCATCGGCGGTGAGCCCAAGCGGTTTCAAACTTTCGATGGTTTCGGAGGTATCTTCGATCACTTTGCCGAGTTTCGGTTGTTGCGCCTCCCCAAGAGTCGAGCCAGCCGCAGCATCTAAATACACGCCAGAACTGTCGTTTTCGGAGTCCATGAATTTTCGCTCGTATTTCGGTTTCGGCGCTTCACTCATTGCGTCTTCGACAAACTTTTTGAAATCGAAATACCCGAGCGAGGGAAGTTTTTGTTTCTTCTTCGTTTCCTTCTCGTCCTCGTTATCGCCAGTGCCTAAATACGAAATGCCTTCTCCATCGTCGCTGTCTATGGTCTTCTTTTCCGGATGATTCGAGAGCATGTCGTCGATGAAACTTTTGAAGTCGAAATAGCCCAAAGAGCTCGTCTCTAAATCGTCGAACGAAGAAAGTGACTTCTCTTTCTCGTCGCCTAACGAAGCCCCCATGGATTGGGTGGAGGAGCTGCCTGAAGTTGCTTTTTCATCGTAATCTTGATCATCTTCTTCCTCTTCATCATCTTCGTTTGATTGTTCGCTCACTTTTCCTTTGATCACGTCGTTCACGAATTTACCCATCTGAAAGTACCCGAGTTTACCTCCTTCGATTTCCTCCTCATCTGCCTTCATCAAATTTCTTCTTCGTCTCAATCTGCGAGTCGCGATTCCATCTTCAATCTCGTCTTCGTTGACGAAATTTCCCAGCTTGGCTTCCATCTGCGCCGCTTCCGCCGCTCTCGCTTTCAATCTAAAAATACTCTTCAACGCGTACATCGCTTTATCGATATTCACCGGCCATTGGCTCGGGTCAATTGGTTCAACCACTTTCACGTACCTCTCCAACTCTCTCTCGTCGCCTCCTACGGAGGCAATCAACGCCACTAAACTCTCCGCCGAATTTTCTGAATTCGCTTGCACGTTAAGATACGTGCTCAAATCCCACGCTCTCGAAGCCTCCTCCGCTTGCGACTGCTCCTCGGCTTCGTCCTCTTGATCGTCTTTATCTTCTGAAGAACCGCCGGGGCCGCCGTCGGCGGCGGTGGCGCTTCCGATGCTAATCCTCTCCCCATTCGCCTCCGCCTCGTCCGCGTCGACGCCTTCGTTCTCTTTGCCGCCGCCGTCGTCGTCGTCGTCCGCCTCTCTCTTCCCCATCATCGGTTCTTCCTTCGCTCGTCTGCTGCTGCTGCTGCTGCTACTCACCTCTTCGTTGTTGTTGTTGTTGTTGTTGTTGTTATCATTCTCTCTCCTCCGTCTCATGTTCCTCTCGTCGCTCGTCTTTTTCTCGTCGCCTTCCAACGCCGCCGCGATCACCGACGCGATTTCCTCCTCCGTGTGAAACGCCAGTTCCGGTTCCACTTGTTTACTCTCCACGAGCGCGTCCGGGGATCTCGCCGTCGCCTGTGTCGTCGATGACGACGACGACGACGACGACGACGACGACGATGATAATGCCTCGCCAAATTGATGCCGCTGCTGATAACGATGCCTTTGTTTCTGCGCGAGTAAACGTCCATCGTCATCATCATCCCTTCTGCGCGGCGACAGATCGACGCCGAGCAATCCTCCAATCGTCGCCGCGGCCAAAAAGAAGATGAAAATCATCTTCCCCCACCTGGACGTACACGACGTACACGACGTAAACGAGGAGGAATAAAAAGTTTCCCCCATCGTGTTGTTCATCAAAATCGAATTAGTAGTATTTGTCTTCTTCGCTCGCGTCGTCGTCGTCTGAATAATCGTCCTCCTCGCTAAGAGAGGTTCTCGGTCCTCCTCGTTCGTCATGACGACGCGAGGACGAAGCGACGAAAGAAAACGCAAGGATCGAGTTCTGACTGACGAATTTCATTGATGAGAGAAAAAAGTGTACTTTGTTTTTTTCTTCAAACCCTAAATACTTTTTTTTTGTCGTCTCTTCTTGCTTCGTCTTCGTCTTCTTCTTCCGTTCTTTTCATTTTTCTTTCTCTCGGAGTAAAGTGTGAGATTGAAGGAATACGCGGTGGCTTTGTCTCTCTCTCGTTCTCTCGTCGAGAGGAAGACTGTGAAGAAGAGGAGGGGTTTCGTTGTTCGTAGTAGTCGTGTTGGGCTTTTGCGGTTTTTGTTGTCGCGCGAAAGGCGTTTGAAAAAAGAGAAGCACTGAAGAAGAAGACTCGTATCAAAAATGTGCTTTTTGTTTTACCCAACTTTGAGAGGATGATGAACGTAAACCCCGTCGAGAGAAGACGACGAAGACGACGTAAACGACGAAGCGCGAAAGAAGAAGAAGAGGAGGAGGAAGGATTTTTCGTGTACAGGAGAGACCCGTGGACGAAAGAGAGGGTGAAAGTGAACGAAGACGGAGAGGAGATCGAGAGGAGTTGTTCTTCTGAATCCTCGGAGTCAGATTCCGAAGCACATCGTCCCGGTTCTTCTTCTTTTTCTTTTTCTTTTTCTTCTTCTTCGTCGTCGTCGTCCGAGGAGGAGGATGAGGATGACGATGCCGACGTCTCGGGCGGCGAAGAATGTTGCGAAGATGAAGAAGAAGACAAAGAACAAAACGAAACGCTTTCAATCGATGAGGACGACATCGCTTTACTCGCGGTGCATCCTTCGACAGGGGCGAATACTAATACTAATACTAATAATACGAGTGTTATCGAAGACTCGAGAAACTACTGTTTGTTTCGGTTCCGTTGGTGTTGGAAGTTTGATTCGTTGTCTTGGTGGGTGGCCATGTGTTTCTTATTCGCCGCTTTGTTTTGCGTCGTCGGTTCCGCGTGTTCGTGTTTTCGCCGGGTGACGAGAAACCCAGAGATGTACGTGAGAGCTGAACTGGTTCCGTATTTAATCGGCGGCTTTTTCTTCTTTTTTGCGAGCGCGTTAACGCTGTGGGCGTCCTACCGAGCAAAGAGGAAGTACTCGAGAGCGAAAAATAAGCGACGCGTGAAATTCGGGGGTGATGCAAGATTGAGAGAGCAAATACGAGATGAGAACGATTTGAACGTGGTTTTGTTTGAACAACGAACACGCGAGATGGAACCGAGCAGACAGATGTGGTTGAGAGAAAATAACGACGAGTGGATTAAACGAACGAGAAAGTTAGAATTGATTGGAGCGCTGTTGACGTTAATCGGAAGCGGTTTGTTCGTCGCCGAAATCATAGCGACGATGGTGATTGCAGATTCCGCGCACTGGGTTACCGTTCCAATACACGCGAATACGAACAGTACGCATCACGGTCACTGGTGGTATCACACGCACTTTGATTCCTCGGAAGATCGAAAGCAGTTCGTGCAAATGTCCACCGTAGTCGAAGTGCGAACTGGGCACTGCGGTGCGTTAGCTTATCTCTTCGGCTCGTGGTTTTATTGGTGCGCGAGTAAACGCCAGTGGGTGTGGAATCCTTTTCTGTTACCAAACGGCGCGCACGAAAAAATTTCATTTTATTCCTTAATCGGATCGTGGTTATTTTTAATCGGGGCGATAATGACACCGCCAGCGTCAACGTTTGCAGTGGCGAATAGCATGGCGAGCGGCGCGCCTTCTACTTCTTCGACGACGCATAACGAAACCGTGTCCTCATCGATGGTATCGATGGTATTAGAAAGACTCTACGATGAGATGGCGAACAATAATCATACGACGACGCCGAATAGCAGCGGTAACGCATCGAGCTCGCCGTATGGCAATGACTTTCCAACAAACCACGATATCAAAGCAGATCACGCGCGTTTTGTAAAAGGTGCGTTGTGGTTGTTTGTTGGCTACGTCATGGGCAGCGTTTGTTATTGCGTGCAAGCGCTTTTGATGATTCACACCATCGCGCTCGCGGAGCAAAGGAAACAGGCGCACGCGAACTCGTCGCATTCCCAACATTTGCGATCACATTTGCGACGTTCGCACAGTCACCGCCGAAATACTGCGGTTTAGTAGAGCATAACAATAACAAGTAGAAAGAAAAAAGGAATACATGTACGATACGATATGTGTACAGGTACCTGCTATAGCGCGATAGAAGAAATTTTTGTAATGTACTTTGATGAATGGAAATTCAAAAAGATGTTTTTGTCTCTCTGTGTTATATTACGTATATATTACTCGCGCGACTAAAGTTTCGCGCGCTATGTCTCTCTCTTTCTCTCTCTCTCTCTCTGTGTGTGTATGTGTTCCTTTTCCTCCTGCTGCTGCTGTTCTACCTACCTATCCCCCTTTTCTTTCTTTTCTTCTTACGAAGCCGTGACTGGCGCGTTGAAAGTGTCGTCCAAAATGCTTTGGCACTCGTACTGTAACTCCACTTTCAAAGCGGTCAAACTCCCGGCGTCGGATTTCCCACTCAAACCACTCGCGGCGGTATACGTGTCCCCAGTCATCACGCACAAAGGCACCCCGTTCATTTTCGAAATGTTCGCGGCCAAATCCGGCACTAACTTGAACGTCGAAAAGTACTTTCTCACGAACGTCTGCGTTAAGCTCCCTCCTTCTGGTTTTAAATCCTCGATGCCGGAAAAGAGACTCTTGATGTACTCGCTGTGTTCACACGCCGCCCACATTTGTTGCGCCATGTCGTCCATTTGCGCCTGCGTCGTTTTCGTGGGCGTAAACGGCGAGTGAATGCCTCGCGGCGTCGACGTCGGCTTGTTCGCCGTTTTGTCCACGCGAGTGAACACCATTTTCTTCACTCTCGCTTTCAACTGGTTCTTGATGTCCATATCAATCATCACGTCTTGGAACAAGGCGTTCTTGGTGACGTCTTGAAACAATCGATTAAAATCGACGTCGTCGAACGACAACGGGACGACAACTGATTTCACCGAAGCCAAAGCCAACTTTGTCAAAACGCACGCCGAAAGGTGGTCGGTATCCACAAACACCGTATCAAACTCCTTCGGCAACGATAAAATCGCTTTTTCCATCTCCTTTGCGGCAGGAAACCACTCGTCGCCAGTTCTCGCCCACAGAGGAATGTCTTGCTGCCCTGAACCGTCGTCCATGACGATATCCTGCGTGTGTTCCAAACTCCAACTCTCCTGCCCGCACCCGGCGATTAAATACAAGTTCTTCGGAACGTTCTCGTTATACTTCCCCGGTTGCGCCGCGTATTTCGTCAAATCCACAATTTCCTCCTCTTCCTGTTTCTTCTTCATTTGCTCGATCCTCCCCGGCGACGGCGTGAAATACGCCCCAAAAATCGATCGATGTTGTTGCGCCGGGGCGGCCACGCTCCCGTACGAGGACGCCTCCTCGTCTTCTCTCCTCAACTTTTTCCTCAACGCGGCCAACTCTAAATCTCGAACCAACGCGTCCGCTCGTTCGTCCGGATCCACCGCATCCACGGCCACTTGTAGTCCTTTCATCGGTCTCCCGAAGCCGTCTCGCGAGGACCCTCCCATTAACAACGCTGAAATATCCGAATATATTGAGAAATCAACGACCAAAATTTTGGAATCTGGTTTCGCGCGCGCCGCTTCGCACGCCAGTTGGTACGCCATGAACGTTTTCCCCGCGCCGCCTTTATTGTTCGCGAAACATATACCTTCACGACGCGTGAGTAGTATCCACCGCCGGAAAAGAAGACCGAAGAAGAAGAGAAAGTGCGCGTCAATATTATATAGAAAAGTGCCAACAATTTTCAAGCTTTTCCTCACGTAGAGTATTCAATCGAACGAAATCAAAATCATCAATCAAAAGCGGAGGACAAAAAAAGAACGACAACAACAACAAAACTTCGTACTGTGCGTCGGCGACATGTCTTCGTTTTTACTGAGAACGACTTTTATCACGCGCTTCTTCTTCTTCTTAAACGCGTGTGATAAAACAAAGAGGAGAGATGAGAGAAAAGTTTGCTCTTCTTCTTTTTAATTAATGAGGCGAACGAAAGTCTTCAAAAAAAAAAAGAGGGTGCCTTTGAAAAAAATGCCCTCGACCTTTTCTCTCTCCCGCTCTGCTTTCTTTCACACGAACGCGCTCTCTTTGAAGAAGGACAGAGGAGGAGGAGGAAAAGGAGAGACGAGGAGGAAAAGAGAGAATTTGAGCAAAAGTAATGCGACTGTTGTTGTTGTTGCGACGAGAACGAATTTTGATGAGAGGAAAAGCAGAAGACGCGAAGCGTTGTTGGTTTCCTTTCCTTCTTTAACGAGCGCGTTCGTTGTCTTTTTCTCCCTTCTGTTGAATGATGCCGACGCAAAGTCTGTCGAGGAGTGGAGTGAAGAAGATGAAATAACGTCCTGCGCGTACTTTGACATCGGCCTGTGCGAATCTATCGTTCGCGCGGAAAGGGCGTTGGGTGGAGACGCGGTGTGTTCGGTAGGAGACGCCGAGAAAATCGGGAGAGTGAAAATTGGTCTGTATGGGAAAAAGTGTCCAGATACGGAGAAAATGTTTCGCAAGTTAGTCGAGAGCGGCGCGTACGACCGAACTGTTTTCCACGACATACGGAAAGGAGAGTTTATCGCGTTTGGTGCGAACGGGAGCAAACGTTTAGGGCAAGTTTCGGTACCGGAGGGGACGTTTAGCGCGGGCGAGCGAAACGCGGATTTAACAAAGGCGTCGGCGTTTCGCGGGAACCATTTGAAACCGGGCACGGTTTCGTTGGCGTTGAGTTACGACGGAAGTCGGACGGCGAGTCCCTTCGATGGCAACGTTTATAGTGAAGTTATAATAACGACTGGACCGGCGCCGGTTCCGAGTTTAGACGGGAAGAATATCATTTTCGGACGAGTCGATCGAGAGAGTTTGGACGTGATTTCGAAAATAGCGAGCACGCCGGTGTTTTCGCCGTCGAGTCAAGTGAAAGCGTGGAATTTCGTCGCCAGTCGCGTGGGCGACGAGAGAGCGGCGACGAGCAAATTAGTTTGGACGAAGCCGACCAAAGCTGTGGCCATTTTTCAAAGCGGAATACTAGAAGTTTAGAATTTATCGTCGAGTTTAGGTACGCAGTCCTCGACGATGTATTAAAAAAACTATTACGTCGTCGGTACTGTAGTTAGTTCTGTTCGCTCAAAGTCTTCGGAAAAAGTACAAGTAGCCTAATCCGAGGGGCGGGCTTTCACTGACCGCAACTTTTTCGTCGTTGAAGAGAATCCACTGGTTGTTCTTTTTGACGTGGGCGACGTAATGACCGCACGCCGTGTTTGAACCCATGTGACTGACCACGCCGAATAACTCGTACTCGCCTTTACCGTCGATTATTTCGTTCATAGTAGTATCATCGGTCGATGACGCGTCTCTTCCAGCTTGTTCTTTCTCCTCCAACTCGCGTTCAGCTTTCGCGCACGCGTCGTCGATATTGTCCATGTTTGCGAAGAGCCACTCGCACGCCGCTTCGACGCTGTTGCTATTCCCACTCACGCGTAACGCCGTTCGGCTCGCCGCGCTCGAAAATCCCATCGACTCGAGTTGCGAAATCGCTTCGACCGAAACGCTATTCGTTTTGTCGACGTCTTTACTCAAATCCATAGTGGTCACCGGCGGGTCATTAAAATCTGGGTCCTCGGAATGTGCAAAAACCCACTCCATGGCGACTTCCGCACTCGCGTTGCTTGTCGCGATAGCGGCGCGTTTACTCCCGTTTTCGCTAAAACCCATGGCGACGAGCTGCGCGACAATCGCGTCGTCCGCGGTGATTTCCTTCGCCGCCGGGGCTGCATTTGCCGCCGCATTCGAATCCATGTCCACGTCTTCCGGCAACAATTCATATGCATCCACGTCTTTTTTCTCGTCAACTCGCATACTTTCGATGTTGAGTCTTTCCGGAACGTTCACCACGCAATCCATCTTCGTCGGTCTCCAATCGTCGCCGACGTAGTATCGATTCACGCACAGAGCCAACACGTTCGGACAAGTTTTCAAAAACGTCTTCCTCGTCGCAAACGTTTTCCCTTGAATTGCCGGCGAATAATAGTCTTCGATGATAGATTCTTGCGTGAACGTTTCTAAACACGTCGCAAACGGAACTTCTAACGGTGCGGGAGCGTCCTCTTCGCCTTCCTTCTTTTGTCTTTTTGACGCGGCCGTTTCTAGTTCCTCTTTGGTGGTTTCTATTTTCACCGCCTTTTCTCTCGGTACGCACATATCTAAAACTGTGTGCGAACCTACTTCGAACTTCGCTTTGTGCGAGCTTCCGCACACGGTCCTTGCTAAAGTCTCGAATTGAAATTCGGAGCTAATTGAACTAAGAGCAACACCACCGGCGTGTTCGTTGGCGAAAAACCGAGATTCGCGAACTCCGTCTTTTTGCCATTTGTCAAACATCTCTAAGCAATGCTCGAAAAACTCGCGCGCGTCTTGCTGTCGTGCGGTGGAAAACTCCGCGTGACCTTCTCCAATCAACCGCTTAAACATTCGAGGCGCTAAACCTTCCGCTAATCCTCGCAAGTCTTGTTTCTTTTGCGTTTCGTCCGAGAGTTCTTCGCTCGTCCGCGCGTACTCGCTGGAAGTCAACGAGGAAAAAAGTTTTACGGTTTGCGCCAACGGATCGTTCTCGATTGCTTTGGCTCCACCACTGTTTCCGGTTTCAAAAACGTGCTCTTTCTGCTTTTCGTCCGCGAACACTTTCCTCACGTTCGCGCACTCTTTCATCACTTGCACGACGGAGTTCACGTAGCACGAGTTCCCTAAATTTCTCAATCCAATCAACCCCTCACCGCTGACTTCTCTTAAATCCTTCCCGTGCTCCGTGATCGCGTCGAACTCAAACGTTCGATTTTTATCAATTTGTATCTCGTTCATCGTTTGCTCAGTTTTCACTTGCGACATGATATCGATGCCCCAAAATTTTAAGTGTTCGGCCAATTTGGGATCGGTTACCGCGTCGTCTTCATCCGCGGCGTAGGAATACACGTCCGCCCCGTCCGGCGTAATCGTGCCTAACTTGACCACCAGCGGATACTCGTTTCCTTTCGCCTTTTCGCTCTGGTAATGTCTCAACGCGGACCCGTTTCCACCGCTCCCGTCAAAATGTCTGCGCCCGCTTCCGATGACGCCGTCGCTCAAGTTCAACCATAAATTCGTCGTCTCCCCGGTTTCAAAACATTTCCACGTCTTTGGATCCGGCGAAATCCTCGTCTTCCCTTCGCTCTTCACTTGCACTAAATTCTCGCTATACTTGGAAACATTCGGCACGTCCTCCCAACTCGCCATCACGTCCTTCTTCGCGTCGTAACCTTCCTTTTTCGAGATGGTTTTCGCGCACTCGAAAACAACCGTCGGCAACTTTGACGACGCGTCGTCGTTTCGCGCCTCCTCCGTTTGACGATCCTTTTCAAAATCCACCTTCATTCCCGCCAAGATCACGTCTCGCTCGCAATCGTACACGACGATCCTTTCCTCCTTCGCGACTGTATATTTCGGTTTCGCGAAATCTTCCTCTTCGAATCCGCCGTGTATTCCTACGCCCAGTTTCGTAATAGTAGTACTTTTTCTCTTCTCTTCTTTCTCGTCTTCCTCGATTTTGACATCATCGAAAACCTTCCGAAACCGTCTCTCGAGATACAAACCTTGCCTGTTCGTCTTTCTCGAATCCAGGCGTAAATACTTCCTGCTCACCGCGCGACGCGTTTTCATGTTCACGAAAATCCCACGACATTGTTGTTCTTTTTCGCCGCGAGAAAGAACGAACGGCGACGCGAACGTGTACGCGCACTCGTCGTTGACGATTTTCTCGTCGACGACGGATTCATCTTCGCCGCAGGAATAGCACTGGTTTTTGTGCGCACACGCGCGAATCATCTCTAAAACGACGTCATCATCGTCGAGACTTTTCGCAGCAGTTTCAACCACGCGGTCGTTCGGTGTCGTCGACATGTTGTTGTTGTCGTCGAAATGTTTTGTCGTTGTGGTTGTTGCAAAAGTCCGTTCAAAGCGTCGTTTTGTGTCGCACATTCGGTTTCCAACGAGATTCGAAGAAACAAACGAAAAGACGAAGCGAAGGCGAGAGACTACTTTGATCGCGATGTTTTAAGACGCAAGAAAGTCGCACACCAAAAGAAGAACACGTTTCGTGCGAACGCTCATTTGCGACTGTCTACTCGTGATGTGCTAGTATTACGTGCTATGATAGTATGTGCTATGAATAGTAGTATTCGCCGCTCGCGCGTACCGAGCGGAGCGCGTCTCGTATTCCTTTACGCGCCGCCGCCGCCAATGATGTTCTTCTTCTTCTTCTCCTTCTCCTCCTCCTTTGCACGCACTCCCGCGTCTACGAGCGTGCGCAACAAATCGTCGATCTCTTCGCTCGCGTTCTCAATCTCGTGCGCGGCGCACTTCGTTTCCTCCGCGCTACTTCCAATCTTCTCGAATATCCGTTCGGCCTCGTCTCTTCCTTTGCTCAAGTGGTCGATCAACGCTCGAGACGCTTCGCGGAGTTTGTGTACCACGGACGTCACGAGCGCCGTCGCTGGAACGCCGAATCGATTTTGACGAAGACGCTCTTTTTTTCGCACATAGGAGTCGTTTCGAAGCGTTCGAAGACGACGCCTTCCCGTCGTCGTCGTCGTCGTCGCTTCTTCGTCTTTGCCGTTCTTTCCGTTCTCAACCGTCGTCGTCTCTCCTTTGGTCGTCGTCGTCGTCGCGAGAGCAGCAGCATCGGCGGCAATGGCGGCGTCGTTGTTGTTCTTCACCATCTTTCTCTCGTTAGTGTTCAACTCTTCGTCTTTCTCTTCTTCGTCTTCGTCTTCTTTTCCGTCGTCGTCGTCTGAATCATCGTCGTCGTTCTCGCTCTCTTCGCCTCTCGAGATGATTCTTTCGTGCTTCTTCTCAACGCGCGCAGTATTCGTCTTCTCCCTCCTCTCCTGCTTCTCCTCCTCCTCGCGCATTACTCTCTCTCTCACTCTCTCTCTGATTTCCTCTAAAAAGCGTCGTAAAAATCGACTCAATTTGCTTTTGGCAGAGGTGTTTACGACTTTGCGCGAACGACACGAATGCGGAGAGCGAACGAGAATCTGCGTTTCCCCCAGAGAGAGAAAGAAGAGAGAAGAGGGGCACGCATGACGGTCGAGGACGAATGCATCTCCGGGTCGGCGTACCCGGCGTTCATGGGTTTAGGCGACAGATTTGGACCGACGACGAATTCGTCGAGGAGGAAAAGCGCTGGCGGGGGTAACGAAAACGCGACGAGTCACAACGCGACGACGATGCGTAGTACGCGCGCGAATAAAACTTTGCGCGGGGAGGGAGAGAAATTCAAAATTGGAAACGAAACGAACGAAGACAAAGAAGACGACACGGATGAAGAAGAAGAAGAAGAAGAAGAAGACCAAGACATCAAACGACTCACCGAGCGACACGGAGGACGCGGCATGCAAAACGCGTGCTCGATAGGGAACATCGCTCGAGCGATATTCAGAGACATAAGAGAGAAAAAGAAAGGCTTGAGCGAAACGGATTTGGTCGCTTTGGAATGCATCTTTGGCGAGACGAATTTGGGGAGAGCGCTGGACGTCGCCTCGAGTCGAGGAGGGGTGACGAGGTTTATCGGGAAAAAATCGAGACGAACGGTGTACGCGGTGAAGGCGACGACGACGACGACGACGACGAATGGTGGTGGTGGTGGTGGTATGAATGGTGGCGGCGCGACGATGAACGACGACTACCGCGGCGGCGGCGGCGGACAACAACAACAACAACAACAACAACAACATCTGACGTACCCGGACCATTTTTGCGCGTGTAAAGGTTTTACGTGGGACGTGGTTTCCAGGGACGAGAAGTTGATGTGTAAACACATGTTGGCGGCGGCGTTGGCGGAGAGCGTTGGTGGGTGCGACGAGGTGGAGATGGACGACGCGGTGTTGGCGAACGTGTTGGCGCGAGAGATGTTAGAATAAGATGTAGAATAAGAAAACGAGGATACACGCATAATAGATAGATAGATAGATAGATACAGAGAAGAGAAACACAGGCAAGCCGCCGCGTAGGAAGGTGATGATGTAGATAGAGATAGAGAACTAGTAACTGGTGTTCCTAGTAATGGAATATAATAATTTTACATTTAATAACAACATATATAATAAAATTTTTAAAAGGTGATGAAGTTGCATCTTGTAACGCGAAAAAAGTTAGTTTTGCAACCAATGCTTGAATCTACCGAAGAAGGATGCCTTCTCTTCGACGTCGGTGTCATCGTCGGCTTCGTCTTCAGCCGCCTTCTTCTTGGCCATTTCCTTTAATTCGGATTCGCTCTTCCCGGCGCTCGCGGCTGCGCCGACGCACGAGGAGATTGGTCCGTGGTCGACGTGGTCGCACACAAACTTCGATTGGAAGTTATACGCTTCAAAGAACATGTCGACTTGTCTCGCGTGCGGTTTGACGCTCCAGCTGGTAATATCTTGACCGAAACCTTTGTCGAAGGTACCCGCGAACATTCTCGTGAAATCATTCACTTGAGAGACGTCCCAGCGAGAAATGTCTTGGTCAAACGCAAACGCGTTTTGGAACATGACGTTCATTTTGCGCACCTTGCCAGTATTCCAGCCAGAAATCATCGCGTTGAATCTATCCGCGTGTTTAAACATACCAGACATGTTTTCGACATTCTTGACGTCCCACTTGTTGATGTTCTTCCCTTCAAACGCCAAGGCGCGGCTAAACATCAACTTCATGTCCGTGACGTGCGAGACGTCCCAGTTGCCGAGATCACCGTTGAAAGAAGAATATCGGTCGTTTTTGTTCTTCAACGGCGGGTGGTCGAAGAGTTGCGACATGTCCGTGACTCTGGAAACGTCCCAGGAGGAAATCTTGCCAAACTTTTGTTTCGGGCAGTCGCCTTTAATCGGGTCGTCGCCTAAACATTTCGCGACTTCCATTTGGATGTTGTCATTCGTCAAGTAATGCAACGAGTCACCAGACAAAGAAGCCGTTTTCGTGATTGGGTTAATCACCGATTTGGCTAAAGTCGCGGAAGAGCCCGGGCATCCCGGCGCCAAGACTTCTGTCGGTAACTTGCACGTTTGTTGGTCTCTGTTGTTAAAGCACGAACCGAAGACGTACGTGTGGCCCGGGTTGGACGCGTCGTGGATTCTCGGGTAGAATTCCGCATCTTCCGTGACGTGCTTCGTCGTGCACGAGGCCATATACTTAATAACTCTGGTCGGATGGGATTGACCGTAGCCCATTTCCGGCAACGAGGTTTGAACGGAGTTCTTGATGTCAAAAATCTTGGACAACAAGCGTCTTCTCGTCGGCAACACTTCCACCGTCGTTCCCAAATCTCTTTGCGCTTTTTGGATCATATCTCTGTTTTGCTCGCGCGTCTTTTCTTGCGGCGTCATGGTCGCTTGGAAAAACTTCTTCTCCTCGGTCGTTCTCACGGCAACATCCGCCGGGTTTTTGAAATCCGCGGAGACTTTGCACCCCGGCTTGCCGGCGTCGCAGTCGTGCTTGGTGTATTCCGTACACGCGGCACCGGCGCACGATTTCAACGTGCACGTTTTCTTCAAACCATCGCAAGCAATCGTGTCGGACTTGATTCTCGCGTTGCCGTTAAAGTTAGAATACGTTCTCGTTTCGACCAAGCCGAGGTTGGAAACGACTTCGTCGCCGCTCGCCGCCGCGCTTCTTTGCGTCACCGTCTCCGTCTTGGTGTGAAACGTCTTCTCCGCGATTCTCTTCGCCGCGGCATCCGCATCTTGCGCGTCTTTCTTCGCCGCTTTACGCATGTCCTCGATGTCGATCGTCTTCGCGTTCTTCGTCGCCGCGTTCTTATCGTTCAACCACCCCGCCGCTCGAATAGACGACTCCGTCACCGGACCGCCCTTCACTTGCGCGCCGATGTCTGACATGTGATTGCTCGGGTTCCCTTTCTCGTATAAATAGAAACCAAACTTGCTGTTCTCGCTCATTTGATACGGGAGTTGGTACACCCCGCATTGCGACGTCGAAACCATCTCTTTCGCTTGCGAGAAATCAAACGTTTTCGACATCGCGGAGGAGACGAATTTCACTCCAACCTCAGCCTTTGTCCAGCTTTTCGGTTCAAACGGCAACAAAGATAACAAATCGGTCGGTGAACACCCCAAGGTTAGCGTGACCACGTCCGCAGATGCCGCAGAACCGAGACCGTTAAACGCTTGGTGCGCTCTCGACGCGGAAAGCGTCCCGGCGGAGACCAAGGCGAGACCGGCCGCGCCGGCAACCATTTTGCTCGCGCGGGAAAATCCATTCGCGACGAGAGACGTCGACGCGGAGGAAGAAGAGTCCAACGCGCCTCTGGCTTTCGCCAAAAGCGGTTTCTCCTCCGCGGTATTCGTAACAGTGGTGTTCATTATGTGTGCGATGATAAGAAAAAGAAACAGAAACTGCAACTCTTTAGCGCGCAAGTTTAAGTCGAGGGAGGAAAAGTGCAGACGGATTGCATTTTGGCCGCGGCTTCAATCTCGCTTCAGTTTAGGGATCGCTTCGTACTTGGGAGACGAGACGAAGAGAACGGTCTCGACGACGACGATATGTACGCGTGTAAATAATAACAGTAATAATGTGGATTAAAACAATCGTCGTTAATGTCTAAGAATGATGATGATGATAATAATGTCGTGATGTGGTTTTAAGTGTACAGTGTGTATAAAAGAGGAGAGACTTTCAGTCCTTCCTCTCTCGTCCCTCGTCTCTCGTCGCCGCGACGAGGCATTAGTGCTTGTGTAGCGCTTTCTTCGTCTTCTTCTTCGGAGAAGAAGAAGAAGATAAAGTTCCGAACAAGTCCACGTGACCGGTTTGGCGGATGATTCTAGGCTTCACAGGGTCGGAGGCGTATTTGTTCAGCGGTTCTCCCCACTCGTCGAGGTTTTCTTCTTCCTCTTCCTCGTTCTCGTCCGAGCCGAGTTGACCTTCCTCTTCTTTCGTTTCTTCTTCTTCGCGCGCGACGACGCCGTCGAGGACGTTTTGATCTCCTCCTCCGGCTTCCTCGGAGGTGGCATCAAAACCCTCGGATTCTTGCGAAGTCGCGCCGTATAAATCTTCGGAGTTGTAATCCGCGTACGTCAACTCGTCGTCTTTTTCTTCAGATTTTTTACCGCCGGTACTTCCGAAGAACGAGCCGAACTTGTTGAACAAAGATTTCCCCCCTCGAGCGACTTCAGTCGCTTCCATCACCATATCCTCCGCCTCGGAATCCGCGGTGGAATGGACTTGCGGAACGAACTCGACGTCGTTACCTTTCTTCGACTTTGATGACGCTTTCTTACTGCTATGACTACTACTGGTGGTGCCGCGTTTAGACGAAGAAGAGTGCTTTTTTGAGAACTTTCTCCCGTCCTCTTCGTCCGTACCCATCGCCGCGGCGATCATTTCTGAGACCGATTTTGCTTTGCACGAACTCGGTGGCCCACTATCGGCGTTCGCGCACGTAAATTTCGCCGCGTACGCATCGTTGTGGAAAAAGATATTGTTCATGTTGGCGTCGTTTCTGGTGTTCCACGTAGAGATGTCTTGCGCGAAACCGCTTTCGAAAACGCCGGAAAACATCCGCGCGAAATCTTTGCAGGAGGAAACGTCCCAATCCTTCAGCGGTTGGTTGAAGCTCAAAGCGTTTTGGAACATGGTGGCCATAGTTTTGACGTTTCCGACGTTCCACCCGGAAATTCTCGCGACAAAACTTTCCGCATGTTCAAACATACCGTGCATGTTCGTCGCCGACGAGACGTCCCAGTTGTACAAGTTCGTGCCTTTAAACGCGTTAGCGTTTTTAAACATCTTCTCGAACGAAGTGACGGAACTCACGTCCCAATCGCCGAGCATACCGTCGAACGATTTCATCTTATCGCCGCCAACGCGTGGCGGGTCGTAGAATAATTGGTCCATGTTCGTCACGCGAGAGACATCCCAATCGGACATGACGCCATATTGACTCTGCGGACATTCACCGGCGAGCGGTTCGTAACCCAGGCATTCAGTCACGGCTTCGTGGATGTTCGCGTTGGTGATTGGCGTGTATTGCGAAGCGATAGAGGTCGTCGTCGCCGCCGCCGCCGACGCATCTCCGGTTTCATCCGTATTCGTTAACGTTTCGTCTTCAATATCGGTAGCGGTTGACACCGTCGATTGCTCAGCCGCGTTGCCTTTTCGCGTGTTTCCAGTCGTCGTCGCCGTGTTCGTGTTCGTTTGCGAACCTGCCGTGGCGTCTTTACACCCCGCCGGATGCGTATCCGACGGCACCGCGCACGTGTTCTGATCGCGCGAGTTGAAGCACGCACCAAAGATGTACACCCTACCCGCGTTTGACACATCGTTTATTCTCGGGTAATACTCCACGTTTGCGTTGCCGTTGTTCGTCACGTGCAAATGCTTCGTATTACAATCAGCCATGTAGTTGATCAAACTCGACGGGTACAGTCGACCTAAACCAAGCTGCGGCGTTGATTGCGTCGTGTGCGCTGGAGTGTACGAAAACATCCCGTTCTTGATCGACGGAAACGATTGCAACGCTCTTCGAACGGATCGACTTCCAGCCGCGGATTTGTCCCAGTGGAAAGCTCTCGCCGCGACGTTAGAAGTTGGCACGATGACGTCTTCTGCGATGTCTTCAACAATCGTTTCGACGATGTCTTCTGACGGTTGCTCGTATTCATCGACGACAACTTTTGTTTTTGAGTGACTGCGTGACTTCTTTGTGGCCTTTGTCGACGAAGAAGGCGCGGATTTTAAAATGACGCGCTCCCCGACTTGCTCGATGCCGTGCTTTTTCAAAGTCTTCAAAGTCGACGAAGAAGCGGAAGGAACAGTCTCTGAAGAACTCTTCTTCTTCTTCTTCAACTCTCTCACCTCTTTTGGCGCCCACTCCCTCTTTTCTCTTCTCGCTGGCATCGATTTCGGGTTCTTGTACCTCTTCACGGTGCCTAACCTTCCCAATTTCGCCTCGCTCATGAAATCTTTCGGGTGCGTGCAACCGGTGATGCCTTCTTGACACGGCTTAGTGTAATCCGTGCACTGCCACTTCGAGCAGTGCTGTAACGTGCACGTGTTTGCGCTCGGATCGCATTCGATTTGGTTTTCAGCGTGTTCGACCCCGTGAACGATGTATTTCAACCACGCGCCCCAATCGTAATATTCGGTTTGCCCGTATCCCGCCGGCATCTGCGGCGCCATCTTGATGTTCTCCGGATCGGCTTCTGTCACCAAGTGTCCGTTTTTGTCAACGTGTCCGCTTTCCACGGCCGCTCTGTACGCGGCCAAATCGGAATACTGCACGTCTTCCTCCGCATCAGTAATCTCGCCTTGCTCTAAAGTCCCGCTCGAATCTAAATGGTTCTCCAAACTCGCCTGATTTTGGTTCGCCCACGCGTGCGCGGCAATCTCCGATTGCTTAATCGGCCCGTTTTCAACTTGCGCGCCAATATCGGACATATATTTCGTCGTCGAATTTCCAACTTGGTACAAGAAAAACCCAAACGTCGCGTTCGGTGCCATGGCGTATTCCGCGCTGTACACGCCGCACGCGACTTCCGTCATATCTAAAGCTTTTTCGTAGAGAAACTCGCTGGACATTCCCGAGGTGATTAATTTCGCCCCGACTTTCCCGGTCCACGTGCTTGGGTCGAAATCTAAGCTGTAGATTAAATCTCTCGGGGAGCATCCGGTGACGAGCGTGATCGTTTCCTTCGCCGATTGCGACTGTGACGAACCGAGCAAAGACACACCAGACGAACCTTTGTTTCCCCGAAGGGAAGAAACGGCGAACGCGCACGCCGATAAAAAGGCGACGAAAGCGAACGCGGTGGTAAAAGTGGTGGTCTTCATCTTCGCGTCGTCATTCTTTGCCTCTTCCTCGTCGCTTTTAATGTTGTTGTTCGCGTCGTGGATTAAGGGCACTCGCTCCCCCGAGTGCGAGAACGTGGACACGAAAGGTGAAACCATTTGTACCGCCCGCGGCTTAAATAATCTCTCCAATCAGGTAAGAGATGACGGGAAAAAAACCACGCGCGAAGGAGGGAAGCGACTTTGAGATGACTTTACCGAGACGAAGGAGTCGATGAATAACAGCGTCGCGAGACGTTCTTTTGTTTTCTTCGAGGTGTATCGATCGGATCGCGGTTTTTGACGAAAGGACAGTCGCACCTTTAATGAGAGGCTTTAAGATGGTACCACTACCCTAAATCAAATGGATGTTCGAAAGGTCAACGAATCCAAGAAGGCGAGTATATGTGATAATATATTCGTAAGTACAGATTCTCTTTAAAATGCTAATGTATGTGTTATGTGTGTGTGTAATAGTAACTCTCTTCTCTCTTTAATAATGGTGATGAAAAAAACTCTCTTTTTCTTTCGCTCGTTTCGCCGCGTGTTTTTGATGATGAGATCTCTTTCGCGAAAAGCAGCTCCGCTCGTCGCGTTGTTAACCAAAGATTTTGGAAAACACGTTGTTGTTCGATTTGTCCTTCGTCTTTTCGCTCTTATCTTTGCACGAGACGATTGGACCATCGTGCCTGGACGCGCATTCGAACTTGTCGTTGAACGCGCTCGCGCCTTTGAAGATGTCCTCTTGCTCGGCGACTTTGGCCACCGACCACTTTCGTAAATCTTGGTCGAAGCTTTCGGCGTTGCGAAACATCGAGCGCATTTTCAAAGCTTTGCCGACTTGCCATTTGCCAATGTCTTGGTTGAACAGTTGCGCGTCTTCAAACATGTGGTGCATGTCTTCGCATCGAGAGGTGTCCCAGGAGCTAATGTCGCCGTCGAAAGAGTTCGCGCCGGAAAACATTTGCGACATGTCTTGCACGTGAGAGGTGTCCCACTTGCTCAAGTCGCCGCCTTGAAACGCCTTGGCGTTGCTAAACATTCTTCGCATGTTGGTGACGTGCGAAGTGTCCCACTTGGATAAGTCGCCGTTGAATGAAGAGGATTCATCACCCTCGACTAACATCGGAGGGTTCTGGAACGTTTCGTACATGTTCGTGACTTTCGACGTGTCCCAAGAAATCATCGGCCCGAACTCGTTGTCCATGCAATCGCCCTTTTTCGGCTCTTCTGCTAAACACAAAGCGACTTGCCGTCTGAAGTTCTCATCGGTTAAATCCTTCTCCGTGAAGGTTTTGGAGGAAAACGACGACGAGGAAGAAGAGGAGGAGGAGGAGGAGGAGGAGGAGGAGCTCGTCGTTCGGTCGTCGTCATCGGAAGATGCTAAGGAACTCGCGTCATCTTTGGCGAGTTCTTCTGGTGCTGTTGGTGTCGGTCGCTCGTTGCTACTTTCGTAATCGCCATCATTGGAAACAGTTGTAGTTGCTGCTGCCGTTGGTAACTCGTGTTCTTCTTTTGGTGCGGCTGAGGAAGAACTACCGCCCCCAAAAAGCTTCTGCAACAAACCACCGGACTCTTCCTTTTCGTTCGCTTCCTCGACTTGCTCGTTGAAAGCTTGCTCTCTTTCCGCGGCGTACTTTTCCGCGTTTTCGTCATCAAAAGCCGTCGCCGAAGAAAGCGGTTCAGAATCTTCTTGCACCGCGTTCTCTTCTTCCGGGTTGTATTCCGGGTTCGAGACGAAGTGCGAGCGTTGCAATCTGTCTTCGACTTCTTTTTGCTTTTTCAACGTTTCGGACGATTGGCACGAGCTGAAATCGATAATCCCAGTCGCTTTGAAGCCACACTCCCACTTGGCGTTGTACTTGTCGGCGCCGTCAAAGATTCCAGTGGCGGAACCTAAGTGTTCAAAGTTCCACTTTCGAATATCACCGTTGAACGCTTTGTTGTTCGCAAACATTTGGTTCATGTTACGAACTTGAGAAGTGTCCCAGCTCCCGAGGTAGCCGTTGAAATCGGTATCCGCGAAGGCTTTTTGCATGTTGTGGACTTGCGTCACGTCCCATCTCGGCAAGATCCCGAACTTGGACTCTTTGCCGTACTGAACGCACTTACCATCGATCGGCGCTTCTTCCAAGCACGCGTTGACTGCTTCTTGAAAGTTTTTGTCGTTCAAATGGACAATCACGCATTGCTTCGGGTTCACATCGACCGGGATGTTACACGTCTCGTGGTCGCGGTCGTTGTAGCATCCACCAAAGATGTAAACGTGGTTGGCGTTCGCCGGACCGTGAACTCTCGGGTAAAACTCCATGTTCTCAGCGACGTGTTGCGTCGTGCAGCTGGACATTCTGGAGGCGATGTGCGCCGGGTGACGCGTGTCGAACTCGTTCGCACCAGTATCCGCAATATCGTCTCCTTTGTGCTTCTTGGAGGAGGAGGAGGAGGAAGATTTCTTGGAAGACTTCTTAGATGAAGACTTCTTGCTCTTCGACGAAACCTTTTCTTCTTCTTCTTCTTCAACTTCTTCTTTCGCCTCCTCGATTTCTTCGTCGAGTTCTTCAACTTCTTCGGTTTCTGCCGCCTTAGCCGCGTCGGAACCGAAACCAGCAAAGTGTTTGTTCTTGTGCACCTTCGCGTGCGTCGGTTCGACTTCCTCGACGTCAGCCACCTTAGCGTGGTGAGAGAGCAAGTGTCTGTGATGAGACTTCGTCGACGACGACGACGAGGTCTTGATCTCAAACTCGGAAACTTCCGAACTTGCTTCGGTGGCTTTGTTCAATGCCTTTGACGCTTGTTTCTTGGTGATGCCAGACTTGCCCATCGACGCCGTTTGCTCCTTCACGAAGTCGCCGAGATCATCGCACACTTCCGTCGTCTCGCATTCCTTCTTATATTCCGTGCACTTCGTCTTCTCGCACACTTGCATTGTGCACGTGGTGTTCTCACACGTGATATCGGTGGTTTGGTATTGCGATCCTTGCGACAACGCAGACATCCACCATCCCCAGTCAAAGTACTCGCCGACGACTTCGATGCCGGAAGACTCGAGTTCCTCCTTAGCGACCGCGACGGGATCAGATTTCTTCGAACCTTTCACCGTCTTATCAGCAGCAGCAGAAGAAGAAGAAGAGTGCTTCTTCGAGCTCTTCTTTTCAACCGCACCGTCCTCGGATACCTCTTCCTCGATTTCTTCTTCGACGTGCTTTTTCACCGATTTCTTCGAGGACGCGTGCTTCTTCTTCCCGACGCTCGCCGACAACAACGCGGAGATTTCCTTCGCTCTTTCGTTCGCGTTTTGCTCCGCCGCCACGGCTTGCGCGGCGTAATCGGTGGTAGTAGAGGACGACGATTCCGTGTTGGTCGTCGCGGACGGTTTTAAAACCGAAGAAGACGGACTCATCTTCTTCATCTTCTTCTTCGAAGAAGACGCGGCGGTTTCGCCAATCGCCGCTTCCTCCTCTTCTTCCTCCTCGAGCAATACCAACTTCCCGCCAATATCGCTCACGTAGTTCTCCGGGTTCGCTTTCTCGTACAGGTAAAAACCAAACTTCGCGCCGTTCCCTAACTTGTACGGCGTTTGAAACTTCCCGCATCCGATTTCTTTCATCTCGATCGCGTCTTCGTACGAAAACGTTTTCGATTTGCTCTCCGTGATGAGTTTCGCCCCGACTTTGGAATCCCAACCTTCCGGGTCGAACGGCAAACGTTTCAAGACGTCTCTGTGCGAACACCCCACGGTTAAGGTGACTTTATCGTTCGAACCTACAGTTGTCGTCGTCGTGGCATCTTCGCCTAAATTCGCCACCGCTCGTTTAAACAGGTCCACACCTCCTTCTCTTTGAGAAAGATCGCCCAATCGCGACGACGACGATCCCCGCGTCCCCGAAACGGAGTACGACGCGGTGGCAAAAAGGGACGTCGAAACGGCGACGATCGCCGTCGCCGCTTTTAACGGTGACGTGAAAGAAGAAGAAGACTTACTTGTTCTCTTCTGTTCGTCTCCGTTCAAAAGCGCTTGCGTTTCCGACGACGAAAGAGGAGACATGATGATGATGTCAGATGATATACTAAACGCGCGAGTATAAATTTCTGCCGCGTCTGTCCAAGAGTCGAGAGAAAGAAAAAGTCGAGCTCTGTATATTTTAGGGTGTCACAATATACCCTAAATGGAAAAAATGCACTCGGACGACGAAAGCGGAAAATTCGATTTGGCGGCTTTAGTAGTATCAAAGCGAGAGAGAGAGAGAGAGAGAGAAGAAGACAAAGAGAGACGAAGAGGAGATATACTACAGCTCTCTCTCTGTGGTGGTTATTATCAGTAGTAGGAGTACGAGTGTTAAAATTCTTTTTCTTCGATACTATACTACTACTCATGGGTTCCTCTCGCCGAAGGAAGAAAAAACACAAATCCTCCTCCTCGTCGGTAAAAGTTGGAAAAGTGTCGCAGACGAGACAGTTCGTGGCGGTGAAATCCGTGAAACTTCCATCATCCGGAGCAGACGAGCACGCGAAGACGAGTGAGGAGAACGAAACGAGTTGGAATAAAGAGACGTCGTGCGTGAATAACTATTCCAGGAACGGCCTGGTCTCGAACGCGAACAGGTTTTATTACGTGGGCGGGAGGAACGCGCTGGCAGATAACGTGAAGAATATGGACGACGACGAGAATGCGAATGCGAGAAAGAGGAAAGCAGCGGACAAAACGTTGACCGAGAACGCAGATCGGGACGAGTTGAGGAAAGCCGTCGGCGAGAAAAGTTCCTCAGGCATCGCGAAACCGAAACGATTGACGCCGAGACAGAAGAGAATCTGCGAAATGTTGATGTCAAAACACGGCAAAGACGTGGAAAAGATGTTTCGAGATATTAAAGCGAACGCGATGCAGAAAACCAGAGGGGAATTGAAACGCATGCTCGAGAGTTACGAGCATTACGAGGACGAAAACGGAGGAGACCGAATACGCGTAGATTTTCGCGCACCGAAGAAACGACTGTCGATTAAGCGAGCCTTTTAACTTGTACTATTACTAAACTCATTCACTAACGCTAACGCTAAATAATACGCTTTTCTACCAAAACCTACGACGAATACATACTATCATACGAGAGCGTCTTTTTAACAACCGTCGTCGGATGACTTCTTCTTCTTCTTCTTCTTCTTCTCCTCCTCCATCTCTCTCTCCAACCGCTCCATCCTCTCCGCGAGTTTCCCGTATCGCCCCTCGTTTTCTTTCCTCGCCTTTTCAATCACGTTCGTTTCAAATTTCTTCTGTTCCGTCATCGCCTCTTCCGCTTTCAACCGCGTTTCCTTCATTTCGTTTTCCTTTCTTAGGAGTAAATTCGGGTGCGGATGTCGTCGCACGTGCGACACCACCGACGCGCTCAACCCGACGGGCACGGCCAACGCTAAAAACAAATGCCACGCGTGATACTCCCACCGTCTCGTGTAATCTTCTCTCGTCTGTTTCTTCTTTTTGTCTTCTTCTTCTTCCTCTTCGAACAACCGTTCGGCGACGTGGAGAAAATCGAATTTCCCGTCTCGCCGAGCGATGGAATCGATCGATTCTTCTTCTTCTTTGTTGTCTTCTTCTTTTTTCGACGACGACGACGAGGACGAGGAGGAAAAAAAGTTACCGACGCCGCTGAAAAGCGTTCGCTCTCGCTGCTCGCAAAAAAGCCGAGGTTGTTCTCGTCGTCGTTGTTGTCGTGCGTGTTGCGTCAACCATCGAAGAATTGGAAGAGTTTTGCGAGAAGACATTTTTGTGCAGAGGAAACTGTCTGTACGCAATAGAGAAACACCACCAAAAGAGATGAGGTTCCACACCCGTTAAGAGAGAGTTTGAATTCCGAGACCTCCTCTGCTGTTTTTAGGAACTTCTTATGTATTTTTCTTCCGTTTGGCGATCCCATGTATCTCCATCCACTCTTGGTTGGACACCAAAATACTCGATGATATACTATGCGTTGTTCGAAAATAGATCAGCCACATGTCAGATGTGGAATGAAAAAAAAATACGACACATCAAATCAAATCCGTCGCAGACGAATACGAACTCGATACGAGTTATAATTTGCGAAGATGACGACAACAAAAAGGGTGGAAGACGAAGCGATGCTATTCTTTACGACCGACGACGACGGCGACACGAACGACGCGTCCTTGGCGTTGCCGACGGATTTTTTCCACGTCTTTGACGACGAGAGCAAAAACAGAAGAAGAGCAGCAGCAAAAAGAGAAGGCGGGTGCAGAAGGGTGGAGGACAACGGGGACGTCGACGCCATCATCTCCGAGAACGCGTCGTGGAACAACGACGACGACGACGTTCAGGAAGATTTTCTTCTCGCACCGCCCCCTCCTCGCGAGGACGACGACGACGACCGAGAAGAAGATGAAGGTATTTTTTTTTCCTCAATAATGTGTTGCTAAAAATACTCACTTCTTTCTTTGCAATAGGATTGAAAACATTCGCCGCGATACAAAACGACGACGAAGACATCATCGACGACGAGTGGAACAAGTTGTTAGAGCGACACGGCCTCGACGTCGAGAAGAGGAGACGCCGCGACGAAGTTTTTATCGGTACTACGAATACTACGAGTAATGCTGAAAAGAAGAAGAAGAAGAAGAAGAAAGAGAAGCGCGATGATCGACTGGCGCCGGCCGAAGCGAAAGCGGCTTCGAGAAAAGCGACGACGACGGAAAAACGAACGCGAGAGGAGTTTATTTTAGCGGTGAGAACGCACGAGAAGTTTCGCGAATACGTGGAGATAATGATGACATGTAGGAAGTTAACCGCGCAAACGAAGAGAGAAAGGGAGAGTTTAGAGAAGAAGGATAAAGAGTTTCTCGCCAAATTAGACGCCGAAAGAGAAAATACTCGTTTGAGCGATGTTTCTCCGTCGCCGACGTCGTCGTCGAACGTGACGACGTTTACCATGGATAGTAGCGAAGAGAGAGAAAACATCGAGTTGTGCAGGATTCCAGATTCGTTCTTCCGGCGAGACTCGTTGGAGCGCATATGCGAAGACGCCAAGTTTAAGCAAGAGCTGAACGCGTTCATGGAGCACTCGTGCGAAAACGCTCGTAAATTTCAAAAAGAGCTGACGGCAATTTACGACGAAACCGATCGAGCATGTGAAAGTTTTGATGCGAAAATGAAAGAGTTGACTCTGCTCGAAAGCAATAACAGTAAAAATTCGCCGAATACTATCGGTGCTACTGCTACAGGCGCTGCCTCGAAGAAACGCAAGCAAGGCGCGGAGGAGGCAGAGAAGGAAACCGTCGACGGCCAAGATAGCGATGAAGACGACCGCTCGTTTCAACTTTCCATGAAATCTGACGAAGCTTTTCGAAACCAGCTTCTCGCAAAATATAAAGATGACATACCCGCACTCGAAGAGGAGTGGTTGAATAAAAAGCCGAAAGGTAAACTCCCTAAGGAAGCCTTGATTGTCTTGAAGCAGTTTTGGAACAAAAAAATATGCTGGCCGTACCCAACCGAGGAAGACAAAGCGGCGATAAAAGCCAAAACTACTCTCGATGCGACGCAAATCAACAACTGGTTCATCAATCAACGCAAGCGGCACTGGTTGAAAATGTTCAAATTCGGCAAATCGCCGACGTGTGAGGCGGAGTCAAAGGCTAAATTGCTTGAGAAGTTTGGAAATTTGGACGCCGCGATTGCGTTTTGCGATCGAAACACGAAATCATCCATCGATGTTGAATAATAATGACAATAAGAACAAATATAACAACGATAATAACACATCGCGCTGCGCTGTCTTAATCTATCTATCTAGAATTACAAGTAAAATATACACGCGTGATTTTTTACGACGCTGTCGTTGAATGCAGCACGCCGACAACAAAATCCGCGTTCTGGAAAATGTACGTGCACACTAAACACGTTATGGTCACTCCAAGGACATCCATGCAGACCTGGACGCTGCTCCCCGCATTCGCTGGTTCCTGTCCACAAAATATCAACACGTAAGGCAAAGCTCCACCGACTATCGTCGAACAGACAACAATCGAAAAACACGCCGTAGAAATCGCGAAACTCCCGATTACATCCCTATTCGTCACGTACACTCTCGCGAAACTTCCCGCGCCTAAAAAGAACCCGAGCAAAGCGCCAACTCGTAACTGTTTCGATACCGTCTTCCCAAAACTCTCCGCGTTATATTCTATCGCACCGGTCGCTAATCCGGTGATGACTTCAATCGCGCTTTGATTCCCGGCGTTCCCGCCCGCGCCGACTAACATCGTCAGATACAACGTGATGATGACGTTGTCCTGGATTAAAGCTTCGTTGCTCGATAAAACAAAACTCGAGCACGATTGTAAAACGAGCAAAAAGAGTAACCATTTGCCTCTCGAATACGCTTCTTCGAAAACGGTGGCGTTCACTAAGGAGAGGTTGAAGAGCGCGCTCTCGTCCTCGTCGTCAAAATCCTCCTCCTTTTCCTCTTTCCTCGTGTCTCTCGGGGTCGTCGTAACTGTTTTTCCTTTCTTCTTTTCCTTCTCGCTTAAAACGATCCACCCGGCTTGCGCTTCGGCCATTTTTCGAGCCAATCGGCGTTGGACGAGCACGGACTCTTCCCTGTTTGGTTTTTTTCGCGCTTTCGTTTGTTTGGGGTCTTCCTCTTTCGTCGTCGTCGTCTCGATCGTCGACGCGGAAACTAAGTCCGTTTTCCGTCGGTTCCAATTGGACGAGCGTTTGGAGGTTGTCACGTGTAAACAATGAAACGCCTTTTGGCGGCGAGGGTTGATGCAACGACACGACGACGCGCTCGTCGTCGTCGCGCTCATAACAACGCTCGACACGTTTGTTGTTCTTCTTCTTCTTCTTCGTCTTCTTCTTTCGCAAAAAGAGGTGCTTTCGTTGATGACGCTGAATTGTATGACGTGATTTTGCTTAAAAATAGCTGTACAACTTTGCGCGCACGTATGCGTATAATAATAGTGATGAAGCTGTTACAACTTTGCGCGTACGTACGCGCGATAAACTAATAAAGAACTACATTTTCAAGTACCAGGCCAGGTACCAGGTACAGCTTTTCGAAACGACGGCATCATCGTCAACTTTATTCCGGACGAACCCACGGCGTTTTGAATATGTATTTCGTCGACGTCAGCGCGTACGTGACCGCGAAGAGCGCGTAATACCCCATCATCCCGTAACTTTGCTTCTTTCCGACTCGCCATCGCCACAAGAACGGCGCGGCGAAGAGTAGGAAGAGCAAGCCGCAGATGAGAAACGCGAAGAGGACGAAGAGCTCGTTCGCGGCTTGGATGTTTTTCATGTCGCCCGATGAGAAGGTTCGGAAGGCTAAACCAGCGGCGGTGCCTAATAGGACGTTCATGGTTGGTCCGGCGAAGCAGGCGGCGACGGCCATTTTCGGGCGGCCGTCTCGGGCGACCGTTCGGTTGGCGATGAAGTCGCCGACGGAGTTGCCCCACGCGAGGACGGTGGCGCCGAGCAAGGCTTCGGAGATGCCGCAGATTTTACCCGCGGCGGTGAGTAAGGAAACGACTTCACCGGCGACGACGTCCATCCATACCATGGAGACGAGAAAGGCGACGATGGTGAGCATGCCGGAGAAAAGGCGGGAGGCTGGGTTACTCGTCGTGGTCGGGTAGTTGGTCGTTGGAGCTCTCCTTCGTGCGCTTCTGCTTCTTCGCGTGACGGCGTAGTTGTCTGGCATCAAATGCGGCCAAGCGGTGAAAATGATGGCGGAAAAAGCAGTCGCAACTATACCGCCGTATACGATGCCGCCGGTGTGAATAGTACCGGGATACATCTTCTCCGCCCAGACGAAAAAGAGCGGCGCGCATATCGGCAACGCGCTCGTTTGCCATCGTCTCACGCGACGCCCGTTAAATCCGAGTTCAGGCATAGAGAACTTTAATATCTCGCGAACGATGAAGAGTGGAAGCGATGCTACGGACGTAAACGCGAGCCAACACTGCTTCCAAAGAGACTCGCCGTTTTGCGCGTCGTAGAGCCGACTTTGACGCCATCCGCGCTCCCAAGGGTGATGTAAGATGGACCCGTCGTCGTCGTCGTCGTCATCGTCATCAGCATCGCTAAGTTCGTCGTCGAAAGGTGTTTCTGATGAAATTTCGGAAGCAGAGGAAGAATCGTTGATGTCGTCGTTTTCCTCTTCGTCTTGGTCTTCTTCGTTGTTTTCCTCTTCGTCGACGAGCAAACCTACTTCGGCGTCGTCATCGCCGCGTTCATCGGCGTCTTCATCTTCTTCAGCTATGTCGTCTAAAACGTTGTCTCTAGAACTTCTAACACGATTACGAGCAGTAGCAGCCAATGCAGCGCTCGGCTCTCGTCTTAACGCGGCTAATCTCTCGGCTAACCCGCCGCCAATCTCTCTCGCGTTCCATCCTTCCGGCAGCAACACGTTCGCCACGTACAACGCGTACAACGCAAACAGCTGCAAAGAATTCCTAAACGTCACCTCGCCGACGACTATGCACCTCACCAACGCCATCACACCTAAGCAATAAAACCCGCAATCTCTCGTAAACGCCGTCTTATCGACCTCGACGTACCCTCCGACTCTCCTCCCGCTCCTCAGCCGTCTCGCGTTCAAATTCGATTCCGGCGCCGCGAGCACCACGGACGGAAACACCACGAACGCGATAAACATCCCCGCCCCTAAAACCGCCCCTAAAGCTAACGGTATCCCGTCCGTCTCCTCGTTCGAGCTCAAATCATTCAGCGCGGCAATCTGTGCGAAAATATCCGGCGCGCCGTTCCCAAACGCCAGCAGCGTCGCGCCCGCCACCTCGTCTCTCAGCTTTAAATACACCGAAATCTTCGCCAACGCCGGGCAGAAAAAGCACTCCGCGACCGTCGCTAACACGTGAAAGAACAGCGCAATCAGTAAAAACGCCAAGGAAAAGAGTAACACGTTTCCCGAAAGCTCCGATCCTCCTCTTTTCGTCGCCCAGTTGGAGACGCAATAGTACGTTTTTCGGTAGTTTATGAACGCGTTGTTGGCGCTTTCGAGGCGGCAGGACGGCGTCGTTTTCACGTACTCGCACCGGTCGTCGCGTGCGACCGAGAGTGGTTCGCACGCCTCGTCGATGTTATTATTCGTATCGTCGTCGTCGATATCGTTTTTGTTGTCGGAGAGTCGACTGATGGCGTCGTTGCTGTCGCGCACACTTCCTGCGCTCGCGAGGCGATTCTTCGACGAATCCACCAAAGTCGACGACGCTTTGACGACGACTAAGAGGGCAGAGGAAACGACGAAAAAGACGAGACGACGACGATGGTAACGATTAGTACGACCACCGAGGTGGCGTCTTCTTCTTCGTCTCATCTTCGGCTCTTCTTTATTCTCCATGTTTTCTGCAAGCTCAAGAAGGTTCGGGAAAAGAAGTGAAGAATTCGTCATTTCGTCCCGGGACTAAACTGCGCATCATAGATGACGACACAAAAGACGACGACATCGGAGGAGGACAACAACAACAACAATACTAACTACAACGAGCGCTATTCGTTAGTGGTGCTGAAAAAAAAACGATTCGTCAAACGATTCCGCGCGTTATCTCCGCTCTCGCAATGCGTCTCTTTGCTCCTTCTCTCGTGTTACGTGCTCGATACGTGCTCGGACAGCTTTAACGCGCAATTCGGGTTACAACTGAGCATAACCGGTATACTCTCGAAACCGTGGACGTTGATCACCTCCCAGTTCATGTGTCCGTCCGTTATTGTGTTGGTGCCGATGATTGGGGCGATCGCGTTCGCGATTGAAATTCTGTTGAAACGAGCGTTCGTTGGTGCGAGAGTGGTGTGCGAGTTGGTATTCGTCGCGTCCGCGGTGTGCGGCGCGCTTTATTTCTCGTTCGATTTCACGCGTCGCGCACTTTTCGCGGAAGAACTCACGGAAGAACCACTCGCGCTCGGGCCGCACGGAGTGCTCGGCGGTTTGTTCGTGCTCTGTCAGAAGTTGAAGAACGAGCTGAGCGACGAGGAGAAACTCAGGCGACTGGCGAGGTACGCGCCGACGTGGTATCTGGTAGTCGCGGTGTTTCTAGGCGGGGAGATGAATCGAGAGGAGAGGGTGTTTGGATGCGCTTTGTTCGGAGTCGTAGGAGGCAACGTCTATTTTCGATGGAGAGGACGGGAGATGTTGGGGATGAATTATCACAAAAACGCGAAGAGCGGGGCGGAGGAGAGCGAGAGCGAAGAAGTCGTCGACGAAGAGTTAAAAAAGAAGAAATTGCGAGAAGAGTTAGGGAAGAAAGCGCTGATGGAGCGGATGAAACAGAAAGAAGCAGAGAAGGAGAAGACGAGTAGTAAGTAGTAGCAACGCGAAATCGACGACGTAGTAGAAAACAGCAGTTCATTTAAAAAACACGAACATATATATAGTCGACTCATTTTAGAACTACTGATATTACAACTCCCCGATCGGCTTTACTACTCGATGCGTTTAAAGTTTCTATAACTGACGACAGCATAAAACGGATCCGAACTCGCTCGTTTCATAAAAGTTTTCATCATTTTCACGAAAACGTTTTTCTCGTCCTCCACGCCGTCCGGTAACACCTCCGTGATAACCTCCGGCTCCGTGAACCCGCTCACGTTTTGAAAATAACTCTTCACCAATTGCGTCCTCGAATACCCGGTTCCGTCTCTCCACACGCTCAACGCCTTCTCGTAAAACATGCGATTCGAATAGGAGATAATCACCACCCCGCCGGGTTTTAAAACGCGAAATATTTCCTTGAACAGTTCCTCGCCTCGTTGCATGTATTGAATCGAAACGCACATCGAAACCATGTCGAACGTCTGATCTTCCGCCTCTATTGTCGGGTTCTCGTTAAAATTCCGCACGAAAAAGTTCCCCTGAAACTGCCTGTTTCTTTTCAGCTCCTCTCGATTCAACCCGTGGCCTAACGCGTACTCGTACTCGTACGGGTAGTGAGACACGTGCGACGAACACAAGTCACACACCTTGTAACTCGCTTTCGTTCTTTGTCGATACAGTCGAGTGAGTTGCTCTAAAAAACCGTCGTCCACGTGCGTGCAAAACCGAGGCGCGCTGTACCAGAGCGAATCGTCGCTTTCGTTCAGTTTCGTTCGCTCGGTGCGGTCGATGACTTGCGTTCGCTTGAGCGTACCCGCGCTTTCGTTCGACGACGTCGACGAGTAAAATGTCATCGCTTTCTTACTCCTCAAAACGCGTTTTACTCGTCGTCCAAGACGATCCTCCCGGTTGTTCGACGACGACGACAACGACGACACTCCCGACGACTGAGACGAGAAAAGCGTCGTCATTCTTTACGAGTCGGTGTGGAATACGCACGCGCTTTCGGGAAATGACGCACGAAAGCAGGTAACTGCTTTTTCCCTCAAAAGACTACTTTTGCGTTTTGAATAAAGATGGCACCATCGCCACCGTCTGTTCTATCTGTCCTCGCTTCTTTTCTCTCAAAGAAGTCGAGAAGGACGACAACGCGAGCGAACGTATTTCCCGCCGCTTTCGCCTCCTTTTCGTCGTCGAGTACACATCAGAATGACTTGGGGAAACATTTACACAAAGAGAGTGAATTGGCCGGTGAAGCCTCGCAACGCGCATACTTACGCGACCTGGAACAGATTCACTTGAAAAAACGCAAACTCGAACACGAACGAGAGGAGAACGAGGCAAACGTTAAACGAGAAATGATGCGAGAGATGCTGTTGAAAGAAAAAAAACGAACGAGTGCACGCGAGGAGAAGGATTTGAGGAAGGTGTTGATGGCGTTGGTTGGCGCGGCGGTGTCCGCGACGTGCTACGCGATGCATTACGGATGATGATAAAGACGACTGCTCTCAGAGCATTCTATACATTAGTTTTCTACACATAGCAACGCGCTGTTCTGCTACTCTTTTACTACTACCGCTACCACTACCGCGCCGTCTTTTCGTCCTCACCCGAGCACTCTCGAACACCTTCTGACTTTCGCGTCGAAGCTGGCGTTCGCGGCCAACCAATCCATTTCACCCAATCCGTGGTCGTCTGAATCGTCGTAAAAGAATGGACTCATTCGTACTTTCGTCGTCGCTTCGTGTACTGTTTCGAAAAACTGTTTCACGTTTTGTTCCTCTCGTTTCGTCGTTAACAGGACGAAGTGGATGTTGCCTTGCGTGACGTACGCGTGGATGAAGCAATCGGCGTCGAAGGTGTCGATGATCTTTAGATACGTCGCGTGCGTTTCCCATTTCCGTTCGTTGAGTCGGTCTAAAGATGACGCGATGACGAATTGGCGCAAGTGTCTCGCGTCGTCCTGTTGTGTTTATTAAAGGGTATCGTAAACGTCGTCAGTGTTGTTCGTCATCTCTCCCAGCGGGGAGAAAATGCACACACAAAGAGGAACGACGAAAAGAAGACAAAGACAAAGAAGAAAAGGAACAAAAAGAAAGCACCCGTACCCTTCGCGTGCTCCCGAAATCGGCTTCGTACAACGCTCGGCCCGTGCGGCCGTCGACGACGCAAAACGCCGCCACGCCCGCAACCATGTGTGCGTCTCCTTGCGCGTGATTTAATGTGAAAATTTCACCGGAATTTCATCACTTTTTGTCTCCGTCGTTTGTTCGTGTCGCGAAACAACAACAACAACAGTAAACGCGCGTCGTAAAAACGACGATGGCCTCCTCCTCTGGTTCCTCCTCCTCCTCTTTTCACGAACCGTTCGAAAAAGCGTACGATGCGCTCCTCGAGCTCGCCTCGAAAAACGCGAGGAAGCATTCGAGTTTAATCGAATCTCTGCGTGCGAGAATGGAAAGGTTGAAGAATGTTCCCGATGATGATTTGCACGACGACAACGACACGTTCTACGAAAAACGAACGGAAGATTTAGAATACTTTCTGGAACCGATCGAAATCGCGTTCAAGTCGAAACACGCGAGCATGGAGGAGAGAGCGGTGATTTGTCTCACGTCGTTAATTGGCGGGAGGATGATTACCGGGAGATGCTTCGAAGAAGAAGAAGACAAAGAAGACAAAGAAGAAAACGAGGAGGATTCGAAAGATTATTTGGAGAAAGAGGACAAAGAGAAGAGAAGAGTGGGAGGAGAGAAGACAGAACAAACCAGGCGCGAACGTTTGTGCGCGAAAGTCGTCGACTTGCTCTGCTTCGCGTGCGGCGAATCGGGCGACGAGTCGGTGGAGCTGCAAGCGCTTTTAGGCGTGTTGGCGTGTTACATGTCGAGATCTTTTCGAGTGAGTGGAAAGATGTTGAGTCGAATGATCGAGTCGGTGTGTAAGTGTCACGCGATTTCGAGATCGGAAACCAATCGAGGGGTGGCGAAAGCGGCGTTGGTGCAGATGATTTTCGCGAACTTTACGAGAGTGGAAAAAGGCGACTCGAGTGCGTTTTCGAAAATGGTTAAAGTTTCAGACGTTTTAGGTGGTGGTGGTGGTGGTGGTGGTGTCGGTGGCAGGAATGATGCTACAAAGGATGACACGAAAGACGACGTGAAAGACTCCACGAATTTACCGTCCACGTCGTACGAAACGCACGTAATGCGGGAAAATTCCTCCGTGCCGACGATTAGTAACTATACTAGCGGACAACATCATCACTGGTCGGACGAAATCGTGACCTTTGCGCAAAAGTTTATTGCAAAAGCCGCGTCGTGTGGGAAAACGCCGCAAGCGTATGCCCCGCACTCATCTGAAGAGAAGAAAGCGAAAGCGGAAAACGATCGATACATTCTCGAAGATTGCGCAGAAATTTTTCGCGCGCTTTCTCGGATCGCCAAAGGTGCGGGTTTGAAGACGGCAAATGCCGACGCGGCGAGTATTTCTCGCGGGAAATTGCTAGCTTTAGATGCGTTGCGCATTGCCTGTCAAAATGTCGGCAACGCTTTCGTCGATGATCCCATCTTTTCTGATACCATACGCGAGTACGTCTTGGACGCGGTCGTTTCAAATGCCATCTCCGAAACGGTCCAAGCGCCCGAGCTTTATAAAATTTCGCTCGGCATCTTCCAAAGCATTTTATGCACGCAAAGATTTCGAGAAAAGTTAAAATCGGAAATCGGCTTCTTCTTTCCTCGATTGTTTCTAGATCCGTTAGAGTTCATCTCTGGAGGTGCACCGAATTCACCGCATAGCAAACGGTCCGTCTTGTTGACTATTTTGAGCGACACCGTCGCGCAAGACGCGCAAACGTTGGTTGATTTGTTTGTCAATTTTGATTGCGATATTTCACAGCAAAACGCGTTCGAACGGTTGATTAACTTATTGGTTCGAGTCGCACAAGGCGTAGAAGTTTCCAACTTATCCGGCGCGGATGCGGCGAGAGAAACGGTGTTGAAAATGGAAGCACTCGGGTGTTTGACGAAAATTTTGAAAGCGCTTGGCGATTGGGTGGAACAGAACTCGTCGTCGGGGAATAAAGAAGAACAGCGAGTCGCGCACGAAATGAAATCAAATGTAACGAAGCACGTAGAAGATACGGAGTCGATGATGATTACGCCGACGAAGGTGGACGCATCGAACTTGGTGCAAAAGAAACTCGACAAATCCGAGTTTCAAGAATGCGTGAAATTGTTCAACAAAAAACCGAAAAAGGGTATCGCGCACTTAAAAGCGATTGGTAAACTCGGCGAAGGCACGCCCGCAGATATAGCGACATTCCTCAGAACAGCACCAAATTTAGATAAAACTGTCGTCGGCGACTACCTCGGCGAGCGCGAAGACGAGAATTTAAAAGTTATGAGAGCGTACGTGGACGCGATGGATTTTAGCGGCTTCGGTTTAGACGAGGCCATTCGAAAGTTCTTGGAAGGCTTTCGTTTACCCGGCGAGTCGCAGAAAATCGATCGGTTGATGGAGAAGTTCGCGGAACGGTATCACGCGCAGAACCCATCGCAGTATAGAAGTGCAGATACGGCGTACGTTTTAGCCTTTTCCGTGATCATGTTGAACACGGATGCGCACAATCCAGGAGTAAAGAATAAAATGACAAAAGAAGGCTTCTTGAAGAACAATCGCGGCATCGACGATGGCCAAGACTTGGACCAGGAAGAGCTCGGAGCGTTGTACGATCGCATCGTGAACAACGAAATCAAACTCAAAGACGAAAACGCGAAGAAAGCGAGCAATAACGAATCGTCCTCGAACTTGAACAACTTCCTTGGCATGGATATTTTGCTTTCGCTCGTCGGGCAAAAACCAGCAATCGCGGAGGAGAAAATTGATGTCCGAGAACTCATCGAGGAAGTTCGCGCCAAAGCAAAACGTGAAGATGTGGATAGTTTTCTATCTGCATCGGACGCTAAATGCGCGGCACCGATGCTTGACGTCTCGTGGCAAGCGCTTTTGGCGGTGTTTTCGGTTACGTTTGAAGGCACCGAATCGGCGAAAATCGCGGTGTTGTGTCTCGATGGGTTTTTTAGCTCGATTCACATGGCATGTAATTTAGGCATGCTTGCCGCTCGAGACGCGTTCGTTGCACCCTTGGCACGCTTATGCGGCTTACGTAATCCGTCCACTATGCGGACGAAGAACATTTTAGCTTTGAAGACGTTGGTGCGCGTTGGCGAAACCTTTGGCGATAGTTTAGGAGATACGTGTTGGGTACACGTGTTAAAGTGTTGCTCTCGATACGAACATTTGCACGCTTTGGCGGGTGGATTTGACGACTCTTCCGTGTTTTTGAATACCAAGGACGAAATTATAGTTCCTTCTGGTTTAGGAGGTCATACGCCGAACCGCTTGTTCCGTCGCGATTCCTCCGCGGAGATTATTTTGACCTCACCTTCAACAACAACAATGCGCGCGACTGGTACTGATGCTTCGAGCGGTGACGACGCACTCGCGGCAGCAGCTGTTGCCGAACAACTCGCGCGAAAAGCCTCCATGCACGACGCAAAAATCTCGCTGGTGCCGTTAGAATCCGTCGCTCCTCCGTCGCAGCACGTGCTCGAACAGTTACATCCAGATAGTTTTAACGGGTTGTTCCACGACTCGAAAAGATTGTCGGGTGAAGCTATCGTTGATTTTATGCGCGCTTTGTGCAGATTAGCGACCGAAGAAATGAGCGCCGAACGACCGCGTTCTTGCGCTTTATCGAAACTAGTCGAGACGTGCGCATTTAACGTCGAGCGCGAGCGATACGTCTGGGCCAAAGCGTGGATCGTCTTGAGCGACTTTTTCGTCAAAGTTGGAAGCGAACATAGAAACGTGAAAGTGTCCATGTTTGTCGTGGACGCTTTACGTCAACTCTCCATGAAGTTCTTGCAGCGCGCGGAACTCGCGAATTATTCTTTCCAGAACGATTTCCTTCGGCCGTTTGTCGTCATCATGCAACAATCGCCGTCGTTTGAAGTGAGAGAACTGATCGTTTCTTGTGTCGCCCAAATGGTTGAATCTGCCGTGGATGGGATAAAATCCGGTTGGAAATCCGTGTTTATGGTATATTCGGTCGCCGCGGCGGATGAGAACCCAAAAGTTGTGTCTACAGCGTTTTCTACTATCGAACGAATCATTCGCCATAACTTTTCCAAGATTATCGAAACCGACCAAGCAGCGTTTACGGATTGCGTGAATTGCTTAGTCGCGTTTACGAACTCGTACGACGCGCCAGAGGTAAGTTTGAACGCATTGGCGTTCCTTCGATATTGCGCGTTGCAGTTAGCAGATGGAGCGCTGGGTGATTTGAGTTTGCCGAAAGTCAAAGCGTCGACATCAGGAGGAGGAAACGAGGACTCTCGAGACGACGACGAAGAAAGTTTCCAGCAACAACATCAAGAACCATCCACGCCTCGCGAGAAAGGTCCGACGCATTTTACGGACACGGAATCACACACTTATTTCTGGTTCCCGCTCTTAGCCGGTCTCTCTGAACTGGCGTTTGATTTCAGAGAAGACATACGAACGAGTTCGTTGGAAGTGTTATTCGATACGCTCAAGTTTCACGGGTCGTCGTTTGAACCTGGATTTTGGGCGCGCGTGTACGACGCCATTCTATTCCCGATGTTTGACGTCGTTCGTGCGACAGAGTTTGACAGCTCCGAGGCTTCGGAAAAGCAAAAGAACGAGTGGTTATACGGTGCCTGCGATAGATGCCTGACGCTCGTCGTCGATTTAGCCACCACGGAAAGTTTCTTTGGCAACATCATCGACGCCGGCGTTTGGCCTAAACTCTGCGATTTGTTGGACAACATTAGTGGAACCTTTGCGCACGAACAGTTAGCTTCGTGCGGCGCGCTCGCGTTCCGGCGCTTGTTAGAAGGATTAGGGAAGAATACCACCAAAACCAGATTGAACACAAACGAGTGGTCTTTAGCGGTTGACAAACTCTGTAACGTCTTCGATTTGAGGCATCCGTCAGTTCTCCTGGTCGATTGCGTCGGCGAATGTTTGCACAAATCGAGGAAGTCGATGCCAACCGAATGTAAAAAGATGTTGTTCGAGAGAATGCAATTTATTCACGAAGAAGAAAAGTTTGACATGAGTCTTCGCGTAAACGCCGGTTCCGTTTTAGTCGCCTTTTGCGACCAAGACGAGGAAGACATTCGCTTTCTCCAACGCGCGATGGTATTCGCGCTACACGAATACGAGAGGTGTGCTTCTTGCGTGGGCTCAGAAACTGCGCGGAAAGAAACCAGTACGCGCGCGCCGTTAGCGGTGCAGTGTTTAAAACAGCTCGTAAAAATCGACGGCGCGTTTGAAAAGAAGAAGTTCGTCGACATCCTTTCGCGTCTCGTCGGCACGAACGAACAACCGAACGAGGTCTTATCGGCTTTAGGCGAAGTGTTTGGAGTAAAAGTCGCCCCATTGATGATAGTTACGGGAGAAGGCGACGGCGAATCATCATTTTCTGCGTGGTCTTGGTTTTAATAATATATTATTGAATGGTATTTTGATCTTACAAAAATATAGGACGAACGAATCTCTTCTTTCTCCTACAAAAGTCTTGGACTGGGGATTATTGTTATGCTGCCTATTTTACAGTCCTCCATTTCTCTTCTTTCTCTCTATATAATACACGCTTTTGAAACAACAAAAAATATTAAATGTAAACAACGTCTCCGCGTTACGTGAACGTCACGCCGTCACTCGTCGGGTCGATGCGCTTGCGTCTCTTTTCCATGTACAAGCGCCTAAAAATAAAAGTTGAAGAGGAGGAAAGAAGAAGAGAGAAAGAAGTCAGTTTTGGTGTTTTAGAGAAAAACACAGCTCAAGAAGCAGTTCAAGAGAGAGCGTCGTTTTCAACGAGAGCTCTTTCCTCCTAAAAAAGTAAATTTTGATTTGTTTTCGAGACCAAAAAGCGCTCTCTCTTTCTGGGCCACACGAAAATATCGCATGGCTCGTAATGGGAAAGAAGGTCAACTTTTGCAGGCAAAACTACTTTTTTTCCCGCGAAAAGAGAAACATTTTGTCGAAGAAAAGCAAGCGCTAATAAACCACGCGTTGTGTATCGTACCTCAACTGTAAATCAGCGACTGGAATCGGGATCGGTTCCGACGAGAACGTGTTGTGATGAAACAAAGCGTGTGTAAAGCACGCGTCCGTGGAACTGTTCGATCGCGCGATCGCGTCTTCCGTCTCTTCTTCCGTTTCGTCTTCATAAATTTTCTTTTTCTTTCTCGTTTTGTTGTTGTTCGTGTTGTCTGTTGCTAGGTTACCACCTAAAAGTAATTCCTTCTCGTGCTCTTTGATGAGTTCGTTTAATAACATTTTCTTGATCGGACTTTCCATGTGCTTGGAGGAGCTGTCGTCGGAGGACTCGGAACTCTGTCCTCCCACCCGATGATGCTCTTTTTGCCTTCGCTCGTCGTCATCATGCGCGCAACACTCGAACCCGACGCGACAATCGATCCGAGTTTGCATCATCTCTCTCAAGCACCTTTTTCTTCGTTACCCGCAATTTTTATTACAAAAATTAAAGTTATATATATATTAGAGTCAGAGCGCGCGTCGACAACCAAAAGAAAGATTGCCGAGATATTATTAAAGATGAGTGTATTCCTCGCGCGTTTATCCCGTTGGATCTGGTTTTATGCGGTCGCAAACACGGTTCGAACGACGATTCGTTTGCGCGGAATTTCTGTCGATTCGTTTTCCCTTCGTTCTTTGTCACTTTTTCTCGCAGGATCTTTTGACTCTTCTCTCTAGGGTTGTAAACCCTAAGCAGACTTGAGGCAATTTTTGAGCAACTTTCTGACAAACAACAGAAGAAAACTTTTGTGCGCGAAACTCTCCTGGTTAATAACAGATCGGACTTTACGTTGAAGTTCGTAAACGGTGTAACGTTCGAATCGTCAGAGAGTTCGCGTTGTATTTTCAGAAATTTTAACCGCTTCAGGAAGCGCATTAAAAACACGTAAGAACACACGCAATAAATGTCCTCCGGGAAGAAAGCCTTGACCTCGAAACTCCTCCACGCGACGATGACGATGATGCGAGGAGGAGGAGGACAACAACAACAGCAAAAAGAACAATTCGTCAAAAAAGTCGTCGTCTGTGGACGCGCCAAGCGAGGCCTCTACCACGGGAAAACGGTCCGTTTTGGAAACAACGTCAGCGAGGACGGAGGGAACAAAACGAGACGGAAATGGTCCCCGAACGCGAAACGGAAACGATTATATTCGGAGGTTTTAAACCGGATGGTTCCGATGCAAGTCACCGCGCACGCTTTGAAGTGCATCGATAAAGCCGGTGGGTTGGATAATTACGTGTTGAACACGCCCGTGGCGAAGATGATGAGTTTGAAAGGGATGGAATTGAAAGAGAAGATGACTCGAGCGCTTTCGGAGGAGCGACGGCGGCGCGGCGAGGAGGAGGGGGCGAAGGAGGATTCAAACGAGGCAGAAGGAGAAGAAGAAGAAGAAGGGGAGACGAAGACGCCGAAGCGACCGCCGCCGCCGCGTCCGAAAACAAAGTCGTAGTGAAATAGAAATATAATAGAACGGTAGTAGTATATATAGTCCTCGTTTTTTAAAGCGTAGTAGTATCGCCGCCGATAAGACGATAAGAGAAGGAAACCGAAGTTCTCTCGGGGTCTCTCTCTCTCTCTCTCTCTCGAAACTTCTTTTGGTTCAACGTCGTCGCCGTCGTTCGTTTTGCACCTTTTCTCGCGTAATCCTTCATCGTTTTTTCTCGTCGCTTTATTTCTCGATATCCTACCTTTCTTTTCGGATCTTCGTCACTTTTCTCGCCTTTCGCAAGTTTTGTATTCATCATTGATAACATCGATATCATGCCCTCCAAATCCACCTCTCGAAAGGGTAAAGGAGGAAAAGAGAACGAACGATTCTCTTTTCCGGCGGTGCCGAAAAACTGCGTCGTCACCGGTGGCACCGGTTTCGTCGGCCGACGATTAGTCGAAATGCTCGTCGAACGAGGCGCTGAGAAAGTCGTCGCGTTTGACATCAGTCCGAAACCATCGGACGTCGTGGACGATGACGACAATGATGCGAAGAAGGATTCAAAACGCATAGTGTGGATGCAAGGGGATTTGAGAAAGTTATCGGACGTGAAGAAAGCGATCAAAGGTGCGGATTGCGTGTGGCACATCGCCGCGTTGGTGGGACCGTATCACGAGAAGGAGATGTACGAACAGGTGAACCACGTCGGGACGAAGAACGTGATCGAGGCGATGAAGTTTCACGGGGTGACAAAGTGCGTCATGAGTTCAAGTCCGAGCACGCGGTTTGATGGGAACGATATCAACGGGTTGAGAGAGGACGAGTTAGATTTTCCAAAAGTGTTTTTACAAGAATACGCCGAGTCGAAAGCGAGAGGCGAGAAGGCGATGATGAAGGAGAATAACAATAAAGATTTTTTTAGCGTAGCCGTGGCGCCGCACCAGGTGTACGGGCCGAGAGATTACTTGTTCTTGCACAACTTTCTGTTGAACGCGAAACGGTTGCGGATTTTTGGCGACGGGGAAAACTTAATATCCGCGTGTTTCGTGGATAACTATTGCCACGGTTTGATTTTAGGCGAACGCGCGTTGTACCCGGATTCCCCGGCGTTGGGTAAGTTTTACATCTGTACCGACGGCGAACCGATTAAACTGTGGGAAATGATTGATAACGCGTTCGTCCGACTCGGCTTTAGAAGTTTAAAAACCAAGTTTCGGTTACCTGGTTGGGGATTTATGATGCCGCTGGCGAAAGCGTGCGACGTGGTTGGCTACGTCCTCGGTAAAAAATTCAAACTGACGCCATTTTCTGTTCGAATGTTACTCATCAACCGTTACTTCGACATCTCCAACGCGAAAAGAGACTTGAACTACGAACCCATATACTCCTACGACGACGCTTGGGAAATAACCATGGATTGGTTCGAGAAAGAGTGGATGCCGAAACACGCTCCCGAGGTGGAAACGCCGACGAAGAAAAGCGGGAACGCGAAGAAACGGTAACAACAGCGTTTCGCGAGTGACCACTACCACGTCACGTGTTATTAGAATTTGTAAACAACGCGCTTGAATACGAATTAAAACGTCGTTATCTTCGCCCGCGTCTGAATTAAAGTGTTCACGGTTTCTCTCTCTCTCTCTCTCTCTCTTTCGCGCGCTCGCGAAAAATATCTCTTTCAACATATCTTTCCTTCTCGGCCTCTAGTTTTGGATATCGTCTGACGTCACAAAGCGAAAGAACATGTTCGCCTCCTCCTCTTCCGCGGCGCGAGCAATCATTTGCGCGCCTCAACGCACCAAAAAAATCACTTCTCGACGAAGGAACGGACGAAAAATGTCCACCAAAATCAACGGTTTCATGACGTTGCGGTCGGAGCCAGACGCCCCGGCGCGATCGGTGACGAGCGATGATGTCTCCTCGTGGCCGGAAATCGAACGGCAATTGGTCAAGGCGTGCGCGATATTCGCCGGCGATTCTTCCGTGAACGGGCGAATGCAAGCGGCTGGCCAACTCGGTCCACACACGACGCACGATGCGGTGAGCGAAATGAGCGTCGTGGAAGTGTTCACGACCGCGTACGAAGGGAGTTTGGAAGATTGCAGCACGATTTTGGACGTGCACTATCGATTGTTGGGTGCGTTCGTTTCCTTTGAATGACTTCCATTTTTATTCTTAAATCAAACGCGCGTACTTACCTCACGTTACCTCTCATCAATACAGCTGAAACGCTCATTCAAGGGAACACGGAGTTAGTCGAGCACGTGTACGAGAAATTTGCGGCGTTACCACCGAGATTACGCAAATCCAGTTTGCGCGCCACGGCGGCGTGCGCCGAAGCCGGATTGTTGCACACGAGAGAAGAGTACGAGATGATGAACGCGGTGTTGAGCGAAGTCGTGGAGAGCGGGGACGCGGACGAAGGCGCTTTGATGGAGTTCGAAAAGAACAACGCGATGTTAAAAGCGATGGACGATATGTTAGAGGCGATGTTGAAAAACGTCTCGGACTGGTAACAGAATCTGAGCGATACTCTTTCCAGATAGACTTACTTAGCCCGCGCGCGAGAGTCAAATAGCAGAAAATTTTTAATACGATAGTCACACGCGCAAAGAATCCATTGTTGAATTCGTTCGTTCTCTTCTTCTTCTTTTCAATTATAATTAGTAAATATATGATGAACAACGCCTTAAAAGTTAAACTTCAATCGTTCTTACTCAACTCCGTTCCCGGCGCTCCGAATATCAACGCGTGCCAAGCAAACACGATGAACAACATCCCGCCAACCGCCGCGACCAACCTCTGACTAATTTTCAACGCCAAAATCTTCCCCCCAATCACCGCTAAACTCGTACAAAACGCGTGCCCGATTATCGCTCCGATGGTAACTCCGTACGGGTCTTTATGCGCGGCCAACGCGATGGTGGTAATCTGCGACCGATCCCCCCACTCGGCTAAAAACGTCAACACGAACGCCTCCAAGAAGATGGGCGTACACACTCGACTCAAAATCCGCCTCATCTTCCCTTTCGGCGCTTTCTCCACGTCGATTTTCTCCGCCACTTCGTCCACTTCTTCTTGCATTGAACTCCCCGGCTTTGACCGCCACGCGATGTAAAACAATCGGCACCCGAAAAACGTGTACAACACAAACGCGCACTTGTTCACAACTTTCGGACTGATTAACATCGGTGCCAGAACCCCCATCGCGGTCGATAACACCGTCATGATTGCCAACGCGCTCAACGCCCCAGATAAAACTATCAAACGTGGATGACGCATGGCCATGATTGCGGCGATAATGAACGTCTCGTCCCCTAATTCCGCCACTAATATCATCGCTAAAGAGGAGACGAAGGCGTCTTTGAAGTCGCCGACGCCGTCCCCGTCCGAGTCTTTGAAATCATCTTTTTCCTTCCTATCGTCCGTGTTGTGGATGCTAAATTTTCTACTCAATCCTCCCTCTTGTTGTTCTTGCGCGGAAACCTGATTTAAACAGTTTGAAAAAAGAGCGACGATCAGGATCATCATCATCATCAGTATCGTCACACGAAAAGGAGTCTTCCTCTCGAGGCGTCGATTCGACGAGACCATCGTCATCATCGATCGCGGGTTTATGAAAGTCTTATCTCTTGGTTTCGTGATTGAATTTTTTTTGACGATTTTTGGTCGTTTTGGGAGGGAAAAAAAGGAGAAAAACTGAAAGAAAGGAGACTTTTTACTCCGAGCGGCTTTGCGAAACGAAGCGCGCGATCGCCGTCCTCGCAGCTTTACTACAGACCAGCGCGAAAGAGAGAGGTCTCGTTTTTGTCTTTCCGCGGTAAAAATAAAAGTCAGAGGAACATTTTTGTATTCTCGTATATTTATCGCACAACGACAGCGGTCCGGGTATTGCGCCCGTACGTTACTCTTAATATTAGTATTACAGCTCTCGAACGCCACATTTTCTTACAATCTCTCGAAACCCTTTCTCGGTGACCTCGAGTAGTACGTCTTCCTTGTTTTGTTTCGAATCGAGATGATTATTGATGCGAATAATCTCGCCTTTCGCTTCGCTCAACTCGTACGCCCGAATCATGTTTTCCACGTCCAAGACGGTCCAATTTTGGTACCCGAATTTGACGCACATTTCGAGAAGGTTTTGGATCGAAAAACCTTTCATCACTCCCCCTTTCCCTCCTCTTCCTGCTTTTTTTTCATCATCGTACTTTTTTTCTGAGTGGTGGTGTTGTTTTCTATCCTCCTCGGTTTTCCCGGCGGCGCAGAGCTGTTCGAACGCGCATTTGATCGTTTCTCTCGAAGGGTGCTTTCCCCGTCTTTTCTTCTTTGTCTTCTGAACATCTTCTTCTTCGTCGTCGTCGTCGTCCGACGTTGTTGTCGTTCCGCCGCTCGTGGTGCTCGAACTCAAAACGACCCCCTCCTCCTCCTCTTCATCATCTGCTTCCGGTACTCGTCTTTTCTTCCGTCTCGATGATGATGCTTTACCGCGCATTTAGTTACACCATCAGTACAAACGCTTCGTAAAAAAGGAGAAAAAAAAAGTGAAGCAAAAAGCAGATCATCTCGTAAAGAAGAACAAACGCATAATACCACGAGAAGACGCGAAAATCGCGAAGAAGAAGAAGTTCGATGCTCACATCGTCTTAAACTTCCTCGTCGTCCAATGCATCGTTTAAAACGTGTGATGAAAGCACTCTCATCTCAAATATTTTAGACAACAAGGAACAACCAGAAGAGACATGATTCCAAATATCAGAGAGCACATGTTGCACATGCGAGAAGAAGAAGAGTTTCGTTGCCTCATCTCGTAAAAAAAAAGCTCGAGACTCGTGTCAAAAAAAAAGCACGAGAGAGAACAAAATTTTATTCTCTTCTCTCTGTAGCGAGAGAGTCTGTCTTTTGCATTTTCTCGTCATCGTTCGCGCATAATTAGGAGCAGTGTAGTGGTGTATTACTATTCGGTGGTGGTTTCACGAAAGCGAGGAACTTTGAGGTCGTCGTTTCTTTCAGAGAAGGAAGGAGAGAGAGGAGCAAAAAAGAAGAATTGGATTTGAAATTTTATCTGCGGTACATAACGAACTCTTTCTTTTACATCATCATGTTCCGGTTGCGGAAGGAAAGAGAGTCGCAGTCTTCACAAAACTCGGCGTCTTCCTCCCCACCGAAAAGCAGTAATAATACGAACGACAAGAACACTACTAATTCAGTCGGGTGCGCGGCGTTAGTCTTGGACGCGCCGACGAGGAAACCATCGAAAGCGTTGAAAAACTCGGGGTTTCCGAGAACCCATTTTAAGTGTCCAGATGGGAGATACGCGCTTGGGAAACAATATTTAGTCGTTCCGGAGATGACTTCAAACTCTGCGAGAAAAGAACAACACACACAACTTAGGACGAAAGGGTTGGAGGATTTTACGACACGGGTGCATAATAGTAAAAATGGCGATCCGAACGCGTCGATTTTGTGTACACATTTTTACGACGCGCAGCACCGGATGACGATGAAACTTTTGTTCGTGGCGAAGGGCGAGAGCGTGGCTATGTTTGATTATAACGCGCCGAGTAAAGACGGGTGCGTGAAGATTTTGAAAATCGATCGCGCGCCGAACGAACAACGGAGCAGTAGGAGTAGCTCGAGTTATTTTTATAGTCCAACCGGCGGCGGCGGCGGGTCGCAACATTCGAACAGCACGAAAGGCGTCAACGGAGTGGACGAGGACGGGAGAGAAACGATTACGTGCATGACTTGGACCGGGGAGCGCGTGAATGATTGGAAGTTTGCCGACGTGCAACAAGGTGGAAATAACAAACCAACGAATAATACTAATGATAATAATAAGAATAACAACAACAATAACAGCAGTAAAACTGCATCAACGATAGTAAATGCGAAAGATGAATACGTCCCGGATATGTTCATCGGTTTGAGCTCGGGCGCGATGTTAGCGGTGAAACTTCGAAAGTCGTTCTCGGATAAAAGAGCAAACACTACGAAGCGACTTTTACACAAAATGCGCTATCAGACGCAAACGAAAGATAAAATATCGTCGTCGGGAAGTGTGCACAGAACGACGTGCATGAAAGTTTCTCCGGACGGGAAGATTGTTGTTTCTTTACACGCGAGCGGCGACATGTATCTCTACGATAGAAGTTTGATGGGATTCGAGTCCTCGCAACCGAGCACGACGGCAAATTCAGGGCACTCAATAGCAGAAGTGACACAATTTGCGCCGATATTGTACCCCGAAGATTCAAGGTTGGATGTCGCGACGTCTTCAACGACGACGAATCCGCGTTCTCGATGGCACTTTGGCGCCGCGCCGTTGGAATCGTGCGCGTTTTCTGAGTCTGGAAAGAAATTGTGCGTTTGTAGCAGAGATGGCGTCGTACGCGTCATCGATATCGCGAGAGCCTGGAGAGAAACCAATAATAATAGCAGCAACAGTAGCAATAGCAGCAACACCGACAGCAATAAAAATATTTTTACTGTCGCGAGATTTATCGATACCGGGTTCAGGAGTTATTTCGGCGCGATATTCGCCGCAGCGTTTAGCCCTTGCGGTAGGTTCATCGCGGCCGGTGGCGAAGCCGCTATCGTCGAAATGTTTGATTGTAAACACAAGTGTGTGGTTACTTACGGTGGCGCTGGTCATCAAAGCTGGGTCTCCGACATATGCTTCGATGTGCACATGGCTACGAACGATAAGAATAGTATGAACGCTGCGTCGTCCTCCTCCTCCTTGGCCATGCAACACAACGCAGATAATAATCACGCAGAAGACGACGATTCGGATTCAGATACAAATTTAGGCAACGACGTCGAGCCGGGAACGTTGCGCGTTGTTTCTGTCGGAGCGGATTGTCAAATGTGCGTCTGGGATTTTCTCACGGAAGCATTTATCGACGAAGACGACGAAGGATACAACGAAGAAGAAGAAGATGAAGAAGAAGAAAAAGAAGACTCTGGTTCAGACGGCGACACCATGATGCACGACGATGGAGATTATAGCGAGCGACATCCGCATCACAGACGTCAACGTTCGAGGAGTGTCGCGATCGGGGGAGGTAACATCTCACGCGAACTTAATTTTGTCGGTGAGGACGACGACAGTTTTCCGACGACGACGACGAAGAAGAAGAAGAAGAAGAAAAGAGACGACCTCTCCGTCGAGGCGGACGTAATCGTCGAATCGATGAAACGTAACGAAACGACGAGACTGTTACCCGTCATGGCGCATAAATTTCACGATCGACCAATCGCAACGGTACAAACGAATGAGCACGGAATTTTAACGTCTTGCGATTCCGGAAAAGTGAAACTATGGTCCAGACCTATAACCAAGGAGCGTTACTTGACGTTTGTCCAAGAAGTAGACGAGGAAGGCGAGGGCTGAAAGTAAAACAATAATGGTAATAATATTATTCGCCTCTACATACATTTTCTCTCTAAATACATACATAAAATAATATTCGTTTCTATATCGGTACTTATTTTATCCGCCGCTCGAAATGTGTAAATCCACCTGCAACACTCTCTTCACCTCTTCGTAAGTCACAAACGCGATGGCGATACTCGGCATGACTTTAATGTAGTTCGCGCTCAAGCCGTGAAAAAACGCCCCAACACCTTCATATCTCGCAATTTTACCAAAACAATCCATCATTCCGCTATACTTCGCTTTCTCCATCGTCTTACTCGCGCTTCCTTGCCACCCGGCGACTTGTAAACGTCGTCTGACCACGTCGAAAGGATACGCCACCGTCTGACCAACCGCGCCGGCGAAACCGCCGCACGTTAACGATTGCGCCACAGACAACTCCTTGCTCGATTTCAACTCTAACTTCGCCGCCAACATATCCTTCAGCGTCTCGTACACGGCGAAATTCAAACCAACGTACGGAATCACCCCAATCACGCTCGGCAATAAACCTTTATACAAGCTCCCGACGCCTTCGTGCTGGATGATCTTTCTCGTCGCGTCCACCATCCCGTTGTATTGATGTACCGTCCCAGCTTGCACCGTCAACCTCCCCCTTACCATATCCAACGGATACACCGACGTCATCGCAATAATCCCCGCCCCAGCACCGCCGGCTAACCGATTAAACACGTTCATCTCGCACTCCGGGTCTAAAGTCCTCCGAAACTGAAATATCGCATCCGTTATGCGTTCGTAACAGAAGAACTTCACCGCGGAGTTCGGAACAATCCGTATGCAGTTCGCCCCGTTCCCGATAAAAAACCCTCTCAGACCATCTTTTTGTAAAATCGTGTTCAATCCTCTGTACACCGTTCCGTACTCCGTCGCCGTCCGACCGTGGACTTGCTGTAAAATCTTCAATCGTTCCAAAGGTGCCACCGCGGTCCTCGAGACCCCACCGGCGATCCCTCCGGCAAACAGCGATTTCGCGATCGATGTCCACGTGTGCACTTTCGGTTCGTGTATCGTCGTCGTCTCCCTCTCTTTCGCGGAATGCGCGGTAAACACACACTCAGAACATTTGTCTTCTTCTTCTTCTTCGTTTCTTTTCATCGTCTTCACCTTCATCCAAGCCGCATTTGGACGACGATGATATCCAAAAATCTCATCGCACACATCGGACGACGTGGACGTTGCGCACCCGCGCGACGAAAAGATTCGCGAGTTCGTAGAGCGGTAAAACTCCCTCGCGACTTCCGACGTCCTCGTTGTTGTTGTTGTTGTTGTTGTTGTTCTTTCTCGTTTGTTCTTCGTCTCCTCCTTCTTCATCTCGATTGAAATATGCACTAATTTTTTGGAGGGGAGAGCGTTTGGAAAAAAATGGAGGAAAAAATGAAAGAGAGAAATTTTTTGTTTTTTTTTTTGAGCTGCTCTTTTTCTGTGAAAACGAGAGCGTTCGGGGGTTTGTCTCTCGAAAGCGCAGAGAAGAAAGACCCTCACTCTTCGAAAGACCCGCGAAATCAAATCATTACACACATGACGGCCAGAATCACGTATAAAAGACGGTACGGTTTTAGATGCTCTCGTCGGTTTTTCTTTTTGCTCATATATTCGCGAGGAGAGGAAAACGTTGGAGAGGACGCGAGCGCGTTTCGGAACGTTTTTCGTTCGCGCGCGTGAGGGTGATGTGTGTATACGTGCGGATGAGGAAATTTTAAGCGCGTTTTTCTCTCTCTCTCTCCTTTTTTGAGAGAGAAGAAGGACTTTGCGCGAAATTTTACGCGCGGCGGCAGAGGAGGAAACGCGAAGGTGGAATGGGCTCACGCGCGCTTGATTTGTGCTCGGGTGCATTCTTTGCGCGCGACGACGACGATTCGAGAAGCGGGATGATCGATGGAGGGCGAAGCGTTGGAGTCGGTTTCGATTTCCTTTTTCTGTGTCTTCCTCTCTTTTGGCCGATGGGGTCCTCTCTCGCTCTCGCTCTTGTTTTTTGGATTCTTATATGTGCTTACCGATTCTTTTCTCTCCTTAATCGAACAAACAGACACTGCTACGCGACCAGATCGAACAAGATCCGCAAGCTCAGACTTCCGGGCGGCAAGTTAGGCATCCAGTACGTGAAGAAGAAGACGAAAGGTCCGCAAACGCCGTCTGGCGACCACGGGAAAATCCACGGCGTCCCTCACTTGAGAACCCAAAAGTACTCGAGAAAACACTTAGCGAAGAACAAGAAGACGGTGAACAGAGCTTACGGCGGGGTTTTGTCGGGCGGTGCGGTGAGAGAAAGAATCGTTCGCGCGTTCTTGGTTGAGGAGCAAAAGATTGTGAAGAAGGTGTTGAAGTTGCAAGCGAACAAGTAATTTGATGATTGCGCGGACGAACCAGAGACAATAGTAAGACCTTTGTAATAGCAATATAAACCTTTAGACGATATATCATACTTAAAGAAGCAAAGTTCACTCTTGTTTCGTTTCGATTCTCTCACCGAAAGATATTCATTTATTTTCACTACAAATTTGCTTTTGTTTTATATATTCTCTCTCTCACTCTCTTTGCTCTACTCTCTCTCGCGTTCGTGCTGCATTCTTCATGCCGCGTTCTCCGTATTCTACATTTTTTGCTAGTTGACTTTCACCTCCTCCTCTGTTGGCTGGCGTTTCGGAAACCTCTGCCACCGCCGCCACTCCTCGACCCTGGACTCTTTCTTG
>Ga0255758_10000233_pt1 | contig 61823 bp, 80 predicted proteins | sample 011ome_24_FD_179958 | JGI IMG/M metagenome (GOLD analysis project Ga0255758, IMG submission 179958) | Coastal salt marsh microbial communities from the Groves Creek Marsh, Skidaway Island, Georgia - 011513CT metaG (version 2) | ecosystem: Environmental > Aquatic > Marine > Intertidal zone >... | reverse complement strand
CGCCCGCGATGAGGCGGTACTTAGAGTCTGTCGCAGAGGCTCTCGAAATTCGTTTGGGGCGCCGAGGCGACTCAAGGGACAGAGCAATCACTGCGCGTGAGTTAATTGACAGCGGGTTAGCTGTCGAGGGCAAACCGTTCATTCTTGGGCAGTCTCAGTCTAGTCTGCTGCCAATTGGTACAGACGTTAACGAGACAAGTTTGCCACCGGCGCCTACGGGGTTTGAAGCGACCGGCGCTTACAGTGTTGTTATTTTGGAGTGGGACCAACCTACTTATTTTCCCCATGCTTACACAGAAGTTTGGCGGCATACTGTTGACCAGCTGGCGGATGCAGTCTTAGTAGGTGTTTCGCACGGCATGATGTTTACCGACCAAGTTGGCGGTGGGCAAGCGAACTACTATTGGGCGCGGCATGTAAATACTCGTAACCAGAAGGGGCCTTGGAACTCAAATGCTGGCACGTTTGCTGAAACGGCTATCGATGTCGAATTTATTCTTGAGTTGCTTACGGGTTCGATAACTGAGGATGCGTTTTATCAGGGTTTGATTGACAAAATAGATCTAATAGATGCGCAGGAGCTTAGCATTGCTGATATTGAGCTTGCTGTATCTACGGTTGAAACCAATTTAGCTACGGCTGAATCAAATTTAGCTATAACTCAGTCCAATTTAGCTACTGCACAGGGAGCTATAACGGCAGCTCAGTTGAGCATTGCGGCAAACGAAAATGATATTGCGTCGTTAGAGACAGTGACTGCGACGCAAACTTCACTAATAACTAATCTGAATACGACTGTGGGTTCGAACAGTTCAAATATAACCACTCTACAACAAACTACCGCCACAAACGCTTCTGATATTACTGCTCTCGAAACAACGGTCAATCATCCGACAACCGGAGTTGATGCGACAGCCACCGCTTTGTCTGGTCTAGAAACAACAGTGACGCAGCAGGGCAATAGTATTACAACTAATGCCTCTGACATTACTGCTCTTGAGACAACTGTTAACAACCCGACAACCGGAGTTGATGCGACAGCTAGTGCTTTGTCTGGTCTGCAAACAACAGTGACGCAGCAGGGCAATAGTATTACAACTAACGCTTCTGACATTACGAATCTTGAAACAACTGTAAACCACCCGACAACCGGAGTTGATGCGACAGCTAGCGCGCTGTCAAACTTGTCTACGACCGTTACTCAGCAGGGTGACAACATCTCTACCAATGCTACCGATATCACCAGCCTCGAGACAACTGTTAACCATCCGACAACCGGTTTGTCTGCTACGGCTGGCGCTCTTTCTACGTTGTCAAATACGGTTACTCAACAAGGCGACAATATCTCTACCAACGCCTTAGATATCACCAGCCTTGAGACAACGGTCAATGATCCAACTACCGGTGTGAATGCGACAGCTGGAGGGTTATCGAGCCTCAGCACTACTGTGTCAACACAAAACGGGGTAATTACTTCCCACGGTTCTCGGCTTAACACCCTCGAGTCTAGTGTTAACGATCCGGCTACAGGATTGACTGCTACGGCGACTGGTTTATCTAACCTGACAACGACTGTGACTTCGCAAGCGGGCACAATATCTGCCAATGCCCAAGATATAAATGCTATCGAGATTACTATCGGCAGCAGTACTTCAGGGCTCGTTCAACAGATAAACACTGTCGAGTCGAGTGTCAACTCAGTCACGGGTCAGGTAAGCACGCTCGCTTCATCAGTGAACCAAGTCACTACAAACGTGAATGGGTTGTCGGCTACAGTAAGCCAGAACTCCACGTCTATAGATGGGCTTGAGGGCGAGTACTCAGTAAGAATTGATTCAAATGGCATGGTTGCGGGGTTTGGGCTCGTTAATAACAGCACTTCTTCTAAGTTTTATGTAAGAGCCGATGAGTTTGCTATCGGTTCTACGACTCAAAATTTCGATATTCCTTTTATTATAAGGACGAGCCCAACAACGATTGGCGGAGAAACTGTTCTCACTGGGGTTTATATAAAAGACGCATTCATACAGAACGGTACTATTACTACTGCCAAAATTGGAGATCTAGCAGTAGACGTCGCAAAGATTGCCGACTTAGCTGTGACTACAGGAAAAATTGATAACCTGGCCGTGACGGGGGCCAAGATAGCCAACGCAACTATAACGACCGCTAAGATTGGTGAGGCTCAAATAACCAGCGCTAAGATTGGTGATGCTCAAATAACCACTGCAAAGATTGGCAGTGCTCAAATACAAACTTTAAATGTCGCCGGCGAAAATATCACTGTCCCTCGCGCTATATCAGCTGGAAGCGGTGTTTCTATAGGATCGGGATGGACCCAAATCGGATCTATCACAATTAACTGGGGTTCTACCGCGTCACTCCTACCATCTCAAGTGCAATTTTTTGGTCAGCTAAACATTATTGCTACATCAACTGGTACTAACGAAGTTACTCGTGGACTTAGAATAGCTGCAGGTTCGGCAGAAGGTATAGTTGGACAGTCTAGCATTCAAGGTTTCTCTGACTGTATGAGTGCGGGCTTTGTTCATACACCGTCTACTGGGAATACTACTTACCGTATTTACGGCAGCAGTACGGGTTCGGGCGCTATTGGTGGTAACTGGTTTATTTCTTTGTTGGGGGTTAAACGATGAATATTTATGCTGTCTATGAAACCGACGGTACTCTTGTCAAAGCCATCTCTTGTTCAGAAGAAGAAATTGAAATGAACATTGACCAAGGTCAGTTGTATATGGCCACTGATGTATTCGCAAATTACGATACACAGTACATAAGCGGCGGTGCGATAGTAGATAAGACCGAGTTCCCAGAACTTAACGTTTCTCCTGCCACGTTAGGCAGCACAATAAGTGTTACTAATATTCCCACTGGAACAAAGGTGAGATGGCCCGACGCAGTAGTAACACCTGAAGATGATGGAGAGCTCTCGTTCAGCGCTGATGTAGGGGGGGACTATTTCTTTGAGCTTAGACATCCTATGTATGTCTCAAAAAGGCTAATTATAAATGTCGCATAGAAACCTAACGAAAGACCCGATCGAGTCCCGTAAGAACGCTTATGAAAAACTGGAAAGCGAAGGCGCTGCGCAAGAAGCTATCTTCGAAGCATTTGCCGAACTAGCCAGCCAAGGCATTTCTCTCGGCGACAAAATGACCAGTGTGCTTGCCACTAGGCAAGCGATAAAGACCTCTAGACCCAAAGGAGTATGACCATGCACAAAGGTAAAAAATGCACGTTGAATCAGCCACCCAAAAAAGACAAAATGCCGAAAGGTAAAGCCGCCAAGGGTTACGCGTCAAAGGCCAAGTGACGGAGCGAATAGGAGAGGGTAACGATTCGAGAGTCGCTCTCTCCGTGTCGCAACTTTGTCGAAAAAGCAAATAGTACTAAATAGAAAAGTCTCACAAGAATAATAGAGATATATAGAGGTAAAACTCGATATATCAATAAGTTAAAGAGTTAAATCCCTCTCTCTCCGCCAAATTTCAAACCCATGATTTATATACATTTATTTTTCCCTTGTCGAAAATTTGTCGAAACGCCATAATGTCGAAACTATAACGATTAATTGTTTCGACAGCTGTCGAAATTAAGTTTCGGGAGCCATGTATGGCGAGTATTACAAGACGGGGTAACAGCTGGTTATGCGTCATCTCTCATAACCGTAAGCGATATAATAAAACCTTCCCCACAAAAGCAGCTGCAGAGAATTGGGCTGTCCTTAAAAAGGCAGAACTTAAGTCTGAACCACTGCCTAAATCTAAAGCAGTCGAAGGCTACACGCTAGACTACCTGCTACATCGGTACATCGACGAAGTTCACCCCCATCGACCCTTTGCACGTAGCAAGATGACCACCATTAAAATGACAGCCGAGCATTTTAAAGGTGTGCGTGTTATTCAGCTTACGCCCGACATGTTATTTAAATATGCCGAGAAGCGAAGGGCAGGGTACAAGGGCCGAGCGCCAATCAGCAGGTCTACTCTTAACCAGCAGCTTACTTACGTCGCCCAGACCATAGACCACGCTAGGACTTTGTGGGGCGTAGACCTGCCATCTAACCCAGCAAGAGACGCGCTGTCAGCGCTGTCAAAGATAGGTTTGGTGGGTGGTAGTCGCAGGAGGGAGCGTAGAGTAAGTGATCAGGAACTGAAACAGCTTATGGAGGCCAGCTTAAAGCACCACTCGGGATGGATAGGGCCAATCATTATGCTGGCAGTTGAAACTGGCATGCGGCAAGGAGAGATCCAAGCGTTGCAGTGGAAGGATGTCGACTTCAAACAGAGCACTATTTTTATTAAAGACCGGAAGCACCCAAGTGAAAAGATGGGTAATAACCAGATCATACCAGTGTCAAATAAGGCGTTGGAGGTTCTTAAGACTTGGGTGCCGGTTGAAAGTAAACGGACAGGCGCTGTCTTTCCAGGGGTGAAGTTAGCTCAATCAATTAGTGATAGGTTCGTGAAGGTACGGGAAGAAGCTGGGTTACCAGAACTTCACTTCCACGATCTTCGGCACGAAGCTGTCTCTCGGTTCTTTGAAAAAGGTCTTCAGATCCAAGAGGTGGCGAGAATATCAGGACATAAAGATTGGAAGCAGCTGCTGCGGTACACACAGCTAAATGCGTCGTCTTTAGTAGATAAGCTCAATGGGTAGTTAAAGAAGTAGCTCGTTCAAACTCACTTTGTATGTATTCAGCGACATCCTGTGTTTTGAATAGATACTTCTTTCCGTTCTTCATGTGGGGAATCTCTAGTTTCCCGTAGTAAATTCGTTGGTAGAGAGACTCACGTTTTATTTTAAGCGCGCCTGCTAAGTCGTCCATGTCCATTAAAGGGCCATGACACTGAAGTAATAGTTTAGAAAGCATCAAAGAACTCCTGTTTTAATAACTAAAAAGCTATTTAATTAGTATATATAAATAAATTATTAGTACAACTAATTAAGTAGACTTGAACTGTTTAATTAAAAGGAGCCAAAAGGTGTTACAAATAAACAACATTTACCACTTGATAAATAGTAACTGTATTGTTTCCATAGGCGGGTGGCCTTGAATCACATATAAAAGAGTAAGATTTTTTATTCTTACTCACAATTGCATATATGTTATCTTTGCATTTTCTTTTGACGGGGTACTTCGGATTTCGGATGTCTATAAGCGCTAATAAAGCTTCTTTCGGTAGGATCGATATAAGTTCACCGTTAGGATCAAAAATCTTCGTAACCTTATCTATTCTTATATACAAAGGCTGCTCATCAAACTTACTTTCTACCAGTTCACCTAGTTCTTTATTAGCGTCTGATGACGTGTGAGAAACAACCGCTTTCCATTGATGACGTTTTATAATATTAACGTTATCTCTGAAATTAGGATCAATGACTTCAGGGTGAACACCTAAGAATTTGGCTATTTTCATAGTAGCCTTTTCATTAAGTGGGCAATGGCCATTGAGATACTGAGAAAATGCTCCTTGCGTAATCCCTAGTTGTTGAGCAGCTGTCTGCTGAGTGATATCAAGAATTCGTTTCTTTTCGTTCCAAACTTTCTTGAGATTTGAAGTCTTAACATCGTTCGTTATTGGCTTCGGTACGGTTTGCATACATGCTCCGTTGCTGCAGTAATCCTTACTGCGTAGTTGGGTAGTTGCAGTAATCCTTACTGCGTAGTGTTAATTATGAAACTTATATAGTCTTTACGTGAAAGGCTATATTTTTGGATATTAGCTACGTTAATATCCTTTGTCCAATCTTTATTAGTGAATAATAAGACGCCATCTGAGTACCCTACGGCTACTGCTACGTTTTGACTATAGGAGTGAAACTTATCTAGCCAATTGATTTGGAGTTGAGATAGCCCCAGATTAATCGGGGTATTTTCTTTTTTAGGTAATGATTTCAGCCACTTATATTCTACAAACAGAATACCCGAAGGGCCAGCATACAGGGTATCTGGGACCCCTCCGGTAAAAGTGTCATGAATCTTCCAGCGATAAACTTCAGCTGGAAGACTCTTATGAATAGCTTTGATGAAGCTATGCTCGTTCATTAATTAGCAGCAGTTTGTGTAATTAGTGAGTATTATTGGTGCTTAGATACAGCTCTTCTGCTTGCTTATAATCATTTTCGTTAGCAACAAAACCCATGTAGTCAGCGGCAATATTAACCCATGAACCCTTGTCATTTGACTGGATCTGCGGTTTAAACTTCCATATCGTGCTGAAACGGTCGCCGCCGCGCTCGAGGATCTTAGAGTTCCAGTTCTTCGATACGCGAAGCTTAGAGCCTGAGAAGTCCATAATGCATGGCGTGTTGCGTAAAGATCCTGTCACTTCGTCATAACACAGCAACAAGTGTTGATGGTTCTCTGACAAGTCAAAGGTAGCTTGGTCTTTCTCAGGCTGCTCTGAAATCCAGTTAAGTGCTTCTTGTCGAGAGTCAAATGTTCCCTGCTTACCGCCGCCTGCTTCACGCTTTCGCCAGATGACATACTCAACGCGGAAGTTAACTGAGATAACATAGATCTCGTCATGCAATTCTTTAGATAAAACATTTAAGAACTGTCCTGGTTGAGCGCCTTCGATGTAATTAGAGTGGTGCTTGTCGACCTCGTCGTTCATCTTCTGAAGAAGTTTAATGCGTGGTATTTCAATGTTGTCGCCAACGTTTTCGTTACCGCGCCCAGTTTCTTTTAGAAAGTCAGGTGTAGCGTTGGTCGCTGCGAGGAATGAAGGTGCTGGCTTTGTTGTTGCTACTTCTGTGGTTTTAGCTGTCATAATTGATTACCTAATAATTGATTAAAGTGCTCTAACATTGAGTTTTCGGATGGTCCTATCTGCTACGCCTGGAACATTGTCCCCTTGGCCCCTCAATTCTCTGTATGCAGTTGACGACATGCGCCGCTGCACAAGCGAGAAGTCGCCTGTAGATGTTATGTACTTATACAACTCATCCCAGTCTTGTACTTCAGGTACAACTTCTTCACTTATGGAGATCGTGGCTGTGTCGTTAGCCGTGCGTGACAAGCCCTGATCGTCCAATTTGGTCATAAGCTGCCAATCTAATTCAGATTGTTCAGCTTTGAGTGCTTTTTCTTGCTTAGAAAGATCTGCGAGTTTGTGGCGAATATCTAAGCGTGCATTGATTAAGTCATTAATGGTCATTTGGTCCGTCCTTATGGAGTTTGTTTAAGATAAGTAATAGGTCATCCATCTTGCTTACTTTGTGAGACAGCTTGTCGTAGACGTCGGGTTCCCACGTATCCTTGGCGGCTATGTGAATTACTTCTGTCTTCTTAGTCTGTCCGGCGCGATAGATGCGTCGATTAAATTGTTGGTAATGTTCTGCGTTGTAAGTAGGTGAAGCCCAGATTACTGCTGTCGCTTTGGTCATTGTGAGACCGTGGCCGGCAGACTGTGGGTGGGCAAAGACGACTTGCAGCTGACCGGCTTGTAACCTGTCTACTATATCTCCACGTTTGTGGGCGGGTGTGTCGCCGTCGATAACTGCGTATTTAATTTTGCGTTTGTCAGCTAACTCGGTAAGTGCCTTGCGCTCATGTTTCCAGTTGAAGGCAACTAACGACTGCTTCCTAGCCTCGACTAGATCAATGACTAACTCATAACGCTCTGTGTGTATTTTCTGTGACTCACCGTTCTCGTCATAGATAGCGCCAGTACACAGCTGTAAAAGCTTTTTGACTTTGGCGCCGGCGTTAACGGCATTGATTGTTGCTGCACCGGTGTACAACACGTTGTCTTGGGCAAGTGTTTCGTAAGCCTGCCTGATTTGCGGAGGCAGCTCAGTGTGCATGGTATGGAAACTCTGAGGTGGCATATCGATACAGTCTTCAAGAGAGTAGCGAATGTTAATGTCGCTAAGTGCAGCAGCGACTATTTCTTCAGAGTCTTCCTTGTCGACCCACTCATTTGCAAAACCATTGAAGCGAGAGGTACAGACGTGTGAACGAAACGAATAAAAGCGTCTACCCAATCGCTCGCCATCGTCCATTAGGAATGTTGGGTGCCAAATGTCCAGTATAGTGTTGCTGTTTGGCGTACCGGACATAGCAACGCGGAAGTTAAAGGTTTGTATAAGCTTTGCTAGGGCTTTGCTGCGCTGAGAGTCTTTGTTCTTAAAGGCTGTAAACTCGTCGATGCAAATGGTGTCAAAACTAGATAGCAGCTGCTTGTTCTTAAGGAGCCACTTAACCGCGTCGTGATTAGTAATAACAACCTGAGCGTCAGAGTTAAACGCTTTGTCACGATTTTTGGCATAGGCTATTGAGTAAGATAGGCTTGGAGAGAATTTATCAATGTCGTCTCCCCAGCTAGCTTGCAATATAGAAAGCGGGGCAAGAACTAACATCTTACCGCCGCGTACAGCAAAAGCATCGATAACGGATCTGGTTTTGCCAGTTCCTGGGTCAGATGTGATGAGACTACGGGGATGAGCGAGTATGTGCTCTGTAGTCTTTGTTTGATGCGCGAATGCTTCCATACCAGATCCATCTTTTCGGACCATAATATTAGCATTACTAATACTAGTGGGCAAGAAAAATGACTGGTTTTGAGCTTGACCAGCAATAGCCGCAGGTTGAACAGCCGCTTGTCTTACCAAGTTGTTCTGGGCAAACGAGTTCATCGTTCTGTACCTCTTGTTTGTCGTAATTGATAAAGTGTTTAAGTGACTTGTCATAAGTGCCTTGTATTACTCGCGCCCTGAATTGAGTGCCCATGTCGTCGCTAAAACGAATTTGGAAACGGTCTGGGTAGAGTTGATTTAGTCCTGCAAGGCGCTTACCGATAGGGGAGTCGTGCCGATGGTGTGTATACCCAAAGACACGTAACCCTTGATGCTTGATAAGTGCCAATTGCCAAGCTGATACATACTTTTCACTAAAGAAGTCGCCAAGTACGTGCAGCCGTACTACAAAACCGTCTGCATTTTTCTTCTGGGAAGCAACAGCTTGTATGCTTTGAGCGAGTTTCTTGAAGAAAGCGGGGTCAGTATGATCGTGGCGCTTGGCAAACGGCATGTTGTTACCGTAGCAGATAGTGTATTGCGCACACGATGTAGTGCAACTGTGCCGCTCTTCGAGGGTCAAAGCATACATTGGCATGTGCTGCCATTTTTTAATGGCTACTTTGCCGCCGAGTTTTTTATTGTGAGAAGCAGGCTTGAGCATATTTTCGTCAGGCGCTGATATAGATTTAAGGTATCTAGTACGGTGGGTTCGGTCAGTTGTTATTAGGTCGCTCGCTGTCAATGTCATTCAATAATTGCTCCTTGGCTTCGCCAAACACTTGCTTTCCATTGGCGTCAAAGATTTTAAGTTGGCTAGGTTTGATTCGATAAGTAGACCAATACATCGCTTCGGGCGGATCTGTATGAAGCTCGTAGCGATAGGTAATGTCTTGGTAAGTAAAAAACATTTGAGGGTGACGTTTAGGCACTACGGCTGAATCTCCTGCCATCCGAAACTGAAGTAAGGGAACTTAAGGCGCTTTGAAAAGCCAAGGCGCTCGTGAGTCATAGTGCGTTTCATAACAAACAACACGATTGACACAAGCATGCCGCCGAACATAGCTGCCATCATGCCAGAGTATGTGCCGGCGAAAGACCAGAGCAAAAAGCCGGTGATAGCTATGTCAAAGAAGATGTCGTAAGAAATAACTTTACGAATACCGAACTTGAAAATAAGAAAAAGCATGCCGAGGGCGGCAATTAAACCTGTAATGAACATGGTTGATCCTCCGTGGTTTCAATGGGTGAGTGTGTTTCTATCCATACTCGCGCGCCACATGACAAGGGTTTATCAGGTGAGTACACGACACGAGATGAGCCATGAATAACAACGTCATGGCAGATAATGTTTGATTTAGAAGTTTTAACAGTCAGTGGTGGTAGGTTGTGATTGTTCTTGAGGTTGCTGCGGATGTTGTGCTGGTTGACATGTATCCGCTTGATGTTGTTGTTGTTCAGTAGCATTGCGGTCTCCTTGACGTTTGTGTTTGATAGCGTAATAAATAGATAAGACTTCGATAACGTTAATTACGCGCAAGATTAACTGGGTCATCAATCACTCCGAATGATTTGTGTCGCAAGAAATATTAGGCCGAACGCAAGCAAGCCTATGAATGCAAGGCTTACTGCGTGGCTAAATAATGAAAGCCCAATGGCTATAAATAATAAGGAGATAATTGATAATTGAATTTTTTTAATGAGTGGTATGGTCATAATTTTCCCTAACTTTGTCCTCTGCGGTTGACGTGAAGTAGTGTGTGAACTGAGATGAAATGAAGCGGCCTAAATAGTCATAGTCCTGAGCAATTACTGCAGTCATTAAATCAGCTTCTATTTTTGTGATTCTGTCTGCAGGGGCATAAGCAGAAAACCCGTCATAACCCCAAGCTTCCCAAAAATTATCAGGATCTCTGACGAGATTTTCGAATTCAGCTTGCAAATGTTCTTTGTACTCGTGAGTTGCTTCATACGAGTCCCAGTGTTTTTCCCACTCTGACTGCATGTAATCGTGACGTGCTTCTGCTGCTAATACTGGATCTTCGATCATGCTACCCCCCACCTGCACGGAGCAGGCTCATCTTCAGTTGGATTTTTATAACTACACCAGCGACAGGCACTTTCACTTGGTTTAGGAGGAAAGTCTTTGGCGGTAGTCATGGTGATGGCGCGTTTATAAATTCCTGGTAGGAAAGCTAACGCGTCGTTGCGAGAGAAATCTTTGATAGTTGTCTCGCCTTTATCGAGATACCACAGCTCGGTTCGTGCATGCTCGAGGTGTGGGTATCGTAAGAATGTTGCGATGGCATACAGCAGAGCTTGCTGGCCGTGAGGTATCTCGTTGCCCCACTTCTTGCCTGTCTTGTAGTCAATCACTCGGGCTGAGGTTTCATCTTCATTAACCAAAGCATCGAGCTTGATGCGTGCCCATGTGTCGCCAACGAGCCAGCCAGTAGGTGCCCAGTCGAGAGTAAATCCCCATTCACCTTCGAGCTCTACTTTGGCTTCGATAAACAACTCACGAAGCTGTTCAAATTGAGTTTTAAATTTAGCAAGGGTGTCTGGGAATTCACCAAGCGTGCCGTTAACATAATCCTCAGCTTGCTGGTGTATCTGCGTGCCTCTTTCGGCTGCTGGACCGCTATCTTCTGATATCTTTTTAACTTTCTGTATATACACACGATATGGACATTGCTCGAAAGTCTTGAGAGAGGAGTAGGACCACGCACGAATGTCACCTAAGTCTGGTGCTTCTTCGATGTAGTCTTTCAATGGCTCAGTGCCAAATTCAATTTTCATGCGGGCTCCAATAATCTTTTATCCGTTTGCTCAGTAAAGTAACGTGCTATAAGTTCTTGCCGAACGAGTTCAGAAAGGCGCCAATGAATTTCGACTCCTCTTATAGGGTTTACTTCTCGAGGGGCGCCATGTGGGCGTTTGCGTGAAGATGTAAGGCCATTCTTCATAGCCATTTTTTTAAATTGTAAAGGGCTCATTCTGGTCGTGTGAGTAGCTACTAAGGTGTTGTAGATAATTTGCATAGAGTCATAACTGATAATGCAGTAGGGGTCTTTAGATTGTGCTATCCAATATTTGATTGTTCGCTTAGCTGTCATATGCTCACCGGCTTTCATTACGTCAGTGACATCGATGTCTAATACATCAGTAAAGTATGGTAAGTCGCCTTGCCTAAAGGCTTGGAAGAACTCTTCAATATCAGTTAAGGAAACCTGTCGCATAAGCTCTTTAGCTTCATTAATAATAGGAGTCTTAACTAATCGATTGCTCACTTTAAAAGTTGCCAGATAACCGGCAAACAAGGGCAACTCTGATTCAATTTTGTCTAAGTTATCTATAACTTCTGGGTGTGCCTCGAGGAGTGTGACTTCTTGGCGAGGGCCAATGTTGTAGCGCCTGTCTGTCTCTTCGATCTTTACTGCATCTGCTCGGTTAGTAAGAAAGATAAAGTTAGTGTAGGAGGGCACTTCAATCTGATTTGATCGCATAGCCCTGATTGTCTGAGTAGGTTCAGTGATCTGATTTTTGAGTTTATCTGCCATCTTCATTGTGCCTTGGGTAGCGCTGGCCATGTGGAACTCATCCACAATCATGAAGATTGCTTGACGCATATAACTATTGAACTGCTCTTCTATAGATTGGATAGATTTCATTGGGACGTGGTGTGACCCGAAGAGAGGTCGAAGTATGTGGCTATAAAATATGCCTTTACCTGTGCCTTGGACCCCAGTGAAAACCCACGCCGTACCTGTCTTCTCTCTAGTCTGAAAGACATAAGCAAGCCAGTTAATGAAACGTTCGAACTCTTGATCACCATTACCAAGTACGTGATGGAGGAGTTTGTATATTAAAGGGGTCTTGTCCTTAAGATTAATTGCATCACCGAAAGTAAGCCTTGAGTCGACAGGAGCTGGGTGCATCATGTACTCAGTTCTGCGATAGAGATTAATCTTCATGGGCAACTGTTTAAGGTCAACCGTAGGCACCTTCTCAGTAGGATTAAAATATATCTTGGCATCCATAACTTGGTCAGGCGGCAAAGCACCATGAGTAGCCATGAAACTTTCCATGCCAGTCTGTGAACTAGGGCTTAAAGGGAAGGTGTCATCAAACTGTGATTTATTAGGATCAAACAACCCGTTGAAATAGGTGTCGGTATCAAAGTCTCGTAGGACTACGGGTAAAAGGGTCTTACCATTTACTTTGAAATAGTCTTCAAATATTTCGTGGATTGATGCAAAGAAATCAGGATCAGCTTTTTCAATTTCGAATATAGGTTCACCTTTGAAGTTATACATATAACTTGGGCGCTCTAAGCTGAAGTAGTATGCAGCTGAGTTGCCAGAGTTTATGTTGCAGTTAACCCAAGGTAGATACGTCTGATTAGCAATAGATATAGTCATTCGATCGGGATTGCTGAGAACCTCTTCTGCTCTGTTGTTTACATTAACAGTTGAGATTTTTTCTTTACGGCGGCTATAGCCACGATCAGATCGGAGTTTGTTTTTAAACTCTATAGATTTGTTATGAACAATTTCAGGGCTGAGATTGACTAGCTGATCTAAAGCGAGCTCTTGCTTCTCTTTTTGGACTAGCACTATCCGCTCACTAGGCGAGGGGAAAGGGTCTACAGCACCGTTCTCAAACACGGGAGGCGCTATAAATATGAGCTTAGAGTTATCAGCAAGACTAGCGTCGAGCGGCCAAGTAAGACTTTGTCCGTTAACTGATAGCCCTATCTGGTCTGCTAAAAGAGGCGTTTCGAAGTTTGTATTCTGAAGCCAAAGTTTTTGTGTAGCAGGGGGCAGTGCATAGTTAAGCTTAAAGATTATATGTAAGCTAAGCTTGTCACCCTTAAAACCCAATGAACTGCTGGCTTGTGCTATGTAGGTCACTTCTTTAAGCGCTGGAGGCAACTGGTTAATTATGACTTCAGCTAACCTAATAACATCTGCTTGCGTGTATGCCTTCTGACATATATGAGCAGGATGATTTATGCCGTCAAAGTCTAGTACTAGAAGCTGATTAAGATCCTGGCGACGAACGCTGCCGGCTCGGCTCCTATCAACTAGATCAATTGCAGGGTTTCCTTTTAATAGACAATGGCCAAGGTTAGCGTGGTGGTCTATTAAAGTGTATAGGCGTGCGATATCAACGTTATCGTATTTGTGAGACGTAACGTTCTTAACGAAAGGGTATGGCTTTGTAGTCAGACCCGATATAGTCTTCGAAAGAGTTGTGGAGCTAGACGCTTCGAGGAAAGTAACTTGCATATGTCACCTACCCCAATTCGTTGTTTTTCTTTTTAGATAAAAAAACTTCCTTCCTATCTATCCGCAGGTCTGAGTCAGCCTCAAAACACAGTCTTACGTTTCCTCTATCTACTTTATTAACAGTGATAGAACAGACAACACTTCCGCTGTTATCTGAAATAATTACTTCTTCATCTGTCTTTCGCGTTAATACTAATCTGGTCATTTAGAGTATGCTCTGTCGAAGCCGCCCTCGGCGGCGAGGGGAAGGTCTTCGGCCCAACTAGGTGCGATGCACATAGTGTCGATGATTTGTTGCAGACGCTGTTCTGGATTTTCTTCAGGAGCTATGCAAACAATCTCATCGTGGACTGTGAGGCAGACTTTGATGTCCGCTATCTTAGAAATGCGCAGGAGAGCGTCTGTGACAACAATCCTGCTAAGAGCTTGAACGACATTTTCTGTAATCTTGCCGCCATATGTGTAAGTAGTCTTATTACCGGAAGAGAACTGGAAACCGTCGCGAGTGTTGGTTAGCCCTTCGTAGTAAAGACACATTGAGTTAGGGAGTATGATCTTATTCTTCTCAGTTCTAAGAACACTGTATGCGTTGTCAGAGCCTGAGAGCATATCGATTAAAAACTGACTACAGACAGACCATAAATGCGGTATGCGCCAGAATTTCGAACGATAAGCATTAACGATCTGCCACGCTTTCTCGTCTTGGACTTCTACAACTGGGCCTGCTGCACCAAGAGCAAGGGTGCTTTGGAATTTCTTCCATCCCATGCCGTAGCCAAGGCCGAGTACAGCGGTTTTTCCTACGAAACGCTCAGTGGGATCATCATCCTTATTTATCTCTCGGTCATAGATAGACGAAGCAAAGGCTGAATAGACATCAGTCCCAGTTCGGAATTGCTCTAGTAAGTCATCTTGACCAGATAACCATGCAAGCATCCTCGCTTCTATATTTGATAAGTCTGCAACGTATATATAATGCCCTTTGGGAGAACAAAGGCATTTTCTGAGTTCTGAGCCTCTGGGCATATTTTGAAAATTAAGTTTGTCAGAGCCGCCGTAGCGTCCTGTGTGAGCTGCATAGTAGCGAAGTGGTATGCCAATCTTATTATCAGGGTTAGCTGCGTCTAAGAAGCGCTTAGCTCGTGTCTCCTTAAGACGAGACTTGACTGCTGTTCTTGCGTCCCATACATGCTTGTGCTGCGGGTACATCTTGGCTAGCTGTTGAAAGCCTGCGTCGTTTTTACCGAGCGCGGGAATGTCTTTACCTGTAGTAGGGGACTTCTTAGTGGGTACTGTTAAGCCTAGCGTCTCTTCTATGTAGAGAGAGAACTTGGCGTTTGAGGATAGAACTTCTCGCGCTACACCTGAGTCTGATATAGCTTTTTCCGAGTTGGCTTTTTCCCCGTCCATGTAGATCGTTAAACGCTCACGGTCAAGGATCAATTCTGGTTCGACAAACATGCGTATTGTTTGATCGATAAGATCCATTTCAGACTGTGGAAGGTTGTCTTTTATTGCCTGATAGATGGCATAAGTAAGTTCGCTGTCTTGCACGCAGTACGAAGCCAGAGCCTCTTCAATCTCAGGAGGTAAGTCGTAGATACCTTTTGCTTTAGATAAGTCATCGCCTTTGCGCTTTGATTCATCATCAGGGAATACTCTAATGGCTGTATTCTTTAACGAGGACGAATGTCCAGGATAAATGCCACGCGCCATTGAGCTCGTATCTAGATAGTATTTGGGGGTGTGTCCGTAATGCTGAGCAAGAACTGCCCCGTCAAATGCTGTGTTGTGGCACAGTAAAGAAGCTTCATCCCAGTTGACCTGAGAGATAGCCTCTTCTATATCTGATTCGCCGTACCACTCTGCGGGTAAGTCATCAAACTTCAAAGAAGCGCCCCAAACTTTAAATTCGGGGTCGTTGATGTACTGCATCGTAGTCATCTTAGTTAAAGATAGACGGACGTCAAAGTAAGTCTCGAAATCAAGAGTTACTAACATAGTAACTCTCCTTAATGGGTTAGATTTCGATCTTTGTTACTGGAATTAAAAGAGAACCGAAGCTTGAGTGAATTCTCAGCGGCACGCTTTCTATCTATATAATCATCTTCGGCATGTTTGGCCATATAGCCACGGGGCACTTGAGTGATAGTGCCGCCCGCTGCTAAATAGGCCTGTATATGGGATTCTATTCTTTGGCGGTCTTCGTCTTTCTCTTGAATTTGTGCGGTGAAAGAACTCATTGAACAATGTCCTCTTGTGAGAACACATGAATGCCGGAAATCAATGGGTTTGTAGGTGAGAAGTGTATCCACGCAGCGCTGTTTCTAACTGCTACCTGCAACAGAGAAACAAACGCGAATGAGAATCCAAAGTCTATGAGGCTTTGGTGAAGGTGATAACTGTCTTCCGGTACGAGCAAGAAATAAGTATCAACATCATCACTAATAATACTTATAAGTGGGGTGTTAGGTAACAAAGACCAATCATGTGAGCTTACATGCCGTGAATTGGCATACATAATTTTAGCAAATGTTTTGCTAAAAGGGATGGTCGATGGAATTATCTCTTGCTGCGTGTACTGAATAGACATTCGGCTCTATCCTCCTGAAGTCGGCTTCTAGCTCGGTATATAGATTAGGCATCCTAGATTTGAGCCATACCGTCATAAACGAGTACAACTCAAACTGGTGCTGATCTTGGCGAAGCTGAGAATCCAGCTGTTCTGCGAGGGAAAGGTATTCTTGCGTTTCCATGCAACCTCCAAGGGTTATGATATTAGCGTTGCTAATAGTTATGGTCAATAGTAAATATCAGTATTACTTATAAATAGATGAATATATTAATTGCATTAGTTTGTAGGGCTGCAAGTAATCAACTGACTGACCAAGAATTTCATGGGCAGTTGTCGTGCTGTTACCTGCTATAAGGTGAGCAGGCACTGACTTAACCGCTGCGTGCTCGATTGGAGTCAATAATCTCTCTTTACCATCCTCTCGGGTCATGAACGGCTCAGTACTTCGGCGCTTGGCATAGAACCTACCGATAGTGCCTATTCGAGTTTCAGAGCCATTAAGTAACTGACGCTTAGCGAAGCCTTTGCCTGCAGCTGCGTCAGTGATGGCTTTGTCTTTTAGGTAAGTATGATCTTTCCATTCCTGCTCAGGCACGGGCTGCAAGACACTCGATAAGAGGCGGTTAGACGCTTGTACAGGGTCAAGGGCTAATGATTCAGGGGCAATACCTTCTGATATACCTACAAGCCAGTACCGCTTTCTATTCTCTAAAGAATCGGTGTAGGAAGAATCCAGGACTTGCTCGAACACTTTGTACCCCCGACGCTGTAATTCGCATCTGAGGAGTGTGTACATGGGAGAGTCTTGGGCCTCGGTTACATTCTCGCTGATCACTATGGCGGGGTTAGCCATCTTAAGGGCGTTATAGACGCCGAAGAGGGCAGTGCCGCTGTGTTCTTCTGACGAGAGGTTGTGCTTGACCTTACCTGCTTTGCTAAAGCCAGCGCAGGGCATGGAGAAGCTGAGGATATCTACCTTTTTATAGTAGATGTCTTCTATCTCTTCGACAGTGCCGGATAACATAACCGTGTCGTCAGTGATCGAGAGGCAATTGCCAAGGGCTGACTCGCTGTACTTAACCTCGGCCTCGGCAATCCATGCTGTGCTGCACGTAATATCCTGGTCGGTCACCGCTTGGTGGATGGCCTCGTGGGAGATGCCGCCACCAGTAAACATCGAGGCTGTGGTCAACTTTTTAGTTTCGATGTTAAGTGCCAAGCGCTTCTCTCGCTCGTCTTTGGCTTGGTCCTCGTGGTTGTGTTTCATGAGTATGTTGCCGTCGGCATACATGACTACAACGCGAGTTCCAGCGGGGAATACGTCTTGAATATCTTTGTTGTGCAAGTCGATGATAGGGCGTGACTTACCATTGCGACTGCTGTTGGTGACTTTGCGGGTAGAGTTAGCATCTTTAAAGATGACAACTTCTTTGTTTTCTTTGTTGAAGGCAACGCCTATTGGGGTGCCTACTGTAAAACCTGATCGGGTAAGGGCTTCGCCTTCTATCCAAACGCGTGTACTACGGGCTGTTTGTTTCGAGGTCGTGTAGCTTACATGCTTCATTATTGCCTTCCTTCCATAAGGGATACTCGTTAATTTCTAACATGTCTCTGACGTCGTCTTGCGACATATACTTGAGGCAGCAAAACAGCAAATGCTCGGCATTAAAGAAGCCGTTCTCCACGCCTTCTAAAGCGTAGTCTCTGTAATCAACGTTACTCATTCCGCTCTCGCTTGTATAATTCTAAAATCAAGGTAATCGCCAATTACGCCATTTGCTACTTCGTTTTCGTCTAGCGTGTACATAACTGTGTCGTCCTTCAAGGACAACGGGTCGTCTGAGACTATCGCCGTTCGCGGCGGGTCGTTTAGCTCGTCATTCCACCGAAACAAAATTTCCCACCTCATACCTCGTCTTCCTCTGGATACAAATTATCGGCTGCGGAATCTATAACATCCCAATTGATACCGATGTTTGCGTCAAAGCGATCCGCTATAAAAGCAAGCACCTCGACAGATTGCTCATGGTTAAGATCGGGTCTTTGATTCTGTACATCGTCCACCGACCAAGGGTCTTGAAGCGTTTGAGTTTTTTCATCGAAATGACACATTACAATTCCTCCTCGTATTCCACTTCGATGCGAAATGAAATTTCTGTAGCGTTAACGCCTCTATCTTGCAATTCTTCGAGGACTACTTCCGCTATAAAGTCAGTAGCCTGTGAATCTAGCTCGTTAATCCAAGTAATTGTAGCCATTACACTTGCTCCTCTAAAAAGTTAGGTTCTTCATCGGATATATACTCGTTCCACCATCCTTCAAAAGGCGCAAGGCTTTCATATTTATTAGGATGCTCTTCAATAACTTTTCCAAATTGTGTGTAGTGAAGGTAACTAGCAATTATGTGACGACACTCTTCGGCGGTGTTACCGTAATATGTAGCTGGAATTAGTGAAGACATTACTCGTTCTCCTCTTCTGGTAGATAGCCTTCTAAATATTGGATAGAAACAAGCATCAACAATTGGTGGATAGCAGTCCAATCTCCGTTTTGGATATCTTGTTTTATCTGCTCAATTACGAGGTTTGCTAAACGATCTTTGTAGATCTCGGTTATTTCATCTAGCAAACTTTTAAGGTCATGTGTTTCCCACGTTGAGTAATCTAGTTCGTTCATTACTCGTTCTCCTCAATAGAGTCTTTTTGCTGATCAATCTCCGCGTGGATAGACCATGCAATTGCCGAGGGTTCAAAGCCAGCGTCAACTGCATAGTCATGCAAGGCGTCAGATATCTCGTCAGCAATTCTTCGAGAGAAATCGGAGCCAGCGATAACTATTTTTGTTGGTGCGATATCAAGGGCTGTTACGGTCCATTTATAGGTGGTCATTCTGTGTCTCCAATTACTTTTGCGACGCAAGAGACGTCGGTAAATTGAGTGACTAAATTACGGATGTGCATTTCTCGAACTGATTTAACACCTATAATGAAGTCGTCACGTTCTACTACTTTCCATTGCACGGCGTCCTCTAAGTTGTTCAGTGTGACAATAGAGCCGACTTTAATATTTGAATATTTTTTCATAAGCCTTGGAGAAATAGGTTCGTCATAATCAATCCCTAACGCTTCGTGTATCCATGCCATTTGAGTACAGATTTGATCCCACTCATCGTCGTAAAATGGGTCACTTTCAGGTATACAGTCTTCTCGATAGCACTGCAGGGCATTCCAGATAACATTCATGTCTATGGTGTTCATCAGCTAGTCTTCCTCACTATTAAGCCGCCGGTGGCGGTGGTAGCAACTAGAACATGGTTGTAATCGCTAGCTTCTTCGGCGTGTTCTTTGGGGGACGCATATTCTGCGTAAGAGCAGGAAATGTCAGCTAGATTAAAATCCATCTCCACGCCCATTTCTTCTTCAAATTCCTCTAGGACTCGCCATAGAGCAATCAAACCATCGTCAGTGAAATTGTCTGGGCGATGCTCTTTAAAAATTCTGCGGAAGTCATAGAACTCCATAGTCTTTTTCATAATTGAATTTCCATATTGGACTTAGCTTGCCTTTGGGGCTTACCAAGGGACTAGTGTTAATGTCATTTATATATTTGAGGGCGTAGGAACACGCTTGGCTTGAGGTTTGGATACCAATTCGTGTGAAGGTATGGCGGGTGTGCCATTGGCTATCTATTAAGTGTTGAAGGCTGAAATGGATGCCACCATTCCAATAGACGCGAAGATGTTCGCCTTGCAGTTCGAATTCCCAAGACTCATTCTCATTCCGTGGGGACGTCATTCTATGCTTTACGGGTGTCTTGAAGGGCTTCTTCAAGAGTCTCGCAGTAATTACCAGATAGAAAATGCGCTGGGACTCCGTCTCGTGATGAATCAACTGCGCGCCAGGTCACGTAAGGGTGTAGTTTTGTGTTTCGTTTAACGACAACTATTGCGGTAGGGTAGGTGTCTACGCCTGCTGGACGAATGTCTAAAACTTTTATTAATTCGCCGTCTACTTGTTGTAGCGCTTTATCTAAATTCATAACATTCTCCTGTAAGCATCTGCGTCTATCCATTCGTCAGGGTAATCACTGTCGTCCTGTAATGCTGCGGATATATCAGCTAATTGTTGGTCATAAACTTCGTTACTGCATTTAGTAACAAGTGTCGGGTCTTCACTGTCAAATGCCCCACATCCGTGTTGAGCAAACAGAGCTGCTCGTGTGTGATAATCACCAAATTCATGTAGCTCACTTGCGTCCCAAGGCTCGCCACAGTGCCTGCAATTTATGTCCATACGTTTTTCTCCAAGGTTTATGAAGTAATGTGCTCATCTCTTTACAAGGTTTACAAAAGAAATCTTGATAAGGGATAAGAGCGCCGCAGTTTTCGCAGTTTTTACCGGTTCGCTGATTCGTGCGTGGCATCAGATGACGGCCTCGTCCAAAGTTGATTTAATTTAATGACTTGTTCTTGGCAGGGCTCGCACAGAATCGCGCCTTTAATTGCTCTGATGAATACATTGCATATTTCACACGGCCTACCGTTTGAGATTTTTGGTTTTGGCATAGTCACTCCTAACTGTGTGTGTACCCGTCGTACTCGATACCAAGCCAAATACCTGACCAGCGAACGATGACGCAGTCCATGCCAATGCCGGTTGTGGCAGACTTCCTAAATTGTCGGTACGTTTTTCCTTGGTCGTTACGCAGCCATACACGGTGTAGGGCTACGCGTTGCTGTCTAGTGATCATTGTCAAGTTGCTCCTATAACGTTATTAGTTTGTTAATCTCGCAAGTTTCCGAAAGTATGAAATTTGGACTTTGCTCTGCTATCCACTTTTCAATAGTCGGCGCGCACAAAGCGTAAAGCTCTTCACTTGCGAAAGTAGCAATTGGGCTTGACCAAGACTGAGGCTTCTCCATATATGCCACAGTGTTCACATAAATGTTTTGGTTCATGACTCAGCCTCCAATTTCTTTGTGATCATTGTCGAGTTGCTCCTGGATTAGATTTCGTGCGGTAGCGAGCACCATTGCTATGACCAGTTGCTTTTGTGATGGGTCGGAGAGAGAGGCCCCCATGAAGCTTGTTAATGTTTCTAAGTTGTTGTAACCAGCAATCAAGCCGTGAGGATGTATAAACTGATCGAGCTGATTAACGGGTTTTTCTTTTTCTGCTGGGACCAGCCCTTCGAGGTGTAGTTCTTTTCTTAACTCGTGCATTTGTTTATAGACAACGTCAATAACTTGTTCCGTTGCCTTCAGCTCTGCTTGTACCATCGAGCACAGGTCACGAACGAATTCTTCAGTGGCGTATTCATCGGAGTCAATGACGCATCGAACCTGTTCTCGAATCTCTTCGTCGACGTACTCAGTGGTTGCGTACTTTTCGTCGGCATCATAGGAATTCAAGTAGTCAGACATTTGATTTTCAACTTCGTCTTTTACCAATTGTTCGGTGTCGTACTTATTTATAAAATCTTCGCTGCTCAAATAGTCTCTAATCTGTGCGTTTACTAATTCATCTAGTGTCATATTCATTTTCATTTCCTTGCTCAGTGGAGCATGACGGGGTCATCAGAGAACGTAACTGTTTCTTCAAACACTCCTATTTGTAATGAGTTCATTAGGTCTACATAAGTTGCTAAGTTAATAAGTGATTCGCGTGCTTCAGCAACGCGCTGTGGGTCTGCTTCTGGGTTTTCTATTACTGTGATTAGCTGCTGAATTTTTATTATCCATTTAGGCTGCATGTCCAAGCGTTGTGTCATTAGTTGAAGTCCTTTAAATCGTAATGTTCCAGTGCGTGCCATAAAGGTGAACTTGTTACTCGGTATTTATCAAAGTCCAAGTCACGCACGTAGCGCTGCCATTTGTTCTGTACCTCTTCTGCACTGTTAGTGGAGAAGAAGACAAGCTGTCTGCATCCATGACCAACTGTTAAGCGCCAAAAGTCTTTGCTGACCTGTTCTACAATCATTGGGCCTCCCGAGCTCCGAATATCTGAGCCAGTTCTAGCTGTTGTTGTTTTACTTTCTGTTCCAACTGACGCTGCTCTTGCAGCACAGCTTCTAAGTTCCGCTTTCGTTGCAGCAGGTGATCATCAACGATGCGTCCCTGTTCATTTATTTTTTGTGTGGTCTTATCAAGCAGCTCTATGAGTTCAAGGTTTGTCATGCGCACGTAGTCCTCCTGCACGTAGTGTCCTGGGTTTAAAGGACCCCTGCCGAGCGGTTAACTCGGCAAGGGTTAAGTGTTAACAAGCGATAGTGAACTTCTTGAGGTCGTCTACCGTGGCGGTCGCTGGGGCGACTGGGCGGTAAGTCTTGTCGAAGTACGACGCTTTCTGGTGCAGATCCATCTTGATGGCATTGTCTACGTAATAGAGCGGTGCCTTCTGCCAGTTAAGGTGAGTCCACAAGTCTGCGTGTATGGCGCGCCACATACCTGCGTTAGCTGACGCTTCGAACATGCGAGTCTGTAAGTTCTCGATGTACTCTGGCACTGACTCGTGTGACTCTGTCACGCGTCCAGTGGCTGCGTTATACGTGGCTTTTGCAATGGCGCGCTTGGCGAGCATGTTGGTTGTGATGTTCGCAACCTGTTTCATGATCTCGAAGTGCATGGTGGACTCGATTGTGTCGAGTATGGTGATGTACGCGTCGCGTACTTGTGTAATTGCATCGCCGTGGGTGCCGTATGCCATGCGGTTCATGGCGACGTCGTCCTCGTCGGTGATAGTTGAGAACCCGATGCACTCTTGAATGTGTACATCTGTCGGACGCAGCATCTGTGCGTTTGACTTGTTGGGCTTACCCCACAAGTTCTTGGTGTCGTCATAGAAGTTATCTAGTACGAACTTCGGGAAGCCGAGATACTTGACGTTGTCACGGATACGCGCGCCCTCTGGGTCTGCGATCGTGTCTGCACGATAGTGATCTGGTTCTGTTTCGTTGGGGTTGACGAGCTCTGGACGGTCTGCGTCAAGGTTTTTAGGGTATACGTAAGGTGCTACTTTTGCTGAATTAGCCATAATTGATCATCTCTACATAGATTATTGATAAGTTTTAAATTGATACTGCTTCGTACTGCTCTACTTCTTTCATGAAAAGCTCTTCGACATAGTCGTCAAAGGTCTTTGGGTGCACTTGCTCTTCTTCGACGTCAAATACCAAGTGCCAGTGGTCAACGTGGAGGTTTATAATTTTGTTCATAGCGTTACCTTTATATTAGCTAATGAATTTATTAGTACAACTAATAAGATAGAACTATATAGAGACATATAGAACTAACTTATTAATTAATACCGACTGACGAGAGCCGGAGGATCGAGTTGTTATTCTGCGGGGGAGGGTTAGTAGGGGATATCGCCTGTTTCGTCCCACTCTTCTTTTTCTTCTAACTCATCTTTTTGTTCCCACTCAGCTTCAATATTTGCTGCGAGGGTGTTGAGGAGTGTTTGATCAGTTTCAGACAGCAGGTGCCAATAGTCAGACAGTGCTGCGACTCCCACTTCGGGGACTTCGCCAAGCTCTTCTTGGACGGGTACGATATCGTTCCAGAGAGTACGATATAGCGCGTCTGGGACATCGTCCCAGCATTCGGCGACTACGTCTGCTCTGTAAAAACTAAAATAGTTATGTGGTTTGATCATGTTGAGTTTCCTTATAAGGGAAGTAATGCTCACCTGACACGAGCTCTGGTTCGTCGACACTTGTTAAGTGTTCATAGTCAAGCATCGCTTGAGGAAGGTTATTGGTTAAGCACCAATCGTTGTGGATCTCGATGAGTTTACGGCCGAAGGCCGAGCGTACAATTTCAGGGTTCATGGGTTACACCTCGGTAGTTAATTCGGATAAGGCTTCAGTGATATCTGACAAGTCACCTACGACAAAAGCCAAGAGGCCAAGTGCCCAGACGTCAGGGTTAGCTTTGGCATGTTGAAGTAGGTAATTAGCTCTCGCTTGTACCTTGCCAAGTGTTGATGTGGGTACTTTCTGTTGGAATGTACCCTTAACTTTTTCGAATTCGTCATAGATAGTCATGGTTTATATCCTTGTAGTTTGTAAGGTCTTGTGTGCCAGAAAAGTTGCTGTGTGCCAGCTTTTGGAAAATGTGTGCCAGATTGTGTGCCAGAAGTTAGTAAACGCTATTCTTATAGTTATCATAGGTTTAAGTCACTTTTTCTTAAGTGTGTGCCAGTGGACAACTTTTTTCATAGAGTTCCCTAGAAAACGTTTTTAAAAAAAGGAATTACAAATTATTAGAATAGAGTTGAAAAAGGTGGCACACCTGACACACATTTGCCCTTTTTGAGGGTAAGTTGTTGAGTATTAAGGGGATAGTGTTCACTAACATTTGTCACACAAATCTGTCCACATCACCGTAAAACCTGACACACACCTCGTTTTCTGACACACATTGGCCGTTATTGGTTAATATTTGATCAATTTACGTGATTCTTGGCCATTGACCCCTGCCCGTTGTCATTTGTCCCTTGATAAGTGTCCCTTGATAAGTGTCCATGCACGTTTATTGCTTACACATGCACGTTTATCTGGCTCGTAAAGAGGCCAAATCGCTAAGCCCCCCCTGTCGGGGGGCCGCGAGTAAAGCGATGAGTTAGAAGGGTAATGTGAGTAGGAAGGCGAGCCACAAGCCGAGGAGTACGCAGCAGCTTATGCCTGTGAGGTTAACGATGAGTAGTTCGAATGATTTCTTTTTCATGGTTAGTATCCGTTATTTTTGAGGTCTAAGATGGTTTGGATAGTTGAGTGGTCTTCGAGATTGTCGAGTGAGTCACTGATGTCTAGGAGCAGTAGCGAGGTGAGGCCGAGGAATACGGTGTCTGGGTTTTCTTTAGCGTAGTCTTTGGCTTTGAGTGCTAGTTCTTTGGCTGTTTGCAGATGAGCTTGATAGTTGATAGTGCTGAGTTTGTTAGTTAGGTAGTTCATGGTTAATAGTCCTGGATAATTGATAAGTGATAAGGGTTAAAGGTCAAGAAACCAAGGGATAGGATCTTTGGCTTTGGGCTTGCAGTAGTAAGCGTCGGGAAATAAGTCTTTGATGCAGATGTAATCGTTTGAGATGTCGTTGGGATTGACGACGGTTTGGGTAGCGAAGGCGAAGGTAGCTGAGATTGCGTAGACTGCTAATAGAAAGAGAAAGAATTTGATTGCGGCGGTGCTGAAGATTTTGATGTTGTTCATGGTTAGTACTCCTTGGTCATTGAATATAGGTCGAGTAAGTAGATGGAAAGAATGAAGCCAGAAGCGATGAGTTCACCGGCTGTTGCGTAAGATATTTGTTCTTGAATAAAGGCGAGTATGAGCATGAGAGTGATCCTTGATAATTGATAATTGATAATTGATAAGAGTAAATACAAAGAAACAACCGACTGTGAGCGAGGGACGAGCGAGCGAAAACAAGGTTCCAAGAGTCAAATCCAAAACAAGGTTCCAGAAACCGGATCGGGGGAGGGTAGGTCGCTAAACTCGAGGAGGGGAGATAGTGTGTGAGTGAAATTTAAAAATATTTTTATAAAAAATTTCTATATAATTTGCGATATTAGCTTTACTAATATATAAAGCATGGCATGGAAAAGACATATACATGCAGAAATTGCCGCAGCGCGCTGCCTAAAAGCGCTTTCGAAATGAAATTGAATAAGCGCGGCAACAATAGTAGGTCGACTAAGTGTAAAGAATGCAGTTGGCATAGCAAAAGGATCAATACCAACCAGAGTACCGAGAGTTACTTCTCCAGGATCTGCGCAAACCAACGCTATTCGCACAGAAAAAAGCTACGAGGCAAAGAACCTGACGGTTTTTCGCTAACTCCTGAAGATTTGATGCAAATTTGGGAGCGGCAGGACGGTAAGTGCGCCTATAGCGGCATTTTAATGACCAGTTACAGAGATGGCATTAGTAGAGTCGATCTAAACGCGTCAATTGACCGTCGAGACCCAGCACGCGGCTACTCACTTGACAATGTACACTTGGTCTGTAACCGCATAAACCTGATGAAGCACACCTTGGATGAGAATATGTTTATGTGGTGGATTAAAAATATCGCTGGGCAGTTGCTTGCAAAATAATATTAGTAAAGCTAATATATTGCTATGAATAATATAGAAGTGCTGTGCCTAGAAGGGCTAGAAGACGCCTGTATAGGGTATCAAGTCGTTCTAAGGGGCAGCGCGCCTGTTTTGGTGTACGACTACGCCAAAACAATCGAAGTTTTACGTGCCAGTGGCTACGCAGACGACGAAATACAAGAGTTTGTGGAAGAAGTAACTCAGGTTGATTACATCAACCCTCCAATTTTCGTTAATTTTAGTAATGAAATGAGCAATTACATCGCGGGGGGTGATAGATATTACTTCGATAACGACGACTCCAACAATCACACCCTCCACTGAACAAATGTCAAAGACCGAGTTTGACTCCCACATGCCTTATATGGGGCTTCAAATTGGTGTGCTTAGCGTTCAACAGGAGAAACTAGTCCAGTTCATCTGCAGTGGGATGACTATTGCCGCTGCAGGGCGTGCTGCTGGTTACGCGTCACCTGCCAATGCCTACTCCGCCGCTAAAGTAGAGGCCGTGGCACGTGCCATTCAGTATTTCCGCGAGCAGATGCATGAGGAAGTGAAATTTGGCATTCAACAAGCACACTCAATGTATATGAATGCCTACGTGTCCTCTGCCAACGCGACAGAGATGAAGAATACGGTAGACAGTATGGTGCGTCTGCATGGTCTGGCGAAAGAATCTCAGAATCAGCAGGTCAACATACAGATTAATGGTGCCAAGCAGCTCGAACGACTGAGTGACGACGAGTTGTTGAAGCTTGCTGGCAAAGGGACGCAGTACCTAGAGCCTCAGACACATGACGGATGAAGCGCCCAAGAGCACATGCGAACGGTGTAAGAAGTCGGTTCCGTCTACTCTTATGGGCGCGGACAACTGGTGTGTGTACTGCCAAGCAGACCGGCAGGACTCCCTGCCTTCGCCGAAAGACCCCAGTACTGATGTCCCTCTACCAAAAACTTCTGAAGAAATGGCTCGCGAAGAGTTGGCCATGCGTATCCTCACGCGTAAACGGATGCTGCCCTTCGTTGAGCGGTTCAATCCAGATTACCAAGCAGGCTGGGTGCACAAGGACATTTGCCAAAGGTTAGAGAAGTTCTCACAAGACGTGGTTGATAAGAAGTCGCCACGGTTAATGTTGTTCATGCCCCCTCGGCATGGGAAATCGACACTTGCCTCGGTAGCGTTCCCCGCTTGGCACTTGGGACGTAACCCTGAGCACGAGTTCATTAGCTGCTCATACTCAGGCTCACTGGCGATGGGTTTCTCGAGAAAGGTGCGTAACCTGCTGCGAGAGCCGTCCTACAAGAGTGCCTTCAAAACACGTCTAGATCCTGACTCTCAAAGTGCTGAAGCGTGGCTCACCACTGGTGGCGGCGGCTTTGTTGCTGCAGGTGTTGGTGGCGGTATCACGGGTAAAGGGGCACACATATTAGTTATCGATGACCCCGTAAAAAACCGAGAAGACGCTGAGTCTCAGAATAATAGAGAGGCTAACTGGGATTGGTATACGTCAACGGCGTACACCCGTCTGGCTCCTGGCGGCGGGGTACTGGTTATTCTCACTCGTTGGCATGACGACGATCTTGCGGGGCGCCTACTAAAAATGGCGACCGAAGGCGGCGACGATTGGGAAGTAGTTCGCTATCCCGCCATCGCTGAGGAAGACGAGAAGTACCGGAAGATGGGCGAGCCGTTACACCTTGATCGGTATGACGCCGCGTCACTTAACCGTATACGAAAAGCAGTTGGCCCTCGAGATTGGTCCGCGTTGTATCAACAGAATCCTGTGGCAGACGAGGGTGATTACTTTACTCGCAGCATGATTAAGTACTACGACCCTGAGGATATCGACGAAGACCGCATGAAGTACTACGCCGCATGGGATTTAGCCATCGGTAAAAACGACAGGAACGACTACTCGGTTGGGATGGTCATTGGCGTCGACGAGGCTGACAAGTTGTACGTCATGGACATTGTCCGTGGGCGGTTTGACGGGTTCGAGATTGTAGAGAAGATTTTGGATTTATACGTCGAGTGGAAACCGTCAATTGTCGGTATCGAGAAGGGTCACATCGAGATGGCCCTTGGCCCGTTCCTTGAGAAACGTGTGCGTGAAAGGGGGTTGTATGAAATGTACATCAAAGACCTACGCACGGGTAGAAGAGACAAAGAAGCCCGCGCCCGCGCCATCCAAGGCCGTATGCAGCAGGGGATGGTATTCCTGCCTCGTGATGCTGTGTTTACAGGCCCGCTGGTGGCAGAACTATTGAGATTCCCAAACGGCGTCCATGACGATCAGGTCGACGCGCTCGCGTGGCTTGGATTGATGATGGCTGAATTTTCAAGTTATCACGCGCCTACTGTTCACACTCCCTCTTGGAGGGACAAGCTCGCCCATATTGTTAAGGGTGGTCCTAAAAACAAATCGGCGATGAGTGCATAGCCATGAAGAATACAAAGCGATTGACCGCAGACAAAGAGCACATGATTGCGTCTGGCCAGTGGGACAGATATGTACGTGCTCGTGATAATGGCCACCTTGATTACATTGAAATGGCTAAGAAGTGCGACTCATATTACCGAGGTGATCAGTGGGCGGCTGAAGACATTGCAGCTCTCGATCAGGCCGGACGTCCTGCTCTGACAATTAACACGATCCTGCCTACGGTTAATACGGTGCTAGGTGAGCAGAGCTCACGGCGGGCAGACGTGAAGTTTAAACCCCGCAAAGGCGGCGACGGTGATATAGCGAACACACTGACTAAGTTGTTCATGCAGATCTCTGACAACAACAAAATGGATTGGATAGAGCAGCAGGTGTTTAGTGACGGATTGATCCTTGATGGCCGTGGTTATTTTGACGTTCGCATAGATTTCAGTGACAGCACTGAAGGTGAGGTGCGGATAACGGCGAAAGATCCTCTGGATATACTGATAGATCCAGACGCAAAAGAGTATGACGCGCGCACTTGGAACGAGATATTCGAAACGAAATGGATGACCCTTGACGAGATTGAAGAGGTCTACGGTAAAGACAAAGCTGACAAGCTGCAGTTCATCGCAGAAAACGGCAACAGTTTTGGCCGCGACTCGGTAGAGTACGAAGAGACTCGCTACGGCGACATAGATACCCGAGAAGATTTTTTAGGTGCACAGATTCCTGGAGAGGAAGAGTACCGAAACGTCAGGGCGCTTCGGGTAATTGAGCGACAGCACCGAAAGCTGACTAGGTCAGACTTCTATGTCGACCCCACAACCGGCGACCAGAGGCGCGTGCCAGAAAATTGGAACGAGCGGAAGGTGAAAGCGTTCGCGAAAGAGCACGGGTTGTCTGTAATTACTAAGATGGTAAAGCAGGTACGTTGGACAGTGACCTGTGACAAAGTTGTGCTGCACGATGACTGGTCGCCATACGATGACTTCACGTTAGTACCATTCTTCGCTTACTTCCGTCGCGGTCGTCCGTTCGGCATGGTACGTAACCTGTTATCCCCACAAGAACAGCTTAACAAGATCGCTTCGCAAGAGCTGCATATTGTTAACACCACTGCTAATAGCGGGTGGATGGTAGAGAGCGGCTCACTGGTAGGTATGACACCAGATGATCTCGAGGAGCATGGCGCCGAAACTGGCCTCGTGCTTGAGTACGCCCGTGGCACCACGGCACCCCAAAAGATTCAGCCTAACACTATCCCTACTGGTCTAGATCGTATCGGTCAGAAAGCGGCGGCAAACATAAAAGCCATATCGGGTATTAATGACTCTATGCTGGGTACTGACTCAGCTGAAGTGTCAGGTATTGCGATACAAGCTAAGCAGAATCGTGGCGCGATAATGATTCAGGTGCCACTGGATAACTTGAACAAGACTCGTCAGCACTTGGCAGAGAAGATTCTGAATCTGATACAGCGGTTCTACACCGAGCAGCGAATAGTTCAGATTACAAATGAAGATGATCCCCTTAAGCCGCGTGAGCCGATAGTTATTAACGAAATGACTCCCGAGGGGCGAATTGTTAATGACCTAACTATCGGTGAATACGATGTAGTTATTGCTACAGCCCCCGCCCGCGACAGCTTCGACGAGATTCAGTTCGCTGAGGCTCTGAGTTTGCGCAGCGCAGGCGTGATGATTCCAGATGACGCTATCGTAGAGTACAGCCACCTCGCGCGTAAGGGTGAACTGGCTAAACGAATTCGCACTGTTACTGGTGTTGAACCGCCTAGTGAAGAACAAGCGCAGATGCAGCAGATCCATCACGAAATGGAGATGGAGCAGATTCAGCTCACTATCGAGAAGTTACGAGCAGAAGTGCAGAAGCTGCAGTCAGAAGCTGCGATCAACATGGCGAAAACTCAAGATGTGGCAGACGTTACGCCGCAGCTTAAGGTCATGGAGCTTGAGAGTCAGATGCGCATGAAGGAAATGGAGCTCAATCTCAGAAGAGAGCTTGCGGATCTAACTAATACTACACGCCGAACTAACCAAGAAACTTCGGCGGCTACAAGAATTGCCACAACGGCGATGCAACAAACCAACAAATCTCTAACCCCCAAAGGATAAGTTATGGCTGATAAGGATGAAAATTTAGAATTCGACAGGATGCCAGGATCGGATGCTATCGATCAGGTTGAAGATGTAGATGTGGATCTCAATTTCGGGCTCGGTGTAGATGAAGCTGAACCAGAAGAAGAGGATGAAACGTCCGACATAGAAACTTTGGAGACTGAAGATGTACCAACTGCCGAAGAAGAAGTCGATGAAACCGAAGCCGAAACCGACGACGAGCCCGTCGCGCTCGACGAAACCGAAGAGCTCGAAGAGGTACTAGAGGAACCAAAGGCCAAGAAAAAAGGTCAGATGGTGCCTAAATCTCGCCTTGACGAGGTGTTAGCAAAACAGAAGGCGCTGCAAAAGCAGCTCGACGAGCTTAAGCAGGCCAATCAGCCCCCTCCGCCTGAGCTACCTTCGTATGACTTCGAGGCCAAAGAGCGCGAATATCAGGACTTTATCCTTGATGGTGAGCCTGATAAAGCTGCGAAGCTGCGTAGTGAGATTCGTAATGCGGAAAGGGAGGCTATGTCTCATGAATTGCGTCGAGAAGTTGAGCAGACTGTTACGAGAAACAACGAAGAAACAGCTCTCCAGCAGGCTGCAAACCTGTTGGAAACAGAATACCCCGTATTCGACCAAAATTCTGCCGACTATAACGAAGACTTTACGCAAGAAGTAATTGAGCTACGCGACGCGTTTATGATTCAGGGTTTAGGGGCGGTAGATGCGCTATCGAAGGCATCTAATTTTGTCATAAAAGCCCATGATATTGGTTCTGAATCGGATGACTCTTCTGCGCTGACCGCTAAACAAGCACCAAAGAAGTCTGTAGATGAAGTGGCGAAGAAGAGGGCAGAGGTTGCTAAGAAGTTAGACGCAGCTAAGAAGCAGCCGCCAGAACTTCCTGGAGAAGGAAGCAGCAGCCACGGTGAGAAAGCACTCGATATAAGCTCACTTTCTGAAGAGGAATTTAATGCTCTTCCTGAAGCAACGCTGAGAAGGCTTAGAGGCGATATTTTCTAGAGGGAATGCTATGACAACCAGAGACCCCAGATTAGCTCGCGCAGGCGTGGCTGGTTTTAACAAACCCAAAAAGACTCCTTCGCACGCGACAAAATCGCATGTTGTTGTAGCTAGGAATTCATCGGGCGAGACAAAAACCATTCGCTTTGGGCAGCAGGGGGTCTCTGGCGCGGGCAAGAACCCTACGTCAGAAAAAGATAAGGCGCGCAGGAAGTCTTACTACGCACGACACAACGCCCAAGACTCAAAACCAGACATCCTAAGTGCCCGATATTGGAGTCATAAAGTTAAATGGTGACCCAGTATCTTGTTGACATAGTTTATTAGTAACGCTAATATTAATGTACCATTCGTGTATCAGTACGAAAACTGATCGTGTCGTTCACGTAAAAACCGTACTCCCGTCTGCACAGACGTTAAATGCGCCGAGACCGCTCTCGCTAAAACGCGCGACCGTTAGTCTGCACGAAAAGGACGATTTACAAGGCTATTTTAATTTAATGCAAACAAATGGAGGCCATCATGGCTTTAACAAATTTTGCTAGCCTGACTTCTGAGCAACTAACCGCGTGGAGTCGGGATTTTTGGCGTCAAGCTCGTAACATGAGCTTCATCAACCAGTTCGCAGGATCTGGTTCAAATGCAATGGTTCAGCGTATCACTGAACTTACTCGTTCTGAGAAAGGCACCCGTGCTGTTATTACACTGCTTGCTGATATGACTGGCGACGGTGTAACTGGTGACTACACTCTGGAAGGCAACGAAGAAGCGCTACGTGCGTATGACATCGTTGTTAATCTCGATCAGCTTCGTTTCGCTAACCGCATTGCCGGTCGTATGGCGGATCAGAAGTCGGTGGTTAACTTCCGTGAAACTTCACGCGACGCGCTGGCTTATGCTATGGCTGACCGTATGGATCAGTTGGCATTCCTCACGCTGTCAGGTGTTGCTTACACAAACAAGACCAACGGCGCGCTGCGAGTAAACAACGCAGGTGCAGGTCTTGATCTTTCTGATCTTGAGTACGCCTCAGACGTAACTACGCCTACTGCAGCTCGTCACCTTCGCGTTAGCGGCTCTGATATTACTACTGGTGATACCACTGCTGTTACAGCGACTGACAAGCTGGGTTACAAGCAGATCGTTGAACTGAAAGCTTACGCGAAGGATAACTATATCCGTGGTATTCGCGGTGCTGGCAACGAAGAGACATTCCACCTCTTTGTTACCCCACAGCAGATGGCTAACCTCAAGCTCGATGCCGACTTCCTTGCGAACGTCCGCAACGCTGGCGTCCGTGGCACAAGCAACAGCTTGTTCTCTGGCTCTAGCAGCCTGATGGTTGATGGTGTTATGTGTCACGAGTTCCGTCACGTCTTCTCAACTGAAGGCGGAACTACTGGAACTTCTGCTAACGCAGGTGCTGCCGGTTACAAGTGGGGTGCAGACGCAGATGTTACAGGCGCACGCGCACTGTTCTGCGGAGCACAAGCCCTTGCAATGGCTGACATTGGCGCGCCAGAAATCGTCGAAGATACTTTCGACTATGGCAACCAGTCAGGCATCTCTATCGGCAAGATCTTCGGTCTGAAGAAGCCCAAGTTCAACAGCGACTACAACGGCGCTGTCGAAGACTTCGGTGTTATCTGCCTAGATACTGCTCAGTAATCTCCCCTTGAGAGCATTGCCCCCTTACAGCTAACGCTGCGAGGGGGCCTTTTTAAAGGCTAGAAAATGAGAATTAAGGCCGAATTTGATTTGAGAGTAGCCACTTTAGGCGGCGGTGTCGTTTGCCTGCAAGCTGGAGTGGAAAGAGATGTTTCAGAGGCAATAGCTGCTATCGCTATTGGCATGGGAGCGGAGGCCATAGGTGTATCGGTTGAGTCTGCCCCAGAACCCGTTGAGCCTGATGTTGATCCAGTATTCGAAGCTGTAAACGCAATCGAAGAGTTGATTAATGTTGGATCACCGGACGATTTTAAGACAACTGGCGAGCCCAAAGCAGCCGCAATCCATCGTGTGATGGGAAAGCAAGTCTCTGCGGAGATTAGAGAAGCCGCTTGGGATCAAGTGCTAAATGGCTGATGGGAGCTAAAGAATCATGAGTGTATCTGTTCAATCGATTGTAGACCGCGTTCAAATAACGCTCCAAGACACAACGGGCGTTAGATGGCCTGTTACTAGTGAGCTTGTTCTGTGGGTCAACGACGCACAGCGAGAAATTGCACTCTTTAAGCCAGACGCGTCGGCGAAGAATACGACAGTGACACTTGCCGCCGGCACTAAGCAGTCAATACCTAACGATGGTAACCGGCTGTTACGCGTCGTAAGAAATATGTCCGCCGCAGTTGATGGTACTGGCGCACGCGCTGTACGAATTGTAGATCGCGAGGTGCTCGATGCGCAGTCCCCTACTTGGCACGATCCAACTGTTACCGGCGATGCTGCTCACGGCGCTACTGTTAAGCATTATATTTATGATGATAGTAATCCTATCAACTTTTATGTTTATCCAGGGGTTACGGGATCAGCGTTCGTCGAAATTATCTATTCGGCGAACCCAGTCAGCGTTACTCAGAGCGATAACTTAGATATCCCAGACATCTACGGAAACGCAGTAGTTAATTATGTTTTGTATTCAGCTTATATGAAAGATGCAGAGTACGCGGGTAATAGCCAGCGCGCTGCGAATCATTATCAGTTGTTCATGTCGTCTATTACTGGAAAGTCTCAGATTGATGCCGTGACGAATCCTAATACTGATCTCATGTCAGTGGCACCTCGGATGGCAACCCAATAATTTGAGGTGACCGCCAATGGCGACTTTCGAGTCTTTACTACCAGACGTTTTACCCAGCGTTCATGGCTGCTCAGATGCGATGGCTATATCAGCTCTTCGCTCCGCGGCCATAGACCTGTGCGTCAAATCTGAAATCTATCAGCAAGAACTAGACCCTGTAACGACGGTTGCAAAAATCTATGAATATGACCTCGAGCCTCCAAAAGGCACGGTCGTTGAGAAGATTCTTTGGGCTGTCTACAAGGGTGACAAGTTAGAGCCTATCAGTACTGCGCTTTTAGAAAAGCGTCAGCCAAATTGGCGCGACCCTTCTAAGTTTTCTATCCCCGAGTATTTTGTCCAGCAGACCCAAAGTACGTTTTGGTTAGCTCCGGTGCCAAATACTACGGTTGTCGAGAGCGTGATTTTACGCGCTGTACTTAAGCCAACAGTAACCAGTACGACTCTTAGCGACGAGATACTAAACGATAACAAAGACGCAATTGTAAATGGCGCCTTGTTTCGATTGTTGCGAACTCCGTCGAAAGATTGGACTGATTACGCTGCGGCGCAGATGTACGGAATGCTTTACAACGAAGGCGTCAAAGATGCTGAGAATAAAGCGCGTTCAGGAAATACACCAATAGCAAGGAATGTGAAATATGGAGGTTACCACAGTAGCCCTTTCCGCCGGCGATACACTCAATATAGGTGAGATACGAACCGAGTGGCATTGGATTAAGCCTGCGATAGAAGAGATTCTCGAGGCTAATCCACACTTAACGTACATCCCAGAAGATGTGTATGCAGAGGTTAAATCGGGACACGCAGTATTGTGGGTTGCAGACAAAGCGTTTGCAGTAACGACTAGTGAGACAGACCAGTATTCAGGCGAAAAGACACTACTCGTTTGGGTGTGTTGGAGTAAACCAAACGGAACATCAGTTTTGTTTCGGCACCTTGAAGAACTGACACGAGTTGCTGCGGACAGTGGTTATGCGTGGATCGAAACGAGGACCCAAAACGAGCGTCTAGGCGAAGCACTGGAACACTGGGATTGGGAGCTGGATCACATAGTTTATAGGCGATCATGTCATGTCTTCAAAACCTAAACAGTCTGATTACCAAGCTTCAGATGCGGAGAAAGCCTCAGCGTCTGTGGCTCTTCAGAACTACAACTACTTTAAACAGAACTATTCTCCGCTCTTGCAAGAAATGCGAGACCAAGCGAAGTCAGCGGATGTTGGCACAACGCTTCGTGGGCGTGCAAACGCCGACACTATGCAGGCGCTGACACAGCCCTCTTATAGAAATACTCAGCAGGTTGATTACGGGTCTGACCTCGGAAAAGCGTACCAAGGACAGCTTGGCGTCGCTAATACCTCAGCGAAACAAATTCAGAACCAGATGGGCACGAATGTCCTTGGCACTGCTCGCGGGCAGGCGGCGGATGCTTCTACGGGCATGGCACAACTTTCCCGATTAGGCACAAGTGAAGCACTGAACCGCGCCAGGAATAAGCAGATGGTCGCTCAATCTAAAATAGATGCTGCGACTACTATCGGTGGCGCATTTGTGATGCAGGGATTGGACAATAAGGAGACTGGAGGCACGTTCTTCACTCCGCAGAAGAATATGCCGCGTGGCCAAGCCGGACCTCCGCAACGAGTAAGTTCGCTGAGAGACCGGTTCAACTACTTTGTAAACGGGTAAGCGTATGAGCAATAGAAACTATGAAGACATGGAAGGCCTTGGCTATTTGCCAACTAACGCTTCGCAGGGTAACTCATCACTTCCGGTGGTTGCAGATCCTGAAGCGGCCTATGCCCAAATCACTCGCGGCGAGTTCCAAGATTACATTAAGAATTTTCGCGGTATGGAAAATGATCTTATCAAGCGCGCCCAGACTGACACCTCTTTGGTAGACCAAGCACGCCTAGATTCAACGTCGGCAAGTGATCTTACTAAGCAGATTGCGTCAAGAAACCAGCAGCGTTACGGCGGTCAAATGACTCCTGCTCAGGTGCAGGCGATGCGAGGTTCAATACAGCGCGGCAGCATTCTTGGGCAGATCCAATCGGTTGGTGATGCTCGCATTGCGCAGAACGAAGCTAACACTAACTTAAAAGCCGATCTTATAAACATTGGCCAAGGCGTAAACCGCTCAAGCCAGAGCCAGCTAGGTTCTGCTGCAGCTGATGCTAACTCGCGCAGGCAGGCATTTGACGCAGCTAAAGCGCAGAGCAGAGCAAATACATACAGCACCATTGGCCAGTTAGGCGCAATGGCCATTTTTGCGTTGTCGTTCTAGGAGAAAGAAATGGCTGGATTAGGTGACCTTTCGCCGATGTTGAACATGATGCGGCAACGCAAACAGGATCGTGCAAATAACGAGTACAGAGATTCCGTTCTGGCGCAGCGTGATGCTGAGCTCGCCTATCAAAAAACTCAGGACGTACAAAATAATGAGGCCCGCAATAGACAACTCTTGGCAACCGAAGAGTCAGTAAGAAATCAGACCGCCCAGCAAGCCAATCAAGACCGTGCGGCAGACGCTCTAAATATTGCATATGAAAACAAGATAATAGCGTCGTCAATCATCCCGATCATTGGACCAGGTTTGACCATCGATGAATATGGGGGCTTCAATGTCAGCGACGACGTTTTTGAAAAACTGTGGGCAACCGACAAAGAATCGGTAGTGAATGTTCTGAAGCAGTCTCCCCAGTTCACCGCAGTACGGTCCCCCTCGGGTGGTGAATACGAGACAGTGAAAATCGAAGAACTTGGTGATGACCGCTATGCTGTTATTGTAGGAAACGCCGAAACAGAAGGGCCATTAACAGAAGGGGGCACAACTGATGATGCAGATCCCGTCATAGAGTTCGATGGCGCGACGTTGAGACGAATCTTTGCAAATGGTCTTGGTGGCATGATGTCTAACGGGGGGTGGGAATCACCGCAAGCCCAGATATATGGCACCATGATGAATGACGCAGTTCTTAGAGCCGACATGGTAAAACTCGCCGCTCAGGGGCTCGGCGACCAAACAAGCCAGTTGGGTCAGGCTGGGGATACTGGAGGCGTTATCGCGGGTAGAAGAGCCCTTCTTGATGTAAATAATGCGAGCTACGATGAGCTGGCTCAAATGATAATAGATGTGCACGGTATGTCTGCAGAGGACGTGGCAGCGCAGTTCCCAAGACCAACTCAGCAATCCCCAACATCACAATCTTCTGGAAACCCGCGCCTGCCTTCTGCTGCGGAATCAGGAGAGGAAGCGATAGCGTCGCTAGAGGCTATGGGTCTTAGTTTCGAGCGATCTGAAGATGGCGCTTTTGGTGCTATGAATATCCCTGAAAACGCGAGCCCTAAGCTAAAGAGTTTACTAAAAGGTTTTGAGCAGAGACGTTCTCCGTCTGCCGTTGATGTGAATGACCCCGATTCGATGACGGACGAAGCCGATCAATATCGATCACGAATGGCTATGTCGTCAGCAAAAAAAGTACAAGATTACGCGAGCGGCTTAGAAACTCAGATAGAGAAACTTGAGAATAGGGCGGTAAGAAGTGGCCACGCTGGTCAACAAGACATACGTGATCTAAAGAATGCTCGTAGGGATTTTGAAATCTTAAATCCATCAGCTGTGACGCCTGATAGCAAGTTAGGCACCGAAGAAAACCCTATTGATCCACCTGATATGACGCTTACTCGCGAGAACATGATTGCGAAGATTAAAGAAGGAGACTTAGTTTTTACAGACGATCAGCGCAATCAAACGGCTCAATTACTAAAGAATGCCGGCGTTACAACGGCCTCAGATCTGGGAAATATACGGTCACGGGAGGCAACTCTTGCGGCAGCTATAATAGCCACTTCTGATGCATCTCTTAACGTTGCTCAACAGCAAGCGCTTTTACAAAAGCTGTTTAATCTTGCAGAGCGCGGCGACATGGATTATGGGCGGGGCGAGCAAATCGACGATTTCGGTAATCGGGCAACTCTAAACCAGAGAATAAATGAATCTAGAGCGGCTGAAAGTAAAGATTTTAGAGAGATCACTGAGAAAGTGAACGACGAGGTATATGCACTAACAGTGAGAGCCGGTGCGCAGGGGGAGGACGCCGTTCCCTGGAACGACGTATCAATTACAGCGGATGCACGACGTATATTTAGTACTTTCGAAGACCTTCCAGAGGGTCCTGCAAAATTCGCTTATGGCCGAGGTGCTGCTGAGGTTGCGGCCGTTGTACTCAAGAAATATGCAGAACAGAAAGACCCTGGCATGTTCAGCGAGGAGTTTTGGCAAAATCTTGTGCGGTCGGATTCATCTGTAGACTATCCAATTGATAGCCTATTAGATCGCATCGTTGTAGATCCAAAAGGGAAAACCTTCGGGTTTATCGATGTCGGAGACGAGGCCGGCATATCAAGGGGAGAAATTCCATTAATAGTGGCCTACAATTTGTTTGGTAGGGAATACGTAGACAAAACCCTAATTCCGAAAGCACGAGAACGTTCGCCGGTGGCAATGTAATGCCGAGCGCAACAGAATATTTAAACAGTATAATTGCACAAGACGCTAAGCTCGTTGAGCAGAATAATGCGCTTCTTGATCAAATAATTACTGCCGACTCCCCCGCGCCTGATACCACTTATACCGCTGGCACCGCGTACAGTCCGTTCAAAGCGGGCATTCGTCAAGGCGCTAACGCGTTTGCGGGTGATATCGAATATTTTAAAGCGCTTGGTAACACTCTCATCGGAGACGAAGAGGGCGCTCAGAGAAACATAGAGACCGCGCGCATTCGATCCGATCAAGCGTCGAAAGCTGTAGCGGGACTCGAAACATTTCAAGAATTCACTGATGCTCCAACATTCTCTGGGTTCTTGAACCAAGTTCAGATGGGCCTTGGGCAAGTAACCCCATTCGCGGCGGAAACGATTGCTGCGGGTCTTACTGGTTTTATTACAGGTGGTGCAGCTCCCCTTGCTTACGGCGCGGCTCGGAAAGCAGCGACAGAAGGCGTCGAAGCGATAACGAAAAAGCTGGTCACTGACATTGTCCAGAAAAAAGGCCGTGGCGAAACGCTCGATGCGCTCGAGAACGACATTGTCGAAGGGCTTTGGAGCCAAACAAAACGTGGGGCGAAGATCGGCGGTCAAACTGGTGTTGTAGCTGGCACTTATCCTATTAACACCGGCGAGAGTTTTAAAGAATTTGACGAGGCAGGCGTAGATCTCAACGCAGACCGCGCCCTGCAGTCCTTGTTACTTGGCGGTGCATCAACGGCGCTCGAGGTAACCGGCGAAGCGCTTGTCCTTAGCAACCTCGCTAAGCTTGCGAAACGCAAAGCAGGTTCTGATCCTAAGAGCATATTAAATCTGTATGCCACCAACATTGCTAAGAATGCGGGCCTTAGTTCTATAACCGAGGGCGCAACTGAGCTCGGCCAAGAAGGTCTTCTGGTTGCACAGCGAATGGCTGTGGATGACAGCTACACCCAAGACGACGCAAATCTAAGACTCGGTCAGGCATGGTTCATGGGCACTATAGCCGGTACTGCTATGGGCGGTGGCGGTGCAGCTGTGGCCACAACGCCAGACGCGATATCGCGAGTATTTGATAAAGCCAAAGAGCTGTCTAGGAAAGGCCGCGCGCAAGAAGTTTCCTCAGAAGTTGACCAAGAGCAGTATGGCAATGTTGGCGGTTTCTATACGACACAAGAATCTCAAGGCGACATTTTCGCGCAGTATGACGCGATGCAGGACGAAGGCTACGGCAAGAAGGCGGTGTGGGTTGCCGGTGAACCTAAAGATAACGGCTTAGGTGATATAGAAGAGAATTCAAGCGGCACTAGCACTAGAAACGGTAAGAAAGTTTATTTTGCCAACATAAAAGGGCGCGGTACGATTTTCTCTGAAGACATCGACGTGGTTAACAGCGTTGTTAACGACAACGGTTCTGATTCCTCAGTTGGCGCCGCGCTAGGTTACAGCGCGACAAAAGCACCGACAGAGAACGCGACCACTGTTGTGCAGGTGCTCGACGCGAAGGGCGAGGTTATTTCTGAAGAGCTTACTACGCAGGAAGGTTTGCCCGCCGCCAGAGTAGCTGCTCAGAATATAGCAGGTTCGAAAGGCAAGATTGCGGAACTTCCGCTAGCACAAGCGCAAGAGCAAAGAGCGCAGCGAGTCGCGGCTGAAAGAGGCCGCAACATGACGATTGATCCAGATGAAGCGGTAGACCCTAACGAGCAGTCGCAGCCTGAAGCGACCGCGCAGGACATGGGCCTTACGGAAGCTGAGCCTATTCAGATAGAACTCACCGAAGATGGCAGAGAGCAGCAGACCTATCAGCCTAAACAAAGCGCGGATCAGATATTCCCCGAAACGGAATCTCTCCGCCGTGAATATGAGAATACGTTTAATAAGACAGTTAATTGGTCAACTAGCCCCCTTGGGTTGGCGAGCGATTCGACTTTAAGAAAAGTAAACAAGCTCCAGTCAGTCAATCCTGAATCACAAGTTGAGCTAGTGCTCGGGGACGATAATCGTTTCCGTATTGAGATGACCAGCTTAGGCGGTGACCTTTATACAATCCAAGACAAACGCGGCAACCAACGTCGTCTACCACTTGGGCAGTTTATCCAGGAGTCTATTGCGCGCGCGTCACGGCGGAGTAAATTCAGCAAGGACGCCGGCGTGTCAGTGGTAGCAGTCGACGAAGACGGGACAGTTACAGAAGAATTTACCGTTAACATTGCAGACATGATCGCGGCGGGGAAGAGGATCAACGAGACAGAACTCGGTGGCTCTTTTGACGGAATTGATTCGGACGTCAGTGGCCTGAGTACAATTATGGGTCAGTTAAATGTTCAAGGCTATGAACTCAGAGTTGCCGGCAGGGAGCTGCGAGGTGACGTCAAAGCGCCGAGAACTGGTCTTGCTTTCGAGGACGGTAGAAGTGGTATACCTCAGAGTTACAACTTAGTCACGGTTAATGCTAAAGGCGACACTCTTTACGATCTACTTAACCGAAATCCAAACACAGCCACAAAACCACTGTCTAAAAAGAATGTAAAAAGATTGAAGGACGTGGCAGAAGCCAACGACAGACTCATTAAAAGGGCTCTTGCTGAATTTGATGCGAGAGAACCCGACGCAACTTCTACCAGGCGTGATGCTTATGCCGCTCAGTTAGAAAAGGCGAAACAAGATAACATTAGATCAGAAGAAATAATGTTAGGAGCACAAGATGATTCGTTCAGCGGGTTTACGTCTGAAGGAGCTAAAGACAGACGCAGAGAAAAAGCGGTATTTGGGTTAATTCAAGACGAAGATACTAAGCCGGAAGATACTATTCCAACAACAGGTCTATCTGATGCTTTTACTGGATTCACTGAAAAACAAGACGGGGTTTTTGATGGTGGTCCCGAGGCAGTAAACCTTGATAGTGCCAACACTAGATTGCTCAACGAAGAGCCGCCCCCAAAGACGGGATATAGTGAGAAGAGGGCGACAACAGGTGTTGGCGGGGTCCCGAAAGGAAACCCGCAGTTTGTCTTAGATGCTAAGCAAACCACCGCTGTTCTTGATGATCCCGAGAGAACTTTTGCAGAGTATCCTTTGGGGGGTATCCCTGAAGCGGTGTCGGTCACTATCAACCAAGCACTCAAGAAGCTGAGGTTGAAAGGCAAGGTAGTTGTAATGCCTCTCAGTAGGCTCAAAGCGCTGGGCGATGGCATTTTCGACTTGACCAGCGACAGAGATGTCGGTGTGGCATTGCAAGAGATTGCAAACAGCATCGATGGGAAAACGGGCGGTGTACATTACCGCTTGCGCAGCAATGATGGCAACGGGGTGCATGTTGTTATTCTCAACGATGAAGTGCTCGGCGGTAATGAGCTAGAGCTGACGCTGACAGCGGGACATGAAATTGGCCATGCGCTGTTCATTGAAGAGATGCAAACTGCTTTGCAAGACCCTGAGCTTAGAGGCCGTCTCTATCGGGACTTTGAAAAGGCACGGGCGAAGTCCCCTGAGCTCTACGACGACGCTCCAGGCAGGGACGGTTTTGAGGAGTGGGTGGCTGACCAAACAGCGAAGTGGACCACGAAAAATATCAAAGCCCAAGGAGTAGTTCATAGATTCTTCGCGAGAGTCGCGGAACGCTTAAAATCCCTGTGGAACTCATTAAGCACGAACAGCAGAAAACGTTTCGGGCAAGAGTATTCGCAAGCTGTCGATGACTTCATCGCGGAGTCAATAATACGAAAGCAGGATCCTTCAGCGGGGCAACGTAGGGCTATCGATCCTTCTGCTACCCCTGCACTCATGCGGGCCAAAATATTTGGTTTTACTGACATAACATCAGAAATTAGCAGGTCTAGTATCTACGACCAAGCCGTTGCTGCTGTAGCAAAATCTCGAAACGCTACAATTTCCTCCGTTCAGAGGGAATTACGCATTGGGTATAATAAAACCGTTGAGCTGTTTGACCAAATGGAAGCGGCTGGTGTTATTTCACCAATGGACAGTAATGGTAACCGAGAAGTGTTAATTGCTGCAGATGCAGATTTGAAACCTGCGCCTAAACAAAAAACTAAAGCTAAACCATCTTCAATGAAGTCGGAAATGAAGCTCGCTGCAATTAACGATGCTGTTAATCGAGCGGCAAAACTACCTACTAAATCTGATCAAAACACTACCGCCGCGGTTCAGAAAAACACGCAAAGTATTCTTAACAAAGTGTGGGAGATTTTTGCGCCCATGCAATCTGTGGTAAGGAGACTCAGCGCTAAGACCGGCGCAGGCGTAAAAATAGCAAATATGATTTATGGTCGTTCCGGTGAGAAAGGGCTTGGCTTCATTCAAAAATCTACGTTGAAGATAAATGAAATAGAAGGCCAATTAGTAAAAACTTTTGGCGATCTTACTTCACAAGAATTTAAGGATTCAGCGCAAGAGGCGAGGACCGATAAACCAACAAGCGAACTGTCAGAACAAGCGCAGCAAATTCGTGGATTTCTTAAACGCTTCTATGACGAGTATGTATCCCAAGAAGAGAATACATCAGTTGGTTTTCGAGAAGATTTCTACACAGTGCTACTAGACTTCGACGCTATCTCAGCAGATCTAGACGGATTTTCTGAGACTATCGCTACTGAACGCGGCGATATAACAGCGTCACAAGTTAAAGAAATTATTGTTGCAACCATAAACAATGCACGAACTGCGTCTGAAAATGTAACCGAGGCGCTGATAGATGGCTTAGACCCTTTACATACCGCAGAAGAATCTATTGAGTTGACCAAAGGGGTTCGTCGCGAGCTACTCGATAAATATTCCAAGCCGGCGGAAGTGGCATTAATTTCTTACGTGAGACGTCTTGTAAAACGCGTCGAATGGAACAGAGCCACTAAGTCCGGCGAAAATACGCTAACTGCAGAGTTGGCTAAGCTATCTGAAAAAGATCAAGCGACAGCCAAGAAAGCACTCGGCGCGGCACTAGGTTTTTATCCCCCGTTAAGTGAGGACATGCAGAAGTTATCGAGCGCGGCGCAGACTCTTCAGATCTTTACAGTTCTTAGTTTGGCTACAATATCATCCATACCCGAGCTGGCTGCAGCAGTAATTAACACTCGAGAGTTTTCGGGCGTATTTGAAGGCTTCAAAACAATCGCGGCCACAATTTTAGATCCCAAAGAGCGGTGGGAGTTTGCGCGGGACATAGGTGTCATAGGCAATGACTCTCTTGCTAATGCATTTATGAGCGAGTCGGATATGCAGTATCTAACTCCTACAGCTAGAGCGGCGGCAAACAAGTTCTTTGAATATACCGGACTAAACCTATTCACTAAATTTACACGAGTCTTCGCCGCGCAGATGGCGCAGAACTTTATTATAAAGCATGCCACTACGCCCAACAGCCGCTCGGGTCGTTACTTAAATGAGCTTGGGTTAGAGGCTGGCGTGGTTAAGCAGTGGGTATCTGAGGGCAAAGGGTTTAGTACGCCTTCAGGACTCGCAGTTAAGCAGGGGCTTCAGAAGTTCGTCGAGTCCACCATGCTCCGCCCAAATGCAGCAGAGCGACCCATGTGGGCGTCCGACCCGCGTTATGCGCTTCTCTGGCAGTTAAAATCTTTCCCTTACTCCTACGGCCAAGTTGTCATAGGTGGTGTAGTGCGTGAGATGAAAGCACGGCAGCAAGAAGGGCGCGCAGCCGGTAAAACAGGCGGGCAGATAATTGCTCAAGATCTCGCTCCTCACATGGCGCTTTTCGGTTTAGCAGTCCTTCCGTTTGCGATGCTTTCTCTTGAGTTAAAAGAGAAAACCAAATACGCAATGAAAGCGATACTTCCGTTCCGCGAAGCAGACGCTTCGATATTTAAAACTGACGATATGGAGTGGGGCGAATATTTCGCAGCGGCTTATGGAAGCGCGGGAGTCTTTGGACCCTTGGCACTTCTCACTAGCGCCCAAACGGATGTCAAGTGGGGGAAGCCGCCGGTAAGTGTATTTGGCCCTACCGTTGACACGCTGTACCAAGTACTCATCCAAGGTGACTACGAAAGAGTTCTTCCTATTTATAACCAGTTCTAGGAGCTAGCTATGATTGACGCAATAAAAGTCAAAATCGCCAATGGGCGAGACGCAGTTATGGGCTGGGCGACAGCAATGCCGCTTGAGCAGAAAATTACTTATGTAATTGTAGGACTCCTACTTATACATATACATGGATGAGGTGTTCCATGAACGTTATAAAACTATTAGGTAAAAAAGTTAAAAACTCATTTATGCGAATGAATGAGCCACAAGCAGCTCTTACGGCGTTTGTGATTCTGGCCGCGTTAGCGGTGGCGGTGGCGGTATGAAGTTTAGCGCCATTAAAGGGATCGTTGGCGGGTTGGCACCAACGCTTGGCGCTACACTCGGTGGCCCTCTCGGTGCCACAGCAGGGAGAGTCTTAGCTGAGGTACTTGGCTGTGACCCTTCTGCAAAGGCAATTGATGATCGACTTAGGCAAGCTACGCCTGAAGATCTAGTGGCCATCAAGGAAGCTGAACTTAAATACGCTGCCAAGATGGAAGAGCTAGGCGTAGATATGTTTGAGCTTGAGACTGCCGACAAGCAAGACGCCCGTAAATACTTTGCGGGAGATTGGACTGCTAGGGTTATCGGGATTCTCGCGATAGTTGGGTTCTTGGCTTACATATTCACGGTAACGCTGATGCCGCCAGATGCTAACTCAGACACTATCGTGTCACTCGTGCTCGGTTATCTAGGAGGCACGGTGTCAGCGGTTATAAGCTTCTACTTCGGCGCTAGCCAGAGCCAATCAACGGGGGCAGAGGGTAAATGAGTTTAGCAGCAGAAAAGCTTATCGAGTGGGAAGGATACGAGCAGTTCGCCTACCACTGTACGGAAGGTGTGCTAACTCTGGGCATCGGGCGGGTTATCGAGAAGGGAAAGGGCCCTGGAATCAGCCTCGAGGAGGCTAAATACCTCTTAGAGAATGATATTGGCAGGGTGGAAGCCGAGCTAAAGAAGGCATACGACCCTTGGTATTCGGCCCTCTCAGAAGGGCGCAAGACAGTGTTGATCTCAATGGCGTTCCAGCTCGGTTTGGCGGGTCTGGCCGGATTTAAGATGGCGCTGGCTAGCTGTGCAGAGGGCGACTGGGAGGGAGCAAAAGAGAACTTCATGGACTCAAAATGGGCAAAAGAACAGACGCCAAATCGAGCTAAAAAAGTGTGTGAATTACTGATAGCCGGTTAATTTTTTTGTGGAATTATATTAGTATAGCTAATATAATTAATACTGGGTGCTGCTATGGCTGAAAAAATTAAGCTCGTTCAAGGTGATACTTTACCTTCAATAAAGCTAACTCTGACAGATCCCACTGATGGGGTCGTACTTGATCTATCTGATGCTGGCACAACGGTTAATGTGTATTTCCGTGCCGTTGGTAGCGACACAGTACTTTCCACTTTGGCCTGTTCCAAGATAGGCGGGGGTGTGGATGGCGAAGTCCGTTTCGACTTTACTGGCGGTGCATTGAATGTTCCTGCTGGTCCTTACGAAGGCGAGATAGAGATTAACTTCGACGGCGCACTACAAACGGTTTACGACAAACTCAAATTCTATGTTCGTGAAGATTTTGCATAGCGGAGGCAAACTATGTCAGCAATGTCAGATTACCTAGAGAATTCTTTAATTGACCAGATTTTCAGAGGTCAGACTTCTCCAACTACTACAACACTGTATGTGTCACTTTTCACTGCAGCTCCCGATGATACTGGTGGCGGCACTGAGTTAGTAGGTGACGGCTACGACCGTGTACCTGTTACCTCTAGTCTTACGGCATGGGCCGGAACACAGTCTAGTGGCAGCACTACAGCATCATCCGGTACGGGCGGTGCAACTAGTAACAACGTTGAGATTACTTTTCCAGAGCCTTCGGCTTCGTGGGGTCAAGTAACTGCATTTGGCGTTCATGATGCTTCAAGCGGTGGAAACTTACTGTTCCACGGGTCTTTGTCTATTAATAAAACAATAAACGAAGGCGATACGGTTACTTTCCCTGCTGGTTCCTTAGCTGTCACGTTCGCCTAATAGTAAGGACTGAACATCGATGCTGAATAGGGCGCGGTTTAATCAGGTATTGTTCAACGGTGCTATTAGCACCGTTGCAAAGCTGGTTGCGCTCGCAGGATCACTAGTAGTCAGCAGCGGCTATTCTGCAGAACTTTCTAACAGCGCGAATCTGAACGCGGCCATCTCGGCGCAAGTCAGTACGCAAGGTGCGCTGTTTAAGAAAGACAACTTAGCCGGCTCTATCCAAACAAATGGTGCTATTACCGGCAGCATTATCCTGGAATCTCCTTTACAGGGCGGGATCACTAGCGTCGCGGTTGTTGACGGTGGTGTTCACTTAGTTATACCTGTAGACGGACAATCAGATCTTGGCGGCGCATCTGTTTCTGGCACTCTCGAGGGTAGCGTTACAAGTGCTATACCTCTGGCAGGCTCGGTTGCAGCAGCTGTCCTTACCTCCGCCGATGTAGATCTAACTAAGCCAATTACTGGCGCGGTCGACGCGGCAGCAAATGCTGCTGGTGACTTAGGTCTTGCAGCAAACTTAAGCGGCATAGTGGCAGGTGCATCAGAAGCGCAAGCCGATGTTCACGTTACTGTAAACATAGAAGCCACTGTTGTTTCTTCGGCTGAAGCCACAGCTAATGTTGTGCTTGCCAAGCCAATCGCCGGTTCGTCCGATGTCGAAGTAGTATCGCAACCTGAGTTAGCTAAGTCAGCAAACCTCGAAGGTGCGGCATCGGTATCAGTGGTACTGGACGCTACACCAAGAATAGTTAATGTTGTTCGGGCATCAATCGATGCTTCTCTGACTGTAGCCGACGCGCCTCTCTCTAAGACAGATAACATTAGTGTTGATGCAAATGCATCTGCTGATGTTAGTGGCGGTTTTGATCTAAGTATCCCTGTTGCCGGCTCATCCGATGTAGCAGTCTCTACCGACGGTCTAATTACTCTCGCTATACCGCTTGATGGTCAGTCTGATCTCGGTGGTGCGCAAGCGGTTGGCTCTCTCAGTGGAAACGTGGCAATCGATGTGCCTCTCGCTGCTGCTGCTAATGCGTCGCTACAGACTTTAGGCGAGATTGATCTAGTTATACCTGTGGCGGGTCAGTCATCTGTCACGGCGAGCACAGCAACAGAACTCGGGTTACAGGTAAACCTCGACGGTCAGTCTGGACTCGGCGGCGTATTTGCGTCTGGCTCTTTAGCCGGCGGCATAGACCTGCATATATTCGTCGAAGGCGCATCGGTGCTTCAGGCAGCTATTGCAGGCGGTATAGATCTATCTATCCCTGTTGATGGTGCTGTTGCTAGCAGCGTGTCTACCCAAGGTGACGTAGAGCTACTGATCCCCGTAGCCGCACAGGCAGAGGCATTAAGCACCGCTAATGCGGCAGTGGTTTTAGAGATTCCGCTAGATGGTCTTTCTGATCTGGGCGGTGCACAAGCCGTCGGTTCACTGGCCGGTGATGTTTCTATAGCAGTACCTCTAGCGACGGCTGTCAGTACAACGACTCAATCTACTGGCGGTATAGAACTAGAAATACCAGTGGCTGCACTGGCATCTGTCGCTGCTGCGACTGAGGCTGAGCTCGGACTGACTGTTAACCTTGACGGCCAGTCGGATATAGGCGGTGTCTCTGCTACAGGTACGCTAACCGGCGGTATTGATCTTCACATATTTATTAGCGGCTTTGCAGATATTGCAGCAGCTACTGATGGTTATATTGAGTTAGACATCCCTGTAGCGGGTGCAGCGGCTACTAGCGCGGTTACTTCAGGCGGCATTCACCTTGATATACCTGTTGCAGGTGATGTATTTGCAACGGTAGTCGCAGATTCTGACGTTAATATAGTTGTTAATTTGCAGGGCTCTGCCGCCGCACAAACAGCAACTGCTGGCGACCTGCATGTCACAGCGGCACTTGGCACAGCGGTTCTTGGTCCTGTCGCCGCTTCTGGCGATATTCACATCACTAAGAATTCAGCTGCCAGCGCAGTTGCAACTGCAGCAGTTGAAGCAGACGTTCATCTCGATATACCGGTAGCCGCTGATCCCGCAACTACGCTGGTAACACTAACTCCTGACGCGGCGCTTCGTGTCCTCACGTTCTACGACAACGTAGTTGCCGCAGTCACTGTAAGTGGTGCGAGTGCTGCTTATGAAGTGGACAACTCAACGTATTCTGCCTCATTCGGTTCCTACGGCGCTACGCCTATTGTCGCGAACGCCACTTACTCTGCAGTTGTAAGTGGCGTATCGGCAGTGGCCACGGTAGAGCTGGGTGCGATTGCTACAGCCGAAGTTGAGTATGCAGAGACTTACATAATTAGTTATCTAAGGGCTGCGTAATGGCTGTTCTTTATTCAAATAATGCGGCATCGACTTTAACCGGTGGCATTACTGATACGGCTACGTCGCTTACCGTGTCGACCTCTAGTGGCGCTGAATTTCCAGATCCAGGAGTGGGTGATCATTTCTACGTGACTTTAATTGGTGAAGATGAGGGCGCAGCAGAAATAGTAAAAGTAACTGCCCGCACCGGTGACACGATGACGATTATCAGAGGCGTTGACGAAACAACAGCAAGTGCATTTAACGCCGGCGATAAAGTCGAACTGAGAATCACAAAAGTATTAATGGACGACATTCAAGAAGATGCGGCAGACGAGGCGATGGCGATGGCTATCGCACTAGGTTAAAGGTGAAGAATGGCTACTAGCTTTCTTAATGCGACAGCAAGAAATATTGGAACGAGCGAAGTCACAATTTACACAGTGGCGGCAGATTCTAAAGCGTTACTTATAGGCTGCAACGCAGCAAATGTTTTTGGTTCCGTGGCTCCATTGTCCTTAGTCTTAAGGCGCGGAGGCGTAGATACCTTTATAGCTCGTCAGTTAAGGATCGCCAGCGGAGAAAACGCAGAGGTAATCAAGGGACGAATTGTCCTTGTGGCAGGTGACCAGTTGGTTGCCTTTTCTACTCTTATTGATGCGTTTGATGTAGTAGCGTCTCTACTTACTGGAGTTAAATAATGGCCGGTATATATAGCGGAGTTAATGTAACTTTAGGCCACGAATATGCTGACAAATCGTTCTATGGTTTTCGCTTAGACGCTGCTAATGGCCAGTTATTTTTTGATTTTAACAATGGTGTCGACGGCACTCCAGTAGAAATTCCTTCGGAATATGCTACGTATGCAAACGACTATCTTATTTACTTTTGGTCGTCGGACACAATTACTTACACAGTTAGCGGCACAGGTCGCCTTTTGATGGAGTACAAATAATGGCTCAGATTCTTGACCTTGGAAAAATAAGATTCCAATTCAAAGGCGAATGGAGTGTCTCTACTGAATATCAGTTCAATGATGTTGTTTCTTTCAAAGGCAATTCTTATGTCTACATAAGCACCGCAAGGACCACAGGTACGCTGACCTCGGCCGCAACTTTCTGGGGCCGGATGACTAATGGCGTTGCTTTCTCCGGTCTTTGGGATGTGGCAACTGAATACGGGTACGGTAGCGTCGTTCGTTACGGCAGCAACTTGTATATGTATTCAAATCTTGTGCAATCAACAGGGAATATCCCAACAGACACTGAATATTGGACATTGTTTGTTGGCGGTTGGAATTTTAGAAGTGAATGGGACGCGGCCGCTGCATATAAAGTAGGTGACTCAGTATCATACGGCGCCACTGTGTATGTGGCTAACGTCGACAACACCAACACAAATCCTGGCGCTGTCGGTAACTCGTGGGCTCGTTTAACAGAAAGTGTTCAATGGGAGGGTATTTACGACGCCGCTGTAGCATACCAACTTAATGATGTGGTGAATTACAACAGCAGTCTTTATATCGCGGTACAAAACACAACAGGAAATACGCCGAGCACTGACGGTGTTTTCTGGGAATCATTCTTGTTTAGTGGTTCTCTCTATTCCCCCGATGTTTATTATGTGACCCCCGCAGGTTCAGACACTAATAATGGCGAAACAATCTCTGGTGCATTTGCCACAATTAAAGCCGCCTGTGCAGCTGCCGCTGCAGCCGGAAACCCAGCTACTATTAATGTATCGGCGGGTACGTATACAGAAATATGCCCAATTGTTGTACCACCAGATGTCGCCATAGTTGGCGATAGCCAGCGAACGGTAAACGTACACCCCACGCTTTTAACGAACACTTCGACCATGTTCCAGATGAGTAATGGCTCAATCTTGAACAAGATGACTTTTAAAGGCATGACCGGTTGGGTTCCAGGTAGCACCCCTGAAGATATAACAACATCAACACCAGCCGGCGTTGTTGTCGGTTTTAATGTTAATTCGCCCGCTACTACGAAATCTCCTTATGTCTTGGAATGCGCCGCTATTTGTTCTGGTGCAATTGGCGCTTTAGTTGATGGGTCGGTTCATGGCGCCGGCGCAAAAAGTATGTTGTTTCACGGTTACACAATTATCAGTGATAACGGTGTAGGTTTTTGGACAAAAGACGGTGGTAAAGCAGAGATTGTTTCTTGTTTTACATACTATTGCTATATGGGGTACGCGGCTTCTGGGGGAGGTTTTATCCGATCCCTCAACGGTAATAATAGCTACGGTACGTGGGGTGCAACATCTCGTGGCTTTGATGCCAACGAAACATCACAAACCGGTCAAATACACGGACAGCAACTTAATTTTATCTACGGCGGCGGCGCGATAAACGTTGGGGACACAGTCACAAGCTCCGATGGAGGTACAGCGACTGTAACAAATGTTCAGATATCAGCAGATAAAGTTTATGTTTCTGGCGCGACTGGAACCTTCTTGTCAGGCAATACGCTGACATTTACTAGCGGCGGCGCAGGCACAGTAGGTTCTGCCGCCCTAGAAGATCAAAAAGGTTTTATTATTGTAGCTGACAATTTGTCCGCAGAACCGATTCCTGGTCAAAGTATTCAAATCGCCGGCGACTCAATTACGTACGTTATCCAGAGCTCGGCAGGAACTTATGTAGATACATCGAGCCAAATTGCCATTTATTTAGCCCAAGAGAAAGTAAATGGTTCTCCAGACGGGACCGGCATCACTATGCGATCTTTGTATTCGCAAGTGAGATTGACAGGCCATGACTTCTTGAACATAGGAACTGGAGGCATCGCTACTACAAATTATCCAGGAGAACCAACTCAAGCCCCTGCACAAGGGAACGAGGTTGATGAAGTATTTCCAGGACGAGTTTATTACGTATCTACAGACCAGAACGGAAATTTCCGTGTCGGCGAGTACTTCCGTATTGACCAAGCCACCGGCCGTGCAACTCTTAATGCGAGCGCGTTCGATCTTGCCGGCCTGACCTCATTGAGGCTGGGGTCAATTGGCGCGCAGCTTGGCGAGACTATTAATGAATTCTCTTCAGATCCTTTACTCAATGGCAATAGTAATACCGCAGTGCCAACTGAGTACGCAGTTAAGACCTACATAGACGCGGGACAAGCCACCGCGGCGTCTAGCCTATCTACTGGCTTAGCGCTCAAGCAGGATACGCTTGTCTCGGGCACCGATATAAAAACTATCAATAGCGGTTCCTTATTAGGATCGGGCGATATTGAGCTAGTCACATTAGCTAGTGTACAAGCGTTGTCTAACAAAACTTTTAGCTCCGCATTACTTAATGGCGATATAAAGGAAAGTGTTTTAGTTTCAGCGACTGCTGCAAACGGCACTATCAATTTCGACGCGCTGCCACAACAAATAATCTATTACACCTCTAACGCGGCAGGTAATTTTACGATTAATTTACGCGGGGATTCGTCAACTACTTTAAACAGTTTGATGGACGTTGGTGAAACCATAACAGTTGTCTTCGTGAATACTTGTGGTGGTACGGCTTACTACAACACCTCGGTGCAGATAGATGGCGCTGGTGTGACTCCTAAATGGCAGGGCGGCGAGGCACCAACCGAAGGGAATGCCTCGTCGATAGATATCTATTCTTATGTAGTAATTAAAACTGGGTCTGGGACATACACTGTTTTAGCTTCCCAAACGCAATTCGCGTAATTAAAGGATTTTTCTATGCCGATACAGAATACGCGCGCAGTAGGTAGTGCAAAGGGGTATGGGTTCTCTTCTTCGTCAGGAGGAGGTGTTGCTTGGAGTAGTAGTTTAAATATAAAAGCAAACGTGAATACGAGTGTTATACCCCTTTCTACCCGCAGCGAACCGCCGCCAGTAGTGGCTTATACTGGCCTTGGCAGTTGGAGCATGCCGCCGGAGGCCAACTGGGTTTACTCTAATGGGTATCACTATTTTGATATTTTTGAAGGATCATATTCGGTCGCTATCGGCGGCGCAGAAGGATCAGGAACAAGCCACGGTTATGGCGCAATGATCTCAGGTACTTTAATTGTTGAACAGCCTGCTCGTTTAGTCGCCTTAGCAGGGCTCCCTGGCACCGGTAACTACTCTGGTGGGGGTATGTCGGCCGTCGCTATCTGTAACAGCGGAGACAACTATACAAACGTCGATGCGCTTATTGTAGCTGGTGGCGGTGGTGGTGGTTATAGCGTTGCAATGTCGAACCAAGATGGTGGCCCCACCAGTTGGCCTGCTACGTCCCAGAGGGGGAGTTCCGCTGACTGTACGGGTTTAGATGGTGTCTACGACGGCGGCGCCTCTTTTTATACGGGTGTACATATTATTCGCTCATACAACTGTCTTAGTAATCAGCCCCAACGCGCTTATTGTTTTGTAGAGGGTGGGCGTGGCGGCACCACGACGGGCTGCGGTAACAGCCCTGGTGGGTTTGGTAGCGGTGGCGGGAGTTGTCCAGCCGGCGCTGGCGGGTACTACGGAGGCGTAGCTGGCGGTAACGGCCCCGCGGTTGGCGGCGGCGGCGGCACTTCGTATCGCCGTTCCAGCGGGCCAGTACGGATATCATCATGGGCTGACGTTGGTACAAATGGCTCTCAGAGGGGTGGACAACCAGGAACAGCAACTGGCTACGTCATAATCACTCCGATTCCTTAAAGCGCGGGAGGAAAACATGTCTGATAGTTTAGGTTTTGCGAAAATTAAGGGAGGTGTAGTAATTCAGTTTCCCTACAGTATAGAAAATCTTAAAGAAGAGAATCCTTCAACTAAGTTTGATCAGAAGACTCACCTTCCGCTACTTTATGATTTAACAGAAGAGGGGGAAAGTTCTAACTTCTCTATTGTCGAGGTGTTTTATGATGATATTACTTATGATTTCGACTTCGGCACTCAAACTATACTACTTGATGACTCTCCATCACTAATAGAGGGTCGATGGGTCTTAAAAACGCGCATAGTAGAACGAGATTTAGACGGCGTTACTGAAGTGCCGCTTGCGGAAATAATCTAGTGAGGTCAGCTAATTCGGGGCAGGATATGGAAGTGAGTAAAAGTTGGGATGAGAGTTCAGATATAAAGTTAGCCGGTGAAGAAACACAAACGTCCCTTGTAGTAAAAAGAAAAGAAATTTGCTCGGAGTGCCCTTCGTTAAACGAGAAGATTAAAGTTTGCAGGGAATGTGGATGCTTTATGCCATTTAAAATCCGTATGGGCGGAGCGGTGTCTTGTCCTTTAGGTAAATGGTAGCTCGGGTAGGCTGAACAAATGCGAGAAGCGATAAAACCAATACACGATAGAGCCGAACATCACCCGTTAGCCCAAGCGATGATAACGGGTGGGATAGCCGCAGAGGTCTATGCGGATCTGTTGGCAAGCTTACTCATAGTTTATGGGGATCTTGAGAGCAAAGCGAGAAAAGAGGGGTTGTTAGCAGAACTCGCTGGGGTGTCCCGCTACCAACTTATGCTTGAAGACCTTGTTGAGTTAATAAGTGATAACGGGTTAGGCACAAGTGCTTACGAGCCTTTTATTGATGACTACTGCGACCACATATGGAAACAGGATAATGAAGGGGTTTTAGCCCATCTTTACGTTCATCACATGGGTGACCTTTTCGGCGGTCAGATTCTAAAGAACAAGTTACCAGGAAAATGTAGGCGTTACGATTTTACTGATAGAGAGGATCTCATTAAAAAAATTAGAGCTTCTCTGACCGACAGTGAAAAAACAAAACAAGAAGCCATTCACGCATTTGAGTTTGTAATTAGCCTATATGACAAAGTCGCAGCCAAGCACAATATTCACTAAGTTAGAGCAAGCAAAAGATATTCTGGTGTCGAAGTTTGACGGGTTCGAGACCTACGACGAAGGGCATCGGTATCCGTGGCAAAACTTCTTATGGCGATCGGATAAGTTTAGAAGGGCGCATCTTGATGTTGTAGATGCTAGGGATACTAAGAAGCTCTATATGATGCATCTTACCGTGTTCCCGCACACAAACGACGGTGCACCGGTTTTTGGTTTTGACCTTATCGCGGGGCCTAAGAAAGTAACAGGTGCATTCCATGACTTCAGTCCTATAGATGAAAGTCACGAAATGCTCTTGAAGTTCGAAGACCAAGTAACACCGTTCAGCTGGTCGAAAGAAAGAGAGTTGCCTGAGTGGGCAAGGAATATTTTTAGTAGCAACATGGTCGCTGCTGGTTTTATCACGGACTTAGATGAACTAGATAAAGTGGTGCAGTTAGTCAGTAGCAACTTAGATTATTATCTAGAGAATGTGGGTAGTCGAAGTGCAACGGACTACACGGCAGCGCAGAATAAGTACTGTTACTGGCAGAAGCAGAACCCACACACACCAAAAGTCATGGCAGCGCTAGGGTATCAGGAGGAGGTAGTTAATACGTTTATTCAGGATTGTTTGTTTCCTGAATTATGATGGGCCTCCGGCATGAGCTTAGTATTTGCGCTTATAGTTATCTTGGACGGAAACGCTCAAGACACTAGAAAGACACACTGGTACGATTTAAATCGCTGCCAGTATTTTGCTGTCCGTCTTACCCGCCAAAGAAAATCTCCCTCCCTCGGACCAAATATCTCCGCATTTTGCGTCCCCGAATTTGTCGATCTTAAAAAAGTTGAGGTCTTCAAATGATAGAAATCATCGCAGCCGTATCAGCCGCAGGGAAAGCGTTTAACTATATCCAAGCGGCGGTTAGCAAAGGTCACGAGATCAATGATCTTGCGCATAAGTTTGGCGCTTTTTTCGATGCCAAAGACAAGATTGCAGAAGCTGAGGCTGGTGTAGAGAACGCATCGGCTATGTCTAAGTTATTTGCCAAGGGTTCAGTGGAAAGTGCTGCTCTTGAAATAACAATGGCCAAACAAAAAACCATGCAGATGGAACGGCAGCTACGTGAAATTATCACTTATACAGTAGGCCAAGACGTTTATGTCGAAATGCTTAGAACGCGCACGGCGATTCGCAAGCAGAGACTAGACGCAGCAAGAGCAAGAGCCGCACGAAGACGTCTGATTATCGACGGTATAGGTTTCGCTTTTATAGGCATTATATTTTTATTTTGTGGGCTAGCGATCGTTAGCGTTATTACGAAATAACGTAGGAGTAGTAGTCATGTTGTACAACGACGATGAACGTTTAAACAAACTTCTTGATGCAGCGGCTTCAAGGGGGGCAAAAGAGGCGCTTCGTTCTATAGGTCTTCATGACGAGAATGCTTACAGCGATATGCATGAATTAAGAAATTTACTTGAGTCTTGGCGCGGCACTAAAAGAGCTATACGCATAACGATTGCGCAATTTGTTACTACGGCTGTGTTGTCAGCGTTACTGGCCATATTTTGGATGCAGAATAAAGGAGGCTAAATGGCCGTATTCAGACTCGAAAGTTTTGCCGGTATTGCACCGGCGAAATCAGCCAGACTTCTCGGCGAAACACTTGGCCAGAAAGCGGAGAATGTGACCTTTACCACTGGGCGCTTGTCGCCTATTGAGGAAGATCTGGCCGTTGCTACGCTGTCAAATGGCCAGCGCCAATCTCTTTATTATTATGAGCGCATCGGCATAGATGGCGGGGCTGTATTTGAGTTTAACGAAGCCAATATCTCTGTAGTACAGTCACCTATTGCACAAGACACTTACGAAAGAGCCTATTGGACAGGGCAAGATTATCCGCGCGTGGGCACATATACCAGCATGATAAGTGGCTCGGTATTTCCGGCGGCATCTTATAGGTTAGGGGTACCTGCACCTACTAGTGCACCTACGCTGTCCAAGACAGGCACAGCCAGCGACACAGAAGAAGCACAGGACTTATCTTACGTCTATACGTTAGTTACGAGTTTCGGAGAAGAGGGGCCTCCAAGTCCCGCATCTGCAATTGTTGAGTGGACTTCAACTGAAACGGTTTCTATCTCGATGCCGAGCGCAAACGATCCGTCAGGCGCTTATGATTTTAGTAACGGATTAAAACGCATATATCGCGCTAACGTTGGTAGTACAGCGACTTACTTTCAGTTTGTTGCAGAGGTTCCATTCTCCACTGTTAGTTACAGCGATAACAAAGCGTCAGCGGCTTTAGGCGAAGTACTGCCTTCTGAGACTTGGGTTGGCCCGCCAGATGACAACACATCTCTTTATCCCGACGGTCCCTTGCAGGGGCTGCTTCCTATTGGAAATGGTGTCTTTGCCGGATTCGCCGGCGCTCGACTATGTTTGTCTGAACCGTACCTGCCCCATGCTTGGCCTATCCAGTATCGACTCACGATAGAAGAAGAGATAGTGGGACTGTCAGCAACTAACAATGGCTTAGTGGTAATGACCAAGGGCTACCCTTATTTTGTCACTGGCACTGAACCCTCGGCCATGACCGCTATACAAGTAGACGTTGCTCAGTCATGCATCAACAAAGAGTCAATTGTTGATATGGGAGAGTACGTACTCTATGCCGGTCCTGACGGGCTCGTACAAGTGTCCAACACCACAGGGTCGGTTGTCTCCTCTGAGTTTATAGAGCCAAAACAGTGGGCGGCTGACTTCTACGCGTCGACCTACAAAGCCTTCTTATACGAAGGACTGTACGTCGCGTTCTGGAATGACGGCGCTAACGACGGCGGATGGATATTTGACCCTCGACAACCACAGAATGCCTTCTCTACTTTTACGATGAGTAATGAAGTGCGTGGCGGTTTCACTCGGAAAAAGACAGGTAAGCTTTATCTCATTATTGATAATGAAATTGTCGAGTTTCGAGGGTCAAGTGTTAAGCGCACGTCGTCTTGGAAGAGTCGTAAGTTTGTGAGCACACCAACAAGTATGGGCTGCATAAAAGTCCACAGCGACCAGTATCCTATAGATGTAAAAGTCTGGGGTGATGGAGTCCTTATAGCTGATTATCAGCTGCAAGAGACAGCCGGAGTTTACACTCAGGTGACTACTGTCCCTGCTGGTATCTCTAACGGGAACCTCACCGCGCCTGTCATGAGGTTACCTTCTAACTACGGATGCGAGTGGGAAGTAGAGGTGAGCTCGACACACCAAGTTAACGAGATAGTGCTTGCGTCTACTATGGCGGAGATAAATGCATGAGGACGCCTAAAGAAACCAAAATTCCTGGATTCCCTAAGCTCCCCGCCGATGCTTCGCCCGCGATGAGGCGGTACTTAGAGTCTGTCGCAGAGGCTCTCGAAATTCGTTTGGGGCGCCGAGGCGACTCAAGGGACAGAGCAATCACTGCGCGTGAGTTAATTGACAGCGGGTTAGCTGTCGAAGGTAAGCCGTTTATTCTTGGGCAGTCTCAGTCTAGTCTGCTGCCAATTGGTACAGACGTTAATGAGACGGATTTACCAACGGCGCCTACGGGGTTTGAGGCGACCGGCGCTTACAGCATCATTATTCTTGATTGGGATCAAGCGTATCTTCAATATTCGCCGCATGCTTACACAGAAGTGTGGCGCCATACAGTTGATCAACTGGCGGATGCAATTCTTGTTGGGGTTGAGCACGGCAGTGTTTTTACTGACCAAGTTGGGTCAGCACAGTCTTATTATTATTGGGTGCGGCATGTAAATACTCGCGATCAAAAAGGGCCGTGGAACTCAAGCGCTGGTACATTTGCAGAAACCGCTGTAGATGTAGAATTTATGCTTGAGCTATTAACTGGCGAGATTACAGAAAGCCAGCTGTATAGCACTCTTACCTCTAGAATTAATTTAATTGATGGGAATGGCGCTGGTTCTGTCAATGTGAGAATAGGCCAAGAAATTGCGGATGAAGTGACAGCTCGTAATGCGGCCATATTAGCTGAAACGAATGCGCGTATTGCTGCTATTCAAGCAGAAGCATCCGCTAGAACTACTGCCCTTAGTGCAGAGGCATCTACGCGCGCGCAAGCGTTAATTGATGAGGCTTTAGCGCGTAGTAATGGTGACGCAGCAGTAGAACAACAGATAACCACCCTGACTTCGACAACTTTGCCAGGAAACTATGCATCTATAGCAGCTCTGCAGCAGGAAGCGACTGCTCGAACTGACGCAGATAGTGCAGAGGCTACAAGTAGAGAGACTCTTGCCACGCAGATGCGAGGTGGTTACAACGGCACAGATGTTAATCAGTTATCGGCGGGGCTCGTATTTAGTGAAAAAACTTCGCGGGTCACTGCTGATTCAGCATTGTCTAGCCGTTCAGACGTATTAGAGGCCACTGTTAACAACCCGACTACGGGGTTAGTAGCTACAAGGGCAACTCTGACTAACGATTATTACACTTCTGCCCAAGCGGACAGTGCTATCTCTACTGCGACTCAGAGCCTTGCATCTATCGCATCTTTAGGTAATTACACAACCACTGCCGACCTAACTTCGACGTATTACACGCGTGCCGACACAGACAGTGCTATCTCTACTGCGACTCAAAACTTAGTCTCTACTACTACGTTAGGTAATTACACAACTACTGCTAACTTGACTGTCAATTACTACACGCGTACCGACACGGACAGCGCTATATCTACAGCGACTCAAAACTTAGTCTCCACTACTGCATTAGGTAATTACACAACTACTGCTGACTTAAACACCAATTACTATACGAAGACCGATGCAAATAGTGCAATAGCAAGCGCCGTTAACGCGCTTGGTGCGACTGTAACTGGTGCTGACTATGCGACGAACGCTACGCTAACTACCAATTACTATACGCAGGCTCAAACAGACAGCGCGATATCAAGCGCCGTTAACGCGCTTGGTGCGACTGTAACCGGTGCTGACTATGCGACGAACGCTACGCTAACTACCAATTACTATACGCAGGCTCAAACAGACAGCGCGATATCAAGCGCCGTTACTACACTTAGCGCGACTGTAACCGGTGCTGACTATGCGACGAACGCTACGCTAACTAATAATTACTATACGTCTGCACAAGCCGACCAAGCCATAGCAAGTGCTACTTCTACCCTCGTCGCCACTAGCACGCTAGCCGGTTATCCGACTTCGGCAGCGGTCGAACAGAACTACTTTGCCAAAGCAGACGGGGAGTCTTTGGAAGGGCAGTACACTGTTAAAATTGGTACTGTGGGCAATACGAACTACGTTGCAGGCTTCGGGTTAGCCACTACGAGTTCGGTGGCTGGAGGGGACACTTCACAGTTTTTAGTTGCGGCTGATCGTTTTGCCATCGTCGGGCCCAACGGCACTGGACTTGTTCCGTTCACAGTCCAAACTACTACCACGACGATCAATGGCGAAACTGTTTTACCTGGCGTCTACATAACCGACGCATATATAAAAAATGGTCAGATAACAAATCTTAAAATTGGTGACCTCGCAGTCGACGAAGCTAAGATCGGAGACTTAGCTGTAAACACGGCAAAGATAAGAGACTTAGCTGTAGACACAGCAAAGATAAGAGACTTAGCTGTAGAGACGGCAAAGATACAAAACGAAGCTGTCACCAACGCAAAAATCGAAAATTTGGCGGTAACGACTCTAAAGATCGCCGGCGAAAATGTTACTGTCCCTCGCGCTATATCAGCTGGAAGCGGTGTTTCTATAGGATCGGCATGGACCCAAATCGGATCTATCACAGTTAACTGGGGTTCTAACGCGTCACTCCTGCCATCTCAAGTGCAATTTTTTGGTCAGCTAAACATTATTGCCACAATAACTGGTAGTAACGAAGTTACTCGTGGACTAAGAATATCTTCAGGTGCTCAAGAAGGTATAGTTGGGCAGACCAGCCGTCAAGGTTTCTCTGACTGTATGAGTGCGGGCTTTGTTCATACACCCTCTACTGGGAATACTACTTATCGTATTTACGCGAGTAGCACGGGTTCGGGCGCTATTGGTGGTAACTGGTTTATTTCTTTGTTAGGGGTTAAACGATGAATATTTATGCTGTCTATGAAACCGACGGTACTCTTGTCAAAGCCATCTCTTGTTCAGAAGAAGAAATTGAAATGAACATTGACCAAGGTCAGTTGTA
>Ga0255758_10000221_pt1 | contig 63471 bp, 59 predicted proteins | sample 011ome_24_FD_179958 | JGI IMG/M metagenome (GOLD analysis project Ga0255758, IMG submission 179958) | Coastal salt marsh microbial communities from the Groves Creek Marsh, Skidaway Island, Georgia - 011513CT metaG (version 2) | ecosystem: Environmental > Aquatic > Marine > Intertidal zone >... | reverse complement strand
TGTGGTTTGGAGGCGGTGATGAAGCAATAGGTTTTATCTTTCTTGGCATGATTTGTGGTCTGACAGCTATTCTTGTTTTAAGTATTACCGTTAGATTTGTTAAAGAAAGAGAATTTAATTTTAGCTCTGCTCAGATCCCAAGTTTTTCGAAGGTATCAAGATCTGTTGCACAGAATTACCCGTTTTGGATTGTATTTGGGTCTATTTTAATTCTTGGGTCGACGTCTATTATGTTTAATAACAACTTAATATATTACGTCAAGTATTCTCTTGATCTTCATGAGTACCAAGGATTAATTTTAGGAGTGAGCAGTGGAGCCGCTCTCTTAGCCATACCTTTTTGGGCATATGCAGCATTGAAAATTGGAAAGAGAAATTCATGGATGGCTGCAATGATATTGCTATTAGCGGGATTCTTAGTTTTTTATTTTTATCCGATTGCTTCTCTCAACGAGTTACTCCTTGTGTTGGGATTCATAGGAATTGGCAATGGTGCTACAGGTGTATTATTTTGGTCAATGCTTCCAGATACGATCGAATATGGGGAATGGAAAACACATGTTAGAACAGAGTCTTCTTTATATGGCTTCATGACCTTTGCTCAAAAGGGCGCAATAGCTTTCGCAGCAATTCTATTAGGCATGGCATTAACTCAAATCGGTTTTGAGCCCAATGAAGTTCAGTCAGAGGAAACGTTATCTGGATTAAAATTTATTATGACCTGGATACCTTTAACAGGAATTTTTATTAGTTTTATTTTAGTTTCCTTCTACCCCATAGACAAAAGCTTTCATCAAAAGTTAATTAATGAAATTGAGGCAAGAAAACTAGGTAATGCGTCAAATTAATTGGGGTGTCATTGGGCCTGGCTCAATTGCTAGAGCATTTGCTTATTCTATTCAGGGCACTACAAATTCTAAATTAACCAGTGTCTTTGGAAGAAATCCTCAAAAAACTGATAGTTTTGCCAGCAAGTTTCAACTGAATGCGCATCATCGATTAAGTGACTTTATATCCTCCAAAGAAACTGATGCTATCTATATAGCAACACCCCACAGCGAGCATTTTTTTTATGCGTTAGAAGCAATAAAAAATGGCAAACATGTTCTTTGCGAAAAGCCGCTTACCATGAATGCTTACGAGAGCATGGTGTTAATAGATCTTGCTAATTCAAAAAATGTATTCTTGATGGAGGCTTTTATGTATAGAGCTCATCCGCAAACAAGAAATATTTTGGAGAATTTAAGCTTTCTGTCTAATTCAAAAGAAAAAATTTTGATCGAAGCTTCTTTTGGATTTACAGCAGATGTTTCAAAAGTTCACAGATTAAGAAACCCAGATCTAGGCGGTGGAGCTATATTAGATGTTGGATGTTATCCACTCACAATGACCAAATTAATAGCCGGTCATTTGCAGGGGCTATCTTTTGCAGAGCCAAAGAGCATCTCTGCAACAGGTCAAATAGATGAGACCGGAGTTGATCTTCAGTCACATGCACATATAGTTTTCAATGATTATATTGAGGCAAAAATAAGCTGCGCCATTAATGAGGATTTTTCAAATAATCTCGTAATATCTAGTGGCAAATATTCTATTTCAGTTTCCGATCCATGGCATTGTGGGCAGTTCCAAGAGGGAAACTCATCTATTCATCTTTTAAATGAAGGCGTCATCAGTCAAGAGATCAAGTGTATTGATAACGACGGTTTATTCACTAGAGAGATAGAGCATGCTTCTACTTGTATCTTGGAGCAGAAAGTTGAATCAGATCTTATTTCTCATGCTGACACTCAAAGTAATATGTTTTGGTTAGATATGTGGCGACAAGAAATGAAGATCAATTGTCCTAGGAGTATGATAAAAAATTCACCAATTTTGCAATCACAAGCATATTTGTTTCAAGACACCCAACTTAAAAGTACTGACCTTACTGGACTCAATAAGAGTGGCTCAAGGTTAGCACTGGGATGCGACAATCAAATTTCAGATCTTCATGCATATACTATGTTTGATCATTTTTATGGATCTGGGGGCAGAATTTTTGATACCGCATTTATATACAATCACGGCATGGGGGATAAGTATCTTGGTGATTGGATCAATGCTAGGAAAGTTGAAAAAGATGTCATAGTTCTAGGAAAAGCTGCCCATACACCAGAGTGCGAGCCTAAATATATCCGTCCTCAGGTACTAGAGTCATTGGAGCGATTGCAGATTTCAAAACTTGATATATTTTGTTTGCACAGAGATAACACAGATATTCCTGTAGACGAATTTATTGATGCGCTGGCAGAAATTAAGAATGAAGGCTTAATTAATTTAATAGGTGCATCCAACTGGGAGATGGACAGGTTTTCTGATGCACGCGAATATGCAATTAAAAATTCCAAAGAACCTTTTACTATTCTCAGTAATAATTTTAGCTTGGCTGAGATGATTGAGCCTGTATGGCCTGGTTGTGTTGGTGTAAATGATCGTTACTTAAACTACCTAATCGAGGAGGGCGTAATGTTATTTCCTTGGTCATCTCAAGCGAGAGGATTTTTTATTAAGAAAAAAGAAGTTATGTCTAATAAGCATTTCTCTAATCCCACTCTCGATGAGGAAATGAGGGTGTGGCATTATGAAAAAAACTTAAAAAGAAGACAGGCTTGTTTTGAAATAGCAGAGGAAAGGAATATTCAGCCTATTCAAATCGCTTTAGCATACGTATTGCATAAATCAGATTTAATTTTTCCACTGATAGGACCAAGAACAATTTCTGAATCCAATAGCTCCATTCAAGCTACTCAAATCAAATTAACCACTAAAGAACTTCAAGAACTTGCTCAAGATTAATATTGGCTTCTAAAAAGATATTTTCTGAAGAGGACCCAATATGAATTCGATATGATCCTTTTCTTATTTGCCAAGTATTTGTTTCTACCGACCAATAGGAAAAATTTCTAGCATTAAGTATGATTTCCATCTTTTGAATTTGATTTGCTTCTATTTCCTCTTTCACAAAACCTTGTAAGGTTTTGCAAGGCTCTTCAGGTTGAGGTTTTTCAAAGCTTACGTAACATTGGGCTGTTTCTTGTCCAGTAAAATCTCCAATATTTTCAACCTCAAATTTGCACGAAACCGAAAAATCATTATTAACTATAACTTCTAGGTTTTGATATTTAAAATTCGTGTAAGACAATCCATGGCCAAAACTAAACAATGGCTTGATTGATTGTTTTTCATACCATCTATGTCCAACTAAAAGTTTTTCATCATAGTTCATTTGTAAGTCATTTCCAGGATAGGTTTTGTATGCAGGTGTATCTTCTATTTTTGTTGGGAAGGTTGTTGGTAACTTGCCAGATGGATTAACCTCTCCTGATAAAATATCAACTAAAGCATTTCCAAATTCTTGACCAGCAAACCATGTTTGCACTATAGCTTTGGCTTTATTTGCCCAGGGCATATGAACCGGAGAACCGGTATTAATTATTAAAGTTGTATTTTGATTAGCATCCAATATTGCTTCAATTAATTTATTTTGATTAGAAGGTAGATTAAAATCAGCCCTATCGTTTCCTTCTGTTTCCCAATCTGAATTAGTTCCAACAATCAATATCACTTCATCTGAATTGGCAGCTGTTTCAACTGCTTCCTCAAATATATCCACTTGATCAGGAGCTTGGCAACCTATATATACCGCAGGGAAACTTCCCTCAAAGTGATACTGGACCTCAATTCTATAGGTTTCTCCTTTTTTAAGATCTGCAACTCCTTTTCTTGAGGCAGAGCTAAAAGTAAAAAAGGCCTCGCCTTGATCGGTGCTGGTCCAATTATCAATCAGCTCATTATCATCAATTAGTAGGCGACACTGCCCAATGCCAAAAATTTCAAATTCATGCAAACCAGAGATATCCGGTGAATATTCACAAGAAAGCTTTACAGAAATATTTGGCCTATCTTCATTTGAAATTACATCTTTAGCAAAGCCTTCGAAAACCCAAAACTTGCTCCCTGTAAGGTGCTCTTCTAAGATTAAGTTTTCATTAAATGTATTTCCATTAAAATATTCAACCAAGAATCCCTTATTGTTGCTCATGAGTTTTTCATTTATTTGCGGAAGATATTTGTGCGTATGACAACCCTTTGAGTAAAGAATTTCTGTTTCATGCCCCAATCTTTTCTGTATGGCTTCAAGAGGATGAATTTGGTAGTGAGGTTTTAAGCTTGCACTGCCACCACCAATAATTTGTGCTTTTTTAGCATTAGGCCCAATCACTGCTAACTTTTTAATATTCTGTTTAAGAGGCAGCAAGCCTTCATTTTTAAGCAAAACCATCCCATCAGCCGCTGCTTTTCTTAATAGCGATCTATGTTCTGGCCGATCAATAGCTTCTTCATCTTTAATTTCTGGCTCTTGAAAGCGATTTGAGAATTCAGCCACAGTTAAAATTCTCTTCACCTTATCATCAATCAATTCCTCAGAAACTTTGTTAGCTTCAATGGCATCAATTAACGCTTTGCCCCAAACATTGCTAGGCCCAGGCATTTCAAGATCCAAGCCACCATTCGCATTTTCTACTGTTTCCAGAGCAGCGCCCCAATCACTGACAACATACCCATCAAAGCCCCATTCTTCTTTTAAAATACTTATTAGTAATTCTTGATGAGAACTACAAAATATATTGTTTAATTTGTTATATGCACTCATCACAACTTTTGCATTTCCCTCTTTAATGCCCATTTCAAAGGGAAGCAAATAAATTTCTCTTAGAGTTTGCGCATCTATGTTTGAGCTTATTGCGTGACGTTCATATTCAGTATCATTGCCAACAAAATGCTTTAAACAGGATGCGACGTTTTTAGATTGAACGCCTTGAACATAATTGGTTGCAATTTTTCCAGTTAAAAATGGATCTTCAGAAAAACTTTCAAAATGTCTCCCGCCTAGAGGATGTCTATGAATATTTATGGTTGGACCCAAAAGAACATCTACGTCTTTTGCTTGCGCTTCTTCACCCAAAGCCACGCCAATATTTTTTATTAACTCAAGATCCCATGAGGAGCCAATTGATATTGCACATGGAAAACAGGCAGAAGTCTTTCCAGAATTTGAGTCACCTCTAACCCCATTGGGACCATCTGACATTTTAATGCTAGGAACATTTTTATTATCAATTTTGTTGGTATACCAAGAATTAAAACCGCTTAATAAGGAAACTTTTTCATCTAAAGTTAGTGTATTTATAATCTGATCTATATTTGTCATGTGTTAATCTTAATTCCTTTATAGCTAAAACACACTCCTATATGGCTCTAGAGTTTGTAAGTTTTTTTCGTGCCTTGGACGGCAATGTGGATTTGACTGATTTAAGTCCAAGTGCATTAGCTGAAAAATATTCGTACAATCAAATAAATAAAAAATGGATAGTTCTATGAAGTTAGTGTTAGGTCTTTTTGGTTTGGAAAACTTTTATGGAGGAGATATTTCATCTTATATTGAAATTTCTCAAATGGGTGAGGAGTTAGGTTTTGATTGTGTAAGTGTTACAGATCATGTGGTAATGGGAAAAAACCTTCATAAATATCCATTTGGAAAATTTCCTCTTCCATCTGAAGCTCCATGGTATGAACCCTTATCGTTGCTAACGATGATTGCTTCTAATACAACTAAAATTAAATTGGCAACTGCAATTTTAATTGCACCATTAAGGAACCCTGCATTACTTGCCAAGACAGCCGCTAGTTTAGATGCTATATCCAAAGGCAGATTAGAGCTTGGGGTGGGTCTGGGTTGGCAAAAAGAAGAATTTGATACGGCCGGAGTTAATTTTGAAGATCGTGCTGAAATATTTTGGGAAACTTTAGATATATGTAAATTACTTTGGAAAGATAGCCCAATTTCTTTTCATGGAAAACACTTTCATTTTGATGATATTTGGTGCCATCCCAAACCAGCGCAAGGTCAGGATTTACCATTATTATTTGGATTAAAAATGACACCTGAAAATGCACAAAGAATCGCCAAAGTAGGGCATGGATGGATTCCCATAAAAACAAGTAGAGATTTTATTTCTCAGGGAAGAGATATTTTAGCTGAAGCTTTTGTCAATGAAGGCAGGCAGGATAAACCTAGGATTCGAGGTCAACTTCCCACCCGTGTTGATGATAATGGAGTTCCAAATATAGATTTAACATTGAATGAATTGGAAAAATCTATGGCAGCTGGTTTGGATGAAGTAGAAGTTTTTCCAATTAACTTTGTTCAAGCGCCTGATGATATCTACAAGGTACTTAAACTCATTTCAGAGGTAAAAAAATCATGAATAAGGACCTTATCCCAACAAAGTTATCTAATTTGTATGCATCCATTATTGATCAAAGAAAATTTTCTTTATTGGACTCTATCATGTGGAAAGAATTTTCAATGCTTGGTGAATTTGAAATTACTGGTTTAGAAAATTTTATATCCGCAATGCAGCAACTTGAAAATTATAAAAGCACAATGCATCAAGTAATGAATGTCCAAGGCGAATGGGATGAAAATGTTTATAAGGGAGAAACATACTGCATAGCAAGCCATATGTTTGATCAAGATGACAAACCTTATAAATTAGACATGGGCATCATTTACTCTGATGTGATTGAGATTCGGGAGGAGACTCCTAAATTTACATCTCGAACTTTTTCACTCCAATGGAAAAAAACAGATATCTTGGATCTCCCTGAGCAGAATTAAATTTGATTAAATTCTTTTAAGGATTTTCCAAAGAAATCGATAAGTAGCCCAACACTTTCCATTCCTGCATAATTTGGTCTAGTTATCAATGCAATCTCACGATGCGGTCCAGGTTCATTTAGGTGAGAGATAGACAAGTCTTTCTTATTCCCGACCAATTCTTTTAACGCCATTCTCGGGACCAAAGTTGTTCCCATTTTACCTTTCACTAATTGAATAAGTGTATTTAAGCTTGAAGCTTTAAGGGAGTATTGAGATGAAAAGGAAATATTACATGCGTCTAAAATATGATCTTTTAGGCAATGACCGTCTTCAAGAAGCATCAGCTCTGAATGCTCGAGTTCAGATGCTCTGATTTCAGGCTTTCCTGCATTCTTATTTAATCTATGCGAGATCCAGAAAAAGTCCTCTTCCCAGAATTTAAAACTTAAAAGGTCCCTCACATCATAAGGTAAAGCTAAAATAGCCATATCTAAATCACCTTCCTTTACCCTATTTATCAGAATTTGAGATTGACCCTCTTCTATCTTTAATTTTAGATTAGAGAATTCCTTTTGAAGTTTAGGCAGAACAATTGGAAGAAAATATGGACTAATTGTGGGAATTATCCCAATTGACAAAGAGTGGCTAAGACCCCCTGAGTTATGCTGAGCAAGTTCATGAATATTGTGCACTTCTAATTTTATTTTTCTTGCTTTGGCTAGTATCTCCTGTCCAAGGTTCGTCACAATAACCTTTTTGTTGCTTCTTTCAAAAATTTTTACACCTAATTGAGACTCTAATTCAGTGATGGCATTACTAAGAGTTGATGGAGAAATAAAGCATTCATCAGCAGCCTTTTTAAAATGTAAATTCTTTGCAACCGCTAATGCATAATCAATTTGTTTAAGTGTGAGCATGAATTAGTTTTTTATCATTTATAAAATCGAATATAACATTCTTTTTTTATATATTTACCAATACATATAATATCTGTAAGCTGATAAATAGCACAGCTTTTGCAGTGAAAATTTAATATTAATTTGGAATCAAACTATGACTAAAGAAACAGAAAGTAAATGTCCAGTGATGCACGGAAGTCTATCTTCAAATAGCTCTACTGGAACATCCAATAAGGATTGGTGGCCTAACCAATTAAATCTAAGCATTCTTCACCAACATGATCAAAAAAGTGATCCAATGGACAGTGATTTTGATTATGCCGAGGAATTCAAAAAGCTTGATTATGATTCTCTTAAAAAAGATTTAAACGATCTCATGACGGATTCTCAAGATTGGTGGCCTGCAGATTATGGTCATTACGGACCATTTTTTATTAGAATGACATGGCATGCTGCTGGAACATACCGCATAGGAGATGGAAGAGGGGGTGGAGGCACCGGCGCGCAAAGATTTGCACCTCTTAATAGTTGGCCAGATAACGGAAACTTAGACAAGGCCAGAAGGCTGCTTTGGCCAATCAAGCAAAAATATGGAAAACAAATTAGCTGGGCAGACTTATTGATCTTGGCTGGTAATGTGGCCATCGAATCAATGGGAGGAAAAACCTTTGGATTTGGTGGAGGACGTCCAGACATTTGGGCTCCTGAAGAAGATATTAATTGGGGAGCTGAAAAAGAGTGGCTCACTAATGAGAGATACAGTGGGGTTAGAGATTTAGCTAATCCTCTTGGGGCAGTTCAAATGGGCTTAATTTATGTTAATCCTCAAGGCCCTGATGGCGAACCTGATCCGTTAAAAAGCGCTGTTGATATCAGAGAAACTTTTGCACGCATGGCAATGAATGATGAGGAGACTGTTGCACTTGTTGCAGGAGGCCACACTTTTGGTAAAGGTCACGGAGCCGGCCCTGATTCTAATGTTGGAGCTGAACCAGAAGGCGCGTCCATTGAAGAAATGGGCTTTGGATGGACTAGTTCATATGGATCTGGAAAAGGTAGCGATACCATAACCAGTGGATTTGAAGGTGCATGGACAGCAAATCCAACCCAGTGGGATAATGGATATTTTGACCTTTTATTTGGTTACGAATGGGAGCAAGCAACAACTCCAGCTGGAGCTATAGTCTGGCATGCAGTTGATCAAAAAGATGAAGATAAAGCTCCGGATGCTGAAGACTCATCAGTCAAGGTTCCAACAATGATGACCACAGCTGATATGGCTCTAAGGATGGATCCAGAATATAACAAAATATCAAAACGTTTCCATGAGAATCCTGAAGATTTTGCTGATGCCTTTGCAAGAGCTTGGTTTAAATTGCTTCACAGGGATATGGGACCCAAAGGTAGATATCTTGGGCCTGAGGTTCCAGATGAAGAGCTAATTTGGCAAGATCCAGTCCCAGCAGGTAACACTGATTATGATATTAGCTCAGTCAAACAAGCTATATCCGAATCAGGACTCTCTATTCAAGAAATGGTAGAAACAGCTTGGGCAAGTGCTTCAACATTTAGAAATTCAGATCTGAGAGGCGGCGCTAACGGAGCGAGGATTCGTTTAGCTCCTCAAAAAGATTGGGATGTTAATAAGCCCGAGCAACTTGCAAAAGTTTTATCAGCCTATGAGCAGATCTCTTCAGATACCGGTGCTTCAATTGCTGATGTAATTGTGCTTGGAGGAAATGTGGGGATTGAGAAAGCTTCAGGGGCTGAAGTTCCCTTTACTCCTGGTCGCGGTGATGCAACACAAGAGCAGACTGACGCTGATTCTTTTGCTGTGCTTGAACCTGTAGCGGATGGTTTCAGAAATTATCTTGATGCAAAATCTAATATACCGGCTGAAGAAATGATGCTTGATAAATCACAGTTGCTTGGCTTGACTGCCCCAGAAATGACTGTTCTGTTAGGTGGAATGAGATCGCTAGGAATAAGTAATAATGATTATGGTATTTTTACAGATAATCCTGATCAACTTTCAAATGATTACTTTATTACCTTGCTTGATATGTCAGTTGCATGGAAACCAAATGGCACAGGTAACTCATACGAGGGTGTTGATAGAGTGTCTGGTGATAAAGTTAGAACTGCAACTAGAGTTGATTTAGCATTTGGATCTAATTCCCAACTGCGTGCTTTGGCTGAAGTTTATGCCAGTGATGATGCTAAGGATAAGTTTGAGCGTGACTTTATCTCAGCTTGGAATAAAGTTATGAACAATGATCTGATTTAATCATTGTCAATCTTCTAAAAAAAGGGGGGCTTTAGCCCCCTTTTTTATTTAATATTAATAGTGCGGTGGTTTTTCATAATCTATCGGAGGAAAAGATAATTTTTTATCTTTTATCTGATACTTTTTCTTTTTGTTTGAGTATTTTGACATTACATCAGCCGCGTCATCTACCGCAGATGGAGTTTTAGATTTTTGAATCTTCTCAAGGCCGCTAGTTTTACTTTTTTTGCTCTCCATTGAAGATCATTTTACATAATTTACTAATATTTTGATGAATTAGGAATGTTTAGTATGATTCGGTAATGAAAATAGCAATCTATCCAGGCTCTTTTGATCCAATTACCTTTGGGCATATAGATATTGTTGAAAGAGCTGCCGCATTATTTGATAAAGTCATTCTTGGCGTTGCTGAGAGTCAGTCTAAAAATCCTTTATTCAGCGTAGAAGAAAGAATTGAGCTTATTTCAGAAATTTTTAAAGACAACCCCAAGATTGAAATTTTAGGATACTCGAAGAAATTAACTGTAGATTTGGCAAGAGAGAACAATGCGATTGCAATTATTAGAGGTTTAAGAGCTGTTGCGGATTTTGAATATGAATTCCAATTAGCAACCATGAATAGAAGTCTTGCACCGGATATTGAGAGTATCTTCTTTACTCCCAAAGATACTTTAATTTATGTCTCATCAAGTTTGGTCAAGGAAATTGCAACTTTCGGCGGTGATGTATCTCGTTTTGTCCCGCCTAATGTTAAGGCCGCTCTATTAAAAAAATAACGGGTTAGATCTGACATTTTCGGCAATAAAATGTTGCCCTTTGTGACTGGATAATTCTTTTAATTAACTCTTTTTTGCAGTTTTTACATTTTTCATTTGCACGATCATAAACAGCTAGATCTATCTTGAAATAGCCTTTATTTCCGTCAGGTTGATAGAAATCTTTCAGAGTGGTCCCTCCAGCCTTGATAGCAAAATTAAGAATTTTTTTGGTTGAGGCAGCGATTTTATTATGTTCTTTTTTTGTTATTGTTTTACTTTTTCTTGTAGGCCGAATTTTGGCATCAAATAATATTTCATTTGCATAAATATTTCCTATACCAACAACATTATGTTGATTCATAAGAGAATTCTTTATAGGTGATAGAGATTTTTTAATCTTTTGAAACAAGTACTCACCATTAAATTCTTCTGAAAGAGGCTCTGGTCCAAGCTTTTCTAATAAGAAGTGCTTTGATGGTTCTGTAATAAAGTGCATTGAACCAAACCTTCTTGGATCATTGAAAATCAATTTTCCCCTTTGAAAAATGAATTCAATATGATCATGCTTTTTATAAAAATTAGATTCTTTTTTTGCAATTCTAAGTGTTCCTGTCATCCCTAAATGTATGAGTATTTGTGATTGATTTAAATGGAAGAGTATATATTTTGCTCTTCTATCAATCTTATTTACTTTAAGTCCACTCAAGTTTTTAAATGCATTACAGTCAACTTTCCAGCGAAGATTTGGATTGTATATCTCTATAGATTCTATATTTTGATTAGCAAACTCTTGAATAGCTTGGACTGAGGTTTCAACCTCTGGCAATTCAGGCATGCCTTACCCGAGTAAGTTATTTATCTCAATAAGATTTTCGGGGCTGAGTGTTCCGGCAGCTAAATGTAAGCGAAGCGTTGTGATTAAATAGTCATACTTTGCATTAGCAAGATTTCGCTCAGCGCTGTAAAGATTTTTTTCAGCCTGAAGCAAGTCTACAATATTCCTCGTACCAACCTCATATCCCACTCTAGTTGCCTCTAATGCGCTTGAGGCAGAAACCACAGCTTGTTTCTGAGCTCTTAAGTTTGCAACTAATGTTACAACATTAGAGTATTGACTTCGTACATCCTGAATAACACTTCTCTCTGCAAATAAAGCCTCTTCTGAAGACTTGTTTGATTCTGCATAAGCTTGTTTAGTTCTTGAGATAACTGCTCCGCCCTGAAAAATTGGCATCGATAGTTGAAGGCTATAAGTATCTCGTTGAGTTTCATCTGGAACAGTTATATTAAAAGCACCTCCAGTATTTAAACCATCATAAGCATATTGATTAGTTTCTGATTCAGTCTGAGCACCAACGATATCAACCTTAGGTAAGTGGTTTGAAGCAACACTTCTTGCATTATTTTTTGAAGCGAATTTTCTTAAATTGGCTGCTTGGAGCCTATAATTATTCTCTACCGCCTTTCTTGCCCACTCCTCTTTAGATGCTGGAACTGGATTTGTAACATTTAAATCATTTACCAAACCATCAAGAGAGACAATCTCTCTTCCCACCAATGCATTTAATGACTCTTTCGCAGTGTAGACTTCTCCTTCAGTTCTTGTTCGAGAGGCAACACTTAAATCAAACGCCAATTGTGCTTCCTGTACTTCAGTTACAGCTGCAAGACCAACTTCATATCTTTGACGAATCTGGTCTAATTGCTTTTTAATTGCTTTTTCTTCAGACCTTGCGGCACTTAAATTATCTATGGCACGTAAAACATTAAAATATAGTTCAGCAGTCCTTACAATCAGTGATTGCTGCGAGTAAGCAAAGTCAGCCTCTGCTGCATCTGTAAGAAATTTAGATTGCCTGTATTTAAACCACGTATCCAATCTAATTAATGGTTGAGTGAGACGGGCTGAGGTACTAAAGTTATTGTATTGATTTTGCAGATTGCCATTCTGATAGTATTCATTCCAATTTGTCTGTGCGCTGATCGATATACTTGGAAGAAGTGCAGCACGACCTTGGACTTTAATTTCCTTGCCTGATAAATATGAAAACTCTGCTGATCTATATTGAGGATCGTTTTCTAATGCATCGTTATAAATATCTAGTAAGCTGTCAGCAGATGAGTGAATGCTGAAGGCAAGCAAAGATGAGGCTAGAATTTTTTTATTCATATTAAAATTTAATGTTTACAGTGCACACATTAGACCTCTTTTAGGGTCTGTATGTCAAGTCTACTTTACACTTAAATGCTATATATAACATTCTAGTCTATTGTGAAAAAATCTCCTAAAATCTCTGAAATTAATACCTTTCTTTCAATTTAGTTAGAGTAGAATACTAGTTAAAAGTTCATTATTATCAGGAAAAAAATAATTGGCTAAAAATTATGATTCAGAGTCGATAGAGGTTCTATCAGGCTTAGATCCGGTCCGAAAAAGACCTGGTATGTATACTGACACCTCTTGTCCAAATCACCTGATTCAGGAAGTTTTAGATAATTCAATTGATGAGGCTTTAGCCGGTCACTGTGCGAAGATTAAAGTCACTCTCTGCAAAGAGGGATCTGTTTCTGTCACAGATGATGGCCGAGGCATGCCAGTAGATATTCATCCGGCGCATAAGGTTTCTGGCGTAGAACTCATAATGTGCAAACTACATGCTGGAGCAAAATTTTCAGGTGAAGATTACAATTTTTCTGGAGGTTTGCATGGCGTGGGAGTTTCGGTGGTAAATGCGCTATCTAAAAATCTATCAGTAGAAATTAAACGGGAGAGTCACCGATATGAAATGAGTTTTGAGGGTGGTGAAAAAACCTCAGATCTGAAAAAAGTTGGTGACATAGGCCCTAGAAACACAGGAACATCAATTAGCTTCCTACCAGATCCTCAGTACTTTGAAACTATCAAGATTGATAAAAGTAGTTTAAAGCATTTGCTTAAAGCCAAAGCAGTATTATGTCCTGGCTTAACCATTGAATATCATGATGATAAAAAAAATGAAAAGATATCTTGGAATTATGAAAATGGGCTAATTTCATATTTATCAGAGTCTTCTGGTGATATTGAATTGCTTTTAGAAGAATCAATTTCATGTAGCAAACTAGGAGATGATAATGCGCTTGACTTTGTTTTAAATTGGTCTACAAAGCCTGCAAAAAATCTTATGAATGAATCTTATGTGAATCTCATTCCAACAGCTCAAGGCGGATCTCACTTGAATGGTTTTAAAGCAGGTTTGTTAGAATCAGTCAAAGAATTTTGTGAGTTCAGAAATCTAATTCCAAAAGGTTTAAAAATTACAGCTGATGACGTTGTGCAACACAGCACCTTTATCATCTCCTCAAAATTAAAAAACCCTCAATTTGCAGGACAAACCAAAGAGAGGCTAGACTCAAAAGAGCACCAAGCTTTTGTAAATTCTACAACCAAAGATATTCTAAGCATATGGTTCAATCAACATACGGAGGAGGGAGAAAAGTTAGCTGAACTTGCAATTGCGTCTGCACAGGCCAGAACAAAAGAGCACAAAGTAGTTGATAGAAAGAAAACATTTCAAGGCCCCGCACTTCCTGGAAAACTGTCAGACTGTAATAGCACCGATTTGAATGAAACCGAATTATTTTTCGTGGAAGGTGACTCAGCAGGAGGTTCAGCCAAACAGTCAAGAGAAAGAAAATTTCAAGCAATCATGCCTCTCCGAGGAAAAATTTTAAATACTTGGGATTTAGAAAGCTCTGAGATAATGAAATCTGTTGAAATAAAAGATATTTCTACAGCCATTGGAGTCAATCCTGGTAGTTCTGATATCAGCTCTTTGAGATATGGAAAAATTTGTATTTTAGCTGATGCTGATTCTGACGGCCTTCATATTGCTACATTGTTATGTGCACTCTTTCTGCGTCACTTCAAGCCATTAATTCAGGCTGGGCATATTTTTGTTGCTATGCCGCCTTTGTTCAGAATAGATTGTGCCAAGGAAGTTTTTTACGCTCTTGATGAAGCTGAAAAAGATTCAATAGTTAAAAAATTAAAAACAAAGCCTGGAAAGCCAAAAATAGAGATTCAAAGATTTAAAGGCTTGGGAGAAATGAATCCCTCGCAATTGCGCGAAACAGTGATGGACCCCAAAACAAGAAGATTGGTTCAACTGACAATTACCTCATCTGATAACGTAAATAGCATGATGGATTTATTGCTCTCCAAGAAAAACGCAGGAGCAAGGAAAGAGTGGCTTGAAAAACGAGGCAAGATAGTAACAGTTTAATTATGAATAAAAATCCTAATTCTATTAGTTTGAAAGAATATGCTGAGGAGTCCTACCTCAACTATTCTATGTATGTCATTTTAGATCGTGCCCTCCCTCATATTGGTGATGGAATGAAACCAGTGCAAAGAAGAATTCTCTATGCAATGAGTGAGCTAGGTCTTAACGCCGGCTCAAAGTATAAAAAATCTGCTAGGACTGTAGGGGATGTAATAGGTAAATTCCACCCTCATGGAGATAGCGCGGCATATGAAGCTATGGTGCTCATGGCACAAAATTTTTCATTTAGATATCCGCTAGTAGATGGACAGGGAAACTGGGGCACTCAAGATGATCCTAAATCATTTGCCGCAATGCGCTACACAGAATCAAAACTTACAGGATTTGCTGATTTACTTCTTTCTGAATTAAAGCTAGGAACAGTTGATTGGCAGCCCAATTTTGATGGCTCACTACTTGAACCTACAATTTTACCTGCGAAGATACCAAGCATTCTTCTAAATGGCACCACAGGAATTGCTGTTGGTATGGCAACCGATATCCCATCTCACAACATAAATGAAATTTTAGATGCATGTATTCATGTTCTAGATAATCCGAAGGCTACAACAAAAGATTTATTAAAATTTATTCAAGGCCCTGATTTTAGTAATCCAGCACCAATCATTGTATCTGCTGAAGAGCTTGTTGAAATGTATGAGACGGGAAGAGGTGGATTTAAGATCAGGGCTCACTGGGATACTGAGGGCAATGATATTGTTGTTAGAGCTTTACCTCATCAAGCCTCTGGTTCAAAAATTCTTGAGCAAATTGCCGATCAAATGCAAAAGAAAAAACTTCCTATGGTGGTTGATTTAAGGGATGAGGGAGATCACAAAGAGCCTGTCAGATTAGTCATATCTCTAAAGTCCAATCGTATCGATGCTAAAGAAGTAATGAATCATCTTTTTGCAACTACAGATTTACAAAAAAATTATCGAGCAAACATGAATTTGATTAGCTTAAAGGGATCCCCGAGAGTATTTGCTTTAAAAGATCTGATTGCTGAGTGGCTTAAGTTCAGGCAACAAACTGTAATGAGGAAACTTGAGCATAGATTAGATCAGGTACACGATAGAATTCATATTTTGGAAGGTTTATTAATTGTTTATTTAGATCTGGATAAAGTTATTCACATCATCAGAAACAGCGATGATCCAAAAAAAGAATTAATGAAAGTCTTTAAGATTTCAGAAATACAAACAAATGCAATTTTAGAAATTCGCTTGAGACAGTTAGCTAAGTTGGAGCAAATTAAGCTCGAAGAAGAAAAGGCCACGTTGGAATCTGAACGATCCGAGCTTGAAAAAATTATTAAATCAAAAGCTAGGTTAAAAACTTACATTAAGAACGAACTTATAGAAATCAAAGAAAAATTTGGAGATGACAGAAATTCTCCAATTGAGTCTGCCTCAGATGCCAAAGCATTTTCTGAAGAAGAAGTGGTTACCTCAGAAGCGGTTACTGTGATTTTATCTAAAGCAGGTTGGATTAGATCAGCTAAAGGTCACGATATTGATCCAAGCAGTCTTACCTATAGGGGGGATGATAAGTTACAGCATTTTGCTAAAGGCAGGAATAATCAAACCACTGTTTTTTTTGATTCTGGTGGCAAGGCATTTTCATTGCCTGCCCATTCATTGCCATCTGCCAGAGGAATGGGTGAGCCATTAACTGGTCGAGTTGTGGCTGAATCAGGCGTTACATTTGAGGGTGTTGCTATTGGAATCGAGGAATCTAAAATCTTAATTTCCAATTCGGCAGGCTTTGGCTTTATAAGCAATTTATCTAATGCAATTTCAAACCAAAAAAAAGGAAAACAATTTATGAAGACTCCTGAAGGAGCTAGTGTCATTTCTCCAATTGCAATCAATGAAAATCATAAATATGTTGCAGCAACTTTTTCCTCGCAGGATAACAAAGGAAAGGTAAGTAATAAAATGTTAATTTTTCCTATAGAAGAATTACCTGTTCTTCCTAAGGGCAAGGGAAATAAATTGATAAGTATCTCGACTAAAGCCTTCAAAGAAAAATCTGAGTTTATGATGGATGTTTGCTGTCTAGCTGAAGATAGCAAACTTCACATTCATCATGAAGGGAAAACTGGCGGAAAAACATGGACCCTAAAAGATCTTGAAGATTATATTTCTTCAAGAGCAAAGCGAGGGCGTGTGTTACCCACTGGGTATAATGGAAGGATTATGCTCGAAGAGATACCAAAATCTATTGAAGCTGCTCCTGAATAGAGCTTCTTAATATTTTTAGACCCTTTAATATTACGTCGTCTTCAATAATCAGACTTGGAGCAATTCGAATAGTGTTATTGTTGGCCTTTAAAATCATCAACCCTTTTGCATAGCATGCTTTCATCATGGTATCTAAGTTAAAGTTGTCAGTTATATTTAATTTACATCCTATCCATAGGCCCGAGCTTCTGATTGCGCTAAAGCATTTAAACTCTTTGTTAATACTCTTGAGTTCTTTTAAAAATAATTTTTCTTTTCTCTTAACTCCATTGAGCAATGATTTTTTAGACAGCATGGTCATGGCTTGCTCGGCAACCGCACAAGCCAATGGATTTCCTCCAAAGGTGGATCCATGAGAGCCAAGCTGCATACATTCTGCAATTTTTGTGGATGTGAGTATTGCACCAATGGGAATGCCTCCACCGATACCTTTGGCGCAACACATGATATCTGGCTTGATACCAAATTGCTCGTAGGCAAACAAGGTTCCAGTTCTTCCAGCGCCTGATTGAACCTCATCAATAATAATTAGCGCATTATTTTGTTTAGATAGCTTTTTAATCTTTTGAATAAAATCTCTTTTTGCTTTAATAATTCCTGCTTCTCCTTGAACAAGTTCGACGATTACAGCTGCAGTTTTTTTTGTGATTACCTTCTCTAGATTTTTTACTTCATTGAATGGATGATGTTTAATTCCCTCAGGCATAGGTCCAAACCCTTCAATAAATCTATCAGATCCATTGAGAGCAATTGTCATCATTGTTCGTCCGTGAAAAGCATCAGAGAATGAAACTATTTCGTTCTTCTTCCTGCTTATATTGGTGTATGCATATTTCCTGGCTGTTTTTATTGCACCTTCTACAGCCTCAGCTCCAGAGTTAGAAAAAAACACTTTTTCAGCAAATGTGTGCTTGCAGAAAATTTTAGCCAGCCTAAGTGCAGGTTCATTGGTTAGTAAATTCGATAGGTGCCAAATTTTCTTGGATTGATTTGCCAAAGCTTTATTTAAAATTGGATGACAATGCCCTAAGCTAGAAACTGCAATTCCGGATGCAAAATCTATATATTTTTTATTTTTTTTATCCCAGACCCAAGACCCCTTTGCCTTTGAAGGAACAAACTCAGCCGGTTTGTATGTCGGCATCATATATCGGTTAAAATCTTTTCTAGTGACCATGTAAACCATTGTAATATGATTAGGATTGAAGAAACTACAGAAAATAATTTTTTAATAGAGATTTCTCCTAATTACTCATTAAGGGGATGGAGTCGAGTAATTTTTTTAGGCAGTCTAGCTTTTATTTGTTTAGCTATCGGAGTGTTTTTTCTAATTATGGGTGCAGGATTAATTCTTCCATTTGCTGGCTTGGAGGTCATCATTGTTTTCATTTGCTTTTATATTAGTTTCCGCTGGAGTCAGCAAAAAGAGATAATTTATATATCAAATGAGAAAATTAAATTAGAGCAGGGAAGATTAATTAAAGAAAGGAGCTGGGAAGAGTTTAGGAGCTTTGTTGTTCTTGAAGTGGAAACTGATCAGTACAACTCAAATCAATTTTGCTTTCAATCTAAAGGAAAAAGGTTTTACTTTGGTTCCTTCTTGAATGAGGAAGATAAGCTTATTCTTAAAAATGAATTAAAAAGAATTATCAATCAGCTGAATGCGTTATCTCCAGGCCTTTAATTTTTTGGGAACCATTTTCATTTTTCCAGCTTGATAGTAAGTAGTTTTAATATCTTCAACCTTTCCATCAATTAGAGGCTGGAAATAGTTTCGAGCTCTTTTCGTCATTCCCAGCCCATTTTTTGAAATAAATCCAGGCGGTAGTTTTTTTTCCACATTTGCAATTTTCGTTAGTGGCGCAGGAACAACTTCCCATTTATAGGGTGTTGAGCTTTTTCGTTTAATAATTGGCATGACACCATTTAATCCCTTTAAAGCATATTGCACTGCTTTTTTACCTACCTCATAGGCATGAGCTCTATCTACGCCAGATGATAGGTGGCTTGCACTTCTTTGGAGATAGTCAGCAACAGCCCAATGATTTTTTAATTGTAATTTCTTGTTAATCAGTTCTGCTAGTCGAGGGGCCACTCCTCCAAGCTGGCTATGACCAAATGCATCTTTAGAATCTGATTCGGCCAAGAATTTTCCTTTGGAATTCTTGATTCCCTCTGACGCAACAATCACACAAAAACCATGTTTTTTGACCGTCTCATTAACTTTAGCCAAGAACTTTTTCTGATTAAAGGTTACCTCAGGCAGCAAGATTATATGAGGTGCTCCTGGATGGCTGTCTTGTGCTAAGCAGCTTGATCCAGCTATCCAGCCCGCATGCCTTCCCATAACTTCAAGGATGAAAACTTTTGTAGAGCTTTCATGCATAGACTCAACATCCAGCGCCGCTTCAATGGTAGAGGTGACGACATATTTAGCGACTGATCCAAATCCTGGGCAGCAGTCTGTTACAGCAAGATCATTGTCTACTGTTTTAGGTATTGCAATACACTGGAGAGGGTAATTGAGCTTATTGCTGATCTGAGAAATTTTCAAAGCCGTATCTGCAGAATCATTTCCGCCGTTATAAAAAAAATAACCAATGTTATGAGCCTTAAAAACCTCTATCAATCTTTCATATTCTTTGAGGTTGTCCTCAATGCTTTTGAGCTTGTATCGACATGATCCAAATACTCCGCCTGGTCTATATTGTAGGCTTTCAATAAATTTTTTTGATTCTTTAGAAGTATCTATTAGTTCTTCTCTCAAGGCTCCCAAGATCCCATTTTTGCCTGCATAAATTTTACCTATCTTTGCAGATTTCCTTGCTTCTAATATTACTGCACTTGCAGAGGCATTGATTACAGAGGTCACACCACCAGATTGAGCATAAAAAGCATTTTTTTTCATTGGTTTATAAATTAATTAATTTGGTCTATGGTAACAAATGTTACCGACAAATTTTTAAAAATGAAAATTCATATATTAGGCATTTGTGGCACCTTTATGGGCGGCCTTGCGCAAATTCTTGTTGAAAAAGGTCACACAGTTTCAGGAAGTGATAAGCAATTTTATCCTCCAATGTCTGACCAACTTCAATCTCTTGGCATCAAAATGATAGAAGGCTATGAAGAATCTGATTTACCATCTGCTGATCTGTATGTAATAGGCAACGCTCTAAGCAGAGGCAATCCATCTGTTGAACATATTTTAAATCAAAAGCTTGAGTACACTTCTGGTCCTAAAATGCTAGGTGAGATGATCCGTGATCGCACAGTAATTGCTGTATCAGGGACTCATGGAAAAACTTCAACATCTTTTTTGATATGTGAAATTTTTCAATCTCAGGGTATTGATATTGGATTTTTGGTAGGTGGCGTGAGTGATTCATTTGATAATTCTGCGCGCCTAGGTTCCTCAAAATATTTTGTAATTGAAGCAGATGAATATGATTCAGCTTTTTTTGATAAGCGGTCAAAATTTATTCATTATCACCCTCACACTTTCATCATAAATAATATTGAATTTGATCATGCGGATATATTTGATGATTTATCAGATATTTTGAAGCAATTTCATCATGCCGTAAGAACAGTACCAGCAAATGGCCATATTATTTTTCATGATGGCGATAAAAATATCACTGATCTGGTAAAGATGGGATGCTGGTCTGCAAAACATCAACTAGGAAGAAAAGACAATATTCAACTTTCAGTTGAGGAAGGCGAAATTAATTTTGAGAATCAGAAATTTGATATTAGAGATCTTCCTATGCACGGAAAGCATAATTTAAGTAATGCAATGATCGCTATGTATGCAGCATCTCTTCATGGCATTAGCCCAAAAGAGTCATTTTTAGCTCTAACAAATTCGAAAGGTGTAAAAAGAAGATTTGAAACAGTATTCCAGAATGATCATAAGATAGTTATCGATGATTTTGCTCACCATCCGACTGCAATATCACATACCGTTCAAGCAGCTAAGAATCATTTTCCCACTCAAAAAATACTGGGCATCATTGAATTAGCATCTAACACGATGTCTCATGGGCATCATGGCGATCATTTGTATGAGAGTGCTTCGGGCCTTGAAAAAGCCTACTGGTTGAATGTATCTGGTAAAAAAAATCGGGAATTTGAGTATGATTCAATCCAGTTGCTTTTAACAGATTTAACAAAAGACATAGATAATTTTGATGTTATTCTAATCATGAGCAATAAAGATAGTAAAAAAATATCGGAGCCAATAATTGACCTCATCAAAAATAAATAAACTTCCAGTATTTCCCTTGGGATTAGTTGTTTTGCCTGGCACTATACAAACACTTCAAATCTTTGAACCTAGATATCTCTCAATGGTAAAAAATTGTATGAGCAGCGGTACAGGCTTTGTGATTACTTTGAGCAAAAGCAACCAATCTGGTGAAAGCTTCATGTCACAGGGAACCTTTGTTGAAATTATTGATTTTAACCAATTACCCAATGGGCTCTTGGGCATTACTGTCAGAGGTTCACAAAAAGTATCCATTAAATCTGTTGAGCAACTAGAATCAGGGCTTCATTATGCATCTATCTCTCCAATTGCTGAGCCCGTTGTCGATGATCAGGCAGTCTTAGCCCAATTCCCTGAGTTAATAAATGTACTTAGTCAGCTCAAAGAACATCCTCAAGTAAAATCTTTACCTTTAGAAATTGATCTTCTGTCTGCTGAATCTGTTAGCTATCAGTTGGCTGGGTTAATTCCTATTACCCCAATGCAGAAGCAGGCTTTGCTTGAGGCATTTGATGCAACGCAGCGAATGAACATTCTTGCGAAGTTAGTCGATAAAATTTCAGAAAACTCAGCTTAAATTTTTAGTAATTGCTTACCTTTATTCTCTCCAGTAAAGAGTCTATTCAGAGTCTGCGGACAGTTCTCAATCCCTTCTTGGATATCTTCTCTATGTTTTAGTTTTCCTTCCATGACCCAGGTTGCAATATCTTCTAGAGCTTGTTGTGAGCGTGGCAAATAATCAAGCACTAGAAATCCTTGCATTGTTGCTCGCTTAATAATTAAAGAAAATAAATTATTAGGTCCATCCGGCGGTCTGGTTGCATCATAACCAGATGAAATTCCTCCACATAGAAGAACCCGAGCATTTATATTGATTAAATAAAGAACAGTTTCTAATATTTCGCCGCCTACATTATCAAAATATATATCGATTCCATTTTTAGCAACCTTAGGCAATTCTTCATGAACATTAGAGTTTTTGTAGTCAATCACATCATCCACACCAACTTCTTTGAGCCAGTCACATTTTTCCTTGCCACCCGCTATTCCTATGACATGACATCCTTTAAGTTTAGCAATCTGAACCACAACCGATCCTGTCGCACCTGCTGCTCCTGAGACTAAGACAGTTTCACCTGGTTTTGGATCTCCGAGCTCTATTAACCCATAGTAAGCAGTGATACCTGTTGTGCCCATTACATTCAACATCGTTGGTATAGGAAGGAGATCGGGAACTACTCTAAACCTGTCATCAGCCTCGGGTTTAGTTACACAATGAGTTTGCCATCCTACAAAACCAAATGTTAAATCACCAACTTTGTATTCTGAATTATTAGATTCGAGCACTCTACCCATGCCGCCCGATCGAACAACTTCACCTATCTGAACAGGTGGAAGATACCCAGGTACATCATTCAACCAGCCTCTTTGAGTTGGATCAAATGAAAGATACATATTTTCAAGCAGGATCTCGCCTTCTTGAATTTCTGGAAGGATTTCTGTAACCAGCTCAAAATCTGAGTTTTTAACCAATCCGCTTGGCCTCTCTTTTAATATCCATTTTTTATTTTCAATCCCCATATTTTTCTCCTGCATTCGTTTTTTAGATATAGAATTTTAAATGCCTATATTACATGTTAGAAGAACTATACAACTTAGAGCATGGTGCAAGTCAAGTAATAGAATTTTAAAAAATGTAATTTTATTGATGTGCAGTCTTTCTTTTAAGTGGTGGTTTGTTTGCTTTCACCCTTATCCAATTTAAAGCTCTAAAGACAGAAGGTATTGCTACAAGTTTTTGTTCTAGCTTATATTTTCCTGGATAGTTAATTAACAATAATCCCGTCAAAATTGTAAGCAGACCTTGTCCAGGTAAAACCAGCATCAATAAGCCCCCTATAATAAGAGAAACCCCAATGATATTTTTTCCAAATAAAACCGCCAGGCTTAGAATTGGTTTTTGTTCTTGCCATTTAGAAGGCTTTCTTTTTGATGACAGAAAATAATCCTCAGGTATCTGAGCTACAAACCAACTAATACCTAAAATACTTATTATAAATATAAGAATGGAAGATGCCCCCAAGCCTATAAGCACCCCTGGATGATCGGAGAACCAAAGGATAAGAGAGTTTATAGAATTCATTAATGTATCTTAATCAAAAGATTAATTGAAAGAATATATAAATTAGAAATATTTAATAGATTTATTCATTTAAGTTAGATATTCTGATTAATAAGCTTGGACGTAAAATTAAAATTATTCAATCAATCTCAATATGCATCATAAGGTGAATTACTGCTATGAAAACTTCTGATTTAAAAACAATCTGTTGTGAAGCTCTGGATGATTTAAAAGCTCAAAATATTCTCGTTTTAGATATTAGAGAGATCTCAGGTTTTGCTGATTGGTTTATCATAGCAACGGCTTCTTCCTCAAGAAATGCAAAAGCAATTTCTAACAAATTAATTGAATCAATTAAATCTCATCAAAAGAATTTAGTTGGCATTGAGGGTCAAGATGATTCAGAGTGGATCTTGGTGGATTGTGGAGATGTAGTTGTAAATATCATGCAACAGGAAACCCGTGAATTTTATGATTTAGAGAGTTTATGGGGTGAAAAGACTCTTGTTTCTGCATAATGAAATGCAAAATTATTAGCATTAGCCACAAGCCATCAAATTGGGAGAAGCAGGCGCTGCAATTTTATTCAAAACAATTGCCTAATCACTTTCAAATTTCTTATGTTGAGGTGAAGCCTTTTTCCTCCAACTCTATGAATAGAGCATCTATATTAGATGCTGAAGCAACAGAAATAATAAAACACCTCGATCAAGACACCCATAATATTTTGTGGGATAGAAAAGGGCAAAAGATCAGTAGCCTCAGTTTTGCAAAGCTTCTGCAGGATCAGACTGATCATGGAAAAAATATTAATTTTATTATAGGCGGCGCCCATGGAGCATCAGAAATACTTTTTAAGGCCTCGCACTTGATTTTATCTGCCTCAGATTTAACTTTTCCACATAGGCTTTTTAAAATATTTTTAATGGAGCAAATTTATAGAGCAAGCACAATTCATAGAAATCACCCATATCATAAATAATGATTTTTGAAGAAAGACAAGTTGAAAAGAATAATTTTTCTATAAGGGCAACCCTACTTTTTGGCCTAACGATCTTAGGGCTAATAGCTGTGCTTCTGCAAGTTTTCTCTTTGCAAATTTCTGGTTATACAGATTATCAACTTGCTGCACTAAATAATAAAAATTATGCAGTACCCGTGCAATCACTTCGAGGTGAGATTTTTGATAGAAATGGAAAAGTTCTTATTAAAAATGAACCAACTTTTGATTTGATTACTCGTCCCAATCTTATTGATGATATAGATTCTTTTTTAGAAAAAATTCAACCTGTAATTTTTCTTTCTGAAAATGAGATATCAAAGTACAAAAAACTGCAAAAAGAAAAAGCATTTGTTAATAAGGAATTAGTTTTAAAAAAAGACCTTTCTGCTGAAGAAATTGCTAGGTTTAATGTAAGAAGTTTTAATTTTCAAAATGCATTTATAGCTCAAAGATACAGAAGAATTAGTGACTACCCAGAGATCTTTTCTCATGTTTTGGGATATACCTCAAGGATTGAAAATGATTTTAAATCGATGCCTGAAATACCTCGAAGTCATTGGAAAGATATAGAATTGATGTATGCCCATGGCTTGATTCAAGGCCAAACAGGATTAGAGCAGATATATGATGATCATTTAAGTGGACAACACGGTCAAAGAGTTTATGAAATGAATGCAAGAGGCCAATTTGTTCAACCATTATCTTTTACTCAACCTGTCAAAGGATTAGATTTATATACCAATTTAGATATTGATGCCCAAAAAAGTGCTGCAAAATTTCTTGGAAATAGAAAAGGTGCTGTTGTAGCTATAGATCTAGAATCTGGGGGTATTAATGTTTTATATAGCTCACCCACATACTCAATAAATGAGCTATCAAATGGCATGAGTGAGAATAGCTTTCAAAGTTTATTAAATGATGCTGATAAACCTTTTTTTAATAGAGCATTACAAGGAAGGTATCCACCAGCATCGACAATAAAGCCTGCTATTGGTATGTATGGGTTGTCAAATAATATTGTTAACTGGGATTTTGAAATGAAAGATCCAGGATTTTTTACTTTACCAGAAACTGGAAGAGTCTTTAGAGGGTGGCGAAAGGGAGGCCATGGCAAAGTAAACCTGCATAAAGCATTTTTGGTCAGTTCAAATACTTACTTTTTTTCACTTGCATATCAGGCAGATATTGAGGAATTATCCAATCATTTATCCAGTCTAGGTTTTGGGCAGAAAGTTTGTTTAGACTGCTTTGAGGAAGATCCAGCATTTGTTCCAACGCCTGAGTGGAAATACAGCGTGATGAATGCAGGTTGGGTCAAGGGTGATACGGTTAATATGGGTATTGGGCAAGGGTATTTGGTAACAACTCCCATGCAGTTAGCAAACTATGCTGCTCTTCTTGCTACCAAAGGACTACATATAGAGCCTTCCCTTGTTGCTCTAGCCAATCAAAAAAAGTCATTAAAAACTTGGAACGATAAAGGGTTTGATAATTCTGATTGGGCAAAAATGCATCAAGCTTTACTTGGCGTGATTGAAAGTGATTATGGGACTGCCAGGAGTATACGTGATCTTAAAGACTTTCAGGTTGCTGGCAAATCAGGCACAGCTGAGCTTGTAAGTTTAGATAGCAAGGAAGCCTATCAAGAAGTTAGGAGCTCTGAATTGTTGAGGGATCATTCAATTATTATAGCCTTTGGCCCAATGCCCAATCCCAGATATGCAGTTTCTGTAGTAATTGAGAATGGCGAGAGTGGGGGTGCAGTTGCTGGGCCGGTAGCAATTGAGGTTTTAAAGAGTCTAATCAATGAATAAACCATTACAAAAAATATACTTTGATCCATATTTATTTTTTAGCCTTTTTTTATTATCTACCCTTGGTCTATTTTTTTTATTTTCTGCTTCAAATGCAGATATAAGCATTGTTTCAAAACAACTTGTTTATATTGTTGTCGGGTTAACTATTATGATAGTAGTTAGTCAACCAGATCCTGATATTTTTAGAAGGACATCAGGATTATTTCTAATTTTTTCATTATTGTTATTAGGTATTACATATTTAATTGGTCCTGAAATTAATGGAGCCCAAAGATGGGTGAGGGTCGGTCCTTTTTCGTTCCAATCTTCAGAATTATTAAAACTTGCATTACCAATCTTCTTGGCTAATTTTTTATTTGATAAAAAGCTACCAATCCAAAGAAAAGAAATAATCATTAGTTTGTTAATTATTTTTTGTTGTTTTTTCTTCGTTTTTAGACAACCAGATCTTGGGACTGCATTGATTATTGCTTGTTCAGGACTGTTTGTGCTATTTCTTTCTGGTTTAAGTTGGACCTTTATGGGCGGATCATTTATTTTGCTTTTAATAAGCTCGCCATTTATTTGGAATATTCTTTTGCAGCCTTTTCAACGTCAAAGAATTGCAACATTCTTTAATCCAGAGTCGGATCCATTTGGTGCAAGCTGGAATATTATCCAATCAAAAGTTGCAATTGGTTCAGGGGGCTTGTTTGGCAAGGGTTTTGGAGAGGGGTCGCAGACTCAATTAAATTTTCTTCCAGAAACAGAAACTGATTTTATTTTTTCTGTAATAGGGGAGGAGTTTGGATTTCTCGGAGTGCTATTATTGCTCAGCATCTATTTATTTATATTATTAAGATGTTTTTATTTAGCATTAAGTGCAAGAGATAGGTTTTGTAGATTAGTTATTGGAGGATTAAGCCTTACTTTTGCTGCAAATTTAATTATAAATTTATGCATGGTAGTAGGTTTACTTCCGGTTGTTGGCATGCCTTTACCATTTATAAGTAAAGGTGGGTCATCTTTGATGTCATTATTTCTTGCTTTTGGCATAATTGTTTCTATGGGTACACATAAAAAATTCTTACCTCAATGAAGTTTCTTTTTATATTTTTTCTTTTCTTTTCAAGCTCTATCTTTGCTGATTACTCTGAGCATCCAGAAGCACAGGATATTATTGATACACTTGTGAAGGAGCATGGCTTTGATAGAAGCTATGTTATCCAGATTCTTAAAACGGCAAAGAAACAAGACAGAATCCTCGAATCAATGTCCTCTCCAGCTGAATTTACTTGGACGTGGAATAGATACAAAAAACTCTTTTTAGAAGAAAAGCGTATTTCTAACGGAAAAAAATTTATAAAAGAAAATTCTACTTTATTTAAGCGAGTTGAAGATGAGTTTGGAGTGCCCAAGGAAATAATTACTTCAATTTTAGGAGTAGAAACTAGGTATGGAAAGATCAAAGGTGGCTATAGAGTCCTAGATAGCTTGGCAACTCTTGGTTTTGATTTTCCCAGAAGATCAAAATTCTTTAAAAGTGAGCTTATTCAGTTTTTTATTCTTACAAGAGAAAATAATTTAGATATCAATACAGTTCAAGGATCATATGCTGGAGCTATGGGATATGGTCAGTTTATCTCATCAAGCTATCGAGCCTACGCAATAGATTATGATGGCGATGGATATGCAGATTTATTTAATTCAGTGCCAGATGCTGTAGCTAGCATTGCCAATTATCTTCAAAAACATGGGTGGAAAAGAGATGGCACTATAGTTCAAAAGGTTGAAATCAACAAAGTTAATAAAACTTACAAGCATCAAACTAATTTGAAAAAATTTATTCCTCTTCAATTTACCGAAGGCCTTGAAGAAAAATATATTATCAAAGATGGAGATAGTTTATTATCAATCGCAATTACCAATAATCTTGAATTACAGCAGCTCACGACTCTAAATAATATTAAAAACAAAAATCTTATTAAAACCGGACAAACCATTCTGCTTAGTAAGCCGAAGGATATATATTTTATAGGCGATGATAATTTTATTGCGATTACTAAATATAACCGTAGTCATTTTTATGCTAAAGCCGTGTATGATTTATCCTTAGAATTTAAGTAATAGTTTTATGAAAAAAATAATTTGTTTTCTCTTGCTTTTTCCACTCTGCATAGATGGACTTGCTCAATCCATGGTCCCAAAGGCCCCCAAATTAAACTTAGATAGTTACATACTGGTTGAAGCTAGTACCAATACAGTAATAGCTGAATTTAATTCTGATGATCAAATTTCACCCGCAAGCATGACCAAAGTTATGAGTGGATATGTTGTAGCAGATCAGATAGCTTCTGGCGCTATCAGCTTAGATGACAAAGTACTAATTAGCGAAAAAGCATGGAAAACTGGTGGCTCTAAAATGTTTATTGAAGCTGGGAAACGAATCTCTGTGCGAGATTTGCTTTCTGGAATCGTCATTCAATCTGGAAACGATGCAACTGTTGCGTTAGCTGAATATGTTGCAGGTTCTGAAGAGGGGTTTGTAGATTTTATGAATGCTTACGCATCTGAGCTAGGATTAAGCAATACTTTATTTCAAAATGCTGTTGGATGGACGGATCCTAATCATTTTTCATCAGCTAAAGATCTAGCTAATTTAACAAAAGCACTTATTAATAATTTCCCTGAACATTATTCTACCTATAAAGAGAAAGAATTTACTTTTAGTGGTATTAGACAGCTCAATCGCAACAAGCTTTTATGGCGTGATGATACCGTTGATGGTGTTAAAACTGGCCATACAGAGTCTGCTGGCTATTGCTTGATTTCTTCAGCCAAGAGAAATGATATGAGGTTAATAGCAGTAGTTGCAGGCAGCCCATCAGAAAATGAGAGATTAACCTCATCACAGAGACTGCTAGAATATGGGTTTAGATTCTTTGCTACTCAAAAACTTATTGCAAAAGGTTCAGAAATTACTGTTGCCAAGGTTTGGGGCGGCAAATCTGATGAAGTTGCTCTAGGGACCAATGAAGATATTTTATTAACTTTACCACGATCGGATTTTAAAAATATCAAAGCAAACTATAACTTTAAGAATAATATTCAAGCTCCAATATCCGAGGGCGATACAATAGGCGACATTGAATTTATATCAAACGATAGAGTGGTTCTCTCAGCTCCACTTATCGCTATAGAATCCGTTGAGGCAAAAGGTTTCTTTGGAAGAATTTGGGCTAGAATAGTTTTCTGGATTATGAGCTTGTTTTCCATAGGTCAAAATGACTAACGTTCCTGCCATATATCAGGGTAGATTAAATACGCTTGATCAAATTAAGATATCACCATTATCTCGAGCTTATACTTTTTCAGATAGCATCTATGAAGTTATTCCATATTTTGCAGGAAAGCCTTTATGTTATAAAGAGCACTTGGATCGGTTGACTCAAAGCGCTAATCTCATGAGCTTGAATGTCAATTTTGAGAGCGTGGTTAGTGATATTAAAGAACTTGCTGCTACCTTGGCTGACCAAGATGGATATATTTATTACCAAATATCCAGAGGCGTTGATTTGATTAGATCACATCTCTATCAAGACGATCTTGAAATAGAAAGGTTTGGTTATGCAATGCCTATAAGCTTTCCATCTTCTGCTATTAGCGCTATGTTGTGTCAAGATCATAGATGGGGAAAATGTAATATTAAATCCACCTCTTTATTAGGCAATGTTTTGGCTATGAATCAGGCAAAGTCTCAAGGTTGCCAAGAGGTTGTTATGCACAAAGATGGCTTTATGACCGAGGCCGGAGCAAGTAATGTGTTTTATTTTGATTCTGCTGGTTCAGTTAGAACTTCATCTTTGTCCGAAAATATTCTTCCAGGCATCACAAGGCAAATCTTAATCAAAGCACTTGAAAACACTCCTTATTCTGTCAAAGAAGGCAACTGCGCTATTTCAGATTTTAATGACTCCCCCTGCATGTGGTTGACCAGCTCAACAAAAGGAATGCTACCTCTCACCAACCTGATTGGCACTGACTATAAACTAGAGGAAAATTACAAAGGGTATCAGGACGTTGCTGAACTATTTAATTCTGCAATGAAGTTGCATCTTGAAGCTTTAGAATAACCCTTTCAATTTGTTCCCAAGTCTCAGCTTTCATCAAGCCCTTGTTTATGAGATCAACTTTTAGAATCTCTTCATTCAAGCTTAAAAATTCTTTTGCCGTTGCTTGTTTGATTAAATTTAAATAAAGATTAATTTTCGATGACCATACTCCGCTGTTGATTAAAGCAGATTTCTTATTTGAAGATTTAAGGGACTCCAAGCAAGAGTTAATAACTTTAGCAATTATCCAAATAATTGGAGCAGAGTTTTGGCGATCATGCTCCTTCATGAAATTGATTGTCTTGAGTGCTTTTTTAAAATCTCTATTCAGCAATAAATCTTCAAGTTCAAATGCAGTGATTCCAGATCCAAAGATTATATGATCTGTTTTAGCTTCACTGATCTTATCTTGATTTAAAAATAAGAGCTTAAGCAAAGAAACCTCATTTTTTTGACCCAAAAGATTGGCTTCATTATTTTGAAAAATTGAGCCTCCAAATAGTGGAAGCAAATCTTTTGGTAAAAAGTTTAGTTGTCTTTTTAGCCATATTTTTTCTTCCATTGTCTTTAGTTTGCTGCAATTAATAATTAGGCCGTTCATATCAAAATTTTTAATCCATGACCCACTTACTGGAGTTTTTTCAATGCTAGATTCAATTATCAATGCAATATTCGGAGATTTAAAAATCTCTTCATCTTCAAGAAATACCTTTATTTTTTCTGGAAATTTTCCTGAAGTGTGTTTGATATGCAGAATTAGATTTTCTTGAAACAAGGAGCCTCCCATATTTCTTGAGGCTATTTCTTGCACTCTCTCTAACTCATCTTGAGAGATGGATACCTTCTCATTGAAACCAGTATTTTTTAATTTATCTAAGATATTTTCAACAACTTCTTGCTTTAAGATCAGCTCCCCCCCTGTGATCAGAAAGCATTTATGATCTTTAGGATCAGAAAAATTAAGAAAATTAACTTTCAATTAACCAATACTCCTGAGCAAGATCTTCCAGCAATAAAAATTCTAACTCTTCAGCAATCTTTCTTTGCGCATTCATTTCTGCTTGCGGATTATTTTCATTAACTGGAATCCAGGCTGATATCTGGAGGGTGCCGTTTTTGCTTGAGGATATGTTTGTGAAGTTATATTCAAGCTTACCAATAATTTCTATCTGTTTTGCTCTTGCAGAAGAGCCTCCGTAAAAATTTTTTTTCTTAAATTGAAGATTTGATATTTTTAGATTTAGATTGCTGTTAGATGAATCTTGAATGAAATATTTTTTTGATTTTTGTTTAAATGAATCTTTGATGCTCAATCCAAACTCAATTTTATTCAGATATATTTGACGCTCTTCAATCCAGTTTAGCTGACAGCTAGAAATTACAAAGCAAGATATAAGTATTAGGAAATACCTATTAAATTTATTTTGCTCCATCGAAAAAATCTTCAAAGCCAGATGGATCATGTCTTCCAACCACTAAGTTTTCCAACATCCCAATACCTTGTTCTGAGCCTAATGTTGCCTTGGCAATTTGGTGCGTATGAAAAAAGGTATAGTCTCCTGGATCGATCTCTGCCAAGTCCCATACTTCATAGCCTGTTTCGCTTTCACCTTTCCAAATACCATGCTTCCACTCGTCATGTTGATAGCCAATGCCTTTACAGAAAAATATTGGACCCATAGTTTCTAGTTCCAGATCAAATTTCTCTTTATTGTTAAGCATGCCTGATATTTTTGCACCCGTAGCCCAGCGAGAGCCTTTCTGCCAATTAACCGAGTGATGAAGAGAGTGAATAGTTTCAACTTCGATATCAGAAGGGACTGAAGACATATCTTTATACAGAGGTAATTTATGCCCAGAAATTTGTGTTGTATTACCATCCCTATCTTCAAATGTACCAAATTGAGTACAAAAGTTATCAAAATGAACTGGAGCCCAGCACCAATAAACTCCAGGCTCTTGGTTTAGCATTCCAGGGGCTCCGCCTTCTGCTTCTCCCACTGGCCTAACACCCCATGACCTATCTCTAATGCCATATATTGCTTGAGGATTCAGTGTTCCCGCTTCAGTCGATATCTCGCCTGTCCACTTACCTAGTTGCGTGAATCTAATTGTATTCATGATGGTTCTAGTACCTTCCATCATCAGTGATCGAGGTTCCTGATGCGCCACAGAATTAGCTGTAAACTTTAGATTGCAGTTGAGTTTGTTATCAGGATCTTTTAAAGAAAATGTTAATTCATTCATAGGCTCATCAATTGTTAAACACATAGGACCAATGTTTATTGGGACCCTGCTTTGATTTAAACGTTGACTAGCATGAAATGAATACTGCTTACCTTTGTAAGAAATGCTGAAGTGAGCATCAATTACATGTCTATTTGGATAGAGTCCTATACCTATTTCAAAAATGTACTCATTCTCAGGATCCATTCCATTGAAAAAGTATCTGTCATAAAAATTTCTATCAGTAGGTCCAGGTATGGTAATTGGTTCTATGGCTTGATGAATTGGGTAGTCATCGAAAGGAGTGATGTAGTTCATTTAGATTACGAAGTTTATTAATTTTTCTTTTATATAGATTACCTTTTTTATGGGTTGGTTAGCTAGAATTTTTTTAACATTTTCATTTTCTTTTGCGAGTATCTCTAACTGAACTTGTTCTGTATCCACAGAAATATTTTCTTTCCCTCTAACTTTTCCATTTACTTGAATAATGAGTTGAAATTCCTCTAATTGAAGAAAATCTTCATTGAATATTGGCCAAGAATTCTCAAAATCATCACCCTCAGACTCTGAATATTGTTGCCACAAATAAAGACTGATGTGTGGAGTAATGGGTGATAACATTTTTAATGTAAATTGAATTACCTCATCTAGGCAGAATCTTTGTGCTCTGGTTGCATCATCAGCCTTAAATGATTCAGGCACTGCATTTAATAATTCCATTATCGATGCTATAGCCGTATTGAATGAATTGCGCTCAGCATAATCATGAGTGACTTTTTTTAAAGTTTTGTGACTTTTTTGACGAAGTTCCAGCTCAAGTTTTGTAAAATCTTTTGGCTGCTGTTCAGAAAATTGCTTTCTTTCAGATACAAGATTCCAAACTCTCTTCAAGAATCTAAACGAGCCTTCAATTGCTGTGTCTGACCATTCCAGGGACTGTTCAGGGGGAGAAGTAAACATCATATAAAGCCTGATTGTGTCAGCTCCATATTGATCAATGAACTTTTGTGGATCTACGGTATTACCTTTAGACTTTGACATTTTATAGCCATCCTTGAGTACCATGCCTTGTGTGAGCAGTTTTTTAAAGGGCTCATCACCATCAACAAGACCTATATCTCTCATTGCCTTGTGAAAGAATCTCGAATAAAGAAGATGCAAGATTGCATGTTCAATCCCGCCAACATAAAGATCTACAGGAAGCCAATACTTTGAATTTTCATCTAATGCTTTTTCATTGTTATCTGCCGCAGTAAATCTTGCGTAATACCAGGATGAATCTACAAACGTATCAAAAGTATCAACTTCACGAGACTTTCCAGGACCTAAATCAAAAAAATTCTTATTTTGACTCAATGGTTTTGGGGATTCTCCATCTTGGATTTTGGGTAACTTAACAGGAAGATCCTTATCCTCTAAAAAAATAGGCTCGCCATCTTCATAGATAACAGGTATGGGGCAGCCCCAAAATCTTTGCCTGCTTACTCCCCAGTCTCTGAGTCTAAAATTTTCAATGCTTTTACCAATTTCATTCTGTTCTAAGCGAGCATTAATATTCCGAATTGCTTCATCTGATTCCTGGCCAGTAAAACAGTCAGAGTCGATCAGTTTTCCTTTTTTAGGAGATGGCAGTTCATCGCATTCAATTACTTTTTTAATTTCAATATTATATTTTTTGGCAAACTCATAATCTCTCTCATCATGTGCTGGAACACCCATCACCACCCCAGTGCCATAGTCCATCAGAACATAATTCGCAATCCATACATCTAGATTCATATCTAAGAAGGGGTGCCGTACTTTTAAATTTGTTTTGAAGCCTAATTTATCTGCCTTAGCCATATCAGCTTCTGCCATTTTAGTTTCGTTACATTGTTTAACAAAGTCACTGATTTCTGGGTTTTCTTGAGCAAGATTTTGAGCTAATGGATGATTTGGAGAAATAGCTATGTAAGTAACTCCATACAAAGTATCAATTCTTGTAGTAAAAGCAGTTAAGTCCTCCTCATTATTAAGAGAAAATTTTATCTCTGACCCAAATGATTTGCCAATCCAGTTTTTTTGCATAGCTTTTACATTTTCTGGCCAATCCAAACTTTCAACTGATGAAAGTAATTCATCTGCATAATCAGTGATCTTTAAAAACCATTGATCAATTTCTTTTAGCTCGACAGTCGCTCCAGATCTCCATCCCTTACCATCTATCACTTGCTCATTTGCCAGGACCGTTTCATCAACAGGATCCCAATTCACTAAGGATTTTTTTCTATATACAAGGCCTCTCTTTTGGAGCATGGTAAAAATTTCTTGCTCCCACTTAAAATAATTAGGATCACAGGTTTTAAGCTCTTTTGACCAATCATAACTAAAGCCAAGTCTCTCTAATTGTGATTTCATATTTTCAATATTTTGTTCAGTCCAGCTTTGGGGATCAACTTTGTTTTTTATTGCAGCATTTTCAGCAGGCAGACCAAATGCATCCCACCCCATTGGCTGGAAAACATTGAAGCCTTGCATTCTTTTAAATCTAGAAATTACATCTCCAATCGTATAATTGCGAACATGACCCATATGTAATTTTCCAGAAGGATATGGAAACATTGAGAGGCAGTAGAACTTTTCTTTTGTTTGAGAGGGCGAAGCTTTGTATGAATTATTCTGCTTCCATGATTGCTGAATTAGGCTCTCTACTTCAGCCGGATTATATTCTTTAACACTCATTTTTCTAAAAAAGATCCTTCAAGATAGTTAATATTATGCTTGTTCTCACAGAATGTTTTATCTTCCAAAAGTTTTTGATGCAAAGAGTGATTTGTACTGATGCCATCTACAAAAAATTCATCTAGAGCACTTAACATTCTTTTTATACATGATTCTCTTGTATTTGCAGTTGTAATAATTTTTGCAAGCAGGGAGTCATAGTGAGGTGGTACCACATATCCTGAATAGATATGAGAATCAAACCTCACTCCAAAGCCTCCTGGTGGATGCATTTTATTAATAATTCCAGGTGACGGAACAAACGTCTCTGGATCTTCAGCATTTATCCTGCATTCCATTGCATGTCCCCTGAATATAATTTCTTTTTGATCAAGAGTTATTTCCATTCCTAAAGCAATTTTTAATTGTGCTTTGACAATATCAAATCCAGTAATCATTTCAGACACAGGATGCTCAACCTGGATTCTGGTATTCATCTCAATGAAATAAAATTCACCATCTTCATAGAGAAACTCAAGCGTGCCTACACCAGAATATTGAATATTCTGACAAAGCGTTAAGCATGCTTTTAATGTTTTTTCCAAGGATTCTTGATTGACATCTAGCGCAGGAGCCTCTTCTATAATTTTTTGGTGTCTTCTTTGCATGCTGCAATCTCTGGTTCCAAGATGAATAGCATTTCCTTGACCATCAGCAACAATTTGTACTTCTATATGGCGGGGGTTTTGAATAAACTTTTCAAAATATATGGTGTCATTTCCAAAAGCATTCATTGCCTCTTGTTTGGTCAGTTGCAATGATGCAATTAATTCAGATTCATCTTGCACAACCCTCATTCCTCTTCCGCCGCCTCCAGCGGATGCTTTAATCATCATAGGGTAACCAACTCCAGCAGCTATTTCTTTAATTGCCTCATCGGTTTCAGGGATTTCCCCCTTATATCCAGGTACGATGGGAATATTAGAATCTTCAGCCAGACCTTTCGCAGTAATTTTATCGCCCATTTGGCGAATTACATTTGAGGAGGGCCCAATAAATGTAAACCCACTAGCCTCACATCTTTCAGCAAAATCTGCATCTTCTGCAAGAAAACCATATCCAGGGTATATTGCATCTGATCTCGTGAGCTCAGCGGCTGAGAGGATTGAAGGAATATTTAGGTAGCTTTCCAGTGGACTTGCAGGGCCAACGCACACAGTTTCATCTGCTAATCTTAAATGTTTGAGCTCCTTGTCTCCAGATGAGTATATCGCTACCGTTTTTAGGTCTAATTCTTTACATGCTCGAAGAGCTCGCAGAGCTATTTCCCCTCGATTGGCAATTAGAATTTTTTTTGACATTAATCTATGACGATTAGAGATTGATCAAATTCAACAGGTTCGCCATCTTCAATATTTATAGCTGAAACTTTGCCCGTAAACTCTGATTTAATTTCATTCATCATTTTCATTGCCTCAACAATGCAAACAACATCACCTGCATTAACATGATTGCCAATTTCAGTAAAAGGTGGTTTGTCTGGTGCTGGCTTTCTATAAAAAGTACCAACAATAGGTGACCTAATTATCGAGCCAGATTCAACTGCTGAGATTTCCTCATTTTCTATTGGAGCACTGATGACACTAGGAGCAACAAAAGTAGATTTGGTTTCGAGCGATTGATTATTTCCACGCGCAATTCTTACTGACTCTTCTCCTTCCTGAACTTCAATCTCAGTTAGATCTGATTCTTGTAGCATTTCAATTAATTTTTTTATCTTTCTAATATCCATTATTTTTTATCCTTAAAGTTATCTATGATATGTCTAAGCGCTAGGTCATAACCTTGAGTTCCAAACCCACATATAACACCATTTGCTATATCTGAAAAATAGGATTTATGCCTAAACTCTTCTCTTGCAAATATATTAGAAATATGAACCTCATAAAATGGAACTTCTATGCCTAGCAGAGAATCTCGAATTGCAATACTGGTATGAGTTAGTGCCCCTGGATTAATAATTACAAAATCTATTTGATTCATTGAGTCTTGAAGTTTGGTGACAATCTCATGTTCAGCATTGCTTTGAAAAGCCTCTATCTCAATATCGTGAGAGTTTGCTCTTTCTTCTAAACCCTGATTAATTTCTTCCATTGTTACCGAGCCATATACCTCAGGCTCTCTAATACCAAGAAGATTTAAATTAGGACCATGTACTACTAATATTTTCATTTTTTTGGATTTTATATTGTTTTTCGTAGAAGTTAAACGATTTTATAAACTTTTAATTCTTTTTGGATAACAGTATTTTCCCTCAGCACAACCTTGATAAATTACCTTTATGCTCTGAAGATCAGTTAGATTAACATCTAATAGCTCAGCTTCAAGCTCTAATACTCCTTTTAAGATAGCTGACTCACCAAAAAATTCATCAGATATTTTCGATTCATCTTTTAATAAGTAGCTATGTTCAAGCTTATCATCACCCGATTTAATTAAAATTGATTTTTTATATAAGTAATATCCCGGCTTAATTTTCCAAGATACAAAGACTTTATTTTCTAGAATGGATGCATTAATAACAAATGCTTCATCCACATTTAATATCTGTTTCTCTTCAAATTGAGTTTTGCTAAATATAAATCCGGTTAGAAAAACAAACGAGTATAATAAAATTCTAGAATTCATCGACGTATTATAAAAGAAAGCATGGCCATAAAATTATTTTTAAAAATTTTCTTTTCACTTCCAGTCTGGTTGTTAAGATGCCTGACTTTTCAAAAAAGCACCATTATTAATAATCAAATTCTAGATTTTCAAACCCAAGTTTTTTTAAAACTTCAATCATTGCAAGCAAATACTTTTGATAACCCAAATACATTTAATTCAGCTCAAGAGCTAAGGGAAGAATTAGAAAGCGGGAGAGATGGTTTGCCCTTAAACGCAAAGCCGAGGAGGTCCGTTCAAACAATAGATCATTTTATCCCCACTGAATTTGGTGAGTTGAAGATCAGAGAATACTGTCCTGAGAGAGTTTTAATGGAGTCTCCAATTTTATACTTTCATGGTGGTGGTTATGTCCTTGGTAGCATCAGCACGCATGATCCATGGTTGAAATTTTTTTCAGCTGAGATTGGAGCAAAAATCTTTTCTCTTGAATATAGGCTAGCACCGGAAAACAAATTTCCCTCTTCAGTCCAAGATTCAAACTTAGCACTGGAATGGCTAGAGAATAAATTGAGCTTGCCTATTAAAAAAATTAGCCTTTGCGGTGACAGTGCCGGAGCTCATTTGGCAGCATCATTATCAACATACAGAGCTGTAAATAATTTATCACTACCTTTATCTCAATGTCTTATCTATCCAATGATAGACCCCGCATGTAACTCAAAATCTCAAATTGATTTTTCTGAAGGATTCTTTTTAAGTCAAAAAGCAATGACTTGGTTTTGGGAGCAATTGATTGACTCAAAAGTTAATCTTGATGATCCGATGTTTAATTTAACCATTGACCCCAAAGCCCATCTTCCCAAAACTCTAATAATTACAGCAGGCTTTGATCCCTTAAGTGACGAGGGGGAGACCTATGCAAGGCTTCTTGATGATAGTGGGAATGAAGTCCAACAAATTCATTATCCCCATCTGATCCATGGTTTTGTTAATATGACCGCATTAAAAGCAGCTAAAGATGCCACAAAAGACTGGTTGAGGACATATAAAAAATTTTTAAGACAATGAAATCATTACTACAAATCTCTAATCTAACCATAAACTTTCAAGTCAGAAAAAATGAGTTTACGGCAGTAAAAAATTTAAACCTATCAATCAATGAAAATCAGATTGTCGGTTTAGTAGGTGAGTCAGGATCGGGCAAATCAGTTACAGCAATGTCTATTATGCGTTTACTTCCAGAACCCAAAGCTTCATATGGTGACGGATCATCAATCATGTTTGATGGAGAAGAAATTCTTAGTGCTGAAAAGAATTCTTTAAGAAAAATTAGGGGAAATAAAATTTCAATGATTTTTCAAGAACCTATGACTTCGTTAAATCCCTACCACAGGGTTGGAGATCAAATTGTCGAATCTATCCTTTTGCATAAGGCACAAGCAAAATCTGAGGCTATATCAGAGGCAAAAAATCTTATGAATCTTGTTGAGATTACTGAGGTTGATAGAAGATTTACTTCATATCCCCATGAGCTTTCGGGGGGTCAACGTCAAAGGATAATGATTGCGATGGCTCTAGCTAATAAGCCTAAATTGTTAATTGCTGATGAACCAACAACAGCACTTGATGTGACCATACAAGCTCAAATACTTGATTTGATGACAAAGCTAAAGGATGAAGTGGGAATGTCTATATTATTTATCACTCATGATTTAGGCTTGATCGAAAAATTTTCAGACACCATTACAGTTATGCAAGAAGGTGCTGTTGTTGAGCAAGGTGATACAAAGGCAGTTTTCTCAAATCCTCAGCATGTCTATACTCAAAAGCTGATAAATTCTGAACCATCGATTAAGCAAGAGACATTAACAGGTGAACCTCCTTTAATCACAGTTAAGGACTTAAATATTTTTTACCCCTTGCCAAAAAAAACATTTTTTAAAAAAGATTTTTTTCATGCAGTGAAAGATGTAAATTTTTCTATTCCGCAAAAATCAACAATAGGATTAGTTGGCGAGTCTGGTTCTGGTAAATCCACTCTTGGCAAAGCTTTAGCTGGACTAATTAATTATCAGGGCTCAATTCTTTATAGCGGCCAAGACATTGGCCAATTAAATTCAAAGGAATCAAAATCAATCAAGAAAGATATTCAAATTGTCTTTCAAGATCCATACGGCTCTCTCTCGCCACGAATGACCGTTGGGGAGATAGTTGGAGAAGGTTTAGAGGTGCATTTTAATCTTAGTCAAAAACAAAAAGATGAGCGTATTGCAGAAAGTCTCCAGGCTGTAGAAATTAATCCAGATGATAGATTTAAATATCCGCATGAATTTTCTGGCGGTCAAAGGCAACGTGTTGCCATTGCAAGGTCACTAATTTTAAATCCTTCATTTATGATCTTGGATGAGCCCACATCAGCATTAGATAGATCAATTCAAATTCAAGTTATCGAGTTATTAAAAAATATTCAGAAACAATATGAATTAACATATTTATTTATTAGCCATGATCTAAAGGTTGTTAGATCGATGTCAGATTATATATTTGTGATGCAAAACGGAGTTATTGTGGAGTCAGGGCCCGCCAAAAAAGTTTTCTCAAGTCCGGAAGAGGACTATACTGATAAACTTCTTAATGCTGCATTGCGTTATTCAACCGTTTAATTATGTCTAATAGAAAATTTTCAAAGAATTTAGTAGATGGACCTCATCAAGCTGCTTCGCGCTCCATGCTCAGAGGCGTTGGCTTTGAAACAGCTGATTTCTCAAAGCCACTAGTTGGCATAGCGTCAACATGGTCAAAAGTTACTCCATGCAATATGCACATAAACGAATTAGCTGACCTTGTGGAGAAATCCGTTGACGCTTCTGACTGCAAAGGAGTTCTTTTTAATACCATCACCGTATCAGACGGCATCTCAATGGGCACTCAGGGAATGAAATATTCATTAGTATCAAGAGAAGTTATTGCTGATTCTATTGAAACTGTTGTGGGATGTTTGGGCTACGATGGGGTGATAGCAGTTGGTGGATGTGACAAAAATATGCCGGGAGCTTTAATCGGATTAGCAAGATTAAATAGACCCTCAATATTTATTTATGGCGGATCTATTCGACCAAGCTCCATCAACACCGACTATGTCACTGTGTGTGAGAAAGTTGGTGAATATGCAAAGGGAAGCATTAGCGAAGAAGATCTCATAGCAGTTGAGAAAATTTCTGTAAAAGGGCCTGGATCTTGTGGAGGTATGTATACGGCTAATACTATGGCATCTAGCATAGAGGCTCTAGGCATGAGCTTGCCTGGAAGCAGCAGTCAAGATGCAGTTTCTAACGATAAAAAACAAGACTGTAAGAATGCAGGCACTGCGATTAAAAATTTATTAGAACTTGACATAAAGCCTAGCGATATTATGACAAAGAAAGCTTTTGAGAACTCGATAGCAGTTGTAATTGCATTGGGCGGGTCAACTAATGCTGTTTTACACCTTCTTGCCATGGCTCATTCTATTGGCATTGATCTTGATCTAGATGATTTTACACGTATCGGAAAAGTCACCCCTGTCCTAGCTGACATAAAACCTTTTGGTGTGCACTTCATGTCTGAGCTTAATGCTATTGGTGGAATCGCTCCAATGATGAAGATGATGCTTAAAGAAGATCTGCTGCATGGAGATTGCTTAACAGTTACTGGCAAAACCTTGGCAGAAAATCTTCAAGAAGTTTCACCATATCCTGATAATCAAAAAATTATTCTGCCATTATCCAAACCAGTAAAGGATTCCAGCCATTTGAGAATACTTTATGGGAACTTAGCTCCAGAGGGAGCAGTGGCAAAAATTACTGGTAAAGAAGGAACTCTCTTTACTGGAAATGCAAAAGTTTTTAACTCTGAAGAAGAAGGCATGTCAGCAATTCTTGAGGAAAAAATTGTAGAGGGTGATGTCGTTGTTATTAGATTCGAGGGTCCTCAAGGTGGACCTGGAATGAGAGAAATGCTAAAACCTACCTCTGCGATTATGGGTCAAGGATTAGGAGATAAAGTTGCCTTTATTACTGATGGGAGATTCTCTGGTGGAACTCATGGTTTCGTTGTTGGGCATATTAGTCCCGAGGCAGAGATGGGCGGACCTATTGCGCTTATTGAAGATGGCGATGAGATTACAATTGATGCAAATGCAGATATTCTCTCTCTCAATATTTCTGATGATGAAATGAAAAAAAGATTAGAACACTGGAAAAATCCAAATTCATCCCCAAAAAGTGGAGTGTTAGCAAAATACAAAAAAACAGTTCAGTCAGCATCAAAAGGCGCCATCACTGACTAATTTTTATGATTAAAAGAACATACCCTCAAACAAGACTGCGACGAACTCGCTCAAAAGGTTATTTGAGAGATCTTGTTGCTGAAAATAATTTAAGTACCAATGATTTAATACAACCAATTTTCATTGCTGATCAATCAGAAAAGCAAATTGAAATACCCTCTATGCCAGGAATATGCAGGCATAATTTAGATTCTCTCTATGCTGAAACTGAAGTCTTGATTAAAAAAGGCATAAAATCAGTTGCGATTTTTCCTGCAATTGATGCTAATAAAAAAGATCAAAAAGGCTCACATGCTTTTGATGATAACAACATAGTATGTTTAGCATTAAAAGGATTGGCAAAGCGATTTCCAGAGGTCATTAAGATTGCTGATGTCGCACTCGATCCATACACAGATCATGGCCATGATGGTGTATTACTAGAAGGACAGGTGGACAATGATCAAACGTTACGGCTGCTTCAAGATCAAGCGCTGCTTCTAGCCCAATCAGGCGCAGACATACTTGCTCCATCGGACATGATGGATGGAAGAGTCAGAGCAATCAGGGATACATTAGAGTCACATTCATTCGTAGACGCGGTAATATTATCTTACGCAGCCAAATATGCTTCTAGTTTTTATGGTCCATTTAGAGAAGCAGTAGGATCCTCTGCAAATTTAGGCAAGGCTTCAAAGAAAACATATCAAATGAATTTTTCAAACATTAATGAAGCCCTGCACGAGACAGCCATGGATATAGAAGAGGGAGCAGATATTGTTATGGTTAAGCCTGGCACAGCATACCTTGATGTCGTTCATGCAATTAAATCTGAGTTTCAGATTCCGACTTTTGTTTATCAAGTAAGTGGAGAATATTCAATGCTAAAGTTAAGCATTGAGAAGGGGTGGCTTGATAAAGATGTTATGTTAGAATCTTTATTGTGCTGCAAAAGAGCTGGAGCTGACGCAATCTTAACCTACGCAGCAAAGCAAATAGCATCGGAGTTAAATTCATGAGTGACAACGTCAAAGAAATTACATCTGCCAATTTTAATCAGGAAGTCTTAGAATCAGATTTACCAGTTTTAATTGATTTTTGGGCGGAATGGTGCGGCCCATGCAAACAACTTGCCCCCACAGTTGAAGAAGTTGCTGATGCGATGGTAGGCTCAATTAAGGTATGTAAGCTGGATGTAGATTCTAATCAGGACTTGGCAGTTCAATATGGAGTAAGATCAATCCCAACTCTTTTAATATTTAAAAATGGTGAAGTCGCCTCAACTCAAATAGGCGCTATCAGTAAGCAACAATTGGAGGATTTTATAGCAGCAGAAGTTTAAAAACTTTGCATCTTGCGGGAAAAGGAATTATCATTTTCCCCATCATAGCTTTACAGCTACCTATCAAATCAAAATTTTTTACTCCTAAACAATCAGAGATCAATTTATGAATTTAACCGAAATGAAAGTCAAGCCAATCAATGAGTTGGTGGACATTGCCGAAAGCCTAGGAATTGAAGATGTTGGGCGGCTCAAGAAGCAAGAGATCATATTCCGTATTTTTAAACAACAAGCCAAGGAGGGTGTAGATATATATGGCGGAGGAGTTTTAGAAATTTTGAATGATGGATTTGGGTTTTTAAGATCTCCTGAAGGATCTTATTGTTCTGGCCCAGATGATATTTATGTATCTCCAAGCCAAGTTAGAAAATTTAGCTTAAGAAAGGGAGACGAGATTCATGGAAAAATCAGACCTCCAAAAGATAGCGAACGATACTTTGCTTTGGTTTACGTTGACACAATAAACAAAGAAGCTCCTGAAAAAACAAAAAAGAAAATTCTTTTTGAAAATTTAACACCACTTTTTCCAACTTCCCGTCTAACACTTGAGCAAGGCAGTGGATCAGCTGAAGACCTTTCCTCCAGAATCATTGATCTTGCATCTCCGATTGGTAAGGGTCAACGTGGGTTAATTGTTTCACCACCAAAAGCCGGTAAAACATTAATGCTTCAAAGTATCGCTCACTCAATTACCAAAAATAATCCTGAAGTTGAATTAATAGTGTTGCTAATTGATGAACGACCAGAAGAAGTTACAGATATGTCCAGAACAGTTAGAGGCGAAGTCGTTGCAAGCACATTTGATGAGCCTCCAACAAGACATGTTCAAGTGGCAGATATGGTTATTGAAAAAGCCAAAAGACTCGTTGAACATAAAAAAGATGTTGTTATCTTGCTAGATTCGATTACTAGATTAGGTAGAGCCTATAATTCAGTTCAACCTGCTTCAGGAAAAATTCTCTCTGGTGGTGTGGACTCAAATGCGCTTGAGAGACCTAAAAGGTTTTTTGGTGCTGCAAGGAATTTAGAAGAAGGTGGAAGTCTAACTATTATTGCTACTGCTCTCGTTGAAACTGGATCCAAAATGGACGAAGTCATTTACGAAGAGTTTAAGGGAACTGGAAATATGGAGATTCATTTAGAAAGAAAAATTGCTGAAAAAAGAATCTACCCCGCTATTAACATCAGACGTTCCGGAACAAGAAGAGAGGATCTCCTTACCAGCCCTGAAGAGTTACAGCGAATGTTTATTCTTAGAAAGATTCTTGATGATATGGAAGACTCGCAGGCCATTGAATTCTTAATTGAAAGATTAAAATCCTCAAAAACAAATGATGAGTTCTTCAGCGCCATGAAAAGTGGCAATGGGAATGGGAAAAAGAAATAGCTTAGTTCAAGCTTCTGCTAGAGCTGCCTCGACCATATCTTTATCATGAGGAGATTTTGCCAAGATCACATTCCTAAAACCATATTCCTTGGTTAGTTCTGCTATTCTTTTTGACGCAACTATAAATATTACCTGCTGATTTTTATTCATTGGTAACTCTTTAATTAAAACTTTTAAACTCTGATGGGTATAGATTAAGATTATTAATTTATCTTTATCTCTAATTTTTGCAATATCAATAATTGTTTCGTTGTGTGATGCATAACAAGGAAATGTATCTATATCTGAATCCGTCAGACTTATAATACGAGGATTTTTGTCTCCACAAAAAACCAAACATTTCTTGTAACCCATTTCTTTAATGACAAGTGCTAAACCAGCAGAATCGAATGTTGGAGGAATTGATGAATCAAGATTAAATTTATTTAATGATTCTTGAGTTGCTAACCCAATTGCAAGAATCGGAATTTTTTTATTAGCAACTAAAGCTTCTTTAAAAAATTTAGCGCCATGGATGACCGCAGACTGGCTTGTAAATATTAAAACATCATAATTTTGTAAATTCTTTATATATTTCAAGGCTTGCAAAGAGGGCTCAGTTTTTAAGATTCTTGTTAGCGGTATATGAATAAAGCTTTGCTGGGATCTTGTAAGTAAAGAATTAGTTTTTTGGCTTAGATCGAGGGGCCTAGTATTTACAATCATTTATTGTTGAATAATTTCTTTAGCGCCATTTTGAATCAGGGTTTCTATAAATCTTTGCAAAGCATCAATTTTGTTATCTAGGTTAAATTTGACTGCCTCATTATAAACTTTTGATCCATTCTGATTAGATACCCTTACTTTCAGCTCTGCATCTTGAGCCTCAATTTTACATAGAGCAGAAATTGGAGACAGGCAATTACCCTCTAGAGATGCAACAACTGTTCTTTCAATTGCTGTAGCTTGATAAGTTGATTCATCATTTAACAATTTCAGCAAATTACCTATATCAGATTCAAGCTCAATTGCATTGATTTCTATGCCAATTGCTCCTTGCGCTGCTGCGGGTAACATTTGATCCTCTGAAAATGTGTACATATTTTGGTGTTGAATGTTCAATCTATTCAATGCAGCTTTGGCCACGATCAAACCATCTAAGCTATCAACATTCATTTTATTAATTCTGGTTTGAATATTTCCTCTGACTGGGACTATGTTTAACTTCGAGTTCATGGCAAGTAACTGAGATTTTCTTCTAGGTCCAGATGTAGCAATTCTGAGATTTTTAGATAAATCATCGATGGTTAAGCCTTCTTTCAAAAGAATCGCATCCCCCTCATCCTCTCTTGGCAAAGTTGCTGCAATGCTAAATTGAGAATCTATGAATGCAGGCACATCCTTTAGGCTGTGAACAGCTATGTCAGCAACGCCATTTGCTATAGCAGTCTCTAACTTCGATACAAATAACCCTTTTCCACCAATAGTGTGTAAGGGCGCATCTGTAAGATCGCCCTCTGATTCCATCTGGACAATCTCACAAATAGATTCAGGACTAAATAGTTTAATCCGCTCTATGACTTCATGGGTTTGAAGCATTGCTAGTGGAGAGCGTCTAGTTGCTATTCTAATTTTCATTCTAAAATCATGAGCCTCACATCTCCTATGGTTTTATCTTTAAGAATATTCTGAGTTTTGCTCAATTCGAGCTCAGTATGCTTGTTGGTTTCAAGAAAGACTTTGCCACCCTCATTTAAAACATTACTTTGATAAATTGTTCTGATTAAAATTTTATAGTCAATCTGGTCGAATGGAGGATCTAAAAAAATAATATCAAATTTTTTCTTATTTGTTTTAAGCCACTTAAAAGCATCACTGCACGCAGCTTGAATTTTATTCTCATAACTGAGATGAGTAATATTTTTTATGATATTTTTGTACAAACTTTTTTCTCTCTCCACAAATGTGACATGTTGCGCGCCTCTTGATAAGGCCTCTAAACCTAAACCTCCAGTGCCAGCAAATAAATCGAGACAAGATTTGTTTTCTAATTCAAATTGAAGCCAACTAAATAAAGTTTCTTTTGCACGATCGGTAGTTGGTCTGAGGGCAGGCGTAGCTTTAAAAACTATCCGATAGCTCTTGTGTCTACCCCCAATTATTCTTATGCTTGACGTATTCAATTTTTAAAATTTTTACTGAGTATAAATTATAACGTCTATGCCTAAAGAACAATTTATAATTGCAATGAGATTTTTAGCTTCATCTGTAAGTGTAATCTCTACAAAAGATCAATCTGGTAATTTATATTCAATGACAGCTTCCTCTGTTACCTCTTTAACAATTGATCCCCCATCTGTTTTAGTTTGTGTGAACAATTCTGCAAGCATCCATGATGCCCTAACCACAGGGGAGAATTTATGCATCAACATTCTTCAAAAAAATCAGCAAGAGATTTCTAACTTATGTAGCTCAAAGCAACTTGAGTCACAAAGGTTTGAGAATGATTTTTGGGATACAAGCCATATCCCTTTTATTAAAAACGCTCAATCAAATATATTTTGTAAAGTTGAAGAAACGATTGCTTACCATACCCATAAAATTGTTATTGCGAGAGTTGAAAGCTCGCAGAACGCAAAGACATTTAATACCTTGATGTATGCAGACGGAGGATACCTAAATTAGATGAGATATTTATTTATTTTTTTACTTTCATGCTCATTGCATGCAATAGAATTATCACCTAGCACAGATAATGCTTCTGTTTATTTTATTTCTCCAAATAATGGAGAATCTATTTCAGGAAAAGTTACAGTCAGATTTGGTTTAGAAAACTTTGGTGTTGCTCCAGCTGGCACTCAAGTTGTGCATACAGGCCATCATCATTTAATTATTGATGCCGATCTACCTCCACTCAACCTTCCAATACCAGCTGATAAAAATCATGTTCATTTTGGGAAGGGTCAAACAGAGGTAGAGATTGAGTTAACGAAAGGGGAGCACACACTGCAATTGCTGTTAGGTGATTTTCGTCATATCCCTCACGATCCTCCAATTTTTTCAAAAAAAATTACCGTCAAGGTTAATTAGAGCTCTAAAGATTCCTCAAGGAAAGACCTATAATCTTTCTTGACAACTGACATAGCTTCAGCTGCATTGCTATCTATTTCTGGGTCTATCTTCATATCCAGTAATCCCACCAGTCCATGCATCAGTGCCCAAAATTTTATGCATTTTAGATCAAGAGAATTTTTAGATATTCCAGGATTAAGGTCTTTTAAAATTTGGACAAGTTCTTCAAATGCACCTTGAGCTGCATCTAATAGTTCTGGAAATTCAACTTTATCTATGACGGGGCTGTGCATTAGATCATAGGTTTTTCTTTTTTCCAGGCCAAATTCAAGATAAGCAAGGCCCATTTCAAGAAACTTTTCTTTTGAGGTTGCTTTATTTGCTTGATTAGTTACTGACCTTAATCTTTCAGTTAACTCTTCAAAACCCCTTTTGGATACCTCTGCAAGTAGACATTCTTTTGTTTTAAAATGTCTATAGGGAGCTGTTTGAGATACGCTCGCCTCTTTTGCAATAGATCTTAAACTCATATTGTCATGGCCGCTTAATTCACATACTCTGCAAGCACTTGAAATTAATTCTTCTTTTAAATTGCCGTGATGATATTTCATAATAAATATAATGTTGACAGTGAATACATTAGATATATACTATGTTTACGCTGCTAACATTATTAGCATAGCATACTAAATTTTATGAATAAATTTTTGAAATTATCTTTTTTTTTATTTCTAGCTTTTAATCTTTCCTCGAATACGTCTCTAGAAATCACCACGATTGAGATTCAAGAATCTTACAATATAACTCAAAGATTTCCAGGAAAGATACTTCCATTAAATTATTCAAAACTGGCTTTTGAAGTTCCCGGTAAAATATCAGAAGTAAAAATTGATATCGGCGATGCTGTTAAAAGGAATGATATATTAGCGGCTTTGGATCCAGCTGAAATGCAGGCAAACTTAAATCAAGCTCAGGCAAGGTTTGATCTTGCAGATCAAGCATTAAAAAGGTTTCAAGATTTAAAGTTACAAGGGTTTATTTCTAATCAGGAATTGGATAGAGCTAATTCAGAGTTTCTTATTGCTAAAGCTCAAGTAGATTTATACTCAGTTAAATTAGAGCAAACCTTTATTCGTGCTCCTTTCGATGGATATATTCAAAATAGGTTCCTTGATTCTGGCACAGTCATTAGTCCAGGGGTGCCAATTTTAGAAATTATTGACTCAACTGTTGTAGAGGCTCATGTTTCAGTTCCTAGCTACATTATTGAGAGTTTGGAAGAAGGAAATTCTTATAATTTTCTTATTGATAACAGAATTATGCCAGCAACACTTAAGCGTTATACCAAAATGAGCAATCAAGGGTCAGATAATAGATTATGCATATTTGAATTCGAGACTTTTATTAGCCCGGGATCAATTTCTTACCTTCAGCTTCAACAAGTTAAATCGGCAACTGGTGCCTGGGTTCCTTTAAAATCTCTTTCCCAAGGGACGCAAGGTTTATGGAATTTATATACAGTCTCAAAAGATAGCAATAACCAATTCAAAGTTGCCAAAGAAATCGTTGAATTAATTCATGTTGAAGGAGATAACGCATATATTTCAGGAACTATTACAACTGGAGATATGGTGGTATCAGGGGGAGCTGAAAAGGTGATTGAGAATCAAATTTTAAAAGCAAACTAAATAATGATTTTGCTCAAGATTTTATTTGATCGACCAAGGGTCTTCAGTTTACTTCTGACATTTATTTTTTTAGCCGGCATCTTTTCTCTTAGCACTCTTCCTAGACAAGAAAATCCAGAGCTTGCTCAGCGATGGTCATCAGTCCAAAGCATCTATCCTGGAGCATCGCCAACACGAATTGAAACGCAAATTTTAGAACCGCTGGAGGCCAAGCTGAGAGAGGTATATGAACTTGATGAAATTATCTCATTTGCTTCTCAAGGATTTTCAACCACGGTGCTAGCTATCAAAGATGAGGTTCCACCATCTCAAATAGAGCAAGTATGGTCTGAAGTGCAGGATAAAATGGATCAAGCATCATTTGTATTGCCTCAAGATGTTAAACCGCAATTAATTAGAAGTAGTGGCCCTCCAATAACGCTTCTTTATTCATTGACTTGGAATGGTGATGGAAAAACCCCATTAATTCTTTTATCACGCATTGCAGAAGATCTTCGACAAACCTTAGCTTATGTCAGTGGTTCAGATAGAAGTCATACATACGGCGCTGCCGATGAAGAAGTTTTAGTTGAGATAGATAATGCCAAATTGTCTGCGCTTGGCCTATCTTTTCAAGAAGTGATACAAGTATTATCTGGGTTAGATACAAAAAAACCAATCGGACAAATTTCACAAAATGGAAAAGAGTTTCTTGTGAAATCAAAAGATAATTTAACCAATATTTCACAAGTAGCTAACTTACCAATTAAGGTCTTTAATGAGTACGAGATTATACGTTTAGGTGATATTGCGACCTTATCAAAAAAACCAAGAGACCCACCAGAAGAACTCTCTCTTTTTAATGGAGAAAGGTCCGTATTGGTCAACATTAGTGGAGCTTTCTCACAAAGAGTAGACCTCTATGTCGATGATATTGAAAAGGTAGTTGATGAATTCAAAGACCAATTGCCATCAGAAATTTCTCTTGAGAAAGTGTATGACGAATCTTATTATTTCAAAGAAAAGTTTAATACTTTATACACAAGCATTTTATTTGCGATCTTGATTGTTGTTGGGATTAGTTATTTTCTCCTGGGTTTTAAATCAGCCTTGATTGTCGGATCAGTTATTCCTCTTACTATTTTTTTAGTCTTATTTGGCTGCACATTACTTGGACTACCCTTGCATCAAACCTCAATGACTGGAATTATTATTGCTCTTGGCTTGCTTATCGATAATGCCATCATTGTGGTGGAAGATTTTAAATATAGGCGCAAACTAGGCCATTCTAGAGAGCAAGCCTCATATGAAACATTTCAACATTTATGGATACCTCTTGCTGCAGCAACTGCAACAACAGCGCTATCTTTTTTTCCGATTGCTGCCGGAGCAGGCCCTAGTGGAGAGTTCGTAGGAGGCATGGCAAAAACAGTAATTCTTTCAATTACTTCCTCGCTATTTCTTGCGCTTTATGTGGTACCAGTCCTCTTAAACTATTTAGATCAAATAAAATTTTTTGAAAAAGAAATCTTTGGCGGCAATGGCTATTCAAATGAAAAACTTCTTCGAAGATATAGAGCTATTCTGACTTGGTCATATGATGTTCCCAAAAGAGGAATCATGATTGCAATGATATTGCCCACTCTTGGTTTTATGTCTTTTCCATTCTTAAAGGCAGATTTCTTTCCTGAGCTCGATAGAAATATGTTCAAGGTGCTGGTAGAACTTCCGCAAAATTCAAATGTAGAAAGTTCAGAAAAAGCAGTTTTAGAGTTAAGAGATTCGATCGCTAAAAGTGGAATTGTGCAAGACGATTTTTGGTTTATTGGCAGAAGATTACCAAGAATCCTCTATAACGTTGTTGGAGGGGATACAGCCTTGGGTGGTAATAATTTAGCACAAGGTGTTTATATCAGCACATCTTATAAAGAAATGGTTGAGAAACTACCAAAGCTTGCAAAAAGACTCACTGCTGAAAATCCTGACTTAAAAATTATTGTAGATAAATTTGATTCGGGGCCCCCTGTAGATGCAGCAGTTGAGTACAGTATTGATGGGCCTGATATAGATATTCTCAGAGCCTTAGGAAAAAAATTAGAGTTAATTATAAGAGATGCCCCAGGAGTTTTCTTAACTAAAAGTGAACTTGCTGGTGGAGCAACAAACTTGGAGTTTGCCTTTAATGAATCCAATCTTGCATTAGGTTCAATTTCTGGAGATTTTTTTATTAATGAGTTAGCTATTGCAAGTGAAGGCAGGGTTATTGGTACCATGCTTGATGGAAATAAAGAGCTATCAATTAAAATACGAGGATCATCAAATGATTCAATAGAATCAACTCAATTTTTATCCCTGCCATCTCAAGAGGGCTTTGATTACTCTTCAAACTATGGAGAGTTTGAGGTAACCAATCAAGCGAATTTTGTTTCTCGTGATGCTGGTAAGAGACAAAATCAAGTTTCAGCATGGATTTGGCCAGACTTGCTTCCATCTCAAACTGAAAAATATTTAGCAGATAAGCTGGAAACTTTTAAAGCTGAGCTTCCACCTGGATATATTTTTGAGGTAGGGGGAGAGGCTGAGGCGCGAGGGCAATCCCAGTCTAATATATTCTCGTCAGCAATTTTATTTTTTATCTTAATAATTATTGCATTGGTTGCCGCACTGAATTCATTTAGGCAAGCTGGCTTAATTTTGAGTGTTGCATTTTGGTGCACAGGGTTGGCATTTTTAGGCTTAACATTAGGTCAAGCCAATTTTGGTTTTATTGGCTTGGTTGGAGCCATTGGGCTAGCTGGGCTATCTATCAATGATTCTATTGTTGTTTTATCGCATATTAAAGAGGCAAATGCCAATTCACCAATAACTAAAGAAGATCTGGTTGAAGTCATCATTAGATCAACTCGTCATGTCATTACCACATCAGCAACAACCATAGGTGGCTTTTTACCATTGTTAATAACTAGTATTTTCTTTAAGCCTTTAGCTTGGGCGATGGCTGGTGGTGTTATTGGGTCTGCAATAATTGCTTTGTTTTATATTCCGGCTTGCTACGCGATTTCAAAAAAGCTATAAATTAAATTTATTTAAGAGGCGCTAATATGAAATTATTCATGGTCCATGTTGGTTTTTATGACGATGAGGTTGGAGAAGGTATATATGAGTCTCATATTAATATCTTTGTTGCAGCTGGTAACCCTAAATCAGCAAAGAAAAAAATCATGAGCATGGATAAATTTAGAGATAAAAAAATGCATATTGATGGAATAAAAGAGATCAATAATGTTGATGATTACGAGGTTCATTTAATTAAAAATCCGAAGCAAAAAAAAGCTAAGGTATATTCATACGATGAATCAAAAAAACTTTAATTGAAATTGGAAATGATGATATGAGAAGAATAATTACAGGCCACAATCAAGCAGGAAAATCAATTATTACTATTGATGGCCCTCCAGCCAGATCAATTGGAGAAGATGTCGGCGGCCTTTTTGAAATTTGGAATACAGACGGCATGCCAATTGATACAACTGATGATTTAGACAGGGCAGATACAGAAATAATTCTATCACCTCCTGCTAATGGAACTAAATTTCGATATTTTCAGATTAACCCAACTCCTGAAGGTGTGCCATGGGAGATTTTGCAAGATGCAGCGGCTGAAGCTTTTGAAAGAATCGGAGCTGGTCACCATAGAATTGATACCTCTAAACATCCTGCAATGCACAAAACAGAGACCATCGACTACATCATTTTATTAAAAGGTGATGTCAGTCTCCTACTCGATGAGGAAGAGGTAAGACTGGAGCCATTTGATACTGTCGTCCAGCGAGGAACTAACCATGCATGGGTTAATCATGGCGAAGAGCCTGCATTGCTCATTGCAGTCTTGATTGATAGCGAGCTAAAAGAGTAAACTAAAAAAGAGTTGGAATTTAGATAGCATATGTTTCAAGTAAAACCGATTGCAGCAGCCTTGGGTGCAGAATTGCATGGTGTCGATTTATGCCAGGATCTTTCCTCAGATGTTTACGCTGAAATTAGGAGGTTGCTCATAGAGCATCAAGTTATATTTTTTAGAGATCAAGATATTTCCTCAGCCCAACATAAAGCGTTAGCTGAATCTTTTGGGCCAGTTCAAACACATCCTGCTTATGAAACAGTAGATGGATTTCCAGAAATCACTATCTTAGAAAGTACTGCTGACAAACCCTCCAAGATAGAGGTGTGGCACTCAGATATGACCTTTCGAAAACATCCTCCTTTGGGATCTGTTTTAAGGTCAAAAATTTGTCCACCCAAAGGTGGTGATACTATGTGGGCAAGTATGACTGCCGCTTATGATGGACTATCAAAGAATATGCAGGAGTTTCTTTCAACTTTAGAGGCTGAGCATGATTTTAGTTACGGCTTTAAAGAAAGTTTAGCTGAACCAGGTGGAAAAGAGCGGTTGGCACAGGCTGTAAAAGATAACCCTCCAGTTAAGCATCCTGTTATCAGAGTTCACCCCGAAAGCAATCAAAAAGTAATTTTTGTTAATGCATTATTCACAACAAAAATAATCGGATTGCCCGAAAAAGAAAGTTCAGCAATACTTCAATTTTTATATGACCATGTAATTACCGCTGAATATACATGTCGCTTTAAATGGGAGCCGAATTCAATCGCCATATGGGATAACCGAAGCACTCAACATAAGCCAATCAATGATTATTTTCCATCTCACAGACTGTTACAGCGAGTGGCAATAGATGGCGACAAACCTTATTAAATTATTTTTTTAGAAATTCTAAAAGAATCTTAACTATCTCATGCTCATCAGTTTTAATGGTAAGTGTCTCACAAGCATGATTATGCTTAAGGTCCCCAATTTGATTTTTTCTAAAATCATATATCATTCTTGCAAATTTTTTATCCAATTCGATATGCCCTTGGGTGCAAAAAATATGATTTTCAATTAAAAACATGCCATTTGGGCATGTCGCAGATCCAGCAATTAAAGTTGCATTGTGCGGAAGTTTTTGCACTTCATCTTGATGGCTAAAAACCAAATTATATTTTTTTCCCTCTTCTCCATAATTATAGGCATTATTATTTAACGAAATTGAATCAACGCCTGCATGCCACCCATTTGGTGAGTTTCTAACTGATCCGCCAAGAGCCTCTGCAATAATTTGATGGCCAAAACATATGCCAATTAATTTTTTTTTATTCTTATCTAACTTTTGAATAAATTTCTTTAGATCATAAATCCATTGCTCACTATTATAAGAGCTTGCCTTGCTGCCAGTAATTAGATAAGCATCACATTCATCTATATCCAAAGGATAGTTGTTGAACTGAACTTCATAGGTTTTAAATTGAAGGCTGGGATCCACTGCCCAAAATATTTTAGAAAACATTTCAGGGTACTGACCAAAGTCTTTGGCTCCATCTATTTGCACAGTATCTGAATTAAGGATTCCAATTTTCATAAGTATTATTTTTTCTTAATGTAGTATATTCAATTCATGAAAAGCAATAGACTGATTTTTTGCATTATTTCAATAATAGCAAAACCCCTATCAGCCAACGGTATAGATGCCTCGATTAATGCTACCATCCAGCCCTTAACAAACCTCTTATCCTCTTTTATTTTTTATGAGATAAAAATTTTTGGAGCCTCAATGCCACTAATAGTGTTGTGGTTGATCGGAGCAGCTATTTTTTTTACTGGTTACTTCAATTTTTTAAATCTACGGGGATTTAAACATGCCTTTCAATTGCTAAGAGGCGATTATTCAAAGCCAGACAATGAAGGAGAGTTAACTCATTTTCAGGCACTATCAACAGCCGTTTCTGGAACTGTGGGAATTGGTAATATTGCTGGAGTGGCAATCGTTATTTCCATTGGGGGTCCAGGTGCAACATTTTGGTTAATTGTTGCTGGCTTCCTTGGCATGTCAACAAAATTTGCAGAATGTGTGGCTGGAGTTATGTATAGAAAAGTTAATGCTGATGGAAGTATTTCTGGTGGACCTATGTATTATCTAGAAGCTGGATTGCATCAGAAAAACTTATCTTGGCTTGCTAAGCCTATGGGGTTATTTTATGCAGCAGCTATTGTTGTTGGATGTTTGGGTATTGGTAATATGTTCCAATCCAACCAAGCTTTTCAGCAATTTATTTTTATTACAGGTGGCGATGCTAGCTATTTTTTGGACAAAGGATGGCTTTTCGGTTCCATTCTAGCTGGGATAGTTGGATTGGTTGTCATCGGTGGTATTAAAGGTATTGCAAAGGTCACCTCAAAGCTAGTCCCATTCATGACATTAACTTATGTTGTTGGCGCATTGATTGTGGTTGTTATGAATGCAGAAAAATTACCATGGGCTATCTCAGCAATATTAACAGAAGCATTTAATCCAAGCGCCATGAGTGGTGGAATGCTGGGGATTATGATTTTAGGTTTTCAAAGGGCAGCATTTTCCAATGAGGCAGGAATTGGTTCAGCTGCTATTGCTCATGCTGCAGTTAAAACTCAGGAACCTGTAACTGAAGGTTATGTTGGTCTGATGGAACCTTTTATAGATACTGTGGTGATATGCACCCTCACTGCTCTGGTCATTTTAACCACTGTTTATGAGCCTGCAATGGCAAATCAAGGAATTCAAGGTATTGCTTTGACCTCCCAAGCATTTAGCAGCACTCTAAGCTGGTCAGTACTTCCACTATCATTTATTGCAATATTATTTGCATTTTCAACAATCCTGTCTTGGTCATATTATGGATTGAAGGGCTGGACATATATTGTTGGAGAATCTGCATGGGCAGAAAATATCTTCAAAATATTTTTTTGTATTTTTATAGCTCTAGGCTGTACGATAAATTTAACTGCAGTTTTAGATTTTTCTGATGCAGTAATTTTTGTTGTAGCTCTTCCAAATATATTAGGACTTTATATTTTGGCCCCTGTAATTAAAGCTGAGCTTGAAAATTATCAAAAAAGATTGAACAGTGGAGAAATTAAAAACTTTAGAGAAATATGATAAAAGGTTATTGCGATCCTAAATTTCAAAATGTCTATGATGCTTTTTCAAATGCTATAACGAGTGGATTTGAAACCGGTGCAGCTCTCGCGATTGAGCATCAAGGAAAAATAATTACCAATCTTTGGGGTGGATATCAAGATTTTAATAAAACCAAGGAATGGGAAGAAGACACCTTGGTCAATGTTTTCTCTGTCACTAAAGGAGTTACAGCAACATGTATATCCAGACTCATTGATCAAGGTAAATTAGATCCTAATAAAAGTGTCGGTGATTATTGGCCTGAATATAGTTGTAATGGCAAAGAGGATACCAAGGTCAGTGATTTGTTATGCCATAGAGCTGCAATGTTTGGATTTAAAGATGGTATTCCCCTGGGTTCATTTCAAGACTGGGATAAGTTTACCCAGTCTCTCCAAATGCAAGCCCCATATAGAAAACCAGGTATATCTCAGGGATATCATGCATTAACATTTGGCTGGCTGGTTGGCGAATTAATAAGGAGAGTTGATGGTCGTACTGCCGGTGCTTTCTTTAAAGAGGAAATAGCTGATCCATTGAATATTGATTTCCATATTGGACTTGCTGAGAGTGAATTTGAAAGATGTGCAGACATGTTGATGCTGCCAAGGGAAAATATAAAACTTCCAGGAGAGTTTCTTAAATATGTCCCTAACTTTCTCTTACCCCAAAAAATCAAAAATTTTAAAGAGGCTTTATTAAGCGGAGATTTTAAAGAGGCCTTTCAAGAAAGAGATGAAGACAATGATAATTATGTCAATTCTCATGATTGGAGGATGGCAGAAATTCCTTCCGCAAACGGGCACGGTACTGCTAAAAGTTTGGCAACTTTATATGGTATTTTGAGTAATGGTTGTAATAGAAATGGGGTATCAATTATGAGCGAAGCTACGCTTAAGCATGCCATAACTCCTCATTCTAGCGGCCCTGATTCTGTGCTATTTGGAGCACCAATCAAATTTGGGCTTGGTTATGAGCTGGCTCAAGGTATAGCCACAATGGGAAATATGTCTCCAACACTAAACAATAAAATGTTTGGTCATGCTGGAGTTGGAGGCGCGGTTGCATTTGGTGATCCCGAAAAAGGAATTGGGTATGGATTTATATGCAATGAGCAACATAATCCAAAGGAATTGTATCAAACGAGTAATATGATTACAGAGGAGCTATATTCAATAATTGCTAAACTTTAAATCAGTTTTGATTAGGTGGAGGCGCTTTTCTTGAAAAGAAATTCCATGAGGAGCTCTCAGAACTCTCAACAATTGTTCCGCCATTTTCCTCAATAACACTTTCAATATCCTTCATCAATTCAAAGTAACCAAGGGCCCGGTAACATTCTCTAATAATGTTTAATGCTCTCATGGTTTCGGAGGTGTTGGGAATATTTTCGATTACATATTTAGCTCTTCGAAGCGCTGCTACATGAGCCTTTCTTTTTAGATAATACTCAGCAGCAACCAATTCATTTTTTGCAATTAAACTTCTTAAATATATTAATCTTTGTGAAGCATATGGAGCATACTGACTTTGAGGAAATCGAGTTAAAAACTCAGATAGCTCACCAAAGGCTTGCTTTGCTCCTGAGATATCTCTGTTAGATAGGTCAGACTTAAATATTCTTGCAAACATTCCCTTGTCTCTGGTGTAACTGGATATGCCTCTCATAAAATATGCATAATCAATATTGGGATGTCTTGGATTCAGGCGAATAAATTTTTCAGCAGCTTCATGCGCAGCCTCATCTTCACCATTCATGTAGTATGCATAAATTAGTTCTGATTGAGCTTGCTCTGCATATCTACCAAAGGGATACCTGGCTTCAATTGCTTCCAGAGACTCTATAGCAGAAAAGAAGTTATTTGCTTTCATTCTTCTTTGAGCGGTATCGTAATAAACTTTTTCAGGTCGCTCCATCACTGGTGCATCGGAATTGCAACTTGCTATTAATAGCGGAAGAATAATTGCAATTACTAAATTAACTCGTAAATATTTTTTTATTTGTATCATCGGTACTGTATTTTACATTTATTCAAGCATTTGGGTTAATTCAATTACTTTAGATTGTAAGATAGTAAAAAAGTTTTTAGATTAGAGACATGATCCACAAAAATATTAGTGAAGAGGAGAATAATTCTAGATTAGATCAAGCTGCAACTATTTTATTTGAAGATTATTCACGTAGCCAAATCCAAAGATGGATATCTCAAGGCAATTTGCAAGTAAATGGTGAAATTCTCAAAGCAAAAGAAAAAGTACATACTGGCGATGAAATTTCTCTAGATCCAAAGTTTGAAAATAGGGTTTCTTGGGATGGGGAAGATATACCCATTAATATCTTTCATGAAGAAGAAGACTTCTTAATAATTAATAAGTCACAAGGGTTAGTTATGCATCCTGGCGCAGGATGTCATGATGGCACTTTGGCAAATGCTTTGGCTTTCCATTTTCCAGCATTAAAACAACTGCCACGCTGTGGAATAGTGCATCGGCTAGATAAAGATACTTCTGGATTATTGGTGATTGCAAAAAATGAAAAATTTAGAAATTTTTTTGTTAATAAGCTGCAAGAAAGGGAAGTTTTTAAACAATATGAGGCATTGGTTGTTGGGCAAGTTATAGGTAGTTTTTCTATAGAGGATCCCATTGAAAGAGATCCACGAAATAGAGTAAAAATGAGAGTTGCTGATCATGGAAGAGATGCTCTTTCTCATGTTTCTTTAATAAAATTCTACGAAGGTTATTCTCATATTTCTATAGAGATTGAAACTGGAAGAACTCATCAAATTAGAGTGCATTTAAGCAGTCAAAAGCTCCCTATAATTGGAGATAGTTTGTATAACCCTAGAAATCTTATTGCTAAAAATACTCCTGAAAATTTAATAACTCATATTCAAAATTTTCCTCGACAAGCATTACATGCCTCTAAAATAAGATTTCCTGCAATCAAAGGCGACAGTTTCTTTGAATTTGAGGCAGATCTTCCTGAAGATATGCAATCTTTAATTAAAGAGATGGAATAACCCACAAAGCCTTTCAAATCAGCCAAAAAGCTTGTTTTTAATCACAATTAATGTATAAAACCCTTTACTTTAAAGTAAATACCTTGAATTCATGAAACTTTCAGGCGGAGATCTGTTAATGCGCGCTCTCAAAGATGAGGGGGTTAAGTTTATTTTTGGCTATCCAGGCGGCGCAGCTTTGCACATTTATGATTCAATTTTTAAACAGAAGGCATGTGAGCATATTTTAGTCCGTCATGAACAAGGGGCTACTCATGCAGCAGATGGTTATTCTAGGGCTACTGGAAAGCCAGGGGTAGCCTTGGTTACTTCAGGGCCTGGTGCAACCAATGCAATAACAGGACTTGCTACTGCTTATATGGATTCAATTCCGCTCGTTGTTATTTCTGGTCAGGTACAAAGCCATTTAATTGGTACAGATTCATTTCAAGAAACAGATATGATTGGAATTTCTCGACCAATTGTTAAGCATAGTTTCATAGTCCAAAATACCCAAGATATTCCTAGGATTATTCAAGAAGCTTTTCATATAGCAACAACAGGAAGACCTGGTCCAGTAGTTATAGATATTCCAAAAGACAAAACTGACCCTTCTAAGCTCTATGAATACAAAAGAGCTAAAGAGATATCTTTGCGTTCATATCAACCAAGAGTACTTCCCCATCCAGGACAAATTAAAAAAGCTTGCAAGAAGATTTTGTCAGCAGAGCGTCCAGTAATTTATGCGGGTGGCGGAGTTATTTTGGGAAATGCTCACAAGGAACTCATTGCTCTTAATAAGATACTTAAAGCACCAGTAACTAATACTTTGATGGGGCTTGGAGCATACCCCGCCAAAGATAAATATTTTATGGGAATGCTTGGTATGCATGGGACTTATCAAGCAAATATGGCAATGCATAATGCAGACCTTATTATTGCAATTGGTGCGAGGTTTGATGATCGAATTACGAATACTCCGTCAATGTTTGCTCCAGATGCAAAGATTGTTCATATTGATGTAGATCCTGCATCAATTTCTAAAATTATTAATGCTGACATACCAATAGTTGGACAGGTTAAGGAATCTCTTCTTGCGCTGATAAAAGAAATTAAACGTTCCAAAATTAAAATTGATTCAGAAGCTTTGGACAATTGGAATATGCAAATTTCTCAATGGCGCGCAAAGCATGGTTTAGACCATGATCTATATTTAAGTAAAATAAAATCTTCAATGATTGCCCCGCAAGTTGTTGTGCAAGAGCTATATCACGCTACCCAAGGCAATGCTTTTATCACGTCAGATGTTGGTCAACATCAAATGTTTGTTGCTCAATATTATCATTTCAATAAACCTCGAAGATGGATTAATTCTGGAGGGCTTGGCACTATGGGTTTTGGTCTTCCTGCTGCCATGGGAGTTAAACTTGCATTTCCCAAGCAAGAGGTTGTATGTGTTACCGGTGAAGGTAGTATTCAGATGTGCATTCAAGAACTATCAACTTGCTTGCAATACAATCTTCCTATAAAAATTATTAACATTAATAATGAGGCGCTAGGAATGGTAAGGCAATGGCAGGATATGAATTATGGAGGAAGACACTCAGCAAGCACTTATTCAGATTCTTTGCCAGATTTTGTAAAGCTTGCGCAATCCTATGGGCATGTTGGAATGAAAGTTACCAAGCAATCTCAGCTCAAGAAAACCCTAGATAAAGCTTTTGCCATGAAAGATAGGCTGGTTTTTATTGATGTATATGTTGACCCGAATGAGCACGTCTACCCTATGCTGGTTTCTCCTAATGGCAGCATGAAGGATATGTGGATTAAAAAAAATACCAAAGCATGAAAAGAATCATATCAATATTAATTGAAAATAAGCCTGGAGCTCTCGCGCGAGTAGTTGGCCTATTTCATCAACGTGGCTACAACATTGAAACTCTAAATGTGGGGCCTGTGTTTGATGGCAGTTATTCCAGAATGTCAGTGACTACCAGAGGCTCAGAGAATGATGTTGAGCAAATAACAAAACAAATTAATAAAATTATTGATGTTATTAAAGTTTCTGATTTAACAGAAGGCGATCATCATGAATATGAATTTATTATGATTAAGTTTCGCCAAAGTGAAAAAATACAAAAAATTCTTAAGGGATTGAATGGAAAGATTCATGAGAAGAATAAAGATGTCATGGTGATGTCTGCCTGGGGCCCATCTGGTGATATCGAAATTGCAATCAAAGCTATTGGTAAAGCAAACCTTTTTGAGATTGCCAGATCTGGAAGTATCGGATTACATGAAGGTGAAAAGGTTTTAAAAATTTAGGAGACAAAGAAAATGAAAATTTTTTATGATGATGATGCTGATATCTCAATTATTCAAAAACTCAAAGTTGCTATAGTTGGGTATGGTTCTCAGGGGCATGCTCATGCAAATAACCTTCATGAGTCTGGAGTAGATGTTACTGTTGCCTTGCGCGAAGGATCTTCATCATGGTCTAAAGCTGAAAATGCTGGATTGAAAGTAGCCAGAGTCTTCGATGCAGTTAGTGATGCTGACTTGGTTATGATATTGGCGCCTGACGAGTTTCAACAAGGCTTGTATGAATCAGAAATTAAATCTAATTTAAAACCTAATGCAGTTCTAGCATTTGCACATGGATTTAATATCCATTTTAAAAAAATTATTCCTGCTGATGATACCTCAGTGATTATGATTGCTCCAAAAGGGCCTGGGCATACTGTTAGGAGTACCTATGTAAACGGTGGAGGGGTGCCTTCTTTAATTGCAATATATCAAGATGGAGCTAATCCAAATAATCATAGTGCAAAAGAGATTGCTCTATCCTATGCCAAGGCTAATGGAGGAACTAGAGCTGGTGTTCTTGAGACCACATTCAAAGAAGAAACTGAAACTGATTTATTTGGTGAGCAAGCAGTTTTATGTGGAGGCATGACTGCTTTAATCAAAGCTGGCTATGAGACTTTGGTTGAGGCAGGGTATAGTCCAGAAATGGCATATTTTGAATGTCTGCATGAAACAAAACTGATTGTTGATTTAATTCATGAGGGCGGGATCGCTAATATGCATTATTCTATTTCTAATACAGCTGAATTTGGCGACTATGTAAGTGGTCCTGAAATTATTACAGATGATACAAAAGAAGCTATGAGAGGGATATTGAAAAGGATTCAAACTGGTGAATTTGCAGATAATTTTTTGAATGATTGCCGGCAAAGCAATGATGGATCGGGCGGGCCAATCATGAAAGAAAAGCGAAAAAACACAGCTTCTCATTCAATTGAGCAGGTTGGTTCAGAGCTTAGATCAAAGATGAAGTTTCTTCATTCAGAACGCCTGGTTAATAAAGATAAAAATTAGTGATAAAACTAGTTGATATTTCCAACTAAGGGTATACAATTCTTCGTTCCGGCCCAGAGCCGGCAAGTTCTTTTAACATATTTGGTTACTCGTGTGGGTGTTCAAAATACGAGATATATATTTTTAGTTACTTTTAATATTTTATAAAAGTAACACAACATGATTTTAATTGAAGAGTTTGATCATG
>Ga0255758_10000212_pt1 | contig 64555 bp, 73 predicted proteins | sample 011ome_24_FD_179958 | JGI IMG/M metagenome (GOLD analysis project Ga0255758, IMG submission 179958) | Coastal salt marsh microbial communities from the Groves Creek Marsh, Skidaway Island, Georgia - 011513CT metaG (version 2) | ecosystem: Environmental > Aquatic > Marine > Intertidal zone >... | reverse complement strand
ATCTGGGGAAGAACGAAGTAATTGAAGTCTTCCATGAATGAGTTGGTCGCACTTTGCATGGCACGTTCTTTTGAACTTGAAATTGCAGTGCCGTCAATGATGTTTGCACTCTTCCATAATAAGTCGACGTGTTCCCCTATCTGAGTAAGGGCAAATGAACCTTCAATAATGACTTTATAGGTGCCTTGCGGTGAAGTTTCAGTAAAGACATCAATATTACAATCCAGTCCTAGCATGGCCCCTTTAACAGTAGCCGTGGTCGATACTGAAAACTCTTGAGACAGACTTTGTGCCAATACAGCATTCAATTCTTCTGCATGATCTAATAGCAGGGTAGGCTTTTGGAAGTTAAGCACCGCCCCTTGGTTCCATTGGCTTTTGCTTTTTAACCAACTTTTGGTGGCTTGATGGCTGCTTTGAATTTTATCCCAATCCCAAGTTATGGTGAGTTGAACCACGGGTTCTTTACCGGTATGAAGGCATTGTATCTGTTGTTCTTTAAAAATGAACTGACCGGAGCTTGATTCTATGGATAAGGGGATTTGATCGCGACCTATGTATTGCCAATGTGCTTGAAAGGTTGCTGGCAATCCCAGGTAGGCTAATTCTTCTGGTATGATCAAGGCCACGGCCATGGATTGTTCAAGATTTCGCAGTGCTTCGGTTGCGTCCGCGTTAAGTTTAGTCTTGAACTTGATATCGCCGAAAAGCTGGAAATCATGAGCCTTATCTAGGGCGTCTACTAAAGCACTTAATCGAATGGGTGCCGAAAGTTGTACGTCCTTAGCCTCTCGGAATTTCTCGTTGATCCAATGCATCGCCTCTGCATCTTGTAAAGCCTTTTTTTGTAGAAATGTCTGCAAGTCTAATCGGTAAAGGGTGTAGAAACGATAATCGTCGGCGTAGGTTTCGACCAATTCATAATCTTCAAGTCGTAGTGTAGAAGTTGAAGTGGTATTGGATTCAAAAGAACTGTTGAATCCATTTACATCCTCCTTTTGTAAGAGCCTTGTCTCATCAAAAATTTCACTTTGAACTTCTTGAGCAAGATCAGCTAATGCATTAGATCGAGCTGCCTGTTGGTATGCCGTATTGGGGTTGATGTAGGCATTTCCCATACCATAAACATAGGTGCCCGTCTCGTCTATTGGTTTTCCGCTTATCCAGCTTGGTGCTGCATTTTTCTTTGTGCCACAAGCGAAAAACAACAATGCGGTAGAAAGGGCGAGGAGGTATCTCATTACTTTGACAAATTCTGTTTATTCACGTAATCGGCTGCCTTTTGAGCCAATGCACTGACCGCATCTTTACGCATGGCAGAGGTACTTTTGATACGTTTACTTGATTTTTTCAATCTATTCATCGTACCACTATCGTTTCTTCGACGGTCACTAGGGTGTTCCTTACTTTGGTATTTCCAGTCACCCGAATATAGATTTCCGGTTCCTGAAAACTCGATGTAGTGTATCTCGTCTTTATCCTCGTGATGGAAGCTTTCGGACCATAAGATTTTCGAAGTTGCGCGCTCTACAAGAGCGAGTTGCATGTCGTAACTCGCTTCATTTTGTTTGTCAAATTCGGTGTAAGTGATTTTTTTATAAGCGGCCTTTTTCTCCTCTTCTCCCTCGTCGTTTTTCACCGTGACAAAGTATTGTTCCCACCCTCTTTTTGTGGACCTATTCAAGGTGCCTTCATGCTCGTATACATGCGTGATAATCACCTTTAAGTAGGCATCAGCGGCTAAAATCTCCTGGGTTACGGCAGCTTCATTTGTAGTTCCTTGAATAATCGCTTCCTGTTCTTGACGCAGCATGTCAAAATTGGTTCGGTCCAAGAGTTCTAGGAAAGGATCCCGATTGCGTTGAATAAGTGAAATTGTAGCGCTTTGTAATGCAGCGGACATGGTCGCTTCGCTGCCCGTAATATTGGGGTCGGATATAATCCCTAGGCGGTATTTACCCCGCTCGATGGCCTGTTCTTCAAGTTTAAGGAGCATTTCCTGATTTGGATACTTTTTTAAAGTGGGCTGTAGCATCTCATGCACCTCTCGGAATTCATTCTTTTCGAACAATTCCAATGCACTGACGTAAATAGGTTCCACCTCACTAAATTCCAACAGTGCTTGTACGTCCTTATAATCGGGAGAAAGTGATTTTATTTCTTCCAAGTTTTTTTGCGCACGTTCAAATTCGCGGGTACGGATCCATTTTTGGGACCTATTGTATTTAGCTTCTAAGAAACGCGATAATTGCTCTTGGTAGTCCCGTTCATAAAATCCTTCAAATGTTGAGGTATTGATATAAGGCTTCAAATAAGTTCGCCATTTTTCAGCTTCTAAAAACTTATATACAGACACACTATCATCACCATCAGCAAATCTATAATTGGTATACAGTTCTTCAAGCAATGCAGTACCCGCTTGATCCATTGCGATTCGAAACTTCGTTTTACTGGGTCGGCGATCAATGGCTTTTTTATAAGAGGTCACACTCTCTTTGAGCATTCTTGCCTCAGCATAGCGCTTGCCATTTTTATAATGGTATTTGGCACCATGACAGTTGGTGAAGAAAAGGGCAAGCCCAACAAGCAAACAAATTTTTCCGATCAATCTCATAATTATCCTAAAACAAAAGCCGTGCCTTTGGGCTTAAAGGTAGGGTACGACGTATTTTTATCCTATGAATGACCTCTTGATTCTTTTATCGCCGTCGAAGGGCATGAATACCATTTTGCAACCCGCAAATGAGGCAGGAGCGTCTATACTTTTTCCTTCTGCAACCCACGAAGTTGTTCATGCTATTCATTGTTTAACCGAGGTAGAAGCCAAAAAACGCTTTAAAGTCAGTGAAAAACTCTGGCCAGAGGTAGCCAAACTCTGGAAAGAATCGGCTTCGGAATTTGAAAACCCATCGGAAGGAGTTCAGGGACTATACGCTTATGTAGGTGAGGCGTTTAAGTTTTTGGATGCGTCCACATTGAGTGCTGAGGCCGCGAAAAAAGCGGTCCATCAACTTGCGGTCCTAAGTGCCCTATATGGTGTTGTGGAAGCAGATGCTTGGATTCGACCGTATCGATTGGAGATGCAAATGAAGCTTGAAGTGGCAAGTGCTAAATCTTTGTATGCGCTTTGGAAACCTATAATTACACAATGGCTGAACGACCACCCTGCAAAGATTATAGTTGATGCCTGTAGTGGAGAATACAGTAAGGCCGTAGAGTGGGATTCCATTGATAAAACAGTAGTTCAGGTCGATTTCAAACAAAGAAAGAACGGTCAATTAAAATCTGTATCTGCGTTTTCAAAGCAGGCAAGAGGTGCCTTTGCACGATGGATTCTAGAGGAAGGTGTTCATACAATTTCTGATTTGTATGCGTTTAATCAATTGGGGTATGAATTGCATAGCAACAACGACAATAAATTGGTATTTTTGAGGGATTCACAATGATTATGAAGAATATAAAACACATCGCGCTTATCGCTTTTCTAATGGTATTTGGAAGTGATGCGTATGCCCAAAGGGTGACCGCCTTTCTAGAATTGGGAGGCTATGGTATGACCCAAAATTATCTTGGAGATGTCAATGGAGGAAGCTTAGGTGCATTGACGCAAGAAGCCCGATTTGGATTAGGCACACAGCTTAAGTACAACTTCAGTAGCCTGCTTAGCGTGGGGGCGGATGTGAATTACGGGAGTGTATATAGCCACGATAATTTGCATGGAAATGCCGATCGTGATTACCAAGTTGATACGGATTTACTCAATATTAGCCTGTTTACGAATGTTCATTTCATTCCATTTGGAAAGTACAACCAACGCAATCACCATACCCCATTCATCCATGCGGGAATCGGAGCATTGACGTACCAGCCTCATCTCAACACAAACGCGCAATATCCAGACGGTATCGCTCTTTATCCAGGCACGGGTCACACCTATGCCTATTCGGTTGGGTTTGGATGGAGAATTAGAAATAAGTTGAAATCGTTCTACAACATCGGGGTTTACTACAATGGATTTGGTGCGTCTAATATTGAAGGATTCAACTACGAGGCGGATTATTTGGATGCAAATCCCGCTTTGAGCAACTTTAATGATGGTAGCCTAGTGGTTAAGTTCGGAATGAGCTTCGGATTCTTCGAGCAATAATTTCGGCACAGCCTTTGAACTCTATATAAGGCCCTCCTTTGGAGCGGCCTTTTTTTAGCCAATAATGACAGCATGTCGTACAAATTGGCCCCTAACCACGTTTTGATAAAGACTTATGGACAGATTGTCACTTAGCGATATAATGGATGAGAATACCGAGTTTATTCCATTGATGACTTCCGATGAAGAAGTTGAGATTAATGATGATCAACTTCCGGAACTACTTCCTATCCTCCCACTCAGAAATACGGTGATATTTCCTGGTGTCGTAGCGCCGATTACTGCCGGGCGCGACAAAAGTTTGCGATTAATTAAAAGCGTATCGGAGAAGGATAAGTTTGTAGGTATGGTTGCCCAAATGGAAGGTGATACCGAAGACCCAAGCCAAAGCGAAGTATACCAAATAGGTACATTGGCGCAAATTGTGAAGAGCTTCAAAATGCCAGATGGCAATACGACCATCATTATTCAAGGGAAGAAGCGATTCAGAATCAAGGAATGGGTTCAGACGGAACCTTTTAATATTGCCAAAGTTGAGTTTTTACCGGAGTTCGTTCCCGGAGATGATGATGTTGAGTTTCCAATTCTCGTCGATTCAATTAAAGAAATTGCAGCCCGCCTGATTCAAGAGAGTCCACACATCCCAAGTGAAGCACAAGCAGCCTTAGATAATATCCGAAGTAACACGTTTTTGTTGAACTTCATTGCCTCAAACAGTAGCATGAAGTTGCCCAAGAAGCAAGAAGTATTGGAGCTCGAGTCGTTAAAAGACCGCGCCGTAAAAGTCCTTGAAGGGTTGAATCTAGAGCTGAAAATGCTCGAGGTGAAAAATGAGATACACGATAAGGTTAAGCATGAGTTTGATCAGCAGCAACGTGAATATTTCTTGCATCAACAAATGCGAACCATTCAAGAGGAATTGGGTGGCAACAGCTCGGAAACAGAAGTTGAAGAGATGCGCTCCAAGGCAAAGTCGAAAAAATGGAGCAAAGAGTCTGCAGAGCATTTCGATAAAGAGTTGCGAAAGTTGCAGCGCTTGAATCCTCAGATGCCTGAGTTTTCCATTCAACGAAATTATCTAGAATTCATGCTTGAGTTGCCTTTCGCAGGTTCAGGAAACGATACCATAGACTTGAAAAAGGCACAGAAGGTTCTTGATCGTGATCATTATGGGCTGGAGAAGGTCAAAGAAAGAATCTTAGAACACCTTGCTGTGCTCAAGCTAAAGGGGGACATGAAGAGCCCAATCCTTTGTCTGGCAGGCCCTCCGGGAGTAGGTAAAACCTCATTGGGTAAATCTGTGGCAGAGGCCTTAGGACGTCCATATGTACGAATGTCGTTGGGAGGACTTCGAGATGAAGCCGAAATACGAGGACATAGAAAAACTTACATTGGAGCCATGCCGGGTCGTGTGCTTCAGAATATGAAGAAGGCGGGAACAAATGATCCTGTTTTTATTCTAGATGAGATTGATAAGTTGAGTTATGGGGTTGGAGGAGATCCATCCTCGTCAATGCTTGAAGTATTAGATCCCGAGCAAAATGATAGCTTTTATGACAACTATCTTGAAATGGGCTATGATTTGAGTAATGTCTTCTTCATTGCAACAGCGAATAATCTCGGAGCCATTCAACCGGCATTGTTGGACCGCATGGAGATTATTGATGTAACGGGTTATACCACGGAAGAAAAGGTGGAAATCGCTAAGCGTCATCTTGTGCCAAAGCAATTAGAGAATCACGGTTTAAGCAAGGACCAATTTGCTATTGCCAAACCCGTATTGAAATCATTGGTAGAAGGGTACACTCGTGAAAGTGGTGTTCGAAATCTAGATAAGAAGGTTGCTAAATTGGTGCGTCATACAGCCAAGGATATTGCCATGGAGACCGTTCAGCAGGCGACCATTAGTCCTGAAGACTTGGGTGCCATATTGGGCCCCTCTCGCGAACGCGATTCCTATGAGGGGAATGTACACGCTGGAGTTGTAACCGGACTTGCTTGGACACCTGTAGGAGGGGATATTTTATTTATTGAAACTTCTGCGAGCAAAGGAAACGGCAAGGTGATCATTACGGGTAACCTTGGTGATGTGATGAAGGAAAGCGCAACAATTGCGATGGCGTACATCAAAAGTAATTCAGATGCTCTTGGAGTGGATGCACGCTTGTTTTCTAACTATGACATTAATATTCACGTACCTCAAGGAGCTATTCCTAAAGATGGGCCATCCGCGGGTATTACTCTGTTGACGGCCTTGGTCAGTTTGTTGACGCAGAAAAAGGTTGCTCCAAAACTGGCAATGACAGGTGAGATTACGCTACGCGGTAAGGTTCTTCCTGTTGGTGGAATCAAGGAAAAAATCCTAGCAGCAAAGCGTGCAAAAATTGGCACCATCATCCTATGTGAGAAGAACCGAAAAGACATTGAGGAGATTGAGGGGCATTACTTGAAAGGCATGACTTTCCATTACGTCAACGAGATGAAAGAAGTGCTGGATTTGGCTATCTTAGACCAAAAGGTGAAATCTCCTAAAAAATGGGAGTTTCCTGCACCGGTGAAACGTTGATTAGAGCCCTATTCATAGCATTGTTTTGGTCCACTGCGTTGCTTGCGCAAAGTGGAGGGAATAGCGTATTCACTTTCTTAGACAGATCTGTGTTTGCTGGAGCATCCGCTCTGGGAAATGCGGCGTACCTGCATCAAGGAAAAGTAGCGGCATTCGCCGTTCAAAATCCACTGTTATTGACCGATTCTTCGCGTCACCAGCTCGAAATGAGTTCAGGTGCGCTGGGGCAAGGCATACAGCTTTTGCAAGGCAGTTACAGTTTTGATCTCAAAGGACGTCACGTAATTGTTGGCGCGCAAACAATCCAATACGGCGCCTTTGGCGGGACTGATCAATGGGGCAATTCGCAAGGGACATTCTACGCTGGAGATATTGCGTTTTCAATAGGTGCTGAAGTAGTGCGCTTTGGACCTGTTCGGATTGGAGCCTCGGCAAAATTGGTCAATGGCACCTATGAAAGCTACCAAAGTTGGGCTGTTGCAACAGATGCGGTAGCCATGTATGAGGGGGCTTCCGGTCCAAAGGTTGCGTTGATGGTGAAGAACTTGGGTACTCAACTCACTACTTTCGGCGGGACCTACGAACCGTTGCCTACCAATGTACTTATTGCCGTTGGAGATAAATTGGCACATGCTCCATTCCGATGGACCTTTGTATTCGATCAACTCCAACGTCCTAATTTGGGCTACGACGATCCCAATCTTGTTACTGTTGACCCTGTTACGGGTGCTACAACTCAATTGGACATGTCACTTCTTAATCTAGCGATGCGCCACGTAAGCGGTTCGCTTGAGTTTACGCCAACACAGCGTCTTCATCTCATGCTGGGCTATAATTTTAGGAGACAGTTCGAGATGAGTTTGCCGGATCGACGCACTTCTGGAGGATTCACGCTAGGTGCGGGTCTGTATTTCAACAAGTTCCAATTGCATTTTGCAAATGAACTGCGTAGCGTTGCAGGGCGCATGAATACCCTATCTTTGGGGCTAAACCTATAGCCTCATGTCAAAGCCGCTTACCATTGCAATCGACGGTCACAGCTCCACAGGAAAAAGTACTTTAGCGAAGGAATTGGCTAAGGCTCTGGGTTACATTTATGTTGATTCTGGAGCAATGTACCGAGCAGTTGCATTGTATGCCATGCGAAATCATTGGGTTAGTGCTTCAGCGGGTTGCCAAGAAGCAGAAATCAATAATTCATTGGATGAGGTACGCATCTCTTTTGAACTCGATTCAAACGGTGTGAACGCTACACATTTGAACGGCGAGCGTGTTGAAGAAGAAATTCGTACTATGGAAGTAAGCAATGTGGTAAGCCACGTGGCTAAGCTTGTTCCTGTTCGTAGACATTTGGTCGCGCTACAACAAGTAATGGGTCGTAATGGCGGTGTTGTGATGGATGGCCGAGATATTGGCACCGTTGTATTCCCAGAAGCCGAATTAAAAATCTTTATGACCGCCTCAGATCAGGTACGTGCACAGCGTCGCCAGCAAGAGTTAGCGGCTAAAGGCCAAATTTTTAGCGTAGCTGAGGTACTAGAAAATCTTCAATCTAGAGATAAAGCGGATATGGAGCGATCAGATTCTCCACTTGTTGCAGCGGCGGATGCTCGCACCCTAGACAATAGTAATCTCAGCAGAGAAACCCAGTTCGAGCTCGTTCTCGAGTGGGTCAGCGAACTTCGCTCTTAAGCGGTGAATGAATTAGGCGTTGCGTGTTGCGAGAACGGTAATACCTCCCTTAACAACATCGCCCTCTTTTACTTTGATGTCGCTATCTAGCGGCAAGAACAAATCAACGCGAGAACCAAATTTGATGAATCCAAACTCGGACCCTTGCGCTGCCAAATCACCTTGCTTGGCGTACATCACAATGCGACGCGCTAAGGCACCTGCAATTTGACGGAAGACAACCGTTCCCCAGTTTTCATTCTCTACCGCAACCGTTGTGCGCTCGTTCAATGTGGAGCTCTTCGGGTGCCATGCAACTAAGAATTTCCCTGGGTGATAAATGGCTTCTTTTACGATACCGCCTAATGGATAGCGGTTCACATGCACGTTGAAAGGTGACATGAAAATGGACATTTGAATACACTTGTCTTTCAAGATTTCATCCTCGAAAACTTCCTGAATGACAACGACCTTTCCATCCGCTGGACACAGCATGCCTTTGGGATTAACAGTAATGGTACGCTTTGGATTGCGAAAGAATTGGACCACAATAGCGTATACTATAACACTCAATCCAAGCACAGTTAACTCAACCCAAGCCAAGTCAGTCGCCCATTGCGCTAGGCTATTTATAATGAGTAATGCAAGAAAAACAACTGCTAGGGTGCCTTTACCTTCTCTATGTAGTTTCATATCATGTATTGATAAATGAGTATCGCTATGGGTGCCGCAGTGAGGAAGCTGTCCAATCGATCCAGCGCGCCTCCGTGACCGGGCAAAAATACACCGGAATCCTTCACATCAGCTTCGCGTTTTAAGGACGAAGCAACTAAATCTCCAAAAGGAGCAACTATAGCAACTGCCGCTGCCAATACCAATGCTACATCCATATCGAGCAAGCCCCAATAGTAGTTCACGCCAAAACCAGTCGCGATGGTGCCTAAGACACCCCCGGCAAAACCCTCAATGGTCTTCTTGGGGCTTAACTTGGGAGCAAAGGGCCGTTTTCCAAACGATCGTCCAGCCAAGTACGCAAAAGTATCTGAGGCCCAGATCATCGTGAAAATGAATAAAATAAGTTCAGGGAAAGACCAACTTTGTTGAATGACCAAGACCATTGGCAACCAGATGTAGGCAACGAGGAATAATCCTTTTTGCATTTCTACTGCCGGCCGTTCTGTACGTAAGGCACTAAATGCATGCAGTACGCTGATCAAGACAGTAGTTAAAACCAACTCTTTTGTACCGCCAAAATCTACATACACTAAAAACAGCATTGCAGGGCCGGTAAGTATTTTCAAAGGATTAGGCTTCATTTTTAGAAGTCGTATTCCTTCATTTAGCAGCAAGAAATTAAAAACAACGAGTAAAACCGTTCCGAACGAAGTGAAGCCCAATAGGCCGATTAGTGACGCGGCATATAAGCCGCCAAAAAGCGCACGCTTACCCATTAAGCTTCGTCTTCAATGAGTACTAAAAATACCGTTCTACCCTTGTTAGGATCTGCAGCAGCCAATTCAACCGCTTGATCATGGGGTGCGCGAATGACTGAAATATTGGTCGGGCGTTCTTCGCGGTATTTCTGATTTATGGCGGTCATCCCATCGCGTAGATTGGCAACAATTTGCGAGGTATAGGCAATGAGTATATGGTTTTTGGGAAGATCGCCCAATTTTCTACCGCCCGTATGATGTGAGTGGATCATGATTCCACCATTAAATGCAATCAATGCTTCACAGCCGCTTAATACAACTGGGTACTGACCGTCATTTTCAAATGTGGTGCCAACTTTGAGGTCGTTTTCAAATCCCGCCAAAGCAGGTGTCGAAATGAAAACTCCCTTCCACGCCTGGTCCTGCAAATATTGATGAATGTGCGCTATGGCGTCTTCCTTCGAAGGGCAATAAATAAAGGCGCCTCCTCCCTCTGTAAACTGGGCTACGAATTTTTCGTCCAAAGGAAGTTCTTCCTTTGGAGCAAATTTTCCGCGTTCCTCAATTTCTGATTTTGAAGAACCCAAGAGGCTGCTTTTCAGCTTTGAGAAAAAACCTTTTTGATTGGCCATATAAACGAGTGCTACTTCAAAAGTACGCACGGCAATCCAAATAATCATGCGCGCGCGGCATAGCTATCAACAAAAAAACCGCGCCCAAGGGCGCGGTTTTCTTTATTTCAATTCAAAAAGGCTTATTCCTCCGATTTTTCAGTCGAATCTTCGGCTGTTACTTCGGTTTCATTTGCCTCAGCATTTACTTCAGCAGTTGTTGCTTCAGGTGTGCTTTCTTCTTTCGGAGCCTCTTCGGCGGCTGCCACTTCAACGGCTGCCTCTTCAATCTCGTCGTCTTTATCCCAAGGACGTGCACCAAAGATCTCTTTAACATTGTCCTTGAAGATGACTTCCTTGTCCAACAGTAATTGAGCCAATTGGTCTAATTTTTCTCTATTGTTCTCGAGCAGTTCTATGGCACGTTGGTACTGACCTTCAATGATTTTAGAGATTTCCTTGTCGATTATTTCCGCGGTATTTTCAGAATACGGCTTTTGCATGTATTCACTTTGACCTTGGCTATCGTAGTAGGTAATGTTTCCTAACTCGTCATTTAGACCATAGATGGTAACCATTGCACGTGCTTGCTTAGTCACCTTTTCGAGATCACTCAATGCGCCCGTTGATATTTTGTTGAATACCACGTGTTCTGCGGCTCGTCCTCCCATGGTCGCTGCCATTTCATCCAACATTTGCTCTGTTGTTGTGATTTGGCGTTCGTCCGGTAAGTACCATGCTGCCCCTAGCGATCGGCCTCGTGGAACGATGGTTACTTTGACGAGAGGAGCGGCATATTGCAGTAGCCAGCTCACAGCAGCATGTCCCGCCTCGTGGTAAGCAATGACTTTCTTCTCCTCTGGAGTGATGATTTTAGTTTTCTTCTCTAAGCCCCCAACGATACGGTCAACTGCATCAAGGAAATCTTGCTTTCCAACCTGCTTATTTCCTTTACGGGCAGCGATTAGAGCAGCTTCATTACAAACGTTTGCAATATCCGCACCTGAGAAGCCAGGGGTTTGCTTGCTGAGCAGTTTTACATCTACGGTATCATCGGTTTTGATGCCTTTGAGGTGAACCTTAAAGATATCTTCACGCTCGTTGAGCTCCGGAAGATCTACATAAATGATTCTATCAAAACGACCGGCACGCATCAAGGCTCTATCCAAGATATCTGCGCGGTTAGTAGCCGCCATTACGATCACATGCTCATTGGTACCAAATCCGTCCATCTCGGTTAAGAGTTGGTTCAATGTATTCTCGCGCTCATCGTTTCCTCCGGTAAAATTGTTTTTACCGCGTGCACGTCCAATCGCATCAATTTCGTCAATGAAGATGATACAAGGCGATTTCTCTTTCGCTTGCTTAAACAAGTCGCGAACACGAGAGGCACCTACACCTACGAACATTTCTACGAAATCGGACCCGCTTAGCGAGAAGAAAGGAACCTTAGCTTCTCCTGCTACAGCTTTCGCCAAGAGCGTTTTACCTGTTCCCGGAGGGCCTGAAAGCATTACGCCTTTCGGAATACGCCCACCAAGTTCAGTGTATTTTTTTGGATTCTTAAGGAAGTCAACTACTTCCAAAACTTCTTCCTTGGCGCCGGTCATTCCCGCTACTTCATTGAATGTAGTTTTTACTTCTGTGTCTTTGTCAAAGACCTTCGCACGGGATTTTCCTATGTTAAAGATTTGGCTACCACCACCGCCTCCTGGAGCACCTCCAGACATTCTGCGCATGATCAATACCCAAACAGCGATCATAATCACTAAGGGGAGTACCCATGAAACAATATCACCTATGAAGTTGTCCTGTGTTTCGTAGTTGACAGGGATCCTTTCATCGCTTGGATGCATCGCATAGTATTCTTTGATGCGGTCTTCAAATGCGGTTGAAGGCATTTCAAAATAGTAATGCGGCCCTGGATTGATTTCATCTCCGAAATTGCTTTTTCGAACGTCTTCATATTTTTCTGAATCACGCAATGATTCTTCATTAATGAAGACTTGAATTTTCTTTTCGTTGATGATTTTTACGCGATCAACTTCTCCCAACTCCAAGGCCTTTTCAAACTCTTGGTAATTGGAATTTTTGGCGCTAAAACTCATTGCACTGAAGATTTGCATCCCTATGAAGAGCGCAAAAATGAGTACATAAATCCAATAGAAGCTAAAAAGTGGATTTTTAGGCTTTTTCGGATCTCCTTTCTTTTCTCCGGAGTTTTTGGCAAACTGCTTTTTGAGTTTGTCTATTTGTTTTTGGTTGGGATTTTCCGCCATTATGTGTTTATAGGTTATCTATTACATGTACTTCAGCATCGCCCCAAAGGCTTTCTAAATCATAGAATTCACGTATTCCTTTCTGGAAAATATGAACTACTACATTAACGTAATCCATGAGAATCCATTCGGAATTTTCGCGGCCTTCAACGTGCCATGGTCTATCTCCAACATTTTCACGGACCATTTTGTGCACACTTTCTTGTAAAGCGTTCACTTGGGTGTTTGAATTTCCTTCTGCAATGATGAAAAAATCGGTCACTGCGTTATCAATTTCTCTGAGGTCCATGATGGTGATATTTTCGCCTTTAATTTCTTGAAGGCCGTCAACCACAAATTTTTTTAGGAGCTCCGAAGAGGCTTCGGGTTTCTGATGCATGTATGAATGTTCTAATTGTGCTTAAATTACCAAAACATGTGCCATCTTCGGCATAAGTATAAAAACAGGCGTAAATGGCTTTGATACCTCCTATTTTATGGCTTGAAACCGTCGATAGCACACAGCTAGAGTTAAAGCGGATATTGAAGGAAAATACTGGATTACAGCATCTTAGTTCAGTTTCTGCTCGCGCTCAAAGCAAAGGTAGGGGACGAGGCGTGTCAAAGTGGCACGATGTTCCCGGAAATTCGGTTTTGCTGTCTGTTTTTTTGCGTTGGGAGCGCCCAATTGCGGAGAGCTTTGATGTCAATAGATGGGTTTGTGCCCGATTGCGGCCTTTAATGCCTTCGCCTGTTTCTTTCAAATGGCCGAATGATTTAATGATAGGAGAGCAAAAACTAGGAGGCATGCTCATCGAAAATCATTGGGGTACACTTGGAATCAAATCATCCATTGTGGGCATAGGACTAAACATCGTGAAAAGCCCTGATGCACTCAAACGAAGCATTTCGATGAACTCCTTAGATGGAGAAGAATTCACCGTGGCTGAATGGAGTGAAAAAATTTTAGAATCGTTCAGTCATCCCCAAGAGGAGTTTTTGAATATTGAACGCTTGCGCTCTGTTTATCAGGATTTGCTTTGGGGCCGCGACCATTTCCGAACGTACCATTTTAATAACACACCGGTTGTTGCCAAGGTCAGCGGGGTTGCCGTTGATGGCCGATTGATCTTGGAACAAAAAAATGGCGTCCAAATCTCAGGAGATGTGGACGCCATAAAATGGGTTAACCCGTTTGAGGAAGATTAGATTCCCCAGCTTGAAGGATCTTTTCTCCAGTCTTTCAGTAGTTCAATCTGCTCGTCAAGGATAGCACCTTGCGTGCTTGCTTGTTCAAGTAAGTGGTGGTAATCACTCAATGTGTTTAGGCGAACACCTGCTTCTTCAAAGTTTTCCGTAGCAACTGGAAAATCGTATGTAAAGATGGCAAGCATGCCAAGTACTCGTGCACCAGCCTCTTTCAAAGCAGTGACGGCTTTCAAAGAAGAGCCACCGGTAGAAACTAAGTCCTCGATAACCACAACATTACTGCCCGGTTCAAAAAAGCCTTCGACTTGATTTTGACGACCGTGTCCTTTGGCCTTGTCGCGCACATAAATGAACGGAACGCCCATGTATTCTGCAACTAACACCCCAATCGCAATTGCTCCTGTAGCAACTCCAGCGATGTAATCTGGCTTGCCATAGATCTCTTCAATTTGCTTGGCGAACTCAATTTTCAAATAGTTTCTGATGGTTGGAAAGCTGAGTGTCAATCTGTTATCACAATAGATTGGACTTTTCCATCCGCTAGCCCATGTAAATGGGTTTTCAGGTTGTAATTTGATTGCCTTAATTTGCAATAGACTCTCAGCTGTTTTGAGAGCCACTTGTTTGTTTTGTATCATGCTACAAAATTACGTGAAAGTTTTCATTCATCGCGCTGTTTTGGTCCCTGTGCCCGGCGGTGATGCACCTGAGTTTATCAACACGTTATCTACATTAAAAGAGGTAAAGCGTTGGATAAAAGACTTGTACAAATCTGAAGCCACCAGCCATTACGAAATTGGTGGGGACCATCCCTTTTGGAGCTTTTTCCTGACTATACATCACCACATCATCGCTGCTGGTGGTTGGGTTAGAAATGCAGAGGGTCAGTTATTGGTCATCGAGCGCAATGGGAAATTGGACATGCCTAAAGGAAAAATTGAGTCCAAGGAAACCATAGAAGTGTGTGCGGTGCGAGAGGTAGAGGAGGAGTGCCGCGTGAAGCGCTGCGTCATTACGGGTCCATATGTTCGAACCTTTCATTGTTATCCAAATAAGGGAGAGTATGCACTAAAGACGACGTATTGGTATCCGATGTCTACCGATTACGCAAAGAAACTTAAGCCTCAAAAAGAGGAAGGAATAACTGCTGTCTACTGGGCTTCAAAACAGGATGTTGCGAAAAGAATGCTTGAAATTCCTGCTTATAATAGCCTTGTAGAGGCATTCGAAGCGTATTGCAGCGAGGTTTAAGGTCGAACAGTATTCGGAACAAATTTTTTGAAATCGCCGCCGTGGTTGAATACCTCACGTACGATGCTTGAGCTAATGTATGCGTAGCGTGCGCTAGTCAATAGGAAGACCGTCTCAAGATTAGGAACCATTTCTCTATTGGCCTGTGCAATGGCCTTTTCAAATTCAAAATCGGCTGGGTTTCGCAATCCTCGAAGTAAAAATTGGACTCCTTGCGTCTGAGCGAAATCCACAGTTAGCCCTTCGTAAGTGATTACCGTAATCTTTGGTTCGTGTGCGAAGGTCTCTTTGATCCACTGCACTCTTTGTTCGAGCGAAAACAAATAGTTCTTAGCACTATTGGTTCCGACGGCAATCCGAATTTCATCGAATAAGGGAACAGCACGCTCAATAATATCAACGTGACCAAGGGTGATGGGGTCAAAGGAACCTGGAAATAATGCTACTCTAGCCATGGTACGAAGTTATCAATTCTTTTTTGTCCGGGCCATTGCCTCCTCTGCCAGCGTGGATAGCACTGTGCTAAGTTCCCAATTCCTGTATTTGATTTGCTGTGGAATAATACTCGCAGGGCTCAAGCCAGGTATGCTATTGATTTCAATCATCGTTGGTTCGCCACTTTGATCAATGATAAAATCGATCCGAACGATGCCTGCCAATTTCAGGTGGCTATAAACCGATTTCGAAATATGCTCAATTTTCGCTGCCGTAGCGCTTGAAATACGTGCGGGTGTTATTTCTTGTGATTTGCCTTCATACTTCGCTTTGAAATCAAAGAATGCCGATTCTGTTGGTACAATCTCAGTAATCGCTATTGCTTCTGGAGCCGGTTCGCGGGTGCCACCTGTATTGAAGTCAACCGCACTCATTAGAACACCACAACCGACTTCAGTACCAATGACCCCTTCTTCCACAAGTACCTCATCATCTTCGGAGAAGGCGTATTCAAATGCTTGACCTAGATCTGTTGTTGATTCTACACGAGTTACTCCAAAGCTAGAGCCTGCTCGGTTGGGCTTAACAAAGATTGGGAAGTTCCAATCGTTAAATGTGGATGGGTCCGGTTCGGAATGAAATAATTGACCTTTCGGAACGCGATAACCCGCTGCGCGTAAAAGTTGATTGCAAGCATTCTTATTGAAGGTCAGTGCACTTTGGAACGTTGGGCAGGTACTGTGGGGAATGCCAAAGACTTCGAGCATCCCACTGATGTGGCCGTCCTCACCAGGAGTGCCATGAATGCTATTAAAAACATAATCAACACCCAAATCAGTAAGCTTAACCTGCTGCTCGTTCAGCCAGAAACCTTCTCTATTCAAAATGACGAATAAAACGTCGTACCCGGCCTCAATAAATGCCTTTTCAGCAGTGCGTCCCGAAGCAATGCTAATCTCATGTTCTGTGGAGTGACCTCCAGCAAGAATTGCAACTGTTTTCATTGGTGATGACTATGTTGTAAATGTAATGCTTTGCACGTTTCTTAAGCACGATGCAATAAAGTATCTTTACCACATGAAGCAATGGTTACGATTCCTTTTTAGTAAGGTTTTTTTAAAGACAGCCGGCTATAGTGTCGGCTTCGTCGTTGTCGTTTTAGCGATCGTTTTAATTTGGATGCGCCAAACAACAGAGCATGGAAAAACTGTGGAAGTTCCCGATATCCGATTAATGCAATTGGAAGAGGCCGCTGCGGTGCTGGAATCCATTGGATTAACTTTCGAAGTTATAGATAGCACACACTATGTGCCAGGGGTTAAAGAAGGCGCTGTGGTCGAATTGTTTCCGGATGCATTTGCACAGGTTAAATTGGGCCGTAAAATTATGTTGAGTACGAATCCATCAAGTTTGCCCAAGTACCCATTGCCCAACTATAAAGACCAATTGGTTGGTTACGTCACCTCAAAGTTTGCGCAAAAAGGATTCTTTGTAGACTCGCTCATTCTCATTCCAGATTTAAGTCATGATTTGGTATTGAAAGTGGTTGATGCCAAAGGGAAAATTGCGGAAGAGCAAGAGCCATACCCCACCGGTTCTCATTTCAAATTATACGTAAGCGGTGGTCAAGGAGATGCAACCATGTTCTTGCCAAATCTGGCAGGACAGACCTTGGATCAGAGTAAACAGCTGCTAATGACTTACAGTCTAAACATAGGCGCATTAACTTTTGATGCGGATGTAAAAGATTCTGCTGCTGCGTTCGTTTACCGTCAGTACCCCGTATTCGAAGCGGACGCGCAAGTCCCAGCCGGTAGTTCTGTGGACCTTTGGCTTACAGAGGATAGCACGAAGTTTCAAATAGATGTAGTACCTGCGGATACTTCAAACCTATAATTCATGAGAATTAAGCCCTTCATTTTTGCCATGTTATGCATGGCCTCTGCCGCTGCTCAGGTTCAGGAAGTGAGCTATCCTGTGGCATCGCCAGTGCATGAAGCTATAAATGTAGCTGAATCTACAGATACCCTACTGCCACCTTTCGTGGACGATTTCTCAAATGGACTTGGTTATCCTGACCCAGCCTTGTGGAGTGATGCGAACGTGTGGATCAACGATGCAATGCCATTGTATCAGAATTCCGTTGGAGTAGCCACTTTCGACGGATGCAATTCTTTTGGAAAACCCTACGTTCCAGGCAGTACGAATAGCGATACGCTGGCAGACGTGCTTACTTCTAATTACCTGAATTTACAAGGCATGAGCAACGTTTGGCTATCTTTTCAGTACCAGCGTGCAGGTTTAGGTGAAGCACCAAGTATCACAGATAGTTTGGTGGTTCAATTTTATTCTCCTGTGAACGGACAATGGTCCTATGTCTGGGGCGCGAAGGGAACCGGAAGTGCCGATGCCTTTCGTACAGCAATGGTTCCCGTACAAGGGGTGAATTATCTTCAAAAGGGCTTTCGCTTTCGCATCGCTGCATATGGCGCACGTGGTGGCGCCTATGATATTTGGAACGTTGATTATGTTCAATTGGATAAAGACCGAAATGCTTCCGATTCTGTAATTACGGAGCCTGCCTTTGCCCGCCCACATCCATTGATCGTTGGAACCAAAAGTTATACATCCTGGCCGTGGTGGTTGGACATGAGCAACAATCTAGCTAACCGACCATCATCATTAACCTTCACATACCGGCGCATGGGAACAGTGCCGTCGGGCGGGTGGAGTTTAAACCTTGGCCAATACCGTTGGATTGAAAATGGCAACTTAATCCAACAACAGACCGCTGTGCCTGTTATTACCAATACCCAACATGATCAAGATCAGACCTTTGATGTTGCGGTGCCCTCTGGAACTTTAGGGTTACTAACGGGACCGACCGTTGTGGAGACGAAAGTTTGGTTTGATGGTTCTGCAGCGGGTCTTCGTTCGAATGATACGGTACGCGGAAGATTAGAGTTGGACAATTATTTAGCGCTTGACGACGGATCGGCTGAGCGCGCTTATGGCATAGAGAATGTTATAGGATCACGCGTGGCACAAAAATTCACGACGGGTGGATTAGGCAATTCTGATTCATTGAAAGGTGTTGCCTTCAACTTTGTAACCTTCGATGACGATAACAATGCGTTTAAAATTGCAGTTTGGGCTCCTGCGGATAGCGGTGATGCGCCAGGTCAATTGATTTATATGTCCGATTCAACCTATGAAGGAGTAAGGGGATGGAATATCGGCGATATTATGCCCTATGCATTGGATTCTGCAGTGGATATTAGTGGGTATTCCGCGGTATGGATTGGTTATGTAGATATGTCAAGTCAGAGCACCGTATATGTCGGATTAGATCGGCACCGTGATTTGCCAAATGCAATGCCTCGATACTATGGAGATGGGTTCAATTGGTATCCCTCACTGGAGTCGGGCACATTGATTATGCGTCCTTTCTTCCGTTACAATCCAGCGAATATGAGCTCGGCTGAAAAGGAAAACAAGAACGATTTCAAATTCTTCCCAAATCCTGCAACCACGACCCTTAATCTACTTCCAAATGGAGATAGTGAACTGCGCATCCGCATTTTAGCGATGGATGGAACAGAGGTTCTTAAGTACCGCGGTACAGGACAAAGTTCTTTAGATGTTTCAAGTTTGGCAGCGGGAGCATACATCATGCAGGTAATACAAGGCGACCAAACTTGGCGCACTAAATGGATAAAGCAATAATGATAGACCCACAAGATCAATACGAAGAAGAAGAACGTGACGACTTGTACGTCCATCATAGCTTTAAAGCTGAGAAGGGTCAAAACCCATTGCGGGTAGATAAGTTTCTCTTTAATTTTTTAGAAGATACCTCGCGAAGTCGCATTCAAAAAGCCGCTGACGCAGGGACCATCCATGTCAATGGTCAACCCGTTAAATCCAACTACAAGGTTAAACCGGGTGACGAAGTTGCCATCGTAATGGCGGAGCCCCCGCGCGAGTACGAATTGGTCCCTGAAGAAATCCCCTTGGACATACTCTACCGGGATGAGCAAGTCATTGTGATCAATAAACAAGCTGGTTTGGTATGTCACCCGGGTCATGGAAATTATTCAGGAACCTTGGTACATGGATTGGCTTATTTGGCTGAGAATCTGCCAGTAGGAAAGAGTGGAGATGAGCGTCCAGGCTTGGTACATCGCCTTGACAAGAATACCTCAGGGGTGATGGTGGTGGCAGCTTCGGAACACGCGATGAGCCATCTTGCCAAACAGTTTTTCGACCGTACCACACGTCGCGAATATGTAGCTATCGTGTGGGGCAATGTAAAGGAGGATGAAGGTACCATCACAGGTCATATTGGTCGTAGTCTCCGTGATCGTTTACAAATGGCCGTCTTTGAAGATGGATCGGAAGGAAAGCACGCCGTAACCCACTATAAGGTATTGCAGCGTTTCGGCTACGTCACGGTGGTCAGTTGCCGATTGGAAACCGGTCGTACCCACCAAATACGCGCTCACATGAAATACTTGGGCCACCCACTTTTCAATGATGAACGCTACGGTGGAGATAAGATTTTAAAAGGAACTACCTTTACAAAATACAAGCAGTTCATCTCGAATTGCTTCAAGGCGTGTCCGCGTCATGCCCTGCACGCCAAGAGTTTGGGTTTCATTCATCCAACCACCGGTGAACCCCAATTCTTTGAAAGTGTTATACCAGAAGATATGCGTGAGGTGATCGAACGTTTCGAGAACTACACCCAATACAATGGAGATGGAATAAAACATGATGAAGAGGAGTAGAATAATAATGTTGGTTTTGCCTTGGTTGCTCGCCGCTAGTTGCGGGGGACCAGAGCCTACATTTGAACCTACGCCTCTGACTTTAGACTACCCTGATCATTTTCCCTCGCCACAAATTCCATCGGATAATCAGATGACCGTGGAGGGTGTCAGACTCGGTCGTCACCTGTTTTTTGACGAGCGCCTATCTGGAGATAATACGCAGAACTGTGCGAGCTGTCACTTGCAGGAAAGCAACTTTGCCGAACCGTTCCAATACAGCACTGGTATTGATGGAATCGCTGGTGAGATGAATGCCATGACCTTGACTAATATGGCTTGGCAGAAATTCTTTTTCTGGAATGGCCGTGCGACTAGCTTGGAAGAGCAGGTCCTTGAACCGGTCATCAACCCCATTGAGATGCATGAAACCTGGCCGGATGTCATTGAAAAATTGGAACAAGACGCAAAATATGTGAAGCTTTTCGAGGAGGCCTTTGGCGAGAGTTCCATCAATCAAGACAATGCGGCGAAGGCCTTGGCCCAATTCATTCGCACAATGATTTCGGGGAGCAGTAAGTTTGACCAATACCTCGAGGGCAACTATACGTTTACGGCAAGTGAACAACTCGGCTTTGACATCTACAATAACGAACAAGGCGATTGTTTCCACTGCCACGGTTTAGCCGCGACAGGCTACCAAATGGGTTCTTTTGGACTTTTGCAGTTTACCAACAACGGCTTAGACAGCACCTACGATGTAGGCGATGGCCGTGAAGCCGTCACGGGCGATGCTGATGATCGAGGATTGTTCAAGATTCCGAGCTTACGCAATGTGGAATACAGTTTTCCTTACATGCACGACGGAAGGTTCCAAACGCTCGCTGAGGTCATCGAATTTTACAACATGGGCGGCCATCCTAGCCCGACAATAGATCCAAATATGAAGGCTGCTGGGGTAGGGCGGAATTGGTCCGATGCGCAAAAGCAAGGCTTGCTCGACTTCTTGAATACCTTCACCGATACGGATTTCCTCACCGATACGGCCTTTACCTCTCCCTGGTAATGAAGTTGCTGCACAGCGAAACTACCTTTATTGATCGAATGTTTCCGAACATGCCGCATCACGTGGTTTGTATTTCAAATGATGTGGTAGCCAATTTTCCAAAAAAGCACCGCACTCGTGTAGTTCTCCGCATCAACGGCCAAGGAGATATTCAATGCGGGCTGAATACCCATTCTCCAGGTATTCGCTGCATGATGGTTAGTAAAACACACATGAAAAACCTCAATCTGATGGCAGGAGAGAAGGTCGCTATTGAAATCTTCGAAGATCCAAACCCGCTGGGTGTGGAGGTGCCTGAAGTATTGGAAGCCTTAATTGCCCAAGATGCAATTATCGCGGAGGTATGGGAACGTTTAACGGACGGTCGAAAGCGAACCATTTGCCACTCAACAAAACGCATTAAAAATGTAGACCTGCAGGTGGAAAAGGCCCTTGCATTTTTTGAGGAGGAGCGCGAAAAACAATCGGCCCGTAGACGCAAGTAAATTTTTGGCACACCTTTTGGTTTCCTATAAGTAAGGACTCCGTACCTTAACCTACCTAAAACTATTTAACACCGTTTACTATGAAAGCGAGCGTACTATTTGTTGCAGCTGTAAGTGCAAGCTTATTGCTTGCGAGCTGTGGTTCAAAAACTAAAGTGCCCAAGGGCGAAGTGGAGCAAGTATTGCCTTGTTCAGAGTTTAAGAGCGACAACAAAACTTTCCGCGTTTACAGCTTCGGCGAAAGTGCGGATATGAATGTGGCCAAGAAAAAGGCATTGAGCAATGCACGTACCGAGCTTGCTGGAATGGTCAATAGTACGATGAAAGTGGTTTCTGATAACTACGTAAAGAGCATGGAAGTCAACAATGTTGAGGAAGTGTTGGAGCGTTTTGAAGAGAACTCAAGAACAATCATTGATGAGCGCCTTAGTGGTGCAGTCGTGGTTTGTGATCGAGTAACTCAATTGACAGAAGGCAATAAATTCCGTTACTACATCGCAATTGAATTGGACGGTGATAAGATTGTTAAAGACTACTACAAGGCCTTGAGCAAGAACGATAAGATCATGGTGGATTACAACTATGAGAAGTTCAAGGAGACCTTTGAAAAGGAAATGCAGAACAGATAATTAGGCGTAGGCCTCAAGAATTTGTTTCACAATTTGATCCCAAGATCTGCTTTCGAGTAGTTCTTGGGATTTTTTTTGCTCCGAAGGATCGTCCAAGGCTGCCTGTATGGCTTGTATTGCAGTTTGGGCGTTGGAGAAATCCAATGCAGTGCCGATAGGGGCTAGCGTTTCTTTCATATCAGCCACATCGTTAAATAGGACGTTCATGCCCTGGGCAGCGGCCTCCCAGCCCACTAATGAAAAGCTTTCAAAATGCGAAGGGATGAGTAGGACTTTGTGGCGTTGCAGTTCATGGAGCAGTTCGTCGCCGGTTGCATACGGTCGGAAGTGGATAGTCGGCCCTGCAACCTTTTGGCATTGTGCAAAGTAGCCCGGTTGGTTTTTATTGGCATCCCCGATAATAGTCATGGGCCAATTTTCTTTACTCGCCCATTCAATGACGGTCTTCTGGTTCTTCAGCCATTCCAAACGACCCAATACAAGGATGCCCTGGCGCTCCGTATCGTAAGGCGGAGCGAGAAACTCCGATGCGATGCCCAATGGAATGGTCCGTTGGTTTTTGATTGCGCCGAAATCAGCTTGTATGCGCTCGGCTTCGCTCTGTGATGAGGTGATGAGTACATCTGTTGCCGCTAACAGTCGCTTGGCACTTCGTTTTTGTCCGAAGAGCACATAACGAAAACGCGGCCACCGGTCGGATCCATTTGTCGCCCGTCCAACCGTCTTGATGTATTCTAGTCCGTGTTTACCCACGAACTTAAATAGGATTGGGAATCGCTGTGCGTCTGCGAGACTATAATCTACATAGATGGAACTCAAGACCTTTCTACCCTTGAATTTTAAAAAGTAGGGCAGTACATCTGCAGGCCGAATTAGGTTAAAGCCATGCAGAATATCAATGTTGGCTGGCAGAGGTTGACCCGCCAATATTATACTGGTGGTATGTCCCAAGCGGGTGAGGGCGGAGGCCGTTTGCTCCACCTGCACTGTATCGCCTCCTGGCTGAGAAAACAGGGTTTTTCGTGCCAAAAAGGCTATGTGCATTATTCCGCGATCATGTTGTGCTTCTCAAGAACATCCAGGACGTCGTCCACATCAATTTCATCTGAAAAGGTCAATGGCTTATTAGGAAGGGAAGTATCTACACTCCAATTTCCTTCGCCTAAGAGTTCGTTGAGATCGCTATTTACTTTGGCGATGCAACCGCCACAATTGATTTTTGAATTTATGATCATTTTGATAGGGGTTTTCTATGCATTCGTAGTGAATTCGCTACTACGCCTAAACTACTAAAACTCATGGCAATACTTGCCATCATCGGGGTTAATTCTAATCCATACGCGCCCGAGAACAATCCAGCCGCAACAGGAATGGCAACTAGATTGTATCCGAAGGCCCAGTAAAGGTTCCCCTTGATGGTACTCATTGTGATTGAACTTAGTTTGAAGTATTGCGCCAATTGAGGTAATCCCTCACGGGTTAATACAACATCTGCACTTTCTTGTGCAACAGCTGTTCCATGTGCCATGGATACACCAATATCTGCTGCATTTAGGGCAATACTGTCATTTATACCATCGCCAATCATTAAGGTTCGTCCCTTAGCTTGATAAGACTTAACGAAGTCTGTTTTGTCTGAAGGTTGCATTTCACCTTTGAATGTGGTGATGCCGAGGGCGGAGGCGGTTTCAGCGACGGAGGCGGAAATGTCGCCCGAGGCAATGATAGGTTCAATGCCGCGGTCGTGGAGCATCTTGATTAATGCGGGGGCATCCGGATGGATGCGGTCTTCGAAACAAATAATGGCAGCAAGGGATTGCTCGTTGAAGAGTAGCGTATGCGTTTGGGCTACAGTAGGAGGCTGTTGACCGGTTGTTTCTTGGAAGAATCGGCCAGAGCCTAAATACCATTGAACACCTTCAATCTTCCCTTGAACTCCTTTCCCAGGAATAGCCTTGAAGCGCTTGACTTGAACGGGCGAAGCGGGCACTTCGAGGTGATTGAGGAGTGCCGAGTTCAGTGGATGTGTACCTTTTTCATTCAATGCATAGAGCAAGTCTTCCATTGTTTCTGCTTGCCATTGCAGTGATGTGGTTATGGGGCGGCCAATGGTTAAGGTACCTGTCTTATCCAGAATGGCAAATTTCAATTCTTGAGCGATCTGCAAAGCAGCCGCATTTTTAATGAGTAACCCGTTTTTGCTGCCAATACCCGTTGCTGCAACCACTGCAAGTGGAGTTGCCAAGCCCAATGCACAAGGACAAGCGATAACCAATACATCAATGGCAAAGACCAGTGCCTTTGGGTTTTGAAATCCGAAATGCCACACCAAGCCGGTAAATAGGCTGAGTATGAGAATGGCGGGAACAAAGATTTTTGAAATGCGGTCGGTCAAAGCTTCAATGGGTGCCGCCGTGCCCTGTGCATCAACTACAGCGTCGATAATACCGCCTAGCGCGCTTGACCTTCCCGTGTGGGTAGTCATTACCATCAACCCGCCGTCGCCATTCAGCGTCCCCGCGAAAACTTTGGTCCCTTTAAATTTTTCTACCGGAATAGGCTCTCCGGTAAAGGTGCTCTCATCAATGGTGCTATGTCCCTCAAGCACGATACCGTCAACGGGTACACGCTCTGCCGGTTGAATCCGAATCACTTGGTCCAACTCAAGGGTTTCCACGGACACTCGTCGTTCCTTACCGTCCTCGATCAACAGGGCCTCTTGTGGTTGCAGTGCGACCAATTCGGACAATGCCGTACTATTAGAAAGTTTACCTCGGTCTTCGAGATACTTTCCAATAAGTATGAAATAAATGATCAACCCCGCACTTTCGAAATACAATTGATCATGGTGTCCCAAGGCCAAAGAGACGAGTGAATAAAACAATGCCACTAAGGAACCTAAGCTCACTAAAGTATCCATGTTCGTGCTGGCACGAAGGGCGAGTTGAAAGGCTTTTTTATGAATGAATCGGCCAAAATAACCGCTGACGCCTATTGCCAAGAAGATTTGCAGACCTATTGCCCAACGTTCATGAAGGTGCATCATGCCCACAACTAGGAGCGGTAAAGCAAAAACGGTGGCAAGGAGTAGTTCACCTTGCTTGCGTTTTAAACTGTTTTGTTGGGCGGCAATGCGTTCTTGGGGACTCAAGTAAGATGTAGTTAAGCCATAACCTGCAGCCTGCAGGTTTTTAGAAAGCGCTTTGAGGTCGAGCACCTCCTCATCAATGGTCGCTTTGAACGAACCACTGGCATAGCGGACCTGGACATCTAAGATACCCGGAGTGGCTTGTGCAATCGTGTGAGCGCTGTGCGCGCAACCCGCGCAAGTCATGCCGCTAAGTGCCCAATTTACTCGCTGTTTTCCCATCACTCAAAGGTAGGGAATGCGCCATCTACAAAGTATATTTGGAATAGAAAATAGCACATCCCTACTATGAATCCACTGATCGATTTTCCTCAAAACCTTCATGGCAGTTTAGCCTTTGATAAAATTCAACCGGAGCACTTTTTGCCCGCTTTGGACCATTGGATTAGCGTAAGCGAGGAACGCCAGGCTGCTATAGTAGGCAATCCTGAGGAACCAACCTTTGAAAACACCATTGAGGCTTTGGAGTTTTGTACCGAAGAACTCAACTTAGTAAGTAGCTGCTTTTTCAACTTGAACAGTGCGGAAACGAATACACAGATTCAGGAGATCGCTCGCACGTTTTCACCGAAGTTGACGGCCTTTAGTAGTCAGACTTTGCTGAACGAACCATTATTTCTTCGAATTAAATCGGTCTTTGAACTTGATCAAAGCAACTTAAATGGGGAGCAACAACGATTGTTGAAGGAAACCTATGAAGGTTATGTGCGCAATGGTGCCTTATTGCAAGGTGAAGACCGTGAACGATTAAAATCTTTGAATGAAGAACTCAGCACCCTAAGCTTGAAGTTTGGTGAACATGTATTAGGTGAAACACAGGCGTTTGAATACCATTGTACAGATGCAGCGGAATTAAGGGGACTTCCTCAAGATGAAATAGATGCAGCAGCTCAAACGGCTCGTCAAAAAGGAAAAGAAGGCTACACACTTGGTCTTGACATGCCTACCTACATCGCCGTAATGAAATATGCGGATTCACTTTATTTGCGAAAACACTTCTATACCGCTTATGCTTCTCGGGGGGCGGGGTCTAACGAATACAATAATGAGGAGGTGGTCACCCATTTGGTCAACCTCCGATTAGAGCGAGCCAAACTATTGGGTTTTGAAAGTCATGCCGCTTTGACGTTGAGTAAGCGAATGGCAAAAACTCCGGAAACGGTGATGGAATTTCTAGATCACTTAAAAGGCGTGGCTGCTCCGGCTGCTCAAAAAGACGTGGCTGAGGTCAGTGCTTTTGCAGAAACACAAGGTGCCCAGTTGCCATTGAATGCTTGGGACTTTAGCTATTGGTCTGAGAAACTCAAGAAGTCAAAGCTGTCCTTGGATGATCAAGCGCTCAAGCCGTATTTCAAGCTGGAAAATGTATTGGAAGGGGCATTTGAAGTTGCGGGCCGATTATTCGGTCTCAAATTCGTTCTGCGATCGGACATCCCCGTATACCACTCCGACGTAGATGCCTACGAAGTCTTTGATGCCAATGGGGAATTCCTGAGTTTGTTTTATGCCGATTTCTTCCCGCGAGAAGGCAAACGTGCAGGTGCTTGGATGACCAGCTACCGCAGCATGAGTACTAGAAATGGTCAGGGAATACGTCCACACATCAGTATCGTCTGCAACTTTACGAAGCCCACGGCTACCAAGCCTTCGCTATTGACCTTTAACGAGGTGACCACATTGTTTCACGAGTTTGGACATGCCTTGCACGGAATGATGGCGCAAGGCACCTACCCGTCATTGACAGGAACCAGCGTGTATTGGGATTTCGTTGAGCTTCCGTCGCAAATCATGGAGAATTGGTGCTACCAACCCGAGGCCCTGGCAATTTTTGCAAAGCACTACGAGACGGGCGAAGTATTGCCTCAAGAGTACATTGATAAAATCAAAGAAAGCCAAACCTTCCTTGAAGGATACATGACCTTACGCCAACTCAACTTTGGATACTTGGACCTTAGCTGGCACGCCCGCACGGAACCTTTTTCGGGTAGCGTAGAAGCGCATGAGGAATCGGCCACAAAGGAAACGGCATTGTTCCCGTCTCTCTCAGGCACCGTAACCAGTACAGCCTTTAGTCACATTTTCCAAGGTGGCTACAGCGCAGGGTACTACAGTTATAAATGGGCTGAAGTTTTGGATGCGGACGCATTTGAACGTTTCGAAGAGGAAGGCATCTTTAATGAATCCGTAGCGCGTGATTTTGCAGTAATACTCAGCAGTGGAGGAACGGTTGCACCGGATGAGTTGTACCGCAATTTTAGAGGGCGCGACCCGAAAGTGGATGCGCTCTTAAAACGTGCAGGAATTGCTGCCTAGCCTTTTAGGAAATGCGTCGAACCTTGTATTGGAATCGCCAATACAAGGCCACTGAGGCTAAAAGCAAACCTACCGTTAATCCGATCCAAACCCCTAATGGTCCAATACCTCGCGTTACTCCGAGGTAATAACAAGTAGGAACAGCAATTACCCAATAGGCAATAAAGGCAATAACGGTAGGGATGTTCACATCTTGCACACCACGAAGTGCGCCCAACGTAGTCGCTTGAAGGCCATCAGGTAGCTGGAAAATTCCTGCCGCAATCATCAGCACAGCAGTGTACTGCAGCACCTCAGGATCAGAACTGTAGAATTCGGGTAAAACATTACGCAATGCAATGAGTAATATCATTGTCACAAACATCATTGCTAAGGTCATGTGGAACAAACTTTGACCCGCGAGACGCAACATAGGGATGTCCCTTTTTCCGAGTTGATTGCCCACACGAATAGTGGCAGCAGCCCCCAGTCCACTAACCATCATGTAGCTCACCGAAGCAATATTTAGCGCGATTTGATGTGCGGCTTGTTGAATGGGACCAATCATTCCGACGATCACGCCGCTCATGGCAAAAGCGCCCGCCTCGAAAACCAATTGGAGCCCACTTGGAACCCCAATGGCAAGTATCTCTCTAATAGAACTCCAAGTGATGCTTGTAGATCGCCAATGTTTCCAATACGACTCAAATTTTTTGTGCCTTCTGATATAAATGGCCATGCCGGCAACCATGAGGAAGCGCGTACCCAAAGTAGATACTGCCGCTCCGGCTAAGCCCAGTTCAGGGAATGGTCCCCATCCAGTAATCAATGGATAATTCAGGAGGATATTGAGCAAATTGGCCACTAAACTCACGCGCATCCCAGCCTTTGTATCGCTAAGGCCTTCTGCAAATTGCTTGAATGCGAAGAAGGCCATCATTGGAACAATGGAAAATCCTACGATGTGTAAATAGGGCATGGCCTCGCTTACCACGCGCTCGTCTTGTCCAAGCAAATGGGCGAATTGGGCAAAAATTGCCAGAACACCATAGACCAATAATCCCAAAATGGAATTCAGTACTAATCCGTTCTTGAAATACTTCACGGCTTCGGCTGGATCCTCTTTACCATCCGCTCCAGCGACAAGTGGGGTTAAGCCAAAGGCAACCCCAATAGCAAAAACCATAGGGATAATAAGAATGGAAACGGCCAATGAGATGGCAGCCAAAGGAATGGTTCCAAGGAACTTTCCTACCATAATGGAGTCGGCAACTGAGACTAGGATTTGTCCAAGTTGACCTACCATTACAGGATATGCCAATTTAATGCTTACGCCATACTGGGCGCGGTAAGTGCTCCAACTGTAGCCCATTCGGCTTAGAGGTTGTAGCGCTCTACCTCTCTTGAATAGAAGTCTTCAGCTTCAGCAATGAGGCCTTCTAAGGTCTTTGTTAAATCACCTTCGCTTTCATCACCAATATCATCCAACCATTTCACTTCATCATTCTCAAGGTTGAGCACGAATGCTGGGAATTCAGTGTGTACGATGAACACTGCTTCGGGTAGATCGGTATTGTCTGCGACCAAGAATTTAGGGAAATCCATAGCTGATTTGTTTACCCTGCAAAAGTACGCTTATTTATGCGCGAACTTCATCACATCTTCTTGTGAAATCTCCTCACCTCCTAGAATGTGCAATCGCTCCATGACATTTCTGAACTCGCGGATGTTTCCCGTCCAATCATAATCTTGCAATGCAGCAATGGCGCCAGCACTCAATGATTTCTGTGCGGCACCATATTCACTGGCTACATTGTTGAGGAAGTGCTCGGCCAAAGCCGGTATATCGTCCTTGCGGTCGTTAAGACCAGGAACCTCAATAACGATGACGCTCAAACGGTGGTACAAATCTTCTCTGAATCGGCCTTCTTCGATTTCTTTGCGCAAGTCTTTATTGGTAGCTGCGAGCACGCGAACATCAACTTTAATGCTTCGATCACCACCTACGGGGGTGATTTTATGTTCTTGCAATGCACGAAGGACCTTCGCTTGAGCACTCAAGCTCATATCTCCGATCTCATCTAGGAATAAAGTCCCGCCATGGGCCAATTCAAATTTTCCTTTGCGGTCTTTTTGAGCTCCAGTAAAGGCGCCCTTTTTATGGCCGAAAAGTTCACTTTCAATCAATTCTGATGGTATGGCAGCGCAATTCACTTCTACCATAGCTTGACTTGCTCGTTCGCTTTTCTCATGAATGTGGTGGGCGACCAATTCTTTCCCACTCCCGTTCGGACCGGTAATCAATACGCGTGCTTCCGAAGGTGCAACTTTTTCGATTAAGCCTCGCAACTCTCCCATGCCGGCACTATCGCCAACCATGGTGTACCTCTTGCTCACTTTCTTTTTAAGCGTTTGCACCTCCTGAACCAAATTCTTCTTGTCCAAAGCATTTCGTACGGTACTCAAGAGTCGATTCAAATCAGGTGGTTTTGGGAGGTAATCAAAGGCTCCTTTTTTAAGACAGTCAACCGCAGTGTTAATGTCGCCGTGGCCGCTAATCATGATGACGGGTACCTCGGGGCTGATGGCCATCATTCGTGCCAAGACCTCAATGCCATCCATCTGAGGCATCTTGATATCACAGAAAACTAGATCCCAATTCCCGTCGCCAAAGGCCTCAATACCGGCCTTGCCATCCGATGCTTCATGAACGTCATGATCGGAATTTTCTTCCAATAGGATTTTCTTTAGTACGCGACGGATACCGTCTTCATCTTCAATGATCAAAATGCGGCTCATGGACTATTTCTTTTCTGTATTCATATGCCAAACCGTACGCTGTGGGAACGGTATGGTGATTTGTGATTCTCTAAATCTGCGGTCTATTTCAAATCGAATCTCGCTCTTAATCTTCTCTACGAAGAATAGATTTCTCGTGTAGAAGAAAAGTTCAAACATCAAGGCGTTATCTCCAAAGTCTTTGAGGATTACCTGCGGATCATGCATGGGGTCAGCTTCAGGGTGATCCATCGCGATTTGATGTAAAATTTCTTTCACAACGGTGGTATCTGTTCCGTAGGCTACGCCAACCTTTACGGAGAATCTCGTCGTTTCTTCACTATGAGTTAAGTTGACCACGGTTTCGTTGGTCATCTTATGGTTCGGCATGATGACTAAAATATCATCACGCGTTCGGACCGATGTTGTGCGCAAACCAACGGATTCTACTTTACCGATTTGCTCGCCCATCTGTATGATATCGCCCACACTTAGGGTGCGCTCCATCAAGATGATTACTCCTGAGGCCAGATCTTTAAAGGCATCTTGGAGACCAAGACCTAAACCGACAAAGAGGGCAGTGGAGGCAGCAAGGATGGCGGTGATTTTAACCCCAATGGTCTCTAGAGCAATGACAAAAGCTACGGTGTAAATAAGGTATTTCGAAATCTGAATGATTGTATACCGGCGGCCTTCCTCAATGGAGTTTGTCCCCAAGGTGGTGTTCAAGGTCCGACTTAACGTCCACACCGAGAATCGGGCAACCATAAGAACAGCAACAACTTGCAATACACCCTTTACGCTAAGGCGCAATTTATCGCTTTGCCAAAGCTCTAAACTCAGCAATTCGCTGAGGAATGTTCCTATTTCGTTTAGTATCTCAACCATTTAATCAATTCTTTCCAAGTAACTTTCTTACCATACATTAATATTCCAACACGATAGATTTTACCTGCCAATCCTACCATGGCAAAGAACGTGCCTATGAGTATAGCGCCACTAAGTAACACCTGCCAAATTGGTATGCCAAAAGGCAAACGGATCATCATAGTAATAGGCGAGGTGAAAGGAATCATACTCATCCAAAAGGCAAGAGGGCCATTGGGTTCTTGAATCACATTGGTGGCGGTCACTAGTGCAAGTATCATAGGGAGTGTTACGGGCAGCATGAACTGCTGGCTGTCCGCTTCTTGATCAATTGCACTGCCTAAAGCCGCAAACATGGCACTAAAGAGAAAATACCCGCCGAAGAAATAAAACAAGAATCCACCGAGAATTAAGGGGAAATTAATAGAACGGATCATATCGAAAACTGCCAAGCCTTCAACGTCTTGCACATTGGCAGCTCCTGTTGCTCCTAGTTCAGCTTGGTTTGCCAATAAATCGGGCAAAAAGAACGCGCTTGCAATCAAATATATACCGCCTGATAGAATGACCCAGATGAGAAATTGGACCACTCCGACAGAACCAATTCCAAGGATTTTACCCATCATAAGCTGATAGGGGCGAACGCTAGAAATGATCACTTCAACAATGCGGCTCGTTTTTTCTTCGATAACCCCGCGCATTACCTGAACGGCGTAGAAGAAGATGAAAAAATAAATCATCATTCCCGCGATGTATCCAAGCGCCATTTTAATCGGTGTAGCGCTCTGCACGGCTTCATTTTTTGCATCGCCTAGTGTGTAACTTTTAATATTCACCTGCGTGATGCTTTGAGCAACTACTTCAGGATCCACTCCATTGCGAAGCAGCTTTTCTTCATTGAGTTGCTTTTCTAAGACACCGTCGAGGTATTGCACCATATTGATGCTCGGATCGTCTTTGCCGAAGAGTAGAATGTTGTTTTTAATGAAATCGGGGTCCCAACTTTCGCCAGTTGGAATGTAAAGCAATGCATCATAATCAGAATTCGCAAAGAAGGCCTTGGCCGATTCTAAGTCATTCTCTCTAGGGTCCAAGTATTCCAATGGATACTCTTCACGACCTTCATTGGGTATAAGCAATGTTGCTTCGTCCAATACAATTATTCGTTTCTCATCCTCTGGCATTGACGCTAAGACAGCCGGTACTATCATGATAGCGGCAAAAATCAAAGGCCCCAAGACGGTGACAAGTAAAAAGGTTTTTTTCTTGACACGCGATAAAAATTCACGCTGAATAATAAGTAAGATGGGATTATTCATGGCGGTTAGTTTTAGGTCCGTGTTCTACGATTTCGATAAAAATGTCTTGCACACTTGGCAACACCTCCTCGAAGGAAACCAGGTTCGCCGCCTCGGCTAGGGTGCTGACCAATTGGCCAGGATAGCTGTTCGATTTGATCAAATACGATTGTCCCATGTGATGGGAGGTCTGCGACACTAATTCTGCCTCTCCCCAGTCATCAACTTTTGTTTTTGTAATGAACGAATAGGTGCCGTTTTGGTATTCTTTGCGAATCTCAAGAAGCGGCCCCTCGACCATGACTTGACCATTGTTGATTAAGCCAATATGGTCACAAATCTCCTCAACGCTTTCCATCCGGTGTGTGGAGAATATGACGGTAGCACCTTCTTCACTCAGACGTTTAATTTCTTTCTTGATCAAATTTGTATTGATCGGGTCAAAGCCTGTAAATGGTTCATCGAATATCAATAGTTCAGGTTGGTGGAGAACAGTTGTTACAAACTGAACTTTCTGCGCCATTCCCTTGCTTAGATCTTCAACCTTCTTTTCCCAGAAATCATTCATCTCTAGTCGTTCGAACCAAAGCTTTGCGCGAGATTTTGCCTCTGCAACGGTCAGGCCTTTCAAACGAGCGAGATAAAGTACTTGCTCACCAACCTTCATCTTTTTATACAGGCCGCGTTCTTCTGGCAAGTAACCGATGCGTGCAATGTCTGAAGGCTGCAGCCTATGTTCTCCAAACCAAACCTCACCTTCGTCAGGTGCAGTGATTTGGTTCATGATTCGAATGAAGGAGGTCTTTCCCGCACCATTGGGCCCGAGCAACCCGTAAATACTCCCTTTAGGAATATTCAGGTTTACGCCATCCAAGGCTAATTTCTTGTTGTACCGCTTGGTTACGTTGGTTGCTTTAATCATCGGGTTGTAATCAAAAACTCCCGCCAAAGGCGGGAGCTATAAGGTATAAAAGTTAACTGAACATCTCCTTCACTCGATCAAAGAATCCTTTGTCCGATTTACCAGGATTTGGTTCAAAATTCTTTGCGTCCTTCAGTTTTTCTATGGCTTTCTTTTCGTCAACTGTCAACGATTTTGGTACCCAAACATTGATATGAATGAGTTGATCGCCCTTACCATATCCTTGAACACTTGGCAATCCTTTGTTTTTCAAACGTAGAATCTTGCCGGGTTGTGTTCCCGCATCAATACTTATTTTTACTGCACCCGAGACCGTTGGAATTTCAACGGAACATCCAAGTGCCGCATCGGGGAAGCTTAGATTGAGTTCATAGTGAAGGTTTTCACCGTCGCGTGTCAGCGATTCGTGAGGAATCTCTTCTACTAGAACAATTAAATCACCTGCTATACCACCAAGGACTTCATTTCCTTTACCGCCAACGCGCAGCTGCATTCCATCCTGAACGCCAGCGGGGATTTTCACACTAACCACTTCTTCTTTGCGGTCGAGGCCATCGGCACCAACCCCCGAAGGTTTTTGGTCGACGATTTTACCACTACCGTTACAAGTTGGACAGGTTGCAGCAGTTCGCATTTGTCCTAAGATGGTGTTGGTTACTTGCTGAACTTGCCCAGCTCCATTACAAGTGTTACAAGTTTTGAAAGTCACACCGTCTGCGATGCGTGCACGGCGTATTTTAATTTTCTTCTCGACGCCATTCGCAACTTCTTCGAGTGTGAGCTTGACCTTGATTCGAAGGTTTGACCCTTTGGCTTGACGCGTTCTACCGCCGCCACCTCCGAAGCCACCAAAACCACCGAAACCGCCTCCGCTGCCTCCACCTCCGAAGATGTCCCCGAACATATCGAAAATGTCATTCATGTTGCCGTGGAAACCGCCACCTCCTGCACCTGCGCCGAAGGCTTGATGACCAAATTGATCATACTTGCGTCGCTTCTCTTCATTTCCAAGAACATCATATGCCTCCGCAGCTTCTTTGAACTTGTTCTCGGCTTCTTTGTCGTCTGGATTGCGGTCAGGATGGTACTTCAGGGCCACCTTTCGGTAGGCTTTTTTAATTTCATCTTGACTGGAACTTTTGCTTACGCCCAGTATGTCGTAATAATCTCTTTTGGACATCTTATGCTTCTTTACCTACAACCACTTTGGCGTAGCGTATCACTTTTTCTCCGATCAAGTAACCCTTTTCAACTTCATCAATAACCTTACCTGCCATTTCCGGAGTTGGAGCAGGTATTTGTGTGATAGCTTCCATCGTTTCAACATCAAAAGACGCTCCGACGGTGCTTTCCATTTCCTTCAAACCTTTACTCTTCAAAGTTTCTTTCAGTTTGTGAGAAATAAGATTCATTCCTTCCAATACCGCAGAATTTTCCGGAGTCTCCTCTGTATTTTTTATGGCTCTGTCAAAATCGTCCAATACAGGCAATAAAACTGCTAAAGTGTCCTTATTGGCACTCTCCATCAGTTCCAAGCGCTCCTTGGCCGTTCGTCTTCTGAAGTTCTCGAACTCGGCGTATAATCTAAGATTTTGATCTTTTAGGTCTTTCACTTCGTCTTGGAGCTTTGCTATCGGATCCTCTTCAACCGCCTCTTTTTCAGTGGATTCGTTGTTTTCGTTGACCGATTCTTGCTGCGTTTCGTTTTCACGAACTTCCTCGTCGTTATGTAGATCTTTATCGCTCATTAGGGTTGGGTTTTTACTTTTCTTACATGAACAAGGCAAAATGCCTACCAATTTTGCTCGCGCTGACACCTTGTCAGCGGCATAAAAAAAGTCCCTCGAAGGGACTTTCTATTCACCATAGAGTGCAATCTTATTTACGTAGTACCTCTAGCGTATTTTTAAGTGCAGGTCCGCGTAAGTTCTTCTTGATGATATTGCCTTCGCCATCAATTAAGAAGGTTGCAGGAATACTGTTTACATTATAGGTTCGAGCAGCTGCATTTCTCCAATACTGTAGGTCGCTCACATGGTTTTCCCATACTAGGCCATCTTGTTTTATGCCGTTTTCCCAAGCGACTTTATTTTGATCAAGACTCACGGAGAATACTTCAAAGCCGTCCCCATTTTTGAAACGAACATCTTTGTATTCGTTATACGTTTTGACCACATTTGGATTTTCCATTCGACATGGGCGGCACCATGAAGCCCAAAAGTCAATAAGTACGATCTTACCTTTCAGATCCGATAGTTTGCGAATATTCCCTTGGGGATCGCGCATTTCGATTTCTGGTGCTTTATCGCCTATGCCCAAATTTGCCATCTGTTCCTCAACCACAGGTAGGTCTGGGTTGGATTCTGTGTAGTTGATTTGAGCAGCGGTGAGGAGAAAACCTGCAGCTGCAATAATTCCTAGTCCAAGTGTTGCTTTAAGTGCTTTCATTGTTCTATTGGCTTTAATTTACATTCTTATGATTTCGGCGCCCAAAGCTTGTAAGCGGCCATCAATATTCTCATAGCCCCTATCAATTTGATTGATATTGTGAATAGTTGAAGTTCCTTCTGCACTCAATGCTGCAATGAGCAAACTTACACCTGCACGAATATCCGGGCTTGTCATCGTTGTGGCGCGCAAAGGTGTTTGCTTATCTAAGCCAATTACCGTTGCTCTGTGTGGGTCACAAAGAATGATTTGTGCACCCATATCAATGAGCTTATCGGTAAAGAATAATCGGCTCTCAAACATCTTCTGATGAATGAGAACAGACCCTCTAGCCTGCGTCGCAGTGACAAGAATGATACTTAGTAGATCCGGCGTAAATCCTGGCCATGGCGCATCTGCAATGGTCATGATAGATCCGTCTATGAAACTTTCAATTTCGTAGTGGTCGTGCGAAGGAACGCGTAAATCATCTCCGATGAGTTCAGTGTGGATGCCTAAACGTCTGAAAACACTTGGAATAATACCTAAATCAGGGTAGCTCACATCCTTTATTGTGATATCGGAACCGGTCATTGCCGCCAATCCAATCCAAGAGCCAATCTCAATCATATCGGGAAGGATACGGTGCTCGGTTCCTCCTAGTGCATCCACGCCTTCGATGTGCAACATATTGGAGCCTATACCATCGATTTTCGCACCCATACGCACCAACATTTTACAAAGTTGTTGCAGGTAGGGTTCACATGCGGCATTGTATATGGTAGTCTTGCCTTTGGCCATTACCGCGGCCATCACTACGTTCGCTGTACCGGTAACCGAAGCCTCATCCAGCAACATATAAGTTCCCTTTAATTCGGAAGCATCAACGCTGTAGAAAGAGTCTTTTGAATCGTAGTTGAACTTGGCACCAAGCTTTTCAAAACCTAAAAAGTGTGTATCCAATCGGCGTCGACCAATTTTATCTCCTCCTGGTTTGGGGATATAAGCCTTCCCATAACGAGCCAACAACGGGCCAACAATCATGATCGAACCACGTAAAGAAGCGCCTTTGGTCTTGAACTCCTCGGAGTGCATGAAATCCAAATTCACATGCTCCGCTTTAAACGTGTAATCTCCGTGACCATTCTTCTTTACGAAAACACCCAAGTCTCCGAGAAGGTCAATGAGTTTATTCACATCTACGATGTCTGGAATATTCGTTATTCTAACCTCTTCAGGAGTCAATAAGACTGCGCATAGAATTTGTAAAGTTTCATTCTTCGCACCCTGTGGAGTAATGGTTCCGTGTAGTTTCTTACCGCCATTGATTTTAAAAGTCCCCATATGTTAGAATCGTCTTTTTTTCTTTTTTACTACCTTCTTTTTGCCAAGTGGATTGCGTTCCGCAGCGCTAATATTGAAAGCCCTTGGATGCGGTAATTCAATGCCTTCAACACTTAATTTACCTTCCGACATTTCGACTAAATCTCCGAGGATAGTTTTGTCGTCGACTGTGTCTTTGTTGAATTTCAGGTAGTTCCGCTTCATTGCGTAAGCAATACCATAAGTCAGTGCTTCTTTCTCTTCACCTTCTTCAAGGGTAATGGCTCGTTGAACCATAGTTTTTACAATGTTGCCGTAGTGTCGGAACTTTCTGGATTTTTCTGGATAGGGCACTTCATCGGGTAATCCTACGAAACTTTCTGCTGTCGGAATGGGATATGGACTCTGAACATCCAATTGAAATTCGGACATTATAAAGAGATGATCCCATAGTTTGTGTGCATAATCGGGTGCATCACGGATGGCAGGATTTAAGTTTCCAATTACATCAATTATACTTTGAGCCACCTTACTGCGGTGTTCCTTGTCCTCGATGGTCAAACAGTAATCCACCATACGCTGCACGTTGCGGCCGTATTCTGGGATTTTTAACGTAGTTCTTTCTGTATTGTATTCCATGCCTTTAAATAAGTAAAATCTTCTGTTAAACTCCTCTGACCTTTGCGAATTTTAGCAACAATCTTTTTTCGCCAGCATTATCAAATTCGATAATGGCTTTTGCATCAGCTCCTGTGCCTTCGAGCGCCTTGACCGTTCCCAAACCAAATCGTCCGTGCACAATGCGTTTGCCCTCGTGCAATTGATCGGGACGGAGGTCATCGCCACTTGCTTCAAAACTTGCCCCGCTATTTCGCACAGGCTTTAAGGTCTTACCTCTCAATGTTGGAGGAGTGCTGGGTTTTTTTGGTTCCGATTTTCCCGGAGCGGGTTTTCCCCAATTCTTGTTCTTGCCTTGATATACAGTCGTCGCCTTTCCGCCTCCAAAAGAACCACCAAAAGCTTGATCAAGAGCGGGTGAACTAAAGCTGCTCGGGGAGAATTCCGGAATCTTAATGTCTAAGAACTTCTCGTCGATTTCATCAATAAATCTCGAAGGTTCACAATCGATTAGTTTACCCCAGCGATAACGGGTATGTGCATAGGTTAAATGCGCACGCTTTTCAGCCCGTGTCAAAGCTACGTAAAACAATCGGCGTTCTTCCTCAAGTTCACTTCGGCTTCCGACGCTAAGCATACTAGGGAAGAGGTTTTCCTCCATCCCTACAATGTATACATACGGGTATTCGAGCCCCTTGGCAAGGTGAATGGTCATCATGCTTACCTTGGGCTGCCCATCATCCACTTCATTGTCTCGATCCGTCAACAAGGCAACGTCTGCCATGAATCCAGCCAACGAAGGATCTCCGCCTTCCAATTCTTTTTGTTGTTCTGAAAAGTCCTTGATGCCATTCATGAGCTCTTGGACATTCTCATATCGCGTTACTCCTTCTGGAGTTTTGTCTTCCCCGAGCGCCTTTACCAGTCCTACAGTTTTTGCGACGTGAGCGACCATGTCAAATGCGTCATATTCCTTTGCTAAAACCGCAAAACTGTTGATCAGCGTAGTGAAGTCGACTAATTTTTTTACTGCCGCAGCACCAATGCCACTTGGGATCGTATTTAGTTTCTCGCAAGTTTGCCAAAGGGACCACTTTTGTTGCTCTGCCGCGAGCGTAAGTTTGGCAAGTGTGGTTGCTCCGATTCCCCGCGCAGGATAATTCACAACACGCCGGAATGCCTCTTCATCATTTGGATTGATCACCAGGCGCAGGTAAGAAAGGACATCCTTAATTTCCTTTCGCTGGTAAAAGCTCAATCCTCCGTAAATCTTGTAGGGTATGTTTTTCTTCCGAAGCGCATCTTCAAAAGATCGGCTTTGTGCATTGGTTCGGTACAAGATGCAGAAATCTTCATGAGAGGCACCCTCGTTCATGGCGGTTTGCCAAATATTCGTAGCAACGTAATTGCCCTCGTCAGAATCGGAAACACTTTTATTGACTACAATCTTTTCGCCATTGCCATTATCAGTCCAAACATTTTTTTCAATCTGCTCCTTGTTCTTGGCGATTATGCTATTCGCAGCTTGTACAATGGTTTTGGTAGAACGGTAGTTTTGTTCCAATTTGAACAACTTCGTATCTGGATAATCCTTCTGGAAATTCAGAATGTTTCGGATGTTAGCGCCCCGGAAAGCATAAATGGATTGCGCATCATCTCCCACGATGCAAATGTTCTCAAACTTGGCAGCCAATGCCTTTACGATCAAGTATTGACTGTGATTGGTATCCTGGTACTCATCGACGAGGATATATTTAAAGCGCTCCTGATATTTTGCCAATACTTCTGGAAATCGATACAAGAGTTCATTGGTCTTTAAGAGCAGGTCATCGAAATCCATTGCTCCTGCTCTGAAACAGCGTTCTGTATACGCTTGATAGATTTCGCCGAACATTGGAAGTTTAGCCGCACTATCCTGTGCTTGTAATTCCCCGTTTTGGAAATAGGCCTTCGGGGTAATTAGATTGTTTTTTAAAGAGCTAATGCGCGAAGCAACCGTTTTCGCTTTGTAGATGTCCTTGTCGAGATTTTTCTCTTTAATAATGTTCGAAATGACCTTCTTGCTATCGTCTGCGTCGTAGATGGTGAAATTAGAGGGGTATCCTAGTCGTTCTGCCTCTATTCTGAGTATGCGCGCAAAAATACTATGGAAGGTGCCCATCCATAGATTCTTGGCATCTGAATCACCAACCAATGCGCCAATACGCTCTTTCATCTCTCTTGCAGCCTTGTTTGTAAAGGTTAGAGACAAAATATTGAACGCGTCGACGCCCTTGCTCAATAGGTAGGCGATGCGGTAGGTGAGCACACGTGTCTTACCTGAACCCGCGCCAGCAATGACCATGACGGGACCATCGATATGCTCAACGGCCTTGCGTTGAGCCTCATTCAATTGATTTAAAAACTGTGCCAAGAGGGGGGAGTCTTTCTGTTCGACAAGGTGCCAAAGTTAATTCTATCCTCCAATTTTTTGCGACCAATTAATAAGAGAGATTTGCACAATCTAGACGCTCGATTAATTGGCTCTACATAATTAATTCAGAACGAGTCAATTATTTTCCAACAGCACTGCTTGTATCTGCGAATATTTCCCCTACATTTGCAGTCCCCAAAAAATGGGGTAACTGATTATTGGATTAAACTAGAAATCAAAAGGTACGTATGCCAACGATTCAACAGCTTGTAAGAAAAGGTCGCAAACAGATCAAACAAAAGAGTAAATCTGCTGCGCTGGATTCCTGCCCACAACGCAGGGGTGTATGTACTCGTGTCTACACAACGACGCCGAAAAAACCAAACTCGGCGATGCGTAAAGTGGCAAGGGTGCGTCTATCTAACGGAAACGAAGTAAATGCCTACATCGGAGGTGAAGGTCACAACCTGCAAGAGCACAGTATTGTACTTGTTCGTGGTGGTCGTGTAAAGGACCTTCCAGGGGTTCGTTACCACATTGTACGTGGTGCACTCGATACAGCAGGTGTAAACGGTAGAACTCAGCGCCGCTCTAAGTATGGTGCTAAGAGACCAAAGAAATAACACATTTCAGATTAAGAACTCATGAGAAAAGCAAGAGCTAAAAAACGTCCGTTACTACCGGATCCAAGGTTCAACGATACGCTAGTAACTCGTTTTGTAAACAACTTGATGTTGGATGGCAAGAAGTCAATTGCATTCAACATATTCTATGATGCTATCGACATTGTTTCAGAAAAAACTGAAGGCAATGGTCTTGAAGTGTGGAAAGAAGCATTGAACAATGTGATGCCACATGTTGAGGTTCGTAGTCGTCGTGTAGGTGGAGCTAACTTCCAAATCCCAATGCAGGTTCGTCCTGACCGTAAGGTTACTTTGGGTATGAAGTGGATGATCACTTATGCACGTGGTCGTAACGAGCGCTCAATGGCGCAAAAGTTGGCTGCCGAAATTATCGCAGCTTCTAAGGAAGAAGGTGCTGCAGTTAAAAAGCGTACTGAGGTACACCGTATGGCTGAAGCGAACAAAGCATTCTCTCACTTTAGATTCTAATAGACGATATCATGGCAAAAGGAAATAGAGACTTAACGTACACTCGTAACATTGGTATTGCTGCGCATATTGATGCAGGTAAGACTACTACGACAGAACGTATTCTTTACTACACAGGTGTAAGTCACAAAATTGGTGAGGTACACGATGGTGCTGCAACCATGGACTGGATGGAGCAAGAGCAAGAGCGTGGTATTACCATTACTTCTGCAGCTACGCACTGTAATTGGGTTTACAGAGGACAGTCTTACGCTATTAATATTATCGATACTCCTGGACACGTTGACTTTACCGTTGAGGTAGAACGTTCATTGCGTGTTTTAGATGGTGTTGTTGCATTGTTTTCTGCGGTTGATGGTGTTGAGCCTCAATCTGAAACTGTTTGGCGTCAAGCGGATAAATACCGCGTGCCTCGTCTAGGTTTCGTTAACAAAATGGACCGCCAAGGTGCTGACTTCTTCAACGTTGTAAACCAAGTAAGAGACATGTTGGGTGGAAACCCAGTTGCTCTTCAGGTGCCTATTGGTGACGAAGCTGAATTCAAGGGCGTTGTAGATTTGATCAGCAAAAAGGCGATTGTATGGAATGAGGACGACATGGGTATGACCTATGAAGAAATCGAAATCCCTGCAGATCTAATTGATGTTGTCGATGAGAAACGTGCAGAATTGATTGAAGCAGTTGCTGAATACGACGAGAACTTGATGGAGAAATTCTTCGAGGACGAGAACAGTATTACCGAAGATGAAATCATTGCTGCATTACGTGCTGCTACCATTGATATGAGCATCATTCCAATGATGTGTGGTTCTGCCTTTAAAAATAAAGGTGTACAGGCTATGCTAGATGCAGTAATGCGTTTCATGCCATCACCATTGGATGTAGAAGCTATTGATGGGACAAACCCAGATACGGGTGAGGCAGATTCACGCAAGCCATCAGTTGATGAGCCATTCTCTGCATTGGCATTTAAGATCGCTACTGACCCATTCGTAGGTCGTTTGTGTTTCTTCCGTGTTTACTCAGGATCGTTGGATGCTGGTTCTTACGTTAAGAATACTCGTTCTGGTAAAAAAGAGCGTATCTCTCGTATTTTCCAAATGCACTCGAACAAACAAGAGCCAATTGATCAAATCAATGCTGGTGATATTGGTGCAGGTGTAGGTTTCAAGGACATCCGTACTGGAGATACACTTTGTGACGAGAAAGCGCCAATCGTACTTGAGTCTATGACTTTCCCAGAGCCAGTAATTGGTATCGCAGTGGAGCCTAAGTCTAAGGCTGACGTTGATAAAATGGGAACAGCACTTGCCAAGCTTTCTGAAGAGGATCCAACATTCCGTGTGCAGACTGATGAGGCCTCTGGCCAGACCATCATCTCAGGTATGGGCGAGCTTCACTTGGACATTTTGATCGACCGTATGAAGCGTGAGTTCAAAGTAGAAGTAAACGTAGGTGAACCTCAAGTTGAATACAAAGAAGCTTTGACTAGCTCTGCTAGCCATCGCGAAGTATATAAGAAACAAACGGGTGGTCGCGGTAAGTTTGCCGACATCATTTTCGAAATTTCTCCAGCGGATGATAGCTTTGAAGGTGAAGGACTACAGTTTGTGAACGAAGTTAAAGGTGGTAATGTACCAAAGGAATTCATTCCTTCAGTAGAGAATGGTTTCAAGGCAGCAATGTCTAATGGTCCGTTGGCAGGCTTTAAGGTTGACCGCTTGAAGGTTGTATTGAAAGATGGTTCTTTCCACCCTGTGGATTCGGATCAGTTGTCTTTCGAATTGGCAGCTAAGATTGGATTCAAGGAGAGCGCACGCAAGTCTTCTCCTGTGATTATGGAGCCAATCATGAAACTAGAAGCAGTTACTCCAGAAGACTACATGGGTGATATCGTAGGTGATTTGAACCGCCGTCGTGGTCAGGTTAACGATATGTCTGATCGCAATGGCGCTAAAGTTATCAAGGCTGATGTGCCGTTATCAGAGATGTTTGGTTACGTAACAACCCTACGTACGTTGAGTTCAGGTCGTGCGACTTCTTCAATGGTGTTCTCACACTATGCGGAATGTCCTACGAACATCTCAGAAAAGGTAATCGAAGAATCTAAAGCTTAATAATAGACGATAATGAGTCAAAAAATTCGCATCAAGCTTAAGTCTTACGATCACAACTTAGTAGATAAGTCTGCTGAGAAGATTGTTAAGACAGTGAAGAGTACTGGCGCTGTTGTTAATGGTCCAATTCCATTACCAACTAATAAGCGTATTTACACTGTACTCCGCTCACCCCACGTAAATAAGAAATCGCGCGAGCAGTTCCAACTAAGCAATTACAAGCGCTTATTGGATATCTACTCTTCTTCTTCAAAGACTATTGATGCTTTGATGAAGTTGGAGTTGCCGAGTGGTGTAGAAGTAGAAATCAAAGTCTAATAGACAATAAATTCCAGAAGAGATGCCAGGATTAATTGGTAAAAAAATCGGAATGACCAGCATTTTCAGCCCAGAGGGTAAGAACTTGCCATGTACCGTACTAGAAGTAGGTCCATGTGTTGTTACTCAAGTGAAATCTGAAGATGTCGATGGTTACAATGCGATCCAACTAGGTTGGGGAGAAGCGAAGGATAAGAATACTTCGAACGCATTGAAAGGGCACGTATCCAAGGCGGGTACCTCTGCTAAGAGAAAATTAGTAGAATTCAATGATTTCGAAGGTGAGTTTACACTTGGTCAAGTGATCGGTGTGGACCTTTTCGAAGAGGGCGACTTCGTTGATGTAGTAGGTACATCTAAAGGTAAGGGCTTCCAGGGGGTTGTTAAGCGTCACGGTTTTGGTGGTGTTGGACAAGCTACCCACGGTCAGCACAACCGTCTTCGCGCTCCAGGTTCTATCGGTGCGGGTTCAGATCCATCACGCGTATTCAAGGGTATGCGAATGGCTGGTCGTATGGGTGGCAAGCGTGCTAAAGTTCAAAACTTAGTTGTTTTGAAGGTAGATGCTGAAAGAAACTTGCTCGTAGTTAAAGGTTCCGTACCAGGAGCTAAGAATTCAACTGTAATTATTGAGAAGTAATGGAATTCAAGGTATTAGACATCAACGGTAAGGAAACCAAAAATAGCGTTCAGTTAGACGCTTCTGTATTTGGTATTGAGCCTAACAACCATGTAATCTATTTAGACGTGAAGCAGTACTTGGCGAATGCTCGTCAAGGTACGCACAAGTCTAAAGAGCGTGGTGAGGTTAACCGCACAACAAAGAAGCACCACAAGCAAAAAGGTACTGGTGGCGCTCGTGCGGGTTCTTTGAAATCTCCAATTCAGCGCGGTGGTGGTACTGTTTTCGGTCCACGTCCACGTAACTACGGCTTCAAATTGAATAAGAAGGTGAAGCAGTTGGCGCGTAAGTCAGCTTTATCACTGAAGGTTAAATCTGAGAATTTGAAGGTTGTCGAGAATTTCACTTTCGAGGTTCCTAGAACAAAAAGCTTCATCAACGTTTTGGCTGCTTTAGGACTAGACAAGAAAAAATCTCTCTTCGTTGTCGGTGATTACGATAAAAACCTATATTTGTCATCCCGCAATTTAACAGGGGTTAAAGTTGTAAACGCCTCAGATTTAAGTACTTACGAAATAATGAACGCTTCAGAAGTGGTCCTTTCGGTAGGTGCAGTTGAGAAAGTTACAGCAATTTTAAGCTAACGAGCAATGGATATTTTAATTAAACCCATCATTACAGAAAAGGCTACTGAGTTGAGCGAGGATCAAAATGTCTACGCTTTTCAGGTAGCTCGTACTGCAAACAAGGTGGAAATAAAAAAAGCTGTAGAAGCATTCTATGGCGTTAATGTAGAAAGTGTTCGCACAGCTATCGTTCCTGCAAAATTCCAGACTAAGTACACTAAGGCTGGTTTAGTAAGAGGACGTAAATCAGCGTATAAAAAAGCGTTGGTGAAAGTAGCAGGTGGGGAGACCATTGATTTATACGGTAATATCTAATAACAATGGGTGTTAAGAAACTAAAACCAATTACTCCCGGTCAGCGTTTTCGCGTAGTCAACGACTTTGAGCAAGTTACGGCAGCGAAACCAGAGAAGAGCCTTGTAAAAGGTAAGACCAAGAGTGGTGGTCGTAACAACAGCGGTCGCATGACAATGCGTTACGTTGGAGGTGGCCACAAGCAAAAAGTGCGTTCAGTCGATTTCAAACGTGATAAGTTTGGCATCCCTGCAACTGTGAAGTCTATTGAATATGATCCATTACGTTCAGCATATTTGATGCTATTGGTATACGCTGATGGTGAGAAGCGTTATTCAGTAGCTGTAAACGGTGTTAAAGTCGGTCAAACAGTTGTTAGTGGTACAGGCAGTGCTCCTGAAGTAGGTAATGCGTTGTATTTGAGTGATATTCCAATGGGTACTATCATTTCGAACATCGAGATGCGTCCTGGTCAAGGAGCAATCATCGCACGTTCAGCAGGTACATTCGCTCAACTTCTTGCTCGTGAGGGTAAGTATGCGATTATCAAGTTGCCTTCTGGTGAAACTCGTATGATTTTGACAACATGTATTGCAACCATCGGTACTGTTAGTAACTCAGAGCACATGCTCCAGGTTAGTGGTAAAGCTGGTCGTAGTAGATGGCAAGGTCGTCGTCCTCGTGTACGTGGTGTTGTAATGAACCCTGTTGATCACCCAATGGGTGGTGGTGAAGGTCGTGCTTCTGGGGGTCACCCACGTTCTCGTAACGGTATCCCGGCTAAAGGCTACAAGACTCGTACTCCTAAGAAGGCTACGAATAAGTATATCATCGAACGTAGAAAGAAATAATCTGAAAGTATATGGCACGTTCGCTTAAAAAAGGTCCTTACATCCACTACAAACTTGAGAAGAAAGTCTTGGCTAATGTGGAAAGTGGTAAGACAACGGTGATCAAAACTTGGTCACGTGCATCTATGATTTCGCCAGATTTTGTAGGTCAAACATTTGGTGTACACAACGGGAAAACTTTTGTTCCTGTTTATGTCACTGAGAACATGGTTGGTCACAAATTGGGTGAATTTTCTCCAACGCGTAACTTCCGCGGACACGGAAAGAATAAGAAGTAAGAGATGGGAAGTAGAAAGAAACAATCGGCTGAAGCGCTCAAGGCAGCGAAGAAAGCCATCGCGATTGCAAAGCTTAATGATTGCCCAACTTCACCACGTAAAATGCGTTTGGTTGCAGACCAAATCCGTGGTGTAGAGGTTGAAAAAGCACTAGCCATCCTAAAGTATAGCCCAAAAGAGGCTTCTAATCGTCTTGAGAAACTTTTGTTGAGTGCACTTGCCAACTGGCAAGCGAAAAACGAAGGAGCCAACATGGAGGAAGCTGGTTTGGTAGTAAGAGAGATCTCTGTAGATAGTGGTCGTATGTTGAAGCGCGTTCAGGCAGCACCTCAGGGTCGTGCCCACAGAATTCGCAAACGCAGCAATCACGTTACATTGATTGTAGGTAGTAAAGAATCTTAAGAAAGGGAAGAATGGGACAAAAAACCAACCCTATTGGTAATCGTTTAGGTATCATCCGTGGCTGGGATAGCCAGTGGTACGGGGGTCGTAAATACGGCGATAAAATCGCTGAGGATGCCAAGATCAGAAATTATTTGTACGCACGTCTTTCTAAGGCTAGCATCAGCAGAATCATCATCGAGCGTACTTTGCGTCTCGTTACTGTGACTATCACAACGGCTCGTCCAGGTGTGATTATCGGTAAAGGTGGTCAAGAGGTGGACAAGCTGAAAGAGGAGTTGAAGAAATTGACGGACAAAGAGGTTCAGATCAATATCTATGAAATCAAGCGCCCTGAATTGGATGCAAAATTAGTAGCTGATTCTATCGCTCGTCAAATCGAGGGCCGTGTTAGTCACCGTCGTGCCATCAAAATGGCGATCTCTGCGTCAATGCGCATGGGAGCTGAGGGTATTAAAGTTCTGATTTCGGGTCGTGTAAATGGTGCTGAAATGGCACGTTCTGAAATGTACAAAGATGGCCGTACGCCTCTAAGTACTTTCCGTGCGGACATTGATTATCATTTAAGTGAGGCTCACACAACTTATGGTCGTCTTGGTATCAAGGTATGGATCATGAAAGGTGAGGTATATGGTAAGCGCGATTTGAGTAACCAACTCGGTACTACCAAAGCTGGTGGTAAAGGGGCAGGTCGTGGAAAGCGCAGTAACCGTAAATAAGATTTAGAGAGATGTTACAGCCAAAACGCACAAAACATAGAAAAGTCTTTAAGGGTAAGATGAAAGGTGTATCGCAACGCGGTGCAGAGTTGACTTACGGTGCTTACGGACTTAAGTCTTTGGACTCAAAATGGATCACTGCTCGTCAAATCGAAGCAGCTCGTATTGCGGCTACACGTTACATGAAGCGTGAGGGTCAGATGTGGATTCGCATTTTCCCAGATAAGCCAATTACGAAGAAACCACTCGAGGTACGTATGGGTAAAGGTAAAGGTGGTGTAGAATACTACGCTGCAGTTGTTAAGCCAGGTCGTATCATGTTTGAAATGGACGGTATCCCGTTGGAGGTAGCTCAAGAGGCTTTGCGTCTTGCAGCACAGAAGCTTCCAGTTCGTACCAAGTTCATCGTACGTAGAGATTTACAACAGTAAGAATCATGAAGTACACTGAAATTAAAGAATTGACGACTGCTGAACTAGCAGAGCGTTTGGCTGAAGAAAAAGCCAGCTACACGAACATGAAGATGACTCATGCATTGAGCCCTGTTGAGAATCCAATGCAGATTCGTGAAGCTAGAAAAACAATTGCTCGTTTGAGCACAGAATTGAGTACTCGCTCAGAAGAATAAGAGTATCATGGAGAATACAAGAAACTTGCGTAAAGAGCGTATTGGCGTCGTTTCCAGCAACAAGATGGATAAGTCTGTTGTGGTTAGCGTTGAGCGCAAAGTAAAGCACCCTAAGTACGGTAAGTTTGTAAAGTTCACGAGCAAATTTCATGCTCATGACGAAGCAAACGATTGTAACGAAGGCGATACAGTAAGAATTATGGAGACTCGTCCGCTATCCAAAACTAAGAATTGGAGAGTGGTTGAGGTTATCGAAAGAGCGAAGTAATCATGGTACAGACAGAATCAAGATTAAGAGTAGCCGATAATACAGGAGCCAAGGAAGTTTTGGTAATTCGTGTATTGGGCGGTACCAAAAGAAGATACGCTAGCGTAGGTGATAAGATCGTAGTTACTGTTAAGGAGGCTACTCCTGCTGGTAACGTTAAAAAGGGTCAAGTATCAACTGCCGTAGTTGTACGTGTAAAGAAAGAAGTGCGTCGTCCTGATGGATCTTACATCCGTTTTGATGATAATGCATGTGTATTGTTAAATGCCACTGGTGAAATGAGAGGAACTCGTGTATTCGGTCCTGTTGCGCGTGAATTGCGTGACAAGCAGTACATGAAGATTGTTTCTCTTGCACCTGAGGTACTTTAATCTTAACGACAATCGATTAAGATGGGAAAGTTTAAAATAAAAAAAGGAGATAACGTAAAGGTACTTGCTGGAACTTCGAAAGGAGAGCAGGGACGTATTATTCGCGTTATTCCTAAGATGAATCGTGTAGTGGTTGAAGGTGTTAACTTGATTAAGAAACACCAGAAGCCAAGCGCTACAAATCCACAAGGTGGTATTGTAGAAATGGAGGCTCCAATTCACATTTCAAATGTGGCGTTGATTGATCCTTCTACGAATGAAGCTACACGTGTAGGTAGAAAATTGGATGATAACGGTAACCTAGTACGTTACGCTAAAAAATCCGGCGAGGTATTATCGTAATGAGTATGACACCTAGATTAAAGACTAAATACAACGAAGAGATTGTATTGAAGTTGAAAGAAGAGTTCAACTACGCGAATATCATGATGGTTCCTAAATTGGAAAAAATCGTGGTGAGCCAAGGTGTTGGTGCAGCGGTAGCGGACAAGAAGTTAGTTGATCAGGCGGTTGCCGAAATGACAACCATTACTGGTCAGAAAGCAGTTCCTACGAAATCTAAGAAGGACGTTAGTAATTTCAAGTTGCGTAAAGGAATGCCAATTGGTGCCCGTGTAACGCTTCGTGGAGAACGTATGTACGAATTCCTAGATCGCCTTGTAAGTGCATCACTTCCTCGTATACGTGATTTTCAGGGTATCAAAGCTTCAGGATTTGATGGACGTGGTAACTACACTTTTGGTATTACCGAGCAAATCATCTTCCCAGAGATTGATATCGATAAAGTAAATCGTATTACTGGTATGGACATCACTTTTGTCACTTCTGCTCCAACGGACAAAGAGGCAAAAGCATTATTAACAGCATTTGGTCTACCATTTAAAAAGTAAAGGAAATGGCAAAAGAATCAATGAAGGCCCGTGAGGTCAAGCGTGCAAAACTAGCTGCTAAATACGCTGCTAAGCGTGAGGAGCTAAAAGCAGCCGGAGATTACGAAGGCTTGCAGAAGCTTCCTAAGAACGCATCTCCTGTACGTGGTAGAAACCGTTGTAAGCTAACTGGTCGTCCTCGTGGATACATGCGTCAGTTCGGTATTTCTCGTGTAACATTCCGTGAAATGGCGAATCAAGGTTTGATCCCAGGAGTGAAGAAAGCTAGCTGGTAATTTTTTAGAAAAGGTATTATGTATACAGATCCAATTGCAGATTTCTTAACACGCATCAGAAACGGCCAGACTGCTGGTTTGCGAGTTGTTGAAATGCCTTCAAGCAAAACTAAGGTTGCTATCGCTGAAATCTTGAAAGATCAAGGATTTATCCATGACTTCAAGGTAGAGGAAGTAGCGCCTCAGAATGTTTTGAAGATTGCTTTGAAATATGATAGATTGACTAAGACTCCTGCTATCCGCGAGATTAAGCGTATTAGTAAGCCAGGTCTTCGTCAGTATAAGTCTAGCTCGGATATTCCTCGCGTGAAAAACGGTTTGGGTATTGCTGTGGTTAGTACTTCGAAAGGACTAATGACTGATAAGCAAGCTCGCATCGATAACATCGGTGGTGAGGTGCTATGTACAGTTAGCTAATAAATACAAATTATGTCAAGAATAGGTCAAGCACCAATTGCCGTGCCTGCAGGCGTAGAGGTTGCCATTAGTGGTAGCACTGTTACTGTGAAAGGAAAGCTTGGTGAACTCACTCAAGAATTGTCGGGTGGTATCACTGTAAAGATGGAGGAAAACGTTATCACTGTTGAGCGCCCTTCAGATGCTAAAGAACATAAAGCGAAACACGGATTGTATCGTTCGCTAATCAATAACATGATTGTCGGTGTAAGCGAAGGCTTTACACATACTTTGGAATTGATTGGTGTGGGTTACCGTGCTAGCAATCGAGGTCAAGTATTAGATCTTTCCCTAGGATACTCACACAACTTCCTGTTTGGAATCCCAGCAGAGGTGAAAGTTGAAACAACTATGGAGAAAGGGAAAGCGCCGACAGTAACATTATCGTCACACGATAAGCAGTTATTGGGTGCGATCACAGCAAAAATTCGCTCTTTGCGTAAGCCAGAACCTTACAAAGGAAAAGGTATCAGATTCAAAGGTGAAGTAATTCGTAGAAAAGCAGGTAAGTCTGCAAGTAAATAATAGATAAGAGATGGCATTAACTAAGACAGAAAGAAGACTTCGCATTCGCAGAAGAATTCGTAAGGTAGTCACTGGTACAGCACAGAAGCCTCGTCTATCTGTATTCAGAAGTAATAAAGAAATATACGCTCAATTGATTGACGATGTGAATCAAACTACATTGTTGTCTTTCTCTTCACGTAGTAAAGAGTTGGAAAGTACGACAGGTACAAAGAGCGATAAGAGCTTCCAAGTAGGTCAAGGTCTAGCGAAGTTGGCAGCTGAAAAAGGAATAACTGAAGTTTGCTTCGACCGTGGTGGATATTTATACCATGGACGTGTTAAACAATTGGCTGAAGGCGCTCGCGAAGGCGGCTTGAAATTCTAAAATGGCGAATACAATGCACAACGCACGAAAAGTAAAGCCTACGGGTATTGAATTGGTTGATCGCTTGGTAGCGGTGAATCGTGTAACTAAAGTAAACAAGGGTGGTCGCACCTTTAGCTTCTCGGCAATCGTAGTGGTTGGTGATGAAAAGGGTACTGCTGGTTACGGAACTGGTAAGTCTAAAGAGGTTAGTGAAGCTATAGCGAAGGCTGTAGAAGATGCTAAAAAGAATCTTTTCAAATTCCCTCTAGTTAAAACAACAATTCCTCACGAGGAGAATGGTAAATATGCGGGTTCACGTGTATTCTTGCGCCCTGCATCTAGCGGTACGGGAGTTATCGCAGGTGGTGCAATGCGTGCTGTTCTAGAGAGTGTTGGTGTACATGACGTACTTGCTAAAAGTAAGGGATCGTCAAATCCACAAAACGTAGTAAAAGCTACTTTCGATGCATTAGGCAAAATGCGTGATGTAAAGGCTGTAGCCAAGACACGTGGCATCTCAATTGATAAAGTCTTCAACGGATAATCTTTTTAGAAATGGGAAAGATCAAGATCACACAGACACGCAGTGTCATTGGACGTACAGCAAGACAGAAAGCTACAATGGATGCTTTAGGATTGCGTAAAATGAATGCTTCTGTTGAAGTAGAAGCCACACCTCAAGTTTTGGGTATGGTACGCAAGGTTAGTCACCTTGTTCAAGTAGTAGAACTTTAATTAATCAATAGATAAAAATGGATTTATCAAATCTCAAACCTGCGAAGGGTGCTACCCACAGCCGTAAGCGAGTAGGTAGAGGTGAAGGCTCCGGACACGGAGGTACCTCTACGCGCGGACACAAGGGTGCACAGTCGCGTTCTGGTTACAGCCGTAAAATCGGTTTTGAAGGAGGTCAAATGCCTTTGCAACGCCGTGTTCCTAAGTTCGGATTCACTAATCCAAACCGTGTAGAATACAAAGGACTTAACTTGGATACGCTTCAATCTCTTGTTGAAGCTAAGAAGTTGACTACTACTATTACTTTCCAAGACTTGGTTAACAATGGCCTAGTTGGGAAGAAGGAATTAGTTAAAGTTCTTGGTCGTGGTGAGGTAACCATGAAGCTTGACATTACTGCTCACGCATTTAGTAAATCAGCTGTTGCTGCCCTTGAAGCTCAAGGCGGTTCTGCTACGACACTTTAATCGCAATGAAAAGATTCGTAGAGACCATAAAAAATATCTGGAGTATCGAAGAGTTGAAGAATAAAATTCTAACTACTCTTGGATTGCTTTTGATATATAGAATTGGTTCGACGGTTCTGCTTCCTGGTGTTGATCCACAGAGTTTAACTCAATTACAAGCACAAACCTCAGAAGGATTGTTGGGCGTATTGAATGCATTTACTGGTGGTGCTTTTTCTCGCGCTTCCGTAATGGCTCTAGGGATTATGCCTTACATCTCCGCTTCAATCATCATTCAATTGATGGGTATGGCTGTTCCAGCTGTACAAAAGATGCAGAAGGATGGGGAAAGTGGACGCCGCAAGTTGAATCAAATCACTCGTTATCTAACAATTTTGATTGCAGGTGTTCAAGCGCCGTCTTATTTGGCAAACTTGAGCGCTCAAGGTGTTGAACTAACACTTAACCCTGGAACCTTCTGGTTCCTAGCATGGGTTACCCTTACAACGGGTACCATCTTCGCAATGTGGTTGGGTGAACGTATCACAGACAAAGGAATTGGTAATGGTATTTCGCTACTTATTATGGTAGGAATTATCGCGACTCTTCCTCAGTCATTCTTGCAGGAGTTATTGTCTCAGGTGAACCAAGGTGCCGGTTGGGTTGCATTTATTATTGAATTGTTCGCATTGTTCGTGATAACAATGTTCGCAATTGCTCTAACCCAAGCAGTACGTCAAATTCCAGTACAATATGCAAAGCAAGTTGCGGCTGGTGGCCGTGCTGCTGCAACGCCATCTGCACGTCAATACTTACCATTAAAGGTGAATGCTGCTGGTGTGATGCCAATCATTTTTGCTCAGGCGATTATGTTTATTCCCATCACGGTTTTACAGTACAGTGGTACAGAGAGCGATGGTGCTAGTTGGTTAATTACAGTCTTTGGAAATATCCAAGGGTTGTGGTACAATCTAACTTTTGCCTTGTTGATTATTGTGTTTACTTACTTCTATACAGCGATTCAAGTAAATACCAATAATATTGCTGATGATCTAAAGCGTAATGGTGGTTTTGTTCCAGGAATTAAACCGGGTGCTCCAACCGCAGAGTTTTTAGATACAGTATTGAGTAGAATTACTTTCCCAGGGTCGTTGTTGCTTGCAGTGATTGCTATCCTTCCTGCCGTAGCTATGGTAGTCGGATTGAATACTCAATGGGCGTACTTCTATGGTGGAACTTCATTGTTGATTACAGTAGGTGTTATTTTGGACACACTACAGCAAGTAGAAAGCTACTTGTTAAACCGACACTATGATGGTCTCATGAAGTCAGGTAAGTTAAGAGGTAGAAACACTCAAAGTACATTCAGTTAATATGGCGAAGCAAAGCGCAATAGAACAGGATGGTACAGTGACAGAAGCATTGTCAAATGCTATGTTTCGTGTGGAACTTGAAAATGGTCACGTTGTGACTGCGCACATCTCGGGTAAAATGAGAATGCACTACATCAAGTTGCTACCTGGTGATAAAGTAAAACTTGAAATGAGCCCTTACGATTTATCGAAGGCTCGTATAACGTACAGATACTAAGGAAATGAAAGTAAGAGCTTCAATTAAAAAGCGTAGCGCGGAGTGTAAGATTGTTCGCCGTAAAGGACGCTTATATGTTATTAACAAAAAGAACCCCAAGTTCAAGCAACGTCAGGGTTAACCAATAATAGAAAAGAAAGACTATGGCAAGGATTGCAGGTGTAGACTTACCAAGAAATAAGCGTGGTGTTATTGGCCTGACGTACATCTTCGGTGTCGGCTTGAGCCGTTCAAAGGAGATTCTCGCAAAGGCAGAGGTAAGTGAAGATGTTAAGGTTCAAGATTGGACCGATGATCAATTGACAGTTATTCGCGGAATCATCGCTGATGAGTACCGTGTAGAAGGTGAGTTGCGTTCAGAAGTTCAGTTGAACATCAAGCGTATGATGGATATCGGTTGTAACCGAGGAATTCGTCACCGTTTAGGTTTACCATTGCGTGGACAACGTACCAAGAACAACTCTCGTACTAGAAAGGGTAAGAGAAAAACGGTTGCTAACAAGAAGAAAGCAACTAAATAATAGTTAGTTATGGCTAAGAAACAGACTAAGCAAGTAAAGAAGCGTAAAGTACGCATCGAAGCAATGGGCGAGGCGCACATTGGTTCTTCTTTCAACAATATTATTATTTCATTGACTAATGCTCAAGGACAAGTGATTTCTTGGTCTTCAGCAGGTAAAATGGGATTCCGTGGTTCAAAGAAAAATACTCCTTACGCAGCGCAAATGGCAGCTGAAGATTGTGGTAAAGTAGCTTTGGAGGCAGGATTGAAAAAAGTAAAGGCTTACGTAAAAGGTCCAGGTAATGGTCGTGAGAGTGCTATTCGTACCCTTCACAACCTAGGCATCGAAGTTGTTGAGATCATTGATATCACTCCAACTCCACACAATGGTTGTCGTGCACCGAAGAAACGTCGCGTTTAATTTTTAAAGAAGAACGAATTATGGCAAGATATAGAGGACCAAAAACAAAGATCGCTCGCCGCATGGGTGAGCCAATCTTCGGCCCAGATAGCTCTTTTGAAAAGCGTAAATATCCTCCGGGGCAACACGGTAATAACCGTCGTCGCGGAAAGAAGAGTGAATACGCTGTTCAGTTAGAGGAAAAGCAAAAAGCAAAATACACTTACGGTATTCTTGAGCGTCAGTTCGCTAGAATGTTTGATAAGGCTTCTCGTAGCAAAGGCAAGACAGGTGATGTTTTGTTGCAATTGTGTGAGAGTCGTTTGGACAATGTAGTGTTCCGTTTAGGATTGGGGAGAACGCGTGATGCGGCTCGTCAGTTGGTAGGTCACCGTCACGTCACTGTTAACGGTGAAGTGGCAAATATTCCTTCTATGATAATTAAACCTGGTGATGTAGTAGCTGTTCGTGAGAAGTCAAAGTCTATGACTGTGATTACTGACGCACTCTCAGGATCATCTGCGCAGTACCCATGGTTGGAGTGGAATGAGAGTAAAATGGAAGGAACGTTCTTGAATGTTCCATCACGTGATGCAATCCCTGAAAATATCAAGGAGCAGTTGATCGTCGAATTGTACTCTAAGTAATAATCACCTTATACTCAATTATATGGCTATCCTTAATTTCCAAAAGCCCGATAAAGTAATCATGAACTCTTCAACTGACACTAGTGGTCAGTTCGAGTTTCGCCCCTTGGAGCCAGGTTATGGTCTCACAGTAGGTAATGCGCTTCGCAGAGTATTGCTTTCAGGTTTAGAAGGTTTTGCCTTGACTTCCTTGAGAATTGAAGGTGTTGACCACGAGTTCAGTACAATCGACGGAGTAGTCGAGGATGTAACTGAAATCGTATTGAATCTGAAGCAAGTGCGCTTCAAGCAGCAAATTGACGGCATGGATACAGAAACGGTTAAGTTTACTGTTTCAGGCAAAGAGCAATTGGTTGCTGGCGATTTGGCTTCTCACATCAGTGCTTTCCAAGTATTGAATCCGGATCTAGTTATTTGTAACATGGATGCAGGCGTAAGCTTAACCATGGAAGTAGTTATTGAGAAGGGTCGTGGATACGTTGGCGCTGAGTTCAATAAGAAGGCGGATGCTCCTGTAGGAACAATAGCTCTAGATAGTATTTACACTCCTATCAAGAATGTTAAATACTCGGTAGAAAATTACCGCGTAGAGCAAAAGACGGATTTTGAAAAGTTAGTTTTTGAGATTGAGTCTGATGGTTCTATTCACCCGAAAGATGCATTGACTGAAGCTGCGAAGATTTTGATCCACCACTTCATGCTCTTTAGTGACGAGCGCATCAGCTTGGAAGACGAAGAGACTTCAGAAGCAGAGTCTTACGATGAAGAAGCATTGCACATGCGTCAACTTTTGAAGACCAAACTTCACGATATGGACCTAAGTGTTCGTGCCTTGAACTGTTTGAAGGCTGCAGAAGTAGACACTCTTGGTGACTTAGTTACCTATTCAAAGGCTGATTTGATGAAGTTCCGCAACTTTGGTAAAAAGTCTTTGACTGAATTAGAAGAATTAGTTGAAAGTAAAAACTTGAGCTTCGGTATGGATATTTCCAAGTACAAGCTCGATAAAGAATAAGCATGAGACACGGTAAGAAAGTAAATCACTTAGGCAGAAAGACTGCGCACAGAAAAGCTATGTTGAGCAACATGGCATGTTCTCTAATTGAGCACAAGCGCATCAACACAACCGTTCAGAAGGCTAAAGAATTGCGTAAAGTAGTGGAGCCACTCATCACGCGTTCTAAAGATAACTCAACACACAACCGTCGTATTGCTTTTGCTGTACTTGGTCAAAAGGAAGTAGTAACTGAACTATTCTCAGTAGTTGCTCCTAAAGTTGGAGATCGCCCAGGAGGTTACACTCGTATCATTAAGACGGGAAATCGTCAAGGTGATAATGCAGAGATGTGTTTGATCGAATTGGTAGACTTTAACGAGATCTACGGTCAAGATGAGAAGAAGAAAACTACTCGTCGTAGCCGTCGTGCTAAGGCTACAACTGAAGCTCCAGCTGTTGAGGCTGCGGTAGAAGAGGTGGCTGAGGAAGCTCCAGCGGTTGAAACTAAAGAGGAATCTGCTGAATAAGAATATATAATGCACCAAATAGGTCATTGTTAATTAACTTTGGGGGGAATTGGGCGCAGCCTAATTCCCCCCTTTTTTTGAATACAACTACGCATGAAGAACGCCACGAAAAAAGCTGTCTTGTTATTAGAAGACGGAACGCTGTTTCACGGGTCCTCAACGGGCTTGGATGGTACGGCATATGGTGAGATCTGTTTCAATACAGGTATGACCGGTTACCAAGAGATTTTTACCGATCCAAGTTATTTTGGTCAATTGATGGTAATGGCCACATCCCATATTGGGAACTATGGCGTTCATGCAGAAGAAGTCGAGAGCAACAATATTCAGATTGCGGGTTTAATTACTAAGAACTTCAGTGAAGTAGCATCGCGCGCTGGGAAGAGTGACAGCTTGTTTGGATATTTTGAAAAACAGAATAAAGTTGCCATCGCTGATATTGATACAAGAGCTTTGGTTCGCCATATCAGGGATGCGGGTGCAATGAATGCGGTTATCTCAACCGAGATTCATGATGTTGATGCTTTGAAGGCAGAATTAGCGAAATGTCCTTCAATGGAAGGATTGGCATTAGCGCCAGTGGTAAGCACTAAGGAGCCTTATGAAGTTGGTCCTGAGGAAAGTGAAGTGCGCATCGCAGCTTTGGATTTAGGTATTAAGAATAATATCATTCGCTGCATGACCGAACGTGGTGCACGCGTTAAAGTTTTCCCGTACAATACATCAACTGAAGAGATGATGGCGTGGAATCCTAATGGCCTCTTTTATTCCAACGGACCTGGTGATCCTGCTGCATCGCCTGAGGTTGTTGAAGAAGTGGCAAAAGGAATTTCATCAGGCCTCCCTGTATTTGGGATTTGTCTAGGACACCAGATGATTGCGTTGGCAAGTGGTTTGAATACTTACAAAATGCATAATGGTCATAGAGGAATCAACCATCCAGTAAAGAATGTTGAGACGGGCTTGGGCGAAATTACTTCTCAAAATCACGGGTTTGTTGTGAAAATGGAGGATGTAGAGAAATCGGACAAAGTCGTATTAACGCATATTCATTTGAATGATCAGACAGTGGCGGGAATTAAGCGCACTGATGCGAACTGCTTCTCTGTGCAGTACCACCCAGAGGCTTCTCCAGGACCACACGACAGTAGATATTTATTTGACCAATTCATAGAGGAAATTAAGAACCACGCTTCCGCGAATTAAAATTGAACTAACACTCTAAACTGAAAAAATTATGTCTGTAATTACGCATGTACACGCAAGACAAATCCTTGATTCTCGCGGTAACCCAACTGTTGAAGTTGATGTAATCACTTCTAGTGGAGCCATGGGACGTGCTGCGGTTCCATCCGGAGCGTCCACTGGTATTCATGAGGCAGTGGAACTTCGTGACGAAGATCCAACCTATTACATGGGTAAAAGCGTTTTAAAGGCAGTTGATAATGTGAACGATATCATTGGACCTGAATTGGAAGGTGAAATTGTAACAGAACAAGCCGCTATCGATCAAATCATGTTGGATTTGGATGGTACGGAAAACAAAGGAAAGTTAGGAGCAAATGCCATTCTAGCTGTTTCCTTGGCCGTTGCAAAGGCAGCCGCTGAAAGCACAGGTCAGCCATTGTACCGTTACATAGGTGGTGTGAATGCACGCACATTGCCAGTTCCTATGATGAACATTTTGAATGGTGGCTCACACGCAGACAATTCTATTGATTTCCAAGAATTCATGGTAATGCCATTTGGTGCTGAATCATTCAGCCAAGCATTGCGTATGGGGACAGAAGTTTTTCATAACCTGAAAAAGGTATTGAAGAGCAAAGGATATTCTACGAACGTTGGTGATGAAGGTGGTTTTGCTCCATCAATTGGTTCCAATGAGGAAGCGCTAGAAATCATTCTAGAAAGCATCGAAAAGGCTGGATATACTCCAGGTAAAGATATTTGGATTGCAATGGATGCTGCTGCTTCAGAATTCTACAATGAAGAAAAAGGCAAGTATGTGTTCCATAAAAGTGACGGTCGCGAGTTGACATCAGATGAAATGGTGGAATACTGGGCTACATGGATTGACAAATATCCGATTGCGTCTATTGAAGACGGTCTTCACGAAGATGATTGGGCAGGATGGGCTAAGCTTCACGCGAAGATTGGTGACCGAGTTCAGCTTGTAGGTGATGATTTGTTCGTAACCAATGAGAAGCGAGTAGCTCGCGGTATTGAGGAAGGTAGTGCCAATTCAGTGCTGGTTAAAGTGAATCAGATTGGAACACTTACAGAGACGATTAATACAGTAACATTGGCGAATCGTCACCAGATGACCGCTGTGATGTCGCACCGCAGTGGAGAGACTGAGGATGCTACTATTGCAGATTTAGCGGTAGCGCTGAATACAGGTCAAATCAAGACGGGATCGGCATCACGCTCTGACCGTATGGCGAAATACAATCAGTTGCTTCGTATCGAAGAAGAGCTCGGTGATAGAGCAGTTTTCTTGGGTACCAACTTCCCCTATTTGAAATAACCCCAAAAACCACCTATCATGGACAAGATAAAAGAGCAGTTCAGAGATATTTTCCCAGGCATTGTTGCTGATACCAAGGCATTCTTGAAAGAGAATTCAGACAAGACCATTGGAGAAATCAAAGTAGGCCAATTGTATGGCGGTATGCGTGGTATGCCGGCATTGATTTGTGAGACCTCAAAATTGGATCCTGAAGAAGGAATTCGATTCCGTGGTTACAGCATCCCTGAATTGCAACAGAAACTACCTAAGTATCCAGGAGGTGAACAGCCATTGCCAGAAGGTTTGTTTCACTTGATGTTGATGAATGAGATTCCTACTGAGGATCAAGCACGTCGACTCAGTAATGCTTGGGTGCGTAGAAGTAATGTTCCCGTGCACGTATTCAAGGCTATTGATGCATTGCCTAATCGGACACACCCGATGACCCAGTTTTCTATTGCTATCATGGCAATGAGAACAGAGAGTGAATTTGCAAAAGCATATATGGGTGGCGTTTCAAAGTCTGAATATTGGGATGCAACGTTTGAGGATAGCATGAACTTGATCGCGCGTCTTCCACGTGTTGCGGCATACATTTACCGCCGTATGTACCACAATGACCAGCACATTGAACCAGATCCAAAACTTGATTGGGCGGGTAACTTCGCACATATGCTTGGATTCGATAACGATGAGTTCAAGGAGTTGATGCGTCTTTACATGACCATTCATGCTGATCACGAAGGTGGAAACGTTAGTGCACATACGGTGCACTTGGTTGGTTCTGCTTTGAGTGATGCATACTTAAGCTTTGCAGCAGGTATGAATGGTTTAGCTGGACCGTTGCACGGTTTGGCAAATCAAGAAGTGATTCGTTGGATCAACAATATGCGTCAAGAATTGGGCGGTGGATTGCCAACAAAAGAACAGATCGCAAACTACTGCAAGAAGACTTTAGCGGATGGAAAAGTCATTCCTGGTTTTGGTCATGCAGTACTTCGTAAAACAGATCCACGTTACACTGCACAGCGCGAATTTGCTCAGGCTAAGATGCCAAATTCGGAGTTGTTTAAGATCGTAAGTATGATTTACGAAGTCGTTCCTGATATCTTGAATGCGACCGGAAAGGTTAAAAACCCTTGGCCAAACGTTGATGCGCATAGTGGTCAATTATTAACCCATTACGGATTAGTTGAATACGAATTCTACACCGTTTTGTTTGGTGTTGCCCGTTCATTGGGAACCTTGTCTAACTTGATTTGGGACCGCGCAATGGGAATGCCAATTGAGCGACCTGGTTCGACGACTACGGAACTATTGAAAGAGAAATTGGCTTAAGTCAATAAAACAGAAGTTTTTACAAGCCCTGAAACATGAAAATGATTCAGGGCTTTTTGTTTGATTTCCAGTGGTTTTATGTTTTTAAAAGTCATATATTTGCAGCCCTTTTCGGACATGAAGTGCACGACCGGAAAGAAACTGAAAAAAATATAACCACTTTCGGGCCAATGGGAAGTGTGCACTAGGATCCGAAATACAACAATTTTTTCTCTCATGTCAGAAGAGAATCAAGTACCACAAGAAGAGGTACAACAAGAGACTCCGGTTCAGGAAGTCGCAACTACCGAAGAAAATACAGACGAAACACGAGTTGAGGAAACTGTAGAAGAAACTCCATTTAGCTGGGCTGACCTAGAAGGCGGTAACGAAGAGACTGCTAAAGCTCAAGAAGAAATGGCTGCTATGTATGAAGAAACATTAGGTTCTTCTATCGAGCACCAAGTAGTGGAAGGTAAGGTTACCGGCAAGACTGACCGTGAAGTAATTATCGACATCAACTCTAAGAGTGAAGGTGTTGTTAGTTTGAACGAATTCCGTTACAACCCTGAATTGGCAGTAGGAGATACTGTTGAGGTTTTGGTTGACCGTCAAGAAGACAAATACGGACAATTGGTTCTTTCACACAGAAAAGCGCGTTCTATCAAAGCTTGGGACCGTGTTAACGAAGCACACGAAAACGATGAGATCGTTAAGGGTTACGTTAAAGCACGTACTAAGGGTGGTATGATCGTAGATGTATTTGGTCTTGAGGCATTCTTGCCAGGATCGCAGATTGACGTTAAGCCTATCCGCGATTACGATCAGTACGTTGATAAGACAATGGAATTCAAAGTGGTTAAAATCAACCATGAATTCAAAAACGTTGTTGTTTCTCACAAGGCACTTATTGAAGCTGACCTTGAAGAACAGAAAAAAGAAATCATCTCTAAACTTGAGAAAGGTCAAGTATTGGAAGGTGTGGTTAAAAACATCACTTCTTACGGGGTATTCATCGACTTGGGCGGTGTAGATGGTTTGATCCACATTACTGATTTGAGCTGGAGCCGTATCAACCACCCATCAGAGGTTGTTGAATTGGATCAGAAAATCAACGTGGTTATTCTTGACTTTGATGAAGGCAAGACACGTATCCAATTAGGTCTTAAGCAACTTGAGAAGCACCCATGGGATGCATTGGATGCTAACGTAGCAGTAGGCGACACCGTTAAAGGTAAAGTAGTTGTCTTGGCTGATTACGGTGCGTTCGTTGAAATTCTTCCAGGTGTTGAAGGTTTGATTCACGTTAGTGAAATGAGCTGGTCTGCACACTTGCGTAGTGCTGGTGATTTCATGAAGGTAGGTGATCAAGTTGAAGCTCAAGTATTGACATTGGATCGCGAAGAGCGTAAGATGAGCTTGGGTATCAAGCAAATGTCTACTGATCCATGGACTGATATTGCAACTAAGTACCCACAAGGTTCTCAGCACAAAGGAACAGTTCGCAACTTTACTAACTTCGGTATCTTCCTAGAGCTTGAAGAAGGAATTGATGGTTTGATCCACATCTCTGACTTGAGCTGGACGAAGAAAATCAAGCACCCGTCTGAATTCACTTCTATCGGTGCAACTCTAGAAGTTGTTGTTCTTGATATCGATGCTGAAAACCGTCGTTTGAGCTTGGGTCACAAGCAACTCGAAAACAACCCATGGGATGATTATGCAACGGTATTTGAAGTAGGTTCTACTCACACCGGTACAATGATCAACTCAGGTGAAAAAGGTGGTGATGTAAGCTTCGCTAACTTCGAAGGAGTTGAAGCATACTGTCCTGCACGTCATGTCACTAAGGAAGATGGCGCGAAACTTGAAAAAGGCGAAACAGCTGAATTCAAGGTGATCGAATTCAACAAAGAAAACCGTCGCATTGTAGTATCTCACGTAGGTACCTACAAAGAGGTTGAAGTGAAGAAAGGTCGTTCAGCATCTTCTAACAAAGGTGGAAACGTAGTAACATCAAGCACTAACGTAGAGCGTTCTACAATGGGTGATCTTGATGCACTTGCTGCTTTGAAAGAGCAAATGGATAACGAGAACAAGTAATTGTTTTATCCTTTTGATATTCGAATCCCCGGGCCCTTGGCCCGGGGATTTTTTTTGCCCGCTGCCCGCGGGTCGCGCGAGTGTTGTAAATTCGGGATATGAGAATTGGAGAAATTATTGCAAAGCTGGAGCAGTGGGCTCCTCCTTTTTTACAAGAATCCTATGACAATAGTGGCCTAATCGTAGGCAATGCTTCTTGGGAAACCTCAGGGGTACTTGTTGCTTTAGACTGCTTGGAAGGTGTGGTTGACGAAGCCATCTCGAAAAATATAAATCTAATTGTGGCGCATCATCCTATAGTGTTTTCGGGCTTGAAGCGCTTCAATGGTCGCTCATACATTGAGCGCGTGATTATGAAGGCGATCAAGCATGATATTGCCATCTACGCGATTCATACCAATCTCGATAATGTGCTTTGGGGTGTAAACGCTAAGATCATGGAGCTGCTGGGCATTGAGAAGTTTAAGATTCTTCAGCCCATGAAAAACGCCTTGTTAAAGTTCCAAGTCTACGCCCCTGAGAATGATGCCGCGAAAGTCGCAGAAGCGGTCTATTCCGCAGGCGGAGGTAAGGTAAGTGCTTACGAAGAATGCAGTTTTACAACTTCGGGTATTGGGACTTTCAAGCCCACCGATGGCACAAATCCAACAGTTGGTTCAATAGGAGTTCGTGAAAGTGTGGCAGAAGTAAAAATGGAATTCATCGTGCCTTCGTTTGTGAAATTCGCGGTTGAGAATGCGGCCCGCAAGGCGCATCCTTATGAGGAAATGGCCTTCGAATGGCTCTCTATTGATAATGAAGCTACCGACTATGGTGCGGGAGCCGTCGGCTCATACATCGAGCCAAAAGACTTCGATGCCTTTCTATCACAAGTGAAAGCAGCATTTGGAACAACCATAAAATACACACAGCCGGCAGGAAAAACCGTGCAAAAAGTCGCGGTTTGTGGCGGCTCCGGAAGTTTTTTGTTGGGTGCTGCTAAAGCATCTGGTGCAGACGTTTTCATCACTGCAGATTACAAATACCATCAATTCTTCGATGCGGAAGGCAAAATCAGCATCTTAG
>Ga0255758_10000207_pt1 | contig 65093 bp, 51 predicted proteins | sample 011ome_24_FD_179958 | JGI IMG/M metagenome (GOLD analysis project Ga0255758, IMG submission 179958) | Coastal salt marsh microbial communities from the Groves Creek Marsh, Skidaway Island, Georgia - 011513CT metaG (version 2) | ecosystem: Environmental > Aquatic > Marine > Intertidal zone >... | reverse complement strand
GCAAACAAATGCATGAAAGTGCCATATGGGTGGCCTTCGTTAACCGAGTAACCAATGTTCATCGTTACTTTTTTTGCGTTTGCAGGTCCTGCTACTAGCAGCAGAGCCGCAAACATTGAGCCAAGAACTGGCTTTAAAATTTTCATTTCTTCCTCCCTAAAATCAAATCCAACAAGCCTATAACTTCACTAGGCAATTAACTTTGATTAAAAAAACGTTCCAAAATTTTAATGGTTTTGCAAGTTAATTGATCGCTTATCTGCCGGTGTATGAAAAAGAATGTTCTTTAGTCTCAAAAATAATTAAATTTTATCGCCAAAAGAATTTGGTGTTAACGCCGCTGGACCAGCTTGAACCCTGAATGCCTGAGCTTCTATGATAAGTTTGTGTAAATTGTTACAATGGCAATCAACGCAAGCGCAATGAGTGCCGCACGGCGAAAATGTTCGTTGCCCTGCTGACGAAAAAACTGTGCGCCCAAATAATTTGACAACACATATATGGGGGCACTGATGATGCCAAACGTTAAAACGTCATTGCTGAACTGACCGTAAACAAGTAAAGCAGCAAAGTTAATCAATGACATTGAACTGAGTGCAATGACAATATTGCCGCGGGTAGTGCTTGCATTATCCGGTAATGACATTAACGCTGTCACTAGGGGAGGCCCGCCCATTCCAGCAGCGCCTTGTATAAATCCGCCTACCAACCCTGAACCTGACATAACAGACTTGCCGACAACACCCTTTATACGCCAGCCCGAAGCGAGAAGAGCCACGGTCATTAGTAGAGTAAAAGAAATGACCAGTTTCATTTTAGCGGGATTGACCTCAACTAAAACAGCGGTACCTAAGGGCACGGCAACAATAATACCGATTAACATCGGCATAACAGTCTTTAAATTCGAATCACGAATACTAGTTGGCACGAGGTAAAGTATCGTTGGAATCTCAATTATAACGAGGATAGCAACAGCAACAACTGGCGGGAGTGTGAAACTAAGCGTTGGCACAATTACAAGTGCTGCGCCGAAACCGAGAAAGCCCCGCATGAACCCCCCAGCCACTATGCTAAGCAGACAAATTAATAAATTTTCATAACCAAGCCCAAGAAAATCCATTTTTCTAATTTATCAACCCTTAGTTCGCTGTTTACAAATTTCATACATCGCCAAGCCAAATACAGATAAAAAGATTAGCCCCCCGCCAAAAAGGGTACCGTGACTTACGAACTCATCAAAGAAGATCCAAACCCATATTGGTCCAAGCGCAAATTCAAGAAGCATAATAAGAGGGATTTCAGCAGCCTTTAAAACTTTTGTAGACAGCACTAGAAGGGTTTGCCCACAACCTTGCAAGACGCCGCCCCAAATAAAACATAATGCTATGTCGCGTATTTCTGGTACAGCGCTCCACTGACTAAAGATCAATCCAACGACCATGCTAAAGAGCCCAGTAAGTAATAGCACTGGCAACATTTCTACATGCCTATTTCGCCGAAGGGTGACAGCAAAGCAGGAAAAACAAAAGGCTGTCATCAAAGCAAAGACTACGCCCACCAATCCCTCTGAAGTAACGTCATTAGCTATAATAGAGAAGATACCAATGCTCGCAGTGGCCATCGCGAGCTGGGTGGCTCTGTCAATGCGCTCCCCTATCACAAAAAATGCAATTAGGGCCGTAATAAAGGGCGCGAGGGCAATGGTAAATGTTGTATTGGCAACTGTAGTGTTTGAGAAAGCAAAAACATAAAAGGTCTGAGCTCCAGTAAAAAACAGGGCGCCAAGTATACCTTGCCTTCCAATGCTCCAGATTGCCGAAAAAACCCGCTGCCTGTAAAGAGCAGTCAAGACGACTAACATCACAAATGAAAGTGCGAGCCCTCGAAAAAAAACAACTCCAAACGGATCAATATTGTCTAAGCTGCGAAAAATAAGGCCAGCAGTGCTCACAATGGTTGCTGATGCAATCATCATTTTAATTGCTGAGTGCCGTTTTACAACTGAAGAAAGAAAAGTCACCATCGATAAGTCCAAAGGCCTGCAAGTTTTGGGAGAACCGGGTAAAAGCTAAATTTTGACTTAACAGACAAAGCGGCTTAAAAACGGCATTCAGAGTACTGGCTGGCTTGACATGCAGTCGCCTGCGCGACAATTTCATCAAAAGTTCGCGCTGGCAATTCTGCAGCAATTGCCTGAACCATAAACGCAGCGTTGGGGTCAAATTCAGCTGATAACAAGAACCAATACAGCGCCTTTCTTAGACTTTTTTCGACACCCATTCCTTCGTGGTAGCTGTTTGCAAGAGCCGTAAAAGCAAACGGATAACCCTGCTTCGCCGATTGCCTAAAAAGCTCAACAGCTCGCAGTTGGTCTTGGGCCACCCCCTGGCCAGTCTGGTAGAGCAAACCAAGACTTGCCTGTGCAACTTTGTCACCAGATTCTGCCAATGGTACCCATAGTTTGACTGCCTCATCTGGTTTGCCCTCTGAGAGTTTTACAAAGCCAGAATTTAAATCATCTGCAACGGCTGAGGACATATAAAACGCAACCATGGCGATCAATATTATCTTTAGCCACTGCAAATTTTTCTCTCCTAAATATGAGCTTTTGGGCAAATCAAATTGGCAAACATTAAATTTTAGCCATATGATCTTAAAACATGTAGGCTATGAGCGACTTTTTAAAAGTTAAACATCAATCATGTGAGGCGCGTCAATGATCATTTATCGATCAGCAAAAGTGATTGAAGAACTATTCTTGTCAGCCATCCAGAAAATCACTGCACCCAAATCCGTAAAAGATACAATTTACGGAACCTTTCTTGCCCTTGCAGCTTTGTTCTGCCTGTTGTTTGCATTTGAGCAGTTGATTGGCCGTTGACATGTTGATTGATTAGCTTTTAATGCGCAGTCACTGGGAGCCCATGAAATATTCAAGAATAGCTGTTTGATCAAGGGTCCCCATCCCAGCTTTTTCTGCACTGATGAACTCTTCTCGAGCCACTCTTCCAAATTGAACTTTGTGGTTTGCAATTTCTGCAAGCTCTATTGCCATATTCAAATCCTTAACCGCCATAAAAATCGGAAAGTCTGGCGTCAGGTCGCCTGCAAGAACTTTTTTAGGATAATTTGTATTGAGTTGACCAAGCCCAGCCGCCGTTGAACTCATCAATTTTGCCATAGCCCTTACATCAAGTCCCGCAGCCTTTGCTAGAGAAAGCGTTTCTCCAGTCAATGCGTTATTGACCATAGCCATGTAATTATTGACAAGTTTTGCTTTCAAGCCGCAACCTACTGGACCAACATGAAGAATTGTATCGCCAACGGCGTTGAAAACACCATCAAGCGCTGCAACGTCATCTGCCTCTCCACCCGCCATCACGAGAAGGTTGCCGGTGATTGCCTCCCGAGGTGTCCGGCCAACAGGTGCATCAACAAATCTGTGACCCCGGTTGGCAACACGCTTTGCTGTTTCCATCAATTTTGGGTATGAGCCCGTCGACATATCCACAATAAGGCTGTTTGGTGCACAGGTTTCCAAAACGCCACCCTTATCAAACAACACTGCATCAACAATATCACTGTTTGGCAGTATCATCATAATTACATTACGTTGATCAGCCGCCTCACAGGGATTAGTCGATCCGGCCGAGACGACGCCCTTAAATCCGTCGACAACATTCTGCTGAATGTCGCACACAGCAACGTCAAAGCCCTCTCGAATAATGTTTTTTGCCATTGGAGCTCCCATAATTCCGAGCCCAATAAAAAGGATTTTTTGTTCCACAGTTCCCAACACTTCCTAAAGCTACACTCACATAAGAATTTGATTAAAAGAAAGTTTGATCAATACAGATACACTTTGTCTATTTCGGTAACTCTCCATATGGAAGATATCCGCCGGCAAGTGTTATGCCGCAATCAGCAACAGTGACAGAACCTGTCATGGCACTCGATAAATCAGATAACAAAAACAAAGCAATATTGGCAATCTCTGACGGCAAGGCCATTCTGCCCAGCGGCGTCATGTTGAGAATTGGTGATAAATCTCGTCCCGCTGCTTCCTGTTTTCTGATAAACGGGGTGTCAACCCAACCCGGACAGATTGTGTTGACACGGATATTTTTTTTGCTCCATTGAACAGCCATGGCCTGGGTAAGATTCTTTATTGCTGCTTTACCAGCGCCATATCCTAGTACAGGCCCAGGTCTCAAGGCCAACACTGATGACATTGTAACTATAGAACCTCCACCTGTGGCTAGCATTCGCCTGCCAACTAATTTGCAAGTAACGAATGTGCCGTTGATATGATTTTCAAGCACTCTTTTAAAATTTTCTAGTGGCATTTCTTCTATTGGTTCTCGGGTTGGCATTATGCCCGCGGAGGTCACACAACCGTTAAAGGCAGGCATGCTTGTAGAGAGCTTCTCCAGCGCAGCATCTATTGATCCTTCAGACTCAACATCACCAACCGCAAAGTGAGCGCGACGGCCAAGCGCTGTGCATAACTCTTGCGCCGCATCACCATTAATATCAATGATACCAACCGTAGCCCCTTCTTTATGCGCAGCAGTGCAAATAGCGGCTCCAATACCGCTGGCACCACCTGTAACTACAATCGATTTTTGTTGAATTTTAATCATCAAACCACAATCCTTTTCAAAGAATTTTTATCGCAAGGAGAAATGATTACACCATCCCAGACCTACAACTGCAAATTTTTCACATTTGAACAATTCGCATGAGTTGGTAACTTTGCATACAACCGTAGTACAGCTAATCGCACTGAGAATAATTTCTAGTTGAATTGAAAAAAATAATTTCTTGAAAGTTGGTACAATGAAACATGACAATCACACCCTTGACGCTATCATTGTTGGTGCAGGGTTTTCAGGCCTATATCAGCTGTATTGCTTGCGTGAAAAACTAAATCATAAAGTTAAGGTTCTTGAGGCTGGAGGTGATGTAGGGGGCACCTGGTATTGGAATCGCTACCCCGGTGCGCGTTGTGACTCTGAAAGTCATACTTACTGCTACTATTTTGACAGGCATTTGCTTGAAGAATGGTCATGGTCTGAACGGTATCCTGGACAAGCAGAAATCTTGCGCTACCTAAATTTTTGCGCCCAAAAACTGGACCTCAAAAAAGACATTCGTTTTAATGAGCGTGTGATAAAAGCCGAGTGGGACGCTAATTCACAACTTTGGCACGTAAAAACACAAACTGGTCAGACTTTCATAGCGCGTTTTTTAATTACTGCCGTTGGGTGTCTTTCTTCAGCAAATATGCCAGATATTGATGGCCTTTCTGATTTTAAAGGTGAAATTTATCACACTGGTCAATGGCCCCATGACACAGTTGATTTTGAAAAAAAGACAATCGTCGTTATCGGTACAGGCTCGACCGGAATTCAGGCAATTCCTGAAATTGCGAAGTATGCGAAAAAACTGTACGTGCTTCAGAGAACGCCTAATTATAGCGTACCCGCGCGTAATAGGCCGCTATCCAGAGATTTCCATTCGGCATTCATCGAAGACATTGATTCTTGGAGATCAAAAATGCTGGAGTCACGCCATGGACACCCATGGATAGCACCGGATCGTCAGGTCCGGAAAACCTCACCAGAAGAACGCTACAGGATTATGGAAGCTGCATGGGAACATGGTGGGCTCAGTTTTCGTGAAAGTTTTGACGATGTACTCCTAGATGAAGAGTCAAACAACATAATGTCTGAATTTATCAGGCAGAAGATCATGAGTACCGTTCACAATGTCGAAAAAGCGAAAAAATTATTACCGAAAGATCACCCGTTTGGTACCAAGCGGCCACCAATCGATACTAATTATTTTGAGACATACAACCTTGAACATGTGCATCTAATTGACGTCAGGCAAAACCCTATAGCTTCATGCTCCGCTGCAGGAATAATATTGACCGATGACACAAAAATAGAAGCGGATATGATAGTCTTTGCGACAGGCTTTGACGCGATGACCGGAGCACTGCAAAAAATGAACCTTAAAGGGAGGGACGGCCTAAAACTAGAGGAAGCATGGCTTGCTGGCCCACAAACATATCTAGGTCTAGCTGTCCCAAAATTCCCAAACATGTTCACCATAACTGGGCCTGGCAGCCCATCAGTATTAACAAACATGCCACGCGCAATTGAACAGCATGTCGATTGGATTACAAATTTGCTACGCCACATGGTTCAGAGAGGTTACTCCAAGGTTGAAGCCAGCGAGGCAGCTGCCAACGAATGGACCGAACATGTTACCGATGTAGCCAACAAAACGCTTTTACCGAAAGCTAATCATTCCTGGTACCTTGGGGCAAACGTTCCCGGGAAACCACGGGTCTTTATGCCATACGTTTTTGGATTAAATCATTATCGGAACCACTGTGATTCCATCGCGGCAAGCGGATACCAAGGCTTTCTAATCACTGAGTAAATTTACCCAAGCCGGTCAGAAAACGGAGTGGTGAGTTATGACTGGAAACGTTGAAATTTTTGACTACGTAATAATAGGCGCAGGCTCTGCAGGGTGCATTCTAGCAAACCGCCTCAGCGCATGCGGTAAGTATAGTGTCTGCGTTATTGAAGCAGGCCCAAAAGACTGGCACCCTATGCTTCATATACCAGCTGGTTTCGTCAAAACTTTAGTTAACCCAAAATTCAACTGGATGTATTCGAGCGAACCAAGTGCGGGCACCAATGGCCGCACCATACCAGCTCCCCGAGGTAAAGTACTTGGTGGATCAAGCTCAATTAATGGAATGGGTTTCAACAGAGGCCAGAAAATGGACTTTGATGTCTGGGCACAAAAAGGAAACGCAGGTTGGTCCTATGACGATATTTTGCCTTATTTCCGAAAATTTGAGAGTTATCGGTCCCAGGATGATCAATCCTATCGCGGTACCGATGGTGAAATGACCATCAGTGATCTCGATTGGCGAGACCCACTTTGTGAGGCCTATATCGAAGGAGCAGAGAGCCTCGGTATTCAGAGGAATGCAGATTACAACGGCGCGAAACAAGAGGGGATTTCATATCTTCAACGGACCGTACGCGGGCGGTTTCGCATGAGTGCTGCCCGAGCTTTTTTAAACCCAGCTAAAAGACGCCCTAATTTGCGAGTGGTTACAAACGCCCACGTTACCCGCATTCTTTTACAAGGAAAGCGCGCAACTGGCGTCACATTCAAACTCGTTAAAAATCAAGAAATAGAGCGGCAAATTGATGCAGGCCGAGAACTGATTTTATGTGCCGGCGCTATAAATTCTCCGCACCTTTTACAGCTATCAGGAATTGGCGACGCGGATCATTTAAAAGAGATTGGCTGCGAGGTACGTCATGACCTGCCAGCTGTGGGAACCAATTTTCAGGATCATTACGCGACCCGGTTGACGTACCGGGTTCGCGGAGTTAACACAATCAACAATCGAGCGCATGGACTGCCATTGATTGCTGAGATTGCAAAATACTGTTTTGGTAAAAAGTCGATATTAAACCTTGGCCCAACAGCCGTTTTTTGTTTCCTTAAGTCAAATGAGAGTCTGAGTTCCCCTGATATACAGATCAACTTTACCCCGGGAACGCACCAACGTGGCATGCAGTCTACGTTGGAGAAACAGGCCGGATTTACCATGGCGACCTGGCAACACCGTCCCGAGAGTCACGGATATATCAAGGCAAAAAGCTCAAACCCATTTGAGCACCCAGAAATTCAGCCAAATTACCTGGCCGCCGAAACTGACCAAAACGTAATTTTGGCGGCAATCAAAATATGTCGTAAGCTCGCTCAAACTGATGCCTTGAGACCTTTTATTGTAGAAGAGACTTTTCCAGGTGTTGCCTGCCAAAATGATGAGGAATTGTTGAATTCAGCGCGCGAAATCGGTCAATCAATATACCATTTGATGGGAACCTGCCGTATGGGCACCAGAAATGACAAAACTGCCGTTGTAGATGCAGACCTAAAGGTTCATGGCATTGAAAATCTTCGGGTAATTGACGCATCTATAATGCCAACTATGGTATCGGCAAACCTAAACGCAGCGGTAATGATGATTGCTGAAAAGGGGGCAGACATGGTTCTTGGAAAATCGACGACCAACACTCACTGAACTCTGAATTTGTTTATTGCCCTCAAGTCAAGTTGTATACCTAATCCAGGTGCGTTTCCAAGTTTCATCAGGTTCGATGAAGGTTCAAAAAATGCATCTACAAAGATGGTGCGAAGGGGATTTATGTTAATATCAACCTCTAAGATACCGTTTCCACCGACTGCAGCTAGCGCATGTGCTGATGCAAGCAAGCCAACACCACCACCAAGGTAATGTGGACAATAACGCTTACCTGCTGCTATTATCTTTTTGGCAACGGAGACTGTTCCTGTCAAACCACCCCATTTTGCAAGGTCAGGTTGTATCACTGACAGATATCCAGCCTCAATTAAATGATCAAAGCCATGGCCTCCGATAGTATTTTCACCACCTGCAAGCGGTGTACTTCCTGAGGATTTCAAACTCATCCACTCGTCATCAGGTCGGTCAGCGTGAATTGGCTCCTCGAGCCATTTGATGTCATACACAGAAATTTTCTGCATCATCTCCCTAGCTTCATTTAAAGTCCAAGCCTGATTTGCATCAACCATCAACTCCCCATCTTTGCCCAGCAAAGTATGGAGCAATTTGATGTTCTGGATATCCTGAGCAAAATCAAATCCAACCTTTAACTTAAGAGCATGATATCCCGCTTTAAGCGCCATTTCAGCAGTCTTCTCAGCGTTGGTCGGGTTAATACCGCTTGCATATGTCTTAACGCAATCACTGACTCCACCAAGATATTTCCAAAGGGGTGTTTCATGTCGCTGCGCCATTAAATCGTGAAAAGCAACGTCAATACCAGCGATACATTGGGCGATCGGTCCAAATTCCCCAGTTTGCAAACCCAGAACCCAGGTTTTTTGTGTCAATAGGTCGAAGGCCTCCGATGGACTGGCAAATGATTCTCCAGTCAACAGAGGTTTAAAAACACTATCAATTAGGCGAGCACGATGTTCTGCACCAACCGCTGGAAAATTACACCAGACTTCCCCAATACCAGCCACACCATCCTCGTCAATCAATTTAACTACAACCATTGGTCGGTCAAACATCGTGCCAAACGAGGTCTGAACAATGGTTTCTAGAGGATAACGATATACCAAAGCCTCAACAGATTTTATTTTGATCACACAAAATCTCCTGCAAATTAAAAAAGTAATATCTGTCTTTTGCCAAGCCTAGATGACTTTGGCTTGAAATGTTAGCTCTTCTCCCGCGGGAAAGTCGGTTCGATCTCTGTTAATTTTGCATATGCATGCAGTTCAGCCTTCATGTTTTACTTTGGTATTTTCATAGAATCAAAACTAATGAGCATCAGCATCTCTTTGGGACAAACTTAAAAGAGAGTGCTCAAATAATGTTCTGGATTTTTACGCTCTCCTCGTCAAATATTAGTAGTCATGAATATATTTCATAAGCGTTATACACACATAATTGTAGGCGCCGGTTCCGCTGGTTGCCTTTTGGCCAACCGGCTTACGTCGCGCCCACAAAACACCGTCCTTTTGATTGAGGCAGGCGATTGGGATGATGACTTCTGGTTAAAACTGCCAGTTGGCTATTACAAAACTATGAACAACCCTAAGGTTTCGCGGCACTTTGCCTGCGAGCCCGGCGACGGTTCTGGTGGTCGCTCAATCAACTGGCCGCGCGGGTGCGTGATTGGTGGGTCCAGCAGTATAAATGGACTAATCTTTATTCGCGGTCAGCATCAAAATTTTGATGATTGGTCGGCACTCGGTAATCATGGATGGTCTTATAATGAAGTTTTACCCTATTTCAGAAGACTGGAAAGATTCAATGGTGAGGCCTCTCAGTTCCACGGTATGCATGGTGAATTGCAGGTATCAAAATTGCGCAACCATCATCCTGATTGTTCTGCATGGCTGAGCGCCGCCCATCAATATGGACTTCCACTGAATGATGATTTCAATGCCGATACAACGGAAGGAGTGGGAGAGTACCATTTATCCATTGGGTCTCGATGGCGTTCTAGCTCCTCTCGCGCTTTTTTGGCGCCAGCTAAATCTCGTAAAAATCTTGATATAATGACCAAAGCATTGGTCAACCGTGTCCTTTTCGAAAACAAAAAAGCTGTTAGCGTTGAAATAATCCGAGATGGACGAAAGCAAACAATCCATGCTGAAACCGAAATCATTTTATCTGCAGGAGCGATACAATCTCCACAGGTCCTTCAACTGTCTGGGATTGGCCCCGGGGCTCTGTTGAAAAAACATAATATTGATGTAGTTGTGGACAGTCCCGGGGTTGGGCAGAATCTCCAAGATCATTATCAAATGCGTACAATCGTGCGGATGAGGTCGCATGATTCTCTTAACAAACAAATTCGTAACCCATTGTCTCTGCTCAAGATGGGTTTAGATTGGGCTTTTCGTGGTCAAGGAGCGCTTACCGTAGGCGCTGGACAAGTTGGTGGAGCTATGCGGACTCGTTTCGCTCCGACAGACCACCCAGATTTACAACTGTTTGTAATGCCACTGTCAGTTGACAAGCCCGGCGAGCCACTACACCGATACCCTGGGTTCACTAGTGCGATTTGGCAGTGCCATCCAAAATCGCGTGGATCAATTGAAATTGTTACTTCAGACCCAACCGCAGATCCAAAAATTCAACCGAATTACCTCACTGATACACTTGATCAAGACACTATGGTTGAGGGTATCAAGATCCTTCGAGAAATATATAAACAGCCAAAATTTTGTAATTTGTGGGATGCCGAGGTTGTACCCGGTGAACAAGTAAAAACAGATTTTGAGATACTTGACGCAATCCGCAAAGGCGGTGGTACCGTGTACCATCCAGTGGGAACCTGTAAAATGGGTGTTGACGCAGCTGCTGTCGTCGGACCAAATTTGAGAGTGCACGGAGTTTCAGGCCTTCGCGTTGTCGACGCGTCCATTATGCCCTTGATAACCTCTGCGAATACAAATGCTCCAACATTAATGATTGCCGAAAAAGCGGCGGACATGATCCTTGGGAGCAATTGATAATCTTTTAATCAAAAAAAACTATTCCGATATTTTTGAGAGGTTTTTTAAAGTTCTGTATATTCCTGTTGTCCAGTCCTCCTCCCCACGGCCCGCTGCACTTGCAATATTGTATACCTCACGGGCAACAGAACCTGTGGATAACGGTACTTTGGAGGATGCTCCAGCCGTTAGGGCTAGACCAATGTCCTTACGCGCCAGATCCAACATAAAAGCTGGCAAGGGATTGTCGCATAATGCTTTCTCTGGCCAAGCCGTGGTGATGTGCCCAAGCCCTGCCGGAGTCTTAGAGATTACTTCCACCATTACGTCTTGACTAACACCCGACTTGAGGCCTAGTGCTAGCCCTTCTGCCGTAACAAGGTTAGATACGGCTGAAATATAGTTGTTAACTAACTTTACGACAGAACCTGAACCTAGTTCACCACAGTATGTTATAGCCTCTCCCATGCATTCCAGGAATGGCACCACACGATCAATATCTTGTTTTTTGCCTCCAACCATGAAAGTTGATTTCCCATTGACTGCATGCGCCGATGTTCTGCCTACAGGAGCATCAACCATAGAGAACCCCCGATCGACAAGGCGTTTGCCAATCTGACGAGTTTCGTCTGGCAGTATCGTGCTCATATCAACAAATATTGCATTACCAGACATTCCATCCGCGATTCCATCTGGACCGAAAACAACCTTCTCTACTATTGATCCAATCGGCAAAATGGCAAAAATCGCCTCGCAGCCTTGTGCGGCTTCTTTTGGTGACTCCGCACCTTTTGCGCCTTGCTTTTCAAGGGCTGCTACAGCTTCTTGCGAAACGTCATAGACCGTAACGTGGTGACCATTTTTTATAAGATGAGGGCACATTGCGCTACCCATCTGCCCTAGGCCTACAAATCCAATTTTTGCCATATGCACGCCCTTTCCAAGCGACTATGTAGAAAATTTAATAGTGATGCTTCTGAGAATATTACGCAATAATGCGACACTAACTATTAGCCTAGACCAGATTTTTTTAGAGGAACCCGGCAAAACAAAAGACTATCCTCTTCAGCACAACGCCAAATTATCCGCGAATCACAGCACCGCAGTTTTTGCTGGCAGCGGCAATCACAGCATCACTGATCGCGTCGATTTCAGCCTCACTCAAAGTCGCCGTTTGCGGCGTCAATGTGATCGTGACTGCCAATGATTTTTGACCTTCAGCAATCGTCTTTCCCTGATAAACATCAAACAGCTGAACATCACTTACTAATGGTCCCGCTGCCGATTTCACCGCGCGAAGCAGCTGGCTTGCGGCCACATCTTCGGCAAGGATAAAGGCAAAATCCCGACTGACCGGCTGGAATGGAGACATTTTGAGATAGGTGCGCGCCGGCCCTCTTGATTTGGCGACCGGCACGTCTTCCAAGAATAATTCAAACCCCACAAGTGTGCTGCGCAAACCGAAATGTGCGGCAATTTGTGGGTGCAATTCACCAAATTGTGCAAGCAGGCTACGCCCTTGCAACAACCGGCCAGAACGACCCGGATGGAAATAATCAGGCCCACCTGCCTCAACCTGAAGGCTGCCGCGCCGCACGCCCAGAACCGCCAATGCCGCCTCGGCATCTGCTTTAGCATCAAATAAATCAACCATCCGGCGACTACCATGCCATTCACGTGGTGCCATCGCCCCATGCCGGATTGCCGCCGCCGCAATGCGCTGCTGATCTGGCTCATCACCAAGGAAAACCGGACCAATTTCAAACAGTGCGACATCGGCCTCGCCACGATCCTGATTACGCGCCGCCGCTGACAAAAGGTTGGGTAGCGCAGACGGTCGCATGAATGACAACTCCGCGCTAATCGGGTTGACCAGTTTCAGACTGGCATCACCACCGCCAAAAATGACCGCTTCTTTTTCTGCAAGAAACGAAAAGGTAACCGCCTCGGTCAAGCCGCGTTCAGCCAGCGCACGACGCAAGCGTAACGGGCGCGCCTGTTCGGCATTGACCGCGGGCTGTGCGACCACATGTTCGCGGGGCAGATGCGTCATTGGCAAATGATCAAACCCGAATATACGGCTCACCTCTTCGACCAGATCGGCCGCACCGTCGATATCACCGCGCCATGCGGGCGGGCTGACCTGCCATCCACCGGCATCATCACGAACTGTAAAGCCAAGGCTTTCGAGGATTGCCTGCTGGCGGGCGGGCGGCACTTGCATACCGGTCAACCGCTCAACCTTATCAGCGGCAAGGAAAATCTCACGCTGCCATTTAGCACCGTCGCCAGCGGTCACGACATGGCTTGCCTGTCCGCCGCAAATCTCGAGAATCATGCGCGCAACATAACCTGATGCCCATTCAGGCGAGGTTACATCAAGACCGCGCTCAAACCGAAAGCGTGCGTCGGAATGAATGTTCAGCTTGCGACCGGTTGTGGCAACCGCAATCTGATCAAAGATTGCAATCTCTAAAAACATCTTATCGGTGGCATCGCTGACACCCGAGCGTTCACCGCCCATGATGCCAGCAAGATCATCCGGCCCGTTCGCATCGCCGATGACGAGCATGTCCTCATCAAGCTCATAGGTCTTTTCATTCAAGGCCGTCATGGTTTGGCCAGATTTGGCCGGGCCGATAATCAACTTACCGCCATCAATCTTATCGATGTCATAGGCGTGTAACGGGCGGCCAAGATCAATCATAATATAGTTGGTGATATCCACCAGGGCGCTAATCGGGCGCTGTCCAATTGCGGTTAGCCGGTTTGCCATCCATGCGGGGCTGGCACCATTTTTAAGGCCGGTAAAAGCCCGACCTGAAACCAGCGGGCAGAGATGCGCCTGCTCCGGTTTTAAGTTCAGTTCCCATGATATCGGGCTATCAAAACTGCCCTCCAGCGGACTGGTATCGAGTGCTTTCAGCGTGCCATAGCCTGCTGCCGCCAGATCACGCGCAACGCCGCGAACGCCAAGACAATCAGCGCGGTTCGGGGTAATCGCGATTTCAATGATCGGATCATCGAGACCGGCATAGGTGGCAAAAGCCATGCCAACAGGCGCATCAGCAGCTAGGTCAATAATGCCGTCATGCTCGTCAGAAAGCTGCATTTCGCGTTCAGAACATAACATGCCATTCGACAGCTCACCGCGAATCTCGCCGGTTTTCAGGGTCAGATCAATTCCCGGAACATACGCCCCAACTGGCGCAAAAACACCCTTCATGCCAGCACGGGCATTTGGCGCGCCGCAGACAACTTGCACGGGCTCACCCGCGCCAATATTGACCATGCAAACCCGTAACTTATCTGCATTTGGATGCTGTTCTGCCGAAATCACCTCGGCAATAACGAACGGCGACAATATCTCGGCACGGTCGACAAGGGATTCAACTTCCAGCCCAAGCATGGGCAAAACGTCAATAATCTCGGCCAATGGGCGATCTGTCTCGAGATGCGAGAAAAGCCAGTCACGGGTGAATTTCATTAGACAGCCCCCCCAGCAAGACCGGCATGGATAGACGGCGCATCAAACGGCAGAAATCCGTAATGGCGCATCCAGCGCAAATCGCTGTCATAGAAAGTGCGCAAATCAGGAATGCCATATTTCAACATGGCAATACGCTCGATCCCCATACCAAAGGCAAAGCCCTGATATTTTTCCGGATCATAACCACAATTTGCCAACACCCGCGGGTTGACCATGCCAGACCCCAGAATTTCCAGCCAATCATCACCCGCACCGATTTTCAGCGCGCCATTTTCACGGGTACAGCCAATATCAACTTCGGCTGACGGTTCGGTAAAGGGGAAATAGCTTGGCCGGAATCTTACCGGCAAATCATCAACGCCAAAAAAGGCGCGGCAGAAATCAATCAGACACCCTTTAAGATGCCCCATATGAATACCGTCGCCGATCACCAGACCCTCGCATTGATGAAACATCGGCGAATGGGTTGCGTCATGGTCAGACCGGTAAGTACGGCCCGGCACAATGATGCGGATTGGCGGCTCGTTCGCCTCCATCGTGCGGATTTGTACTGGCGATGTGTGGGTGCGCAGCACTTTGCGCTTACCATCGGCATCAGCTGGCAGATAAAATGTGTCATGCTCCTGACGGGCGGGATGTTCAGGCGGAATATTCAGCGCGGTGAAATTATAGTAATCGGACTCGATATCGGGGCCTTCGGCGACCTGAAACCCCATCTCGGCAAAGATTGCAATCACTTCTTCGATTGTACGCGACAATGGATGAAGGCGGGCCTCGGTTTCCGGCCGGCTTGGCAAGCTGACATCAATCCGTTCCGCCGCCAGCCTTGCATTTAATGCGGCCGCGGCCAATGTGGTCTGCTTGGCGTCAATCGCCGCAGCAATCATATCCTTGACCTTGTTCAGTGCCTGTCCGGCCTGTTTGCGTGCCTCGGCATCCATGCCGCCAAGGTCGCGCATCATCACTGAAATCCGCCCCTTTTTGCCAAGCGCATCAATGCGGATCGCCTCCAGCGCATCAAGATTGTCGGCGGCACCAATGGCGTCGATAATTTCTGTGGATACAGCATCAAGGCTTTGCATTATGTGTCACCGTTGGTCGTCATGTCGTTTTGAACAGAAATTCAGCTTTAAAAAAACGAGCCGCTGTGATCGCAGTCGCCAGATCAATCATGGTCAAAACCAATCATTTTTTCTGGCACCGGTCAACACAACGGCTCGTCTGTCGTCTCGATTTTGGGATGATCCCTAGCTTGCCGCTTTTGACCGCTCTACCAGGGCCTCAAATGCGCGTGGCTCGTTCACTGCCAGATCGGCAAGCATCTTGCGATCAATCTCGATTCCAGCTTTGATCAGGCCGCCCATCATCTGTGAATATGTCACACCATATAGGCGTGCCGCAGCATTAATCCGCTGAATCCACAAGGCGCGAAACTCCCGCTTGCGCACACGCCGGTCGCGATAGGCATATTGACGTGCCTTGTCGACGGCTTGGGTCGCGGTTCTGAATGTGTTTTTACGACGTCCGTAATAGCCTTTTGCCGCCTTGATTACCTTGGCGTGCCGGGCGTGAGTCGTGGTACCTCTTTTAACGCGTGCCATGTTCCAGCCTCCGTTAAGCGTATGGAAGGAAACGTTTTACAATGCGCGCATCGGCATCACACAAGATCATGGTGCCACGAGCTTGACGTTTCATTTTCTGGGAACGGCGACGTAGGTTATGGCTGAGGAAGGCAGCTGAGCCGCGAACCTTGCCATTTGCGGTGAGGCGAAACCGTTTTTTCGCACCGCTTTTGGTCTTCATCTTGGGCATTTTGACCTCTTTCTTCTTAAAAGGAAGCTTGTTCCATCCCCATCAATCGATAGGCATGAAAAAGCGATAAGCCGGCCGGGCATGCCCTGTTTTTTCAGGCCCGGACGCGACGCAAGACTTTTGATGGCCGGTTTATATAGCCAAAGCCCAGTGGAATCAAGCCCTGATCCCACTGAACGATAAATGTTTGTGACGCAGAAATGCTAGCGTGCGGATGCGATCCAGAAATCGTGATCGTCGATCAAAGTCCGAAAGCGGTTATTTTGGTGCCAGAACCATAATCATCTGGCGACCTTCCATTTTCGGCATGGCCTCGACCTTGGCAAATTCGTCAGTTTCGTTGCGAACTCGTGTCAGAACAACCGCACCAAGATCTTGGTGTGCCATTTCCCGGCCGCGAAAACGCAAGGTCACTTTGACCTTATCACCACCGCTCAGGAATTTCTGCACGCTGCGCATTTTGACCTGATAATCATGCTCGTCAATATTCGGACGAAGCTTGATTTCCTTGACCTCGATGATCTTTTGTTTTTTACGGGCTTCGTTGGCGCGTTTCTGCGCTTCATACTTGAATTTACCGTAATCAAGTATTTTACAAACTGGCGGGTCAACATTCGGTTGCACCTCAACCAGATCAAGCCCGAAATCTTCGGCTTGACGAATTGCTTCTGTTGTATCCAGAACGCCAAGCTGGTTACCTTCTGGATCAATGCAGCGTACTTTTGGTGCACGAATGGCGCCATTGACGCGCGGGCCGTCCAAAGTGGGCGGCGTATTACTATGTGGACGTGCTATTTAACTCTCCTATAGCGGTGTATATTGCTCAGTTTGATGCAAACCATTCATCGGCAAGCCTGCAACCGTTATTTAATTACCAAAAACAGCGGATTGATACCAGTTTTTTCGATTTTCTCAACATTCAATTATCATCACTGGTGTTTTTATCTCTCAAGATAGCCCTTGATGACCAGATACCTAGCCAGCCATATCCGGGGCCAGACTTTCGCCTTTCAGCATTGCTAGTGCGTCTGCCATATCAATAACCTGCTGATCAGTCGAGCCAAGACGGCGAAGCGCAACAGTTTTCGCCTCGGCTTCACGCCCGCCAACCGCCAGAATAAATGGCACTTTCATGACACTATGTTCGCGTACCTTATAGCTGATCTTCTCGTTCCTCAGATCGGTCTCAACCCGCAGGCCCATCGCCGCTGCTGCATCGGCAACCTCGCGGGCATAATCATTGGCCTGATCGGTAATCGACGCGACGACAATCTGCACCGGTGCCAACCATGCCGGCATCCGCCCAGCATATTGTTCGATCAAAATGCCAATCCAGCGTTCCATTGACCCCAGAATCGCACGATGCAGCATAACCGGACGATGCCGGTTACCATCTTCGCCGACATATTCGGCATTCAGCCGGTCAGGCAGAACAAAATCGACCTGCAAGGTACCACATTGCCAGTCGCGCCCAATGGCGTCGCGCAACACAAATTCCAGTTTCGGGCCATAAAACGCACCTTCTCCCGGGTTCAATATTGTATCCAGCTTGGCCGCCTTGGTGGCATCGGTCAGCGCCGCCTCGGCGCGGTCCCATGTGGCATCACTGCCGGCACGCACGTCAGGACGATCAGAAAACTTCACCCGTACATCGGTAAAGCCAAAATCAGCATAGATGGATTGCAACAGCGAACAGAATTTCACCGACTCAGCAGTGATCTGATCCTCGGTACAGAAAATATGCGCATCATCTTGGGTAAAGGCGCGCACCCGCATGATGCCATGCAGCGCTCCAGACGGCTCATTACGATGGCAAGATCCAAATTCAGCCATCCGCAATGGCAGGTCACGATAGGATTTAATGCCCTGCCGGAAAATCTGGACATGACAAGGGCAATTCATCGGCTTTAGCGCCAATGTGCGCTCATCTTCCGATTGCGCGGTAAACATATTCTCACCGAATTTTTCCCAGTGACCCGACGCCTCCCACAGGCTGCGGTCAACCAGTTGCGGGGTTTTGACTTCGCTATAGCCGGCGGCATCAAGACGGCGCCGGACATAGGCCTCAATTTCGCGGTAAAGCACCCAGCCCTTGGCGTGCCAGAACACCGACCCAGCCGCCTCTTCTTGCAAATGGAACAGGCCAAGCTGACGCCCCAATTTACGATGATCACGTTTTTCAGCCTCTTCCAGCATATGCAGATAGGCCGCCAAATCCTTTTCATTTGCCCATGCGGTGCCATAGATGCGCTGTAGCATCGGCCGCTTGGAGTCGCCCCGCCAATAGGCACCGGCGACTTTCATCAATTTAAACGCATGACCCAGCTTTCCGGTTGAGGGCAGGTGCGGTCCACGGCAAAGATCAATAAAATTGCCTTGCTGATAAAAGGTAACGGTTTCATCCGCAGGAATCGCCTCAACAAGCTCAATTTTGAACGGCTCATTGTTTTTCTTGTAAAAGGCGACCGCCTCATCGCGGCTCCAGACGTTGCGGATAATCGGCTCATCACGATCAACAATTTCATGCATCCGCGTTTCAATGGCGGCTAGATCATCCTCGCTAAAGGCGGTTTCGCGGTGGAAGTCATAGTAAAATCCGTTTTCGATTGCGGGGCCGATGGTAACTTGTGTTTCGGGAAACAGTTCCAGCACTGCCTCGGCCATTACATGGGCGCAATCATGACGCAACAATGCCAGTGCCTGCTCATCCTTTAGCGTGACCAGCGATAGCCGCGCATCGGTCTCGATCGGACGGGTTAGATCCCACTCAGCATCATCAACCACTGCCAGCAATGCCGCCTTGGCAAGACCCGGCCCAATATCGGCCGCAATCGTTGCAGGTGTTACCGGCGCGTCATATGATCGCTGTGATCCATCGGGAAGCGTAATATTTGGCATTATTGTTCGAAACCTCTTAATATCAATGCGGCCAGTTTTTGTGAAACCGCGTCACTCTGCGCCCGTGCCGACCATAGCCTCACCCTCGCTTAAACTCAAGCACACTAAACGTAAATAGACTGGTAAACGCAAGTACACTGGTGCTTTACCATGTTAAACTTTGGGCATGGTGCTTTGGGTGTCAGATGTTGGGTGCAAATCATGTGCCGTACCTAGACACAGCATGGCAGCTATTATCCGTGCCGGCACAATCCGCCAAAAAACACGTTCACAATTGCCGTGTATTCCCTATGCAGAATTGCCGTGTATTGCCTATGATTTTTTGCCGTGCTTTGCCGCATTCTGATCCAGCACACGCCGGTAAATTTTCATCGTTTCCCAACACATTGTTTCAGTGGAGAAATGCGCCTCAATATGCTGGCGCGCGGCGATCGAAAGAGCCTTACGTTTGCGCGGGCTAAGGTCAAGCGCCGCCTTTATTGCGGCGGCAAGACTATCAACATCTCCCGGGATTGCCAGCCAACCGGTTTCACCATGCTTGATCGACTCGATGGCACCGCCATGTTCGAACGCCACAACCGGCCGCCCCATTGCCTGCGCCTCGAGGGCGACGCGGCCAAACGGTTCAGGGGTGATCGATGGCATCACAACCACATCCGCAACCATAAGCGCGGCGGGCATATCATCAACAATCGGCGTCAGGCGGAACCGGCCTTCCAGCCCCAATTGCTGACCATACCGCACCAAGTCGGACACAAAGGCCGGCTTACCGTCACCAGCACCAACCATCAGACAGATAAAGGGCTGGTCTTTGATTTTCACCAGCGCCTCTAACAATATCCGGTGGCCTTTCCATGCGGTGGCACGGGCTGGCAACATGATCACCGGCGCATCTTCGGGAATTGCCATGCTATCGACAAAATTAACAATCCGCGTCTGGTTTACCTTTCCGGGATTAAACAGATTTGTATCAACGCCGCGATGCACCACTGTCATCCGGTTCTCGATGCCGACATATTGCTGGGTGATTAATTCTTTCACATAATTTGAAATCGCAATCACATGATCGGTTTTCAGCAATTTCGCATTGTAGAACCGTTTGAGCGCAGATATGGCGACAAAGCGGCCATGGACGGTACTGACCGTGCCGATCCCAAGGGCAGCAGCGGCAGGCAGCGCAATCCAAGCCGGCGCGCGGGAGCGTACATGGACAAGATCCGCGCCTTCACTGCTAAGAATAGCCTTTAGCCGGCGCCGGATCTGCGGCCAGCGAAACGGGTTTTTGCTATGCACATCAAGCTGATGGTGGGTAACCCCAAGCCGATCAAGATGGCGCACCATGGCCCCCCCGCACGACACAACAACCGCACGACCACCATGTCGTTGAATGGCATCAGCCGTTTCAACCGTGCCGCGTTCAACGCCGCCACGCACCAATGCTGGCAGGATCTGCACAATCGTTGGCGCGCTCCTGCGACGCTGTTTCAGCAAATTTGATTCTGGTGATAATGTCATTGGCTTTCTAAGATGGCTATGATTTGCAAGATTGGTCAAGATTTATTCAGGATAGAACCAAATGATAAAAGAACTGGCGATTACCGGATCAAGAAAGATAGGCTTATGGACTCTATTTCGCGGCACACAATAAACCACTCAACCAAGATCGCCTATAAAAGACTTGTTGGTAAGGCACCGGGCATTATCTTTTTATGTGGTCATGGCTCAGACATGGAAGGCAGCAAGGCGCTATTTCTTGAAAATTGGGCGCAACAACAAGGTCGTGCCTTTCTGCGGTTTGACTATAGCGGGCATGGCCGCTCGGATGGCGTGTTTCTGGAAACCAATATTTCCAACTGGACAGCCGATGCAATCGCAGTTCTCGATGATTTGAGCGAAGGCCCGCAAATCCTTGTCGGATCATCACTCGGCGGCTGGATCATGCTGAATGTCGCGCTGGCCCGGCCAGATCGGGTTGCTGGCTTGATTGGCATTGCGGCCGCACCAGATTTTACCGAAGATTTAATCTGGCAACCGCTTGACGCCCAATCCCGCGCTGATATGCAAGCCACCGGCCATATCGCCATGGCCAACCCCTATGCTGATGATCCGGTCATCTACCCCTATCATCTAATCGAAGACGGTCGTCAGCACCTTCGCCTTCGAGGGCCTTTGCCCATTCACGTGCCAGTGCGTCTTTTGCAGGGCATGAATGATGCCGAAGTGCCATGGCAAACCGCGACACGGCTTGCTGATTGCCTAGAGTCTGACGATGTCATGCTGCATTTTGACAAGACAGCGACACACCGGTTTTCAGAACCGGCACAATTGCAATTGATTGAGACAACCATCACAGAATTGCTTGATCGGCTGGGGGCAGATTAACGCGTCAGCGTTGGTAGGCTAGCGATCAATTAGAAAACCGGCTTGCCCCCTAAATTCAGCCAGCTTGGGTTCAAAAATCTAAATCGCTGTAATGATCTGGTGGGGTCAGGCCAACAACCTGATCGCCAAGCAGATCGCGGAATGATGGGCGCGACTTGATTTTTGCGTACCAGCTTTTTGCCTCAGGGTGGCGGCTCCAATCGATATCACCCAAGAAATCCACCACCGACAAATGCGCCGCTGCCGCCAGATCAGCCAGCGACATCTGTTTACCGGTCAGCCAGTTGCCCTGCTCGGCAAGCCAGTCGATATAATCAAGATGGATTTGCAGGTTACTCATCGCGGCGCGCAAAACGACCGATGATGGCGTGCCCTGCCCTGAAAACCGTTTCACCACCCGTTCGGACAAAAGCGGCGTTCCCACTTCACGGCTGAATTTATATTCAAACCAATGTACCAACCGGCGAATCTCGGCACGCGCGGGGGCTTCACCCCATAACAGATTATGCTGCGTGGTATCTTCGGTTTCTTCGATAAATTCGGCAATCACCATTGCACCGCTTATCGCCAGCCCATCCTCGGTGACCAGTACCGGCACATCACCGGCCGGATTTAAACTCAGAAAATCCTCACTACGCTGCCACGGAATTTCGAGCTTTGGCAAAACCAGCAAGCCACGCTCGGCTAGCAAAAGGCGGATAAAACGTGACGATGCTGATAATTGATAATGATGCAAGACCCGCATAAAACTCTAACCCCTTCGCCAAACACAGCCAGAACGCGCCGCCAAAATCATACAGTGTTCCGGCATCATATAATATTAAAGTGGCGGGGTAAGTCCCCGCACAACAAGGCCAGCCTTTGGCAGACTTGCCAGCGCGCCCGGCACCAGCTCGCAAAATTGTAGTCGTTCCGGTTCGACAAACCCGGGCCAATCGAGGCCAAAGCCGGCAGCCGGTATAAATCCAAATTTCGGATAATAGTCAGGCTCTCCCGACACCAGCACCAACCGCCATTCGCCAAGCCGCGCAAGACGCATACCCTCGATAACTAATTGCCGGCCAAAGCCCTGCCCGCGAACATGCGGCTGAACTGCAAGCGGCCCAAGCAATAAAATTGTCTCATCGCCAAGCATCACTTCCCAAAAGCGCAACGAGCCAACGGGTTGATCATCATCATAACCAACAAGACACAAGGTCTCGACAGGCGCACCCGGACGCAAGGCCCAAACCGATCGGTCATACCGATCCGGTCCGAATGCCTTAATCATCAATTCCTCGACGACCGCACTATCTGCCTGTGTTTGCTGCTTAATCTGGAACATAATTATGCTTTATAGCAAAGCAGCACTGGAAACAATCTGCTTTTATACTCCATGCAAAATCAGCTGTTACGCAGTTTCAGACAGATCATCCTCAACGCTAAGTGGTACATCCAGAACTGGAATAATCTCGGTTGGCACCACCTGCCAGAAATTTGCCACGGCGGTATCCCACTGATTCAAGATCCGCGCTGCAAGCGCGCTCTCGGTTTCACGGGCGTGCTCGGCAACCAGATCGCGTAGCACCGTTTCCCAATGCGGGTGCGCAATGCGGCCAAGCTGCAGGCTTTCCGGATTAACGCGGGATTCAAACGTTCCCGCCTCATCATAGATAAAGGCCATACCGCCAGTCATGCCAGCCCCGAAATTATCGCCAACTTCGCCAAGGATGACGACCTTACCGCCTGTCATATATTCACAAGCGTTCGATCCACTGCCCTCGACAACAGCTGTTGCACCAGAATTACGAACGCATAAACGTTCGCCCGCCTGGCCAGCCGCAAACAGCTTGCCCGACGTCGCCCCGTAAAGCACGGTATTCCCGATGATGGTATTCGCACTGGCAACAAAACTGACCGCTGCCGATGGCCGCACCACAATCATTCCGCCTGAAAGACCCTTGCCGACATAGTCATTGGCGTCACCGATGACATCGAGGCGCAGGCCTTGTGTGGCGAAGGCGCCCAAGGACTGACCGGCTGAGCCACGAAGCCTCACAAGAATATGCCCCTCACGAAGTCCGGTCATACCGAACCGCCGCACAATATGCGAGGACAGCCGCGTGCCGATGGCGCGCTGGGTGTTTTCGACATTGTAAGACAATTGCATCTTTGATCCATTTTCAAGAGCCAGCTTGGCATCGACAACCATCTGCGCGTCCAGCGTGTCCGGCACTTCGGTGCGCGGGCCGCCACGGCTGCTGGTCAATTCATCTTCGCCATCAGCCCGAACCAGAATCGGGTTGAGATCAAGATCATCAAGTGCCTCATCACCGCGGCTAACCTGCGTGAGAAGATCCGTCCGGCCGATCACCTGCTGTAATGAGGTGAACCCAAGTCCCGCCAGAATTTCCCGCACTTCTTCTGCTAGATGGGTGAAGAGCTGCACGACTTTTTCTGGTGTGCCTTCAAATTTTGCACGCAGATCATCGCGCTGGGTACAGACCCCAACCGGACAGGTGTTCGAATGGCACTGACGCACCATGATACAGCCCATGGCAATCAGTGATGATGTGCCGATGCCATATTCATCCGCCCCAAGCATCGCCGCCATAACCACATCACGGCCGGTTTTCAGGCCACCATCAGCTCGCAAAACCACCTTGTTGCGAAGGTCATTCATCGACAGAACCTGATGGACTTCAGACAGACCCATTTCCCATGGGAGACCCGCATATTTGATTGAAGATTGCGGGCTGGCACCAGTACCGCCGCCATGACCCGATACCAGAATCGAGTCGGCCTTGGCCTTGGCAACACCGGCGGCAATCGTGCCGATACCGGTCGATGCCACCAGCTTTACGCAGACCTTTGCATCGGGGTTAATCTGCTTTAAATCATAAATCAGCTGCGCCAGATCCTCGATCGAATAGATATCGTGATGTGGTGGCGGCGAAATCAATGTCACCCCGGGGGTCGAGTGGCGCAGGCGTGCAATCAGGCTATCAACCTTAATGCCGGGCAATTGCCCGCCTTCACCGGGCTTTGCACCCTGTGCGACCTTAATTTCAATTTCCTCGCAATTATTCAGATATTCAGCCGTGACCCCAAACCGGCCCGAGGCGATCTGTTTGATTGCGCTTGACGGATTGTCACCATTTTCACGAAGTTTAAACCGCGCTGGATCCTCGCCGCCTTCACCCGAATCAGACTTTGCCCCAATCCGGTTCATTGCGATCGACAGAGTTTCATGTGCCTCGGGGCTGAGTGCGCCAAGTGAGATACCCGGCGAGACCAGCCGTTTACGGATGTTGGTGATCGACTCGACACGGTCAATCTCGACCGGCGCATCGGCTGGTTTAAACTCCATCAGATCGCGAAGATTAACCGGCCCCTGACCGTTCACCAATGATGAATATTTTTTCCAGCTTTCAAACGACCCACTGTCGCAAGCATGCTGCATTGCATGGATCATCTGGCCGTCAAAGGCATGGCGCTCGCCTGATTTGCGATAGCGGAAGAAACCACCGACCGGCAAATGCACATCATCGTTGGCATAGGCCTTGTTGTGCATATCAATGACGCGTGTCGCAATGCCCTTCAGGCCAAGGCCCGAAATACGTGATGACATTGGCGGAAAGAAATCGGCAACAAGTGACCGCGATAGGCCAAGCGCCTCGAAATTATAGCCACCGCGATAGGATGCGATAACCGAAATGCCCATTTTTGACATGATTTTCAGCAGGCCTTCTTCGACCGCCTTGGCAAAATTGGCAACCGCATCACGCAGCTCCATACCGACCAGCAGGCCGCGCTCATGCCGTTCAGCAATTGCCGCTTCGGCCACATAGGCGTTGACCGTTGTCGCGCCAACCCCGATCAGCACAGCAAAATGATGCACATCCAGACATTCACCACTGGCGACATTAACCGAGGTAAATGTCCGTAATTGCTGGCGGACAAGGTGCGAATGCACCGCCCCTGTTGCTAGGATCATCGGGATCGGAATGCGGGTTTCCGAGACGTGACGATCGGTCAGCATCACATGCTCACACCCCGAGCGTACCGCCTCTTCAGCTTCGGCCCGGATCCGTTCAATCGCGTCAGTAAACGCAGTGTCTGATCCATCATTTTCAAAGCTACAGTCAATTTCAGCAGCCTTGTCGCCAACGTAACGGCACAGCGCGTCCCATTCTGGTACGGTCAAGACCGGCGAATTCAGGACAAGGTGATCGCATTGTTCGGGTGCCTCATCAAGAATATTGCCAAGATTGCCGAGGCGCGTGCGCAGCGTCATCACATGACGTTCACGCAGCGAGTCGATGGGCGGGTTGGTCACTTGCGAGAAATTCTGCCGGAAGAAATGATGAAGGCCGCGATAGCGATTCGACAACACCGCCAGCGGGGTATCATCACCCATCGAACCGATGGCCTCTTTGCCGGTTTGCGCCATTGGCTGCAAGACCAGTTCCATATCTTCCATGGTCCAGCCAGCCATCATCTGGCGCCGGCGGGCCTCAGTTTTGCTCAGCGGCTGACTGGTTTTGCCCGTTGAATTGGCCAACAACGCATCCATCTGTTTGGCGCGGCCAATCCATGAATTCCAATCGCATTTTTTGGTGAGGGCATCTTTTAATTCGCCATCTTTATAAAGACGGCCCTCGGCAAGATTAATGCCGATCATCTGTCCCGGCCCAAGCCGCCCACGTTCGGCGATTTTCGTATCGGGAACAACCACCATACCGGTTTCAGAGCCGGCAATAATCAACCCATCATGGGTCACCACATACCGCAATGGCCGCAATCCGTTGCGGTCTAGGCCGGCAACAACCCAGTCACCGGCATAGGCGGCAATCGCTGCCGGCCCATCCCACGGTTCCATCACCGAATTGCAATAGGCATAAAGTTTGGCGCGCGGGTGATCACTGCCAACATCAATCGCCTCGGGGATCATCATGGTTTTGACCATCGGCAATTGCCGCCCCCCATGCACCAGTAATTCAAACACCGCATCCAGCGCTGCTGAGTCCGAGCTACCGCCAGCCACGACCGGTTTCAAATCATCAATATGATCACCAAAAACGGCCGATTCCATACGGTCTTCATGGCAGCTCATCCAATTCTGGTTGCCACGAATGGTATTGATCTCACCATTATGCGCCAGCACCCGGAACGGCTGTGCCAGCTTCCAAGTTGGCATTGTATTGGTTGAATAGCGCTGGTGATAAATCGCAAAGGACGAAATAAAGCGCGGATCAAGCAAATCAGGGAAAAACGCCGTAACCTGTTCGGCCAGAAACATGCCTTTGTAAATGATTGACCGGCTGGACAGCGAGCAAAGATAGAAATCGCTGATCATATGCTTCATCACTGCTTTTTCGATCCGGCGACGCACAACATAAAGCTGGCGTTCAGCCTCTGTTGCGTCCATTTCAACCGGCATCGAGAACATGATCTGCTCGATTTCAGGCCGTGTCGCGATCGCCTTTGTGCCAAGCGCCTTGATATCGACCGGCACCTGCCGCCAGCCATAGATGCTGTGACCCACGGCCAGAATTTCCTGCTCGACAATACAGCGGCAACGTTCCTGCGCCGCTAGGTCAGTGCGCGGCAAAAACACCATGCCAACCGCAAGCCTGCCACCATCATCATCATGGCCGGTACGCGCAATATGCTCGATGAAAAAGTCCCGCGGGATTTCAATGTGAATACCGGCGCCGTCACCCGTCATGCCATCCGCATCCACCGCACCACGATGCCAGATCGCCTGCAATGCCTCGATCGCAGACTCGACCACTGCGCGATTTGGTTTGCCATCACGCGCCGCAACAAAGCCAACGCCGCAAGCATCATGCTCCATTTCTGGCCCATAGACACCAGCCTCAATTAACTTTGCCTCATTTGCGGCACGGCGCTGAAGATAGGCAGCTTCATCAAAAATCTTGGTCATTTTAAACTCCCTTTACGCGGCGCTCTAACGTCCGGCACCAGCGGCACGCGGCGCATCAGCGGCGGCCGTAATCCATTGATCAATTGCTTCGGCCGCATCACGGCCATCACGAACACCCCAAACGACAAGCGAGGCGCCGCGAACAATGTCACCAGCTGCAAACACGCCATCCAAATTCGTCATCATGGTTTGCCAGTCAATTTTCAAAGTTCCCCAGCGGGTAACCTCCAGCCCTTTTTGATCAAACATCGCTGGCAGATCCTCAGGATCAAACCCAAGCGCCTTGATCACCATATCGGCTGGCAGTTCATGCGATGAGCCCTCAATTACCTCGGGCACCTGCCGGCCGGTTGCATCGGGCTGGCCAAGGTGGATCCGCTGTGCCTGAACGGCCCGTACCTTGCCATCACCCAGAAACGCTTGCGGGGCAGACAGCCATTTGAAAACGACACCCTCTTCTTCGGCGTTCTGCACCTCACGTTGCGAGCCCGGCATATTCGCCCGGTCACGACGGTACAGACAGCTAACCGATTTGGCCTTTTGGCGAATCGCCGTACGAACGCAATCCATCGCCGTATCGCCGCCGCCAATTACCACAACATCTTTGCCTTCGGCATTCAGCGCCCCAGACTCAAACGCCTCAACCTTGTCACCAAGGCTTTTCCGGTTTGATACCGTCAAATAGTCGAGCGCCGGAACAATCCCATCAAGCCCGCTTCCCGGTGCCGCGATGTCGCGCGCTTTATAAACGCCAGTTGCCACCAAAATAGCATCATGTTTTGCCCGGATATCGGCAAAGCTGGTCTCGCCGCCAATATCAACGCCAAGATGGAAATGAACCCCGCCATCGCGCAATAGCTGTCCGCGCCGCTCGACAATAGATTTTTCCAGCTTAAAGCCCGGAATACCATACATCAGCAAACCGCCAATCCGGTCATAGCGATCATAGATATGCACCTGATAGCCCCGATGACGCAGCATCTCGGCAGCGGCCAGACCTGCCGGCCCCGCCCCAATAATGCCAATTGATTGTGCGCGCTCGATGCGCGGGGCTGCTGGCTTGACCCAGCCTTCGGCAAAGGCGGTCTCGGTAATATGTTTTTCAACCGCGCCAATGGTTACCGACTCGAACCCTTTTTCGATCACACAACTGCCTTCACACAGCCGATCCTGCGGACAGATGCGGCCACAAATCTCGGGAAAATTATTGGTCTGCGATGACAGCTCATAGGCTTCCTGCATCCGGCCTTCGGCGGTTAGCATCAACCAATCGGGAATATTGTTGTGAAGCGGACAATTCACCTGACAGAACGGAACCCCGCATTGCGAACAGCGCGATGCCTGTGATTCGGCTTCGGACGCATCAAACTCGTCATAAATCTCGTCAAAATCAGCGACGCGTTTTTCCGCCTTGCGCTTTTCAGGCATGGCTTTTTCAGTCGATACAAATTTCAACATCTTCGACGACATTTTAGCTTCTCCTAACCACTTCAGCTATTCAGCTTGGTGATGAACATTGCGCTCAACACCGATTATCCAACCCCGAACCCGAACCAATTGTCCGGCACGCCCCACTTCAGCAGGCCTCACTTCAGCACACACATCATAAGCCAGCCTTTAATCGGCAAAAAGAGGCGGTTTTTTTCGTCTGTGGCGTGCTGTTTTAGCGGTGCCACTAGCCCCAGCGGTATGGCACCTTCACCCATTCCCCGAGGCCGTTAAATCAGTTTACATCTTGTCAAAAAAAGGCAGGATCTACCCACCTTCCCAGCGACTGTTTCGCCTATTTTTAGTCCCTATTTTTCTTTTCTGGCCTTAACACCCGAAATCAGCGCCGCTTTTTATCACTTTTGTCTTGCGGGGCCCTTTTCCACCTGCCGGTTGGCTGGGGCGACTACACAGAGACAAAGCGAAAGCGAATAATTAGTCAACAACTGTTACCTTTTTTCAAACATAATTGCAAGTGAGATTCAATTATGCGCATGACTATCAACAGTATCCGCCAAACTATGGCCGATTTGGTACTAATTAAAATCTGGCCTGACGAAAACCCCACCGCGCCTGACCCGTAATTCACCGAATATCTCGCCGAACAGATTGCGGTATGGTATATCGCGGTATAGCTGGATGACCAAACCTTTCAGCACCGACTGTCGGCAGGCGTTTTGAGCCTTGCTGTAGGGAGCCTGTTTGATGCCGATGAGCCTGCTAATTCTTGTTGCTGCAATCCAAGGACTAACTGAATTTTTACCGGTTTCATCATCCGGCCATCTGGTCCTTATCCCCATCGTGACTGATTTTCCCTATCAGGGGCGGGCGATTGATGTTGCGGCTCACGTCGGCACCTTGATTGCGGTTGCAGTTTATTTGCGGGCTGAGATTATCGCCATTCTGCGCGCGCTGTTGCGCCTTGGCCGCGGTGATGAACATAATGCACGCCTTGGTATCATGCTAGTTTTGGCAACCATTCCGGTGATTATCGTCGGCTATATCGTGAATTACGCCAATTGGCACTGGCTCGACATGGCTCACACCCTTGCCGTTGCCAATCTGGTATTTGCCGCAATTTTGTGGGGCGCGGATAAAGTGCCGGCCGCACAGCATGATCTAAAACAGATCAGCTGGCGGCACGCGCTGGTGATCGGCGTTGTGCAAATCTGTGCGCTGGTTCCCGGCGCCTCGCGGTCGGGTGTGACGATGAGTGCTGCCCGCTTCCTCGGCTTTGACCGGGTTACAGCGGCGCGGTTTTCGTTGCTATTGTCGCTGCCAACAATTGCTGGTGCGGGCTTGCTGAAAACGATTGATCTGGTGCAAAGCGGCGATGCCGCGCTTGGCAGCGATGCGGTGATTGTTGCGGTCTTATCCGCCGTGCTTGCATGGCTTGCCATACGCTGGATGATGGGCTGGCTTGCCGTCGCCAGTTTTGGAATTTTTGTCTATTACCGTCTGGTGCTTGGCGGGCTGTTATTGCTAGCGTTAACGCAAGGCTGGATCGCCCCCAGCATCACCTAAGACCGAAAAAGACCACCCGGCCGATAACGGTCAAGATAGCTTGGTAACACCATATCAACCGACGTTGCCGTGACGCCGAGATCAGCCAGAGTTCGGGCCTTTTTCGAAACGACATTATCGCATTTCAGCAGCCTTACCTGATCACGCGTAATCGGCGGGTTTGGTAATAATCCGGCAAATGCCGCACCGCATGACAATGCCAAAAATGGCACTGGCACAAGCAGGCGCCGGCGCTCAATTTGCCGTAAAGTTATTTCCATCAACCGGCGAAAGCTATAGGCTTCTGGCCCGCCAAGTTCATAAATATTGCCCGCGGCAGGCTTGGCCAGTTTACCGCCTAGCCCCAGACTTGCCATGATTGCACTGACAACATCTTCGACATAGACCGGCTGCATCTTCATTTTGCCGCCGCCCGGCAATGGCAGAGCCGGTGCCATCATCGCCATCGCGGCAAAGCGGTTAAAGAAATCATCGCGCGGGCCAAAAACAATCGACGGCCGCAGCACCACTGCCGCCGGAAACGCCTTTAACAGATTGGCTTCACCTGCTGCTTTGCTTTGCGCATATTGGCTTGGCGAGTTTGCATCAGCGCCAATTGCCGAGATATGGACAACCGCCTTTACATCATGCGCCGCCGCCAGCGCCCCAATGCGCCCGGGCAGGCCCGCTTGCAGCGCCTCAAATTTCTGACCGCCGCCTTCGGCCAATATGCCGACAAGATTTATCACAGCATCGGCTGACTTAATGACTGTTTCCAGCACAGTCTCATCCAGCGCATTACCCGCCACAAGGGTGATCTGGCCAACATTGCCCATCGGTTTGAGATATTTCGCGCGCTCACTATTGCGGCATAAAACCACAATTTGCTTGCCGGCACGTGCCAGCCGCTCGACCGTTGCCCGCCCAACAAATCCAGATCCACCAATTACAGCCACTGTGTTGATCATCACTATATCCCTAGTTGGATTAACCCCTGTTTGACCGCCCATCCCGGAACGGCGCTATCACCCTATCGGCAACAAGGCAGCCGGATAAAACCGGACTTTACGTCTTTATGATGACTGCAAATTAGGTCAAGCCTGACAGCTTTACAATCCCAGCCGTGCAAATTTGCAATAAATTAGGGTTTGGCGGCCCGATCAAACAGCGATGGGGCGGTGCATTTCGGCGCCATGATCGCTGTTATAATACCAGTGTAAAAAGGTTTGACACGCCAGCGTTTGTGGCTATTCTCACGCCGTCAGTAGGGCAGCGGTTTTTCGCAAGGCCAATGGCGAGCCCAGGTGGCGGAATTGGTAGACGCGCTGGCTTCAGGTGCCAGTGACCATTAGGTCGTGGAAGTTCGAGTCTTCTCCTGGGCACCATTGTCTTTATAACCGGAAACCCAAGGCACCATAGCCGGTGTGAGGGAGGCGCAGCCCGGGTCCTTTGATCGAGGCTCAACAAGACGCATTGGCCAAAAAGCGAGGCATCTATGACAATTTATATTCATTCAGACGATTTGCCAGCTGATGTTGATCTTGGCGATGTGGTGGCAATTGACACTGAAACAATGGGGCTTAACCCCCAGCGTGACCGTCTATGCGTTGTGCAGCTATCGAGCGGTGATGGCGATGCGCATCTTGTGCAAATCGCAAGCCCGAAAAAGCCCAGCCCGAACCTTGCTGCCTTGCTTGCCAACCCTGCCATTACCAAACTTTTCCATTTTGCCCGTTTTGATATTGCCAGCCTGAGCCATGGCATTGGCCCGGTCGCTGGCCCCATTTACTGTACCAAGATTGCCTCAAAGCTAGTCCGCACCTATACCGACCGACACGGCTTGAAAGAGCTTTGCCGCGAATTGCTGCAAATTGATATTTCGAAACAGCAGCAATCATCAGATTGGGGCGCAGCCGTCTTAACACCCGAACAGGCCGAATATGCAGCGGGAGACGTATTATTTTTGCACCGCATTCGCGAGCGGCTTGACATGATGCTGGCACGCGAAGGCCGCAGCGATGTTGCCGCACAATGCTTTGCATTTCTGGCAACGCGTGCCAAGCTTGATCTTGACGGCTTTGCCGATATGGATATTTTTCACCATTAAAGCGCGGCCAGCTGGTAAAGCGCGGCCAGCCGATTGCTGGCAGACGGTTGCTGGCAGACGCATCCATTAACGATCGTTCAGGAACTGACTTTAAAGAAATGGCCGAGACAAAAGGACAAAGACAAAGCCGCTTTACCCCGCGCGCCAAAGCCGCAGCAGTTCCGAGCCAGCGGCGCTATCCATTATCATTGCTATTGCTTGGCGTTGGTGCGGTCTTGACCCTTGCTGTTGCCAGCTGGCTTGGCCTGTTGGCGAACGGCAAGGATGTATCGCTTGAGATCAAAGAGGTGAAACGCAACGACACCGGCGAGGTGCAGCTGACCGGAGCGCGCTATCGCGGCCTGACCCCGGCTGGCAGGCCATATCAAATTACCGCGGCCAAGGCCAATGAAGCGCCCGACGGGTCGGGTCGGGTCGACATGGATCAGCCAACAGCCATCGTGACCTTGAGCAATGGCGCGTTGGTAAATCTTGAGTCAAATGCTGGCACATATAATAAAGAAACCGATATCGTGATCATGACCGGCGCGGTTGTCGTAACCCAGCCCGCCCGCAATCTTCGCCTCAATACCGAAGCATTAGAGGCAAATTTGCAAGCCGGTGAGATGCAGAGCGATGTGCCGGTTGAGGTGCAAGACATTGACAGGCGCATCAATGCCGATAGCATGAAAGTCTATGACAATGGTGCGCGTATTATTTTTGGCGGGGCGGCAAAAATGGTGATCAAAAACAGTAACGCCATCGCGCCGTCACCCACACCATCACCCGTACCAGACGCCGACAAGGAACTGCAAAAAACCAAGGCTAAAACCTGATTATTGGCGTGAAATTAGCGTGATATTGATTGGCAGAACAACGACTTAGCAACAAACCCTAGAATTCAAACGGAAAGCCTAACCAAAAGCCTAGCGAAAAGAAAGTAACCGACATTATGCGCCGACCTCTTCCATCCTTGTTATACACGTCTCGCATAATTGCCGCCGGTGTAATTGGTCTGGTACTGATCAGCAGCCTAGCCCCTGCATCTATGGCGCAAACGTCCAAAAAATCGGGCGATGCTGCCCCGTTACCGATCACGATCGAGGCCAGTGAATTCCTAGAATGGGATCAAAATAACGGCACATATGTTGCCAAGGGTAATGCCTATGTCGAACAGGGCAGCGCGAACATTGCAGCCAATCATATTATAGCAAATTACGAAACCGGCGGAGAATCCCGAGACATCACCCGCGTGATCGCCACCGGTGCCGTCACCTATGTTGAGGGTGAAAATACTGCCAAGGGAGACAGGCTGGATTATGATCTTAACTCCAGCCTTTATGTATTGACTGGCAAAAAGGCGTCGGTCGTTGGGCCGCGCGGTGCGATGACGGCAACCCAATCAATCACATATGATACGACTGATGAAGATAACCGCAAGGTCACTGCAATTGGCAAGGCGCATTATAAAAACAGCGATGGCCGCAGCATATTTGGCGATAAACTGATTGCCTATATTGGTGCCGATGGCAGCTTGAAAACCATAGATGCCTTTGACAATACCAAAGTCATAACCACCGAAGGCACCACCGCAACTGCCGATGAATTGAATTATGTCGCCAGTACGTCCCTTGCAAATCTTGTCGGGAATGTTGAAATCAACGATAAGGCGAATATCATGCGCGGCGATCGTGCAGAGATTGATTTTGACAAAGAAATCAGTAAGATACTGTCAAGCCCAACCGGCAAGCGCGTCACTGGCATCCTGACGCCGTAAACCTTGCGGCCGGATTTACCATCTGGCATTGCGGGTATTGCGCCGACAACTCATTGACAATTAGTGATTAATCGGCCGATATATAGATATTCATTGGGGCGTCAAAGCCTGATCGCTTTAAAAAGGGCATCATGGTGTCTGACAATATACAATTAGATTTTGGAATGGTGCGGCCCGTTTTGGTGCCGGGGAATCAGGGGCTGCGTGCCAAAGGCCTTGGCAAGAGCTTTAACAAACGGCGTGTAGTCCGCAACGTATCGCTGGGGCTGCAACGCGGTGAAGCGGTTGGCCTGCTCGGGCCAAACGGTGCCGGCAAAACGACAACTTTTTATATGCTTGCTGGGTTGCTGCCGGCTGATGAAGGTCAGGTTTTCATTGATGGGCGCGACGTTACCGGCCTGCCGATTTTCCAGCGCGCACGCCTTGGCATGGGCTATCTTCCGCAAGAATCGAGTATTTTTCGCGGATTGACCGTTGAACAGAATATCCGCGCCGTTCTTGAAACGCTGGAAGATCACGAAGATGAACGCGACGCGACCCTAGATGACTTGATGGCCGAATTTGGCATCACCCATCTTCGCAACACCCCGTCAGTCAGCCTTTCAGGTGGCGAGCGCCGCCGTCTTGAAATTGCGCGCGCCCTTGCTGCGCGCCCAACATTCCTGCTGCTAGATGAGCCACTTGCCGGTATTGACCCGATTGCACTTGGTGAAATCCGTGATTTGATTAGCCACCTCAAAACGCACGGAATTGGCGTTTTAATTACCGATCACAATGTTCGTGAGACACTCGATATTGTAGATCGCGCCTACATCATCCATGACGGCACTGTGCTGATGGAGGGCACCCCTGATGAGGTGGTTCAGCATAGCGGTGTGCGCCAAGTCTATCTTGGTGAGCGTTTTAGCATCTAAAAGCCGGCGATCACCGCTTGACAGCCTATCACGCACACCCTATACCTGCGCCGCTTTGGCACTGCTTGCCGTCTCGATAGGGGCTAGCGATGTTAAGGCACGATTCATTTCACAGGTCTATTTTATGTCCATCATTGATTATATCGCCGCCGATCAGGTAATGGTTGGCGTCGTCAGCAGCAGCAAAAAGCAGCTGATTGAACAGCTTGCTGAACGCGGTGCGGTGCTTACTGGCATTTCCCAACGCAGCCTTTTTGAGATGATCATGCGCCGCGAGCGTCTTGGCAGCACCGCCATTGGTGACGGGATTGCGATTCCCCATGCCGTGCATGGCGACCTCACCCGCACGATTGGCATCATTGCTGTTCTCGCCACGCCGATTGATTTCGATGCGGCCGATAAAAAACCCGTCGATATTGTGTGCCTTGTGATCGGCCCACAAGACGCGGATTGCGATCATCTGAAATGCGTTTCAAGCGTGGCAAAATTGCTTGGTGACGTCGCTGTTCGTAATCAGCTTCGCCAGGCCAAAACTGCCGAGGCGTTACTGCAATCTCTTGCAGCCCGCAGTGACGTTGCCGCCTAGTCAGCCCCATCGCCTGATTTTTTTTAAGACATGAAAACGCTTGCAAGCCCGCACCGTTTGTAGCCCCCAGTTTTTGTTCCCCTCGGCTGGGCGCAAACAGTCAGGCCGACGCTAGACGACCAGCGGAAACTGCTTGGATCGCGGAAACTGCTTAAAGCGCGGCCACTGCTTAGATCGCGGCAATGCGTCTAGGCTCCTCTGCCGCCAGCTTTCTGCTTTGGAATATATGGGAAATTGGTGGAGCTAAGCGGGATCGAACCGCTGACCTCTACAATGCCATTGTAGCGCTCTCCCAGCTGAGCTATAGCCCCTTGTTACCGTTTATGCCGTGCCTAATGTTTTTATCGTTGCACCGGCTAACGGGTCCCAATTCGTGCGGCGCCTGCGCGCTGCGATGGATGTTTATCGCAGGGGCGATGCCCGACGCAAGTGATTTTTATCCGGTATAGGTAATTTTTACCCCGCAGCGGGGATTTTTATCTGGCAACGGGCGTTTCGATTGCCGTCGCCAGATACGCACCGATCAATCAAGCCTTGGCAGGCGTGATCACGGTTACTCGTCTTTCTTGTCAAGATTGGGCAATAATTCATCGCCATCGCTGATATCATCATGAATGATGCCGGGCCCGTCCGCGTCATCAACATCAACATCGTCATCATCGTCAAAATCGATATCATCATCGATCTCGTCAACGGCAGTGTCAGTATCGACATCTTCATCTTCATCAAGATCAAAATCGTTATTGTCCAGATCATCCGCATCATCGGCGTCGCCAGACAGCTGCGCCTTTGACGCGCTTTTCGGTGCAGCGCGGCCTTTGCGGCCCTTTACCAAATTTTCTGGATCAAATTCCGTGCCACAGCCCGGACAAATAATCGGACTGCGTTTAAAGTCATAAAAGCGCATGTCACATGACAGGCAAGACCGCTTAACGCCAAGCTCTACCTTTGCCATTCTCTAAAATCCCCTGCATTAACCCATAGAAACGAGATATTGATCATCATTACGGGATTTGAAACAAATTTTGCAAGCTGTCAAAACAATTTTCGCCGGTTTTCTTACTTTTATTTCCAAGCCAGCACTCGGTTTTAACGATTCTGGACTTTTATGTCATAGATTGCCTAGCGGGTATGTCATAGATTGCCCAGCGTGCCCTAAAAATGTTACAAGCGGCCGAGCTAGGAAGAGGCAGGCAAAATCGCCAGCCAGTAACCCGAAAAAAGGTTTTTTGATGTCATCACATTCGCATGATCAACTTGTCTCGCACAAGGCCGGTTCGCTTCGCGGCACAATGCCAATCCCGGGCGATAAATCAATTTCGCACCGCTCGCTTATTCTGGGCAGCCTTGCCATTGGCACGACCAAGGTCAAAGGCCTGCTAGAAGGTGCTGACGTGATCTCGACGAAAAATGCGCTTGTTGCGCTGGGTGCTGAAATTCGGCGCGATGATGACGGGATATGGCATATTACCGGCGTTGGGCTAAACGGCATGGTCTCGCCGGTGACGCCGCTTGATCTTGGCAATTCAGGAACTGGCGCGCGGCTGTTGATGGGCGTGGTTGCCGGGCAAAACATTACGGCGACTTTTTGCGGTGACGCTTCATTGAGCGTGCGGCCAATGGCGCGGATTACTGACCCTCTTGCCGAAATGGGCGCATCTGTTGCCTGCCGTGATGGCGGCCTTTTGCCGGTGACAATTACCGGCGCCGTTACCCCGATGGCACTCCAATACCGCTCCAAAGTTGCCTCGGCGCAAATTAAATCAGCAATTTTACTGGCTGGATTGAATGCCCGCGGCACCACGACAGTGATCGAGCCACACGCGTCGCGCGACCATAGTGAATCGATGCTACGCCATTTTGGCGCATCGGTTGAACAGAAAATCGAGAGTGATGGCACGCATCATGTTCATCTGGCGGGCGCGGCAACCCTTCGCGCCGCAGACATCATCGTGCCAAGCGACCCGTCATCTGCCGCATTTGCCATCGTCGCGGCGTTGATTACACCGGGCAGCGACATCACCCTCGTTGGGATTGGCATGAACCCGCTTCGTACCGGCCTGATTACAACTCTTGTCGAAATGGGCGGCGACATCGTTAAAAGCAACGACCGGATCGAGGGCGGTGAAGCCGTTGCCGATTTAACCATCCGCCACAGCCAGCTGCACGGTATTACCGTTCCAGCCGAGCGTGCCGCATCGATGATTGATGAATTTCCGATTTTATCAGTTGCCGCCGCAACGGCAAGCGGCACGACCCAGATGCTTGGCGTTGCCGAATTAAGGGTCAAGGAAACTGACCGGATAAAGGTGATGGCCGACGGCCTTGCCGCATGCGGCGTTGCGGTTGATTATGATGATGATTCGATGCGCGTTTCAGGCAGTGTCATAAAGGGCGGTGCGACATTATCAGCCCAGCATGACCACCGAATCGCCATGTCGTTTTTGACGCTTGGCCTCGTTGCCGAAGCACCGATTGCCGTTACCGGCTGTGCCACAATCGAAACCAGCTTTCCCGGATTTGCCAATGGGATGAACCAGCTTGGCGCCGATATTCGCCCCGGGCCAAACGCATGATCATCGCCATTGACGGATCCGCCGCTAGCGGCAAAGGCACACTTGCCAAACGCCTTGCCGCGGATCTTGGCTTTGATTATCTCGATACAGGAGCGCTCTATCGCGCCGTTGCACTCAGCCTGCTTAAGGCTGGCGCGGATGGTGATGATATCAATGAAAAACAGGCAGTTAGGTTATCTGCGTCGCTTGATCTTGAATTAACACAATCACCAGAAATCCGTAATGACCGGATTGCCAGCCTTGCGTCGCAAGTGGCGGCACTTGGCCCGGTACGCGCTGAATTGCTGACCCTGCAACGGGCCTTTGCCGCAACGCCCCCGCACGGCAATGGTGCGGTCCTTGATGGCCGCGATATCGGCACAATTGTGCTGCCCAATGCCGATTTGAAATTCTTTATTGACGCCGATATTGACATTCGCGCCGAGCGGCGCACCAAAGAGTTGCTTCAGGCGGGACAATCGGTTATGTTCCGCGACGTTCTGGCGGAAATGCAGGCGCGTGATGACCGCGACCGGACTAGGTCGGTGGCCCCGTTAAGGGCCGCAGATGACGCAATCACCATCGATACATCCAGCATGGATGCAGCGGCGGTTTTAGCACTAGCCCTGTCGCATATTGATCGTGCTTTTCCGTCAAAGCGATGAGCCCGAACCGGAAACCTTGCGAACATTTCCGGTTCATTCAAATGATAAACAGACTGCCGGCGAAACAAACTGGTCGCCAAAAAACCCGCTTGGAACCAAGCCATATTGCTAGAAACAGCAACTGTGATTTGGTTATCGTTCGTTCAATGCGGCCCTCATGTCGGCTGAGGCACTAAACATTTCGATCCTGTTTCTAGCCGTATGGAGGCTAGCATCGGAATAGCGACAAAACGGAGATTTTTTTGACATCTACAACGAATTCGGCAGCCGATGCTGCCACTGAAAACTTTGCCGATCTTCTAGCCGAGAGCTTTGGCGAAGGCACCAATGTCGAGGGCAGCGTTGTCCGCGGCTTTGTTATTGGCATCGAGGGTGATGCTGTCATCATTGATGTTGGCCTGAAATCTGAAGGCCGCGTTCCGCTAAAGGAACTTGCTGCCCCCGGACAAAAGGCAGATGTTTCAATCGGCGACGAAATTGAGGTTTATGTCGAGCGTATGGAGGACCGCAACGGTCAGGCCGTACTGAGCCGCGACAAAGCCCGCCGCGAAGAAGCTTGGGGCGTTCTCGAGACGTCATTCGAAAAGCAAGAGCGCGTTACTGGTGTTATCTTTGGCAAGGTCAAAGGCGGCTTTACGGTCGATTTGTCGGGCGCAACCGCGTTTCTGCCGGGAAGCCAGGTCGATATCCGTCCGGTTCGCGACCTTGGCCCGTTGATGGGCACCCCGCAGCCATTCCAGATTTTGAAAATCGACCGTCGCCGTGGCAACATCGTTGTTTCACGTCGCGCTGTTCTGGAAGAATCACGCGCCGAAGCAAGGTCAGAGCTGGTCTCTAACCTGCAAGAAGGTCAGGTTCTTCAAGGTGTGGTCAAGAATATCACCGATTACGGTGCGTTCGTTGATCTTGGCGGCGTTGACGGCCTGCTGCACGTGACTGATATTGCATGGCAGCGCATCAGCCATCCATCAGAAGCCCTGCAAATCGGCGAAACTGTCGAGGTTCAGGTGATCCGCTTTAATGCTGAGACACAGCGTATCTCGCTTGGCATGAAGCAGCTTCTGTCTGATCCTTGGGAAAATGTCGATGGCAAATTCCCGATCGGTGCCAAAATGGAAGGCCGCGTCACCAACATCACCGATTACGGCGCATTCGTTGAACTGGAAGCCGGTGTTGAGGGTCTTGTCCATGTCTCTGAAATGAGCTGGACAAAGAAGAACGTTCATCCGGGCAAAATCGTTTCAACCAGCCAGCAAGTTGAAGTTATGGTTCTTGACGTTGATCTGTCAAAGCGCCGTATCTCGCTTGGCCTGAAGCAGTGCACCAACAATCCTTGGGAAGATCTTAGCGCCACCTATCCAGTTGGCACCGAGATCGACGGCGAAATCCGGAACATCACCGAATTTGGTCTGTTTGTTGGCCTGAATGAAGATATCGACGGTCTTGTTCACCTGTCAGATATCAGCTGGGAAACTGCTGGTGAAGAAGCGCTTGAAGGCTTTACCAAAGGCGATATGGTCAAGGCGAAAGTCCTCGATATTGATGTGAATAAAGAGCGTATCTCGCTTGGCATCAAGCAGCTTACCGACGATCCGTTCGCCGGTCAGGCAGATGCTTATCGCAAGGGTGAAGTTGTTACCTGTACCGTTAGCGCGGTTTCAGACAATGGCATCGATGTAACCATTGGTGAGAACATGACCGGCTTTATTCGCCGGACTGATCTTAGCCGTGACCGCGCAGAGCAGCGCGCTGACCGGTTTGCCGTTGGCGAAAAAGTTGACGCCATCGTCACCAGTGTTGACAAGAAAACCCGTAAATTGTCGTTGTCGATCAAGGCCCGCGAGTCAGCCGAAGAGAAGCAGGCGATGGCCGAGTTTGGATCATCAGACAGCGGCGCCAGCCTTGGTGATATCCTCGGTGCGGCACTTGCCAAGAAAGAAACCGACGATAAGTAAGCCGATTATCTGGATGAGGCCATTATCTGCCTTAACTTTCAGGTATTACTGCTTTTAACGATTAAGCCAGCCGATCACCAGATTGGCTGGCTTTTTTTTAAGCGCCACCCTAGGCCGTAGTGGGCTGGCAGCCCGTCCATTACCATGCTTATTGCAAACTTCAGCCGATTCTAAGTTGACCCGCGATTGGCAAAAAGGCATCCTTATCAGAATATATAAAAATGAATATAAGGGAGCGTATTCTGTGACACGGTCAGAACTTATCGCGAAATTAGCGGCAAAGAATCCAGCACTTTACCACCGTGATATTGAACGGCTGGTCGGAACAATCCTAGACGAAATTGGCGGCGCGCTTGAACGGGGAGACCGGGTTGAACTGCGCGGGTTTGGGGCCTTTTCAGTACGCGAACGAAAAGCACGGATCGGTCGCAACCCAAGAACTGGAACAAGCGTAGAAGTATCTGAAAAGAAAGTGCCTTTTTTCAAGATGGGAAAAGGTATGCGCGAGCGGTTAAACCGCTAGACGGATCAAATCATGCGACTATTAGGTCGGCTTTTATGGCTAGGCATCAGCATTGCTTTGGTTTTGTTTGCGGTTATATTTGCAACGTCAAACGAAACCCTGATCACGCTTCGTCTCTGGCCATTTGAAAGCACCCTGACCGCACCAATATGGTTGCTGATCCTATCCAGCTTTATCATTGGCGGCTTAATGGGCGCTATTACCCTGTGGGGGCAATGGCTGGCGGTGCGGGCAAAGCTGTGGCGACTCCAAGGACAATTCAACAAGTTACAGGCCAATGCGGATAAATTAGGGGCGGCATCAGCCGCCGCGCCGCATCCCGTCCTGACAGCACCAGCCAGATCTGTAGGTGCCGACGATCAACCGGCCGCATTAGACCAATTGACCGCCGATCGGCGCTTGCATTAAGCATTGATGCCATCCGGCCTCAGCTAAAAGGATAGACATGACCGCTCAGGTTAAAATCTGCGGAATATCATCGGCAACTGACTATCATATCTGCCGAGAGGCTGGCGCGCGCTGGGTTGGCATGGTTCATTACCCCGGATCGCCGCGTCATCTAGACGTGGCCAAACTGGCCGAATTGGCCGCCTGTGCCGATATAGCGGGGCCGAATGACCCTTTGCGAGTATTGCTGAGCGTGAATATTATTGGCGACCAGCTGATGCAGCTGATTGAGGCGGCGCGCCCGGATATTCTGCAACTTCATGGCACCGAGTCCCAGCAAGATGTGGCCGACATCAAGGCCCGTACCGGTTTGCCGGTCATCAAGGCCATCGCCATTGAAACGCCGCAAGATCTGGATCAATGCGCGAAATGGGATGATCTTGCTGACTGGTTGCTGTTTGACGCCAAAGTGCAACCGGGGTCTCAGCCCGGCGGCACCGGGCACCGATTTGACTGGACAATTTTGGCCGGCTATCGCGGCCGCCTGCCTTGGATGCTGGCGGGTGGGCTTGACCGTCATACTGTTGCAAGCGCGGTCAAAATCAGCGGTGCAAAGGCAGTCGATGTTTCATCTGGTGTTGAATCCTCCCCCGGAAAAAAGGACGCAGAACAGATTCATGCCTTTATTAGGGCAGCCCAAATGGTTTAAAACAATTCCTGGGGGCCGCGCGTTGGTATTACCGACATTGACAGGATGAGAGCTTTTTATGAGCAAAACCAATCTAAACACGTTCCGTAACCAGCCTGACGAGGCTGGACGCTTTGGTATTCATGGCGGGCGGTTTGTTGCTGAAACGCTGATGCCGCTGATTTTGAATGTCGAGAAGGCCTATAATGAAGCCCGCGCTGATAAATCATTTCAGCGAGAGATGCTGTATTATCAAAAACATTATATTGGCCGCCCCAGCCCGCTTTATTTTGCCGAACGCATGACCGCGCATTTCGGCGGGGCCAAGCTATATTTGAAACGTGACGAGCTAAACCATACCGGCGCGCATAAAATCAACAATGTGCTGGGTCAGGCGCTGCTTGCCAAACGGATGGGGAAAACCAAGATCATTGCCGAAACCGGCGCTGGTCAGCACGGTGTTGCGACGGCAACTGCCTGTGCCCTGTTTGATATGGAATGCGAAGTCTTTATGGGCGCTGAAGATGTCGAACGGCAAAAGCCAAATGTCGACCGGATGCGCCTTCTTGGGGCGAAAATCCATCCGGTTACATCCGGGACTGGCACGCTAAAGGACGCGATGAATGAGGCGTTGCGCTATTGGGTAACCAATGCCGACACGCATTTCTATATTATCGGTACCGCCGCAGGCCCGCACCCATATCCGCAGATGGTGCGTGATTTTCAGTCGGTTATCGGCATTGAGGCGCGCGAGCAAATTCTTGAAGCCGAAGGTCGGCTTCCCGATGCGCTGGTTGCTTGTATCGGTGGCGGCTCAAACGCGATTGGCCTTTTCTACCCTTTCCTAGACGACACTGAGATTGCCATCTATGGCGTTGAGGCCGCTGGCAAGGGGCTTGGTAGCGGTCTTCACGCTGCGTCATTGACCGGTGGAACGCCCGGCATCCTGCATGGTAACCGCACTTATCTGCTGCAGAATGATGACGGGCAGATTACTGATGCGCATTCGATTTCCGCCGGATTGGATTATCCGGGCATCGGGCCGGAACATTCATGGCTGCATGATATTGGCCGGGTCAATTATGTTAGCGCCACTGATGATGATGCGCTTGTTGCATTTCAGCTTTGCGCCCGTCTTGAAGGCATTATTCCGGCATTAGAGCCATCGCACGCGCTGGCTTATGTCAGCACCGTCATCGGCGATATGGATCCTGACGAGATTGTCATCTTGAATATGTGCGGTCGCGGCGACAAGGATTTGGGTGCGGTGCTTCCAGTTCTTGAAAAACTTGGCCGCATGTAAGCCGCAAGCCCTTTTAGATTGGAAAAGAGATAATCATGGCAGGTCGCATCGACATCGCATTTGCAAAGGCCAAAGCCGAAAACCGCGGCAGTCTGGGGGTATTTATCACCGCAGGTGACCCTGATGCTGCCACCACTGATGCCTTGCTGGATGGGCTGGTTGAGGCGGGCGTCGATTTTATCGAGCTTGGCATGCCGTTTTCTGACCCTATGGCAGATGGGCCGGCAATTCAGGCAGCCTCACTGCGCGCCTTGAAAGGCGGCATGACGCTTGTCAAAACTATGGAAATCGCACGTAATTTTCGCCAGCGCCACCCTGATATGCCGCTGGTTCTGATGGGCTATTACAACCCGATCTATATCTATGGAAATGATCGGTTCATTGATGATGCCGTGGCGGCGGGCGTTGACGGGTTGATCATCGTTGATTTGCCGCCTGAAGAAGATAGTGAGCTGTGTATCCCGGCGCGCAAAGCAGGTTTGAACGTTGTTCGCCTCATCACACCGACAAGCGATGATCAGCGCTTACCGGCCATTTTGGCCGAGGCCAGCGGGTTTGTGTACTATGTTTCGGTGACCGGCATTACGGGCATGGCCAGCGCAGCTGCCACCAGCATTGATCAGGCCTACAAGCGTATCCGCAAACAGACTGACCTGCCGATCGTAACCGGATTTGGCATCCGCACCCCCGAACAGGCGGCCCAGTCGGCGCGCCTTAGCGATGGCGCGGTTGTTGGATCTGCGGTGGTCGATCTGATTGCTGATGCTGTTGCCAATCCGGCAAGCACCGATGAAGCAGAAAACCGCGCCGCTGTCGTCCGTAAAGTTGCCGCATTTGTCGGTGATCTTAGCGCTGCTATCCGCGCATAGGGAGATTGCTATGAATTGGATTACAAATTCTGTCCTTCCAAAAATCAAGGCATGGGTCAAATCTGATGATGTGCCAGATAATCTTTGGGTAAAATGCGGCGCCTGTAACCAGATGATCTTTCACCGCGAATTTGAACAGGCTCACAATTGCTGTGCAACCTGCGGCCATCACGCGGCCTTGCCACCAGCAGCGCGTTTTTCAATGCTGTTTGACGCTGGAAAATTCGAGAAAATCGCGTTAACCCCGATTGAGGATGATCCCTTAAAATTCCGCGACAGCAAAAAATATACCGACCGGCTGCGCGATACCCGTAACAAAACCGGCCTTAATGACGCTATTGCTGTCGGGGCTGGCGAGATTAACGGCTATCCAGTTGTGATCGCAGCATTTGATTTCCGCTTTATGGGCGGCTCGATGGGCCGCATGGTTGGCAATGGGATTGTTCGCGCAGCAAAAGAGGCGGTTGACCGCAAAGCAGCGCTGATTACAGTGCCGTCAACCGGCGGCGCGCGGATGCAGGAAGGTGTGTTATCGCTGATGCAATTACCGCGGACAATCGCCGCTGTTGAAATGGTTCGTGATGCCGGCCTGCCCTATTTTGTTTTGCTGGCGCACCCCACGACCGGCGGTGTTACCGCGTCATTTGCGATGCTCGGGGATATCCAGATTGCCGAACCTGGTGCCATCATTGGCTTTGCCGGTCGCCGTGTGATCGAAGAAACTGTCCGCGAAAAACTGCCTGATGACTTTCAGACGGCCGAATATCTGATGGACCATGGTATGGTAGATGCCGTTGTGCTGCGTGCCGAACAGCCTGTTTATATCGGCCGCCTGCTTGATTTCATGATGGGATCGAAAGACAGCAGAAAGCGCGCCTGATGCCAGCTTCATCATCGCCGCAGGCTATCGCTGCGGGCCGCGCGGGTGCCGCGCTTGACCGGTTGGCGCGGCTCCACCCAAAATTGATTGATCTTGGTCTTGATCGTAGCTTTGCCTTGCTTGAAAAGCTGGGGAACCCGCATCATCGCCTGCCACCAACAATCCATGTCGCCGGCACCAACGGCAAAGGGTCGGTGATCGCATTTCTGCGGGCCATCGCCGAGGCCGCTGGCCTCAAGGTTCATGTCTATAGCTCGCCGCATCTTTGCCGGTTCAATGAGCGTATCCGGCTTGCCGGCCAGCTGATTGATGATGGCGCGCTGGCCGATCTGTTGGAAGAGGTCGAAACCGTCAATGGCGATATGGCGGTGACGTTTTTTGAGGTCACAACGGCGGCGGCAATGCTCGCATTCTCGAAAACACCGGCCGATCTGCTGCTGCTTGAAACCGGCCTTGGCGGCGCCCTCGACTCGACCAATGTCCTAGCCCAACCCTTGGCAACGATTATCACCCCGATTGCCCAAGATCATGAGCATTTTCTTGGCACTACCCTCACCCAGATCGCTGGTCAGAAGGCCGGTATCATGCGGGCCGAAACCCCGTGTTATAGCGCCCACCAAGCCCCTGAAGCCTTGCGAGTTCTGGATGATTATGCAGCAGAAATAGGCACGGCGGTCATTGTCGCGGGGCGCGATTTTGGCATCAACAGGCCAGCAGATGGCGGCATTGAAATTACCCTTGATGGCGCGGTCACCTTGCTGCCGCGCCCCGGGTTACGCGGGCCGCACCAGCTGGATAATGCCGGTTTGGCAGCGGCCTGTTTTTGCGATCTTGCCAGCAAGAGTCTGTTGGCATCATTGCCGCGAAACAGTGACAGAAAAATACTTGCCAGCGGGGTAGAATCGGCCGTCTGGCCAGGACGTGTGCAGCATTTGGCAACCGGCGCATTGGCTAGACATTGGCCACATCAGGCAATCTGGCTTGATGGGGCCCATAATGCACATGGGGCACAGGCGCTGGCGGCGGCGCTGTGGCAAATTCATCGCGGCAAATGGAACATCATTTGTGGCGCATTGAACACCCGAAACCCCGCAGAATTCATCGCACCACTCGCCGATCTTGCGGGGCCGGTGCGCTGTCTTGCCATTCCGGATCAGGACGCCAGTCTAAGTGCGGGCCAGATGGCCGATGCCGCAACCCAACAAGGGCTATATGCAACGCCAGTTAGCGGGATCATGTCGGCTTTTGACAATCTCGACTTAACCTGTCCGGTGATCATTTGCGGCTCGCTTTACCTTGCCGGACATATATTGGTGCAAAATAAAACGCTGCCCGAATAGGACAGCGTTTAAAATTCCAGCCTGTCATTGCCCGCCTTAGACTGATTGCTCAATCCAGCTTTCCAGCTGTGATTTTGGCAGTGCGCCCATTTTTTCGGCGACAACTTCACCATTTTTGAAAATCAGCAATGTCGGGATCCCACGAACATTATATTTTTGCGGTGTCAGTGGGTTTTCGTCGATGTTCAACTTAACAATTGAAAGGCTGTCCTGCTTTTCGCCAGCGATTTCTTCGAGCGCGGGACCAATTGCCTTACACGGACCGCACCATTCGGCCCAGAAATCAACCAATACAGGTTTGTCCGATTGCAAAACATCTGCACTAAAATCGCTATCCGTGGTTTTTGAGGTTGCCATTGTGATTCCATTTCATTGTAAAAATCTGCGGCATTTGCACCGCGGTCTTAACGGTTTGAATTTATGGAACGGGCGGCATCACGTCAAGCGCAGCGTCGTGAATATTTATCATTGATCAACGATGATAAGCAGCAAAAATTTCGCGCAATGCCTGAACACGCGCCTCATGCTCGATCACCTGATAGTCAAGCGTATCAACCCATATGAGCCAGCATTCAATGTCTCGCCCCGGATAGATTTCACGAAGCAATCCGTCATAAAGCGCCATTTGTTGAAGATAGCTGCGGGGTATGCTGCCATTTCCAGATTGACCTGTTTTAAAATCAGCCAGAATAATGCGCTCAGCATCAACATAGAGCCGGTCAATCTGCCCGGCGATCCCGACACCGTTCAACCGCCCATTAATCGGCACTTCAACCAGCGCGTCTGGGCCAAAAAGCGGGGCAAATTCGGGCATCTGAATTAGCCGGAGCAGCCTGTCAATCAGGCTGGTCGCCATCGTATCTGGAATTATATGGACCTTAGCCGCAACCTGAACAGCGCGATCGCGCCGTGCCGCCGGATCAAGGGCGGGCAGCTGTTCCAGCAAACGGTGCGCAAGCTGACCATAAGCAAGGCTGATTTGCCGTGTTTGCGCGGCCTGCTGGCCAGCATTACCACCAAGCGATTGCGGATCATGGTCAAGGCCGGGCTGGGATGGGCGGATTGGCCGCCCCGAACGATCGTCTTTCGGGGCCGGGCGCCACAGCCAGTCAGCCGCATCATCAAGCGGCTTTTTTGGCGGCAAATTGGGCTTTATCTTTGTTTCCTGATCATCATCGCCGGCCTGTTCGGCCATGATCAAAACGGTTCCGTCAGCCAAGGTTTTGGCCTTGTCTGATGATGTGATCATATCGCTTAATAGCGCGTAATTACTGTCCTTTAATGTGCGCACCCCATGGGGCTTTTCCCAGCCACCAATGACCAGCCCATCGCGCGCACGGGTTAGCGCCACATAAAGCAGCCGGTTGCTTTCCTCGGCCGCCAGCGCTGCTGCGGCCATGCTCGCATCTTCAATAAAATCAGGCCGCGGCAGACCTGATGGCGGTAGCCAATAATGGACCCGTCCATCGCGTGATGGCAGGACTGGCGCTGGCCGATTTTTACCGGTCAGAAGGTCAGGCAGGATTACAATTGGCGCTTCTAATCCTTTTGCCCCATGGATTGTCATGACGCGCACCTCGTCGCTGCCGGATGCGTCCATATCGCGTTTAACCTCGCCGCCACTACTGCGGATCGTGGTCAAGAACTCAAGCAACGACACACCGCCACCAAGGGCAAAATTTTGCGCCAGACTCAAAAAATGATCGAGCGATTCATCAACCGCGCGACCAAGGCGATCTCTGAATTTCTGCCGCCCACCATCAACAAGAACATAGCTGAAAAAACCGAATACGGATTCGTACTCGGCGCGATTTTGCCATCGGCTGAGCTGGTCAGCCATCTTGCCCAACGCACTGTCAGCACCGCGATGCACCATCAGCCGCGAAATCAAGCTAGCCTTGCCACGGTCATAAGCAAGATCATAAAGCTGATCCTCGGTCATGCCAAATAACGGCGATTTTAACACCGCCGCTAATTGCAGATCATCGTCACCAAGATGCATCACATCACCAAGCGCCAGCAAATCCTGAATTTCAATCTGTTCGGCAAGTTTCATCCGGTCAGCCCCGGCAACCTGCACATTCATGCTTTGCAGTGCCGATAATAGCAATTCGAAAAACTGTCCGCGTTTACGAAGCAGGATCAGAATATCACCAGCATTCACCAATTTACCGGACGGCAGCTGGCGGCTTCCAATCCAGCTTTTAACCCGCCGCGCCAACACGGTAGCCGCATGCGCCTCGGGCGCAAGATCATCATCCGCCGTTACCAATGGCCATAATTCGACAAAACCGCCAGCGCCACTGCGCGCCATCTCATGCTCGGTAAAATCACTAATACCAGCAAGATCGGGGATCGCGTCATTCACCAGATTTAAAATCGGGCTTGCCGAGCGGAACGACACCGATAAAGGCACATCACGAAAAATCGCAGAAACAGCATTGGCACGGCGCGCAAGGTCACTCCGGTTTTGGTTCATGACCGCCGGATCGGCCCCCTGAAATGAATAGATCGACTGTTTAAAATCGCCAACAGCAAACATTGTTCGCCCCGGATCTTGGTCGTCCTTTTTGTGGTGCGCGGCGCCCTCACCGTCGAAAAACTCATCAACCAGCCGCCGCAGCAATTTCCATTGCGCTGGGCTGGTGTCCTGTGCCTCATCAATCAACAGATGATGGATGCCGTTATCAAGTTTCCACGCAACCCATTGCGACGCCTCACTCATCGCCAGCAGATCATTCGTGCGGGTAATCAGATCATTGTAATCAAGCAGACCCCGTTGCGCCTTTAGGCGGTTATATTCTTTATGAAAGGCTGTGCCAAACTGATAGAGAGCCATCGTGCGGTCGCGGCAAATCTGCGCGGCCTGATCAATCAAGAGCGGGCGCAGCCGGTCGGCAACCTGCTGTTGGATCGCGTCTATATCGGGCATAATCTTGCGAATAGCCGGATTGGAAAAACTGGCACGTTGGCGGCCTTTGCTGAATAATGCATCAACAAGAAATGACCATTTATCAATGCGGCCTGCGGCATCCTGTGCCAGCCACACATCCATTTTGGCACCACGCTCCTGCTGAGTTGGTACCCCTGACGCCTGCAACACCGCCGAAACTGCCCGCAGCCTCTCATCATCAATTTGCGCCAGCTCGTCTGCCAGCCTAGTCCGGCTAATGGTGGCATCAACAACACCAAGCTCGTCACGGAAATGCGCGTCGATACGGGCAAGACAGTCCGGCGCATCCAGCCCCTCACTGCGGTTAAGCAGATCATTCACAATCTCTTCGATCCGCGCCTCACCGATCGTCTCGGCAATCAGCAATATCGCAGCGCCAAGTTCAGGCGTTGGATTGCCAAGAACATTCGCCCGCGCCACAGCCTTTAACCGATTTTGCTCGTCATCTTCGGCAAGCTGAACATGAGGCGCGACACCTGCCTCAATCGGAAAACGGCGCAAGATCGACTGGCAGAATGAATGCACCGTCTCGACGCGCGGCCCATCGTCATTATCAAGAATTTCGGCGAACAGGCTGCGGGCGCGTTGGCGGGTTTCCTGACTTGGCGTGGTAATCCCCATGCTTGCCAAATCATCGCCAAGCCCCTTGGCCGAGATCGTTGCCCAATTGGCAAGGCGTCTAAAAATTCGGTTGCGCATTTCTGCGGCGGCGGCGCGCGTATAGGTTACGCATAAAATACCATCTGGCGGCGCACCCGCTAACAGCAAGCGAAGCACACGGTCAGTCAGCACTTTGGTTTTGCCAGTACCTGCATTGGCCGACACAAACACCGATGCAGCGGGATCAGACGCGGCCGCCTGAGCCGCACTCGCGCGGGCAATCATCTCATTCATCAGCGATCTCCCCATAAAGCCATTCGCGGCTTCGGCTTAGATGCTGATAGGGTTTGAATTTAGGCACAATCTTCGGGTTTGGCTCACTTGGATACGACGTCTCAGCCTGATCAAAACATGCCGCAAGCGCCTCCAGACGATCCCGAATTTCAGCTGCATCAAAAAGCTCCTTAAACGGCGCTTTAATCTCGCCCGGTGCCGATTTCTTACCGCTTAGCTGCCAATATTCCAACGCCTCAATCGGGCCTGCTGACAAGCCGTCAAAGCCACCCTCAAACGCGATCAACCCCTCGACCGCCAGCTGGTTGCGCGCGCCCGAATTGATTAAATTGGCAGCCGGCGCAGTGCCAGTTTTATAATCGACAATCGTCCAACTGTGATCCTGATTATATTCCAGCCGGTCAGCACGCGCAGTCAGTTTAACCGGGCCAAGCGGTGCTTGCAGAAACACCGCGCCGTCTCTTTCGGCATAAACTTCCCTAAGACCGGCGCGGCGACGATGTTCATTCTCGACAAACCATGCCGCCATCGCTTCGAAGCGGGGCCACCAGAAATGGCGGATCGAGGGCTGATCAATTCGGGTGGCAAAACGCTGCCTGCCAAATTTCAGCAATTCAGCCAATGCGCCGGTCGTTAATTCACCCCTTGGATTGGCCTTGCAGAAATCAGCAAGCGCATCATGAAACAGAATACCGCGAAGCGCCGCATCAGCAGGCCGGTCAACGTCATCCAGTGGCTTTAGTCGCAGGATTTTTTTCGCATAAATTGCATAGGGATCAGTGACCCAAATATCAATTTCGGTTGCCGAGAACTGGCGGGGGCGACTGGCCAATGGTGGACAAGGGGCGGGCCGCGTCGCTGGTTGCGGAACCGTCGTCGGCTCGCATTTTGCCAGCCATGATTTTTCCAATTCGCCATTGTCGATGACGTCATCAAGCCCAAGCGCGTTCACCACCACTTCCATGCGCTGAAGCCACCGGCTTTTGGTTGTTGGTGTTCCAGCCTCCTTGCCTGCACGCGTTATAATGATGTCCTTGCTGCAAATGGCCATATAGACGTCATGCGCACTAAGGCCGCTACGCCAGTTGCGTGGTGGCAAGCCAACCGCTGCCCGCATTGCGCCGTTCATCCAAGGATCGGCATCCGGGCGCGGCGGCCAGTTCCCCTCATTGAAACCGGCAATGATCAAGCGGTTTTTGCCAATCACCTGAAATGGATGCATTCGCGCCTCAACGGCCCCTAAAATAGCAATCCTTGGATGCGGCGTGCCATGCGGGTGAACCGTTTCCGCATCAAGAAGCTGGCGCATAATCTGCGGCATCTCGCGGGCATCAATGGCGCTATCACGGCCATCACTGGCAAGGCTACGGAACAGGTCACCCGCCACCATGCCGTCAGCGCCTTTCCATAATTCCATCGCGCCAACACCGCGGTCAGCTGCCATGCCGCTGCTATCCATGACAGTTGCGCATAGCCGTTCAGCCGCTTCGCCAATGCCTTCGGCAAGGCTAGCTAAGGTCGGATTTGGTGCCCGCCAGCACTCGATCAACGGGGTGAGATTGGCAATAATATGGGTTTCAAAAAACGCCCGCAGATCACCATCATCAAGCATCGCCGCCAGCCCGGCCAGCCCCCCATCCGGACGCGTCCCCCGCAAAGCCGCCAGCTCGACATTGTCAACATGACGACGAAACTGAACCGGGTTCATGCCGCCCGCACAATACGGGTGCTTTAATAATGACAATAACCGCATTGGCGCAAAATCCGCATCTACCGCATCGCAAAGAAGCGATAAAAACCGGCCAGGCGGGCACAGCGATAATCGTTTACCGGCCGAGTCCTCAACAGCAATATCCCAGCGCAGCAAATCTGCAATGATCAGTTCGGCAAGCTGGCGATCAGGGGTCACAACAGCAGCTGTCTGATCCGGTGTTTCCAGCGCTTCTCGAAGTGACAAGGCAATTATATTCGCCTCTTCGCGTCGATCGCGCGCGGTGATGATTTTGAGACCAGCAAGGGCGGTGCGGTCAATCAGCGGGCCGGTATCGCCGAGGCGTTGCCAATGTGCACTTAGCGCGGCAGGACGAAACACCTCCTGCATCAATTGCCGGCGCGCGGCCAACTCTGGCGGTACGTCAGGCGATGCGACAACCCAGTCGCGCACCTGATCAGACGTTATGTCAAGCGCGTTTAACAGCTGCGCCAGCTGGTATTGTGGATGACCGCTATCTTGTGAAATCGCTGGCCATTGGTCGCCAGCCTGACGGTCTAGCCCGGGAAGCACGACATGACCATCAGGCAGTTGCGCCACCACCCCGATCAATTCACGTGTCGCCGCGATCGAGCCGGTCGAGCCGGCAACCACCACCAATTGATCCGGCGGCTGCTCACGCCAAAGCTGGGCGCGGCGGCGCAAAAGCCGGTTACGCCGATCAACCACATCTAATACACCTTCTTGCGCCAGAATATCTGGCCAGCGTTCAATCAGTATCCCAAGAAGGGTCAGAATATCCTGCCAATGTGCAGAAAAGCGCTCGGGCAATAACGCGCAAAGCTGTTCAGCTGTGGCATCGGCGTTATAAAGCTGATCCAGCAATTCGCCAAGCTGGTCCGCAAGGTGCATGGCCTGTGGCTGGTTGGGATAATGACCGCCAAGCGGGAAATGGCGCAGCAATTTAGCAAGATTAATCTGGCGTCTAATCTTCGAGATGGGCGGCGGCAAATCACCGCTATCGTCATCGCCCAGAAACGCGGTTAGCCTGCCATCATCATCACCGCCAAAATCACCAATCGGCAATAGCCGCGGCAATAGCATCGGGGCGCCATCGGCACTATCCAGAAATGCGGCCTGTAAAGCCTGGGCTGCACGCCGCGATGGCAGCAGAACCAACCCACGTGCCAGTCTTTCTGGACTGCCAGCCAGCTGTCTAACGCCAGCCGCCAGATCACGGGCGAACGGCAATCCGGCATCAATGCTGTAAACCAAAGGGGGTGTCATAAGACAACTATAAAAGCAACAAGATTGAAAGGCGAGACCCGTTTACTGCCATCTCTCAAAACCGCCCGTAAAAGACCAGTAACCGGCCAGCCAAGACCGGCATAAACTTGCTCAGCCCTCGCTTAATCGGTTCCGAAGCAGGTTAATCCGATCAGCCCAATGCGGCGGGGCGGTGATGTCGGCAAACCGTATATTCGATAGAGGCGCGGCATTTTCAGCATCGGTATCGGGCATATATAGATGAATAGAAAGATTGGTTTTAGGCAGCAGCTTTTTCAGCCGGTCAGGCCATTCAATCAAGCAGACCGCATCAACAAATGCATCATCAAGCCCGAGCTGCATAGCGTCTTCGGGCGTTTCAACCCGGTAAAGATCGAGATGCCAAAGCGGGGTTCCATCACCAAGAGCATAGGTCTGAACAAGCGTGAAAGTTGGGCTTGGCACATCAGTTTCATCAGGGTTTGCCGCCTGAATAATCGCACGTGCCAACGCTGATTTTCCAGCGCCAAGCGGGCCACTTAACGAGATAACATCGCCCGCCATCAACCCCTCGGCCAGCAACGCCCCAAGCCGAGCCGTTGCTGACAAATCAGGTAATTCCAATTGGAGAACTGGCATTTTTTTCGGGCCTTGGCTATCAATTAATAGCGATATTGCTCACTCTTAAACGGGCCTTGTTGTTTCACCCCAATGTAATCGGCCTGATCAGGACGAAGCGTGCTAAGGCTTGCGCCAACCTTGGCAAGATGCAGAGCGGCGACTTTTTCATCGAGGTGACGCGGCAAGGTATAGACCTTATTTTCATATTGATCACCGCGCGACCAAAGCTCGATCTGTGCCAGAACCTGATTTGTAAAGGACGCCGACATCACAAATGACGGGTGGCCAGTACCGCAACCAAGATTGACCAAACGCCCCTTTGCAAGCAGGATCATCCGCTTGCCGTCAGGAAATTCGACTTCATCAACCTGCGGTTTTACTTCTGACCATGTCATATTATTCAGCGACGCAACATCAATCTCATTGTCAAAATGGCCGATGTTACAGACAATCGCACGGTCTTTCATATCACGCATATGATCAATGGTAATCACGTGCCGATTGCCGGTCGCCGTCACAAAGATATCCGCCTTTGGTGCTGCCTGTTCCATGGTGACAACTTCATAGCCTTCCATTGCCGCCTGCAACGCACAAATCGGATCAACCTCAGTAACCATCACCCGCGCACCGCCCTGACGAAGCGATGCTGCCGACCCTTTACCAACATCACCATAGCCCGCAACAACAGCAACCTTGCCAGCCAGCATCACGTCGGTTGCGCGGCGAATACCGTCAACCAGTGACTCGCGGCATCCATATAGATTGTCAAATTTTGACTTGGTGACTGAGTCATTCACATTGATCGCAGGGAATGGCAACCCGCCCATTTCAGCGAGCTGATACAGGCGAAGAACACCTGTGGTGGTCTCTTCAGAAACGCCCTTTAGCGCATCACGCTGGCGGGTGAACCAGCCTGGGCTGCTGGCAAGCCGGCGCTTTAGCTGCGCCTTTAGATATTCTTCTTCTTCGGTTTCTGGATTAGCCAGCACATCCTCACCAGCCTCGGCCCGCGCGCCAAGCAGAATGTACATGGTGGCATCGCCGCCATCATCGAGAATTAGATTAGCTGTCTGGTCATTCGGCCAGTCGAAAATACAATCAACATATTGCCAGTAATCGGCCAAGGTCTCGCCCTTGATTGCAAAGACCGGAACACCAGATTTGGCAATCGCTGCCGCGGCGTGATCCTGGGTTGAAAAGATATTACAGCTCGACCAGCGCACATCGGCGCCAAGATCGACCAACGTCTCGATTAGGACTGCCGTTTGCACCGTCATATGAAGACAGCCAGCGATCCGGGCGCCAGCTAATGGTTTGGCTGACCCAAACTCATCGCGAAGTGCCATAAGACCCGGCATTTCTGTTTCAGCGATTGATAGTTCCTTGCGGCCCCAATCAGCGAGACCAATATCTGCAATCACATAATCCGTCGCCATCATTTTATCCTATCTTTTTTGTCGGTAAAAACTGCGCGTCTTTTAGCAAATTAACACCGTCTTTGAAAGGGCTAGATATAGCCGCGGCAAATCGCGCCGCCTAGGGGGCCGTGTTCGCTGGCAGTAGGCCAAAGACCTAGTCAGCTATTTTTGCCAATTCACGATGTTCAAGGCGCACCGGATACCCCTCGGCCTCAATCCATTTTGCCATATGCGCGGCGGCCCATACCGATCGATGCTTGCCACCGGTACAGCCAAAGGCAAGCGTCAAATGCGGCCGCCCATCAATCTTCATCCGGGCAAACATAACCGATAGCATCGCTTTGAATTGCCCAAGAACGTCTTGTGCCGCATCATCCTTTTCCAGAAACGCCACTACCTTGGCATCAAGCCCGGTTAAATCGCGTAACCCGTCATCCCAATGCGGATTTTTTGCAAATCGCATATCAATGATTTGATCGGCAGTTTCGGGAAGACCATGCCGATAAGAGAATGACAGAATATGAACCGGCATTGGCGGCGCCGGATCAAGATGCAGCGCGTCCAGCAGGCTGCGACGAAGATCAGCCGGTGCCAGCCCGCTGCTATCAATCACGATATCGGCTAGGGTCTCAACATCGGTCATGCGCTCCATGTCTGCCCTGACCGCGGCATCAAGATCCATCTCATAACCAAGCGGATGCTGGCGCCTCGTGGCGTTATATCGGCGCATTAAATCGGCATGACCGGCGCTGATAAACACCATTTTAAAGCCATCACCAAGGCGCTTTGCCAGATTTTTCACAAGGCGCGCCACGGCATCAGCCCCAAAACCGCTGGTACGGGCATCAAGCCCGATCGCAATCGACCGGCCGCCCGTTTCAACCTCAAGCGCGATCAATGGATCAACCAGTGCTAGCGGCAGATTATCGACCGCGGCAAAGCCATAATCCTCCAGAATTTTCAATGCAGTCGAATGACCGGCACCCGAAACACCGGTTACAAGCACAAGCTTTACTGAAGAAATATGGTTTGACATGACATCACTTTACTACAGCCATCAGGAAAAAACAGCTTTAGCTTTCTGATGGCAAAACAAGCCGGAAACGGGCACCGCCACCGAGCCGGTTTGCGGCGGTCAGTTCCCCATTATGCGCATCGACAATCTGCCGCGCAATCGACAGACCAAGGCCAGAATGTTCGCCAAAACTCTCGCCGCTTGGCCGTTCGCTATAGAACCGGTTAAACACGGTTTCAAGCTTGCTATCAGGGATGCCGGGGCCATCATCCAATATATCCAAGACTGCCATTTTATCAGCAGCATCATGGCTGAGGACAAATTGCACTGCCCCCTGTTTCGGGCTGAACGAGATTGCATTGCTAAGCACATTATCAATGACCTGAACGATCCGGCTCTCATTCATCCGCACCATGATCGGTGCTGCCGGTTTCTCAAACAGTAATTTGTGCTGGCTATGGGTTTGCGCGCGCATCTGCAGGAAATTATCTATCAAGCTGGCAAAATCAACCGGATCGCGGATTTGCCCGATGATTTCGGTATCAACACGGCTGGCTTGGGAAATATCGCTGATCAAACGATCAAGCCGCTGCACATCTTGTAAGATAACCGCCAGCAGCTTTTTTTTCTGCGCCGCCGTTTTTGCCCGGCTAAAGGTTTCGGTGGCACTGCGTAAAGATGATAGCGGGTTCTTGATTTCATGCGCCACGTCAGCGGCAAAAGCCGCGGTGGCTTGAATACGCTTTTGTAATTCATCGGTCAGTTCAATTAGCGAGTCCGACAATTGACCAATTTCATCATTGCGATGCGGCAGGCGCTGCAGACGGCTGGACATATCTGCGCTTTGCCGCAATTTATCGGCTGCCGCCGCCAATCGCGAAATCGGCCTTGTGATGGATCGCGCCAGATAAAGGCTAAGGCCAAGCGTGACCAACAGCACCCCAACAAATAGCTGTAGAAATACGATATTCACATTTGCCAGCTCTTTTTCAATCTTGCCACCGCCAATTGAGACCATCAACGCACCGCGGACAAGGCGTAGATTTTGCACCGGCACCGCAACTGACAGCATAAGGTTACCATCACGGTCAATGCGCAAAGCACGGCGCGGCTCACCGGACAGCGCCGCAATGACCTCGGCATAATGGCTGGCACGTTGGCGCCGCCGCTCGACATATTCGGGTAATTCATCATATGGGCTAAACCAGCCCGATGCCGCCGTCACCATATCATTCAGAAAGTTACGGGTTTGCCCATGCCAGCTTTTACCCCGATGCCGCCGGATATCGACATTTGGCTGAAAGCCGCTGCGCCGCGCCGTATCAGCAAGCAACGAGCCATTCGGTTGAAACACCCGCGCCCGTAACGAGCTGCCGAGGCCAACAAGTGGCAATAGATGGGTCATGGTTTCAGGCGATAGCTGGCGGCGGGCAACGCGCCGGTCACGATCCGCCTCGGCCAGTGCCAGTGACCGTGCGAGGGTGAAACCCTGCCGTTCAAGCGCAACAAATTCTGACTGGATTAAGGTGGTGCGATATTGATCTAACGACAGCAGTCCGAACAGAAAAATAGCCAGCGGAAACAGCATAATTGCCATAATCCGCGCGGTAAGGCGGCTCATGCGAAGCGGCGTCACAAGCCTTTGCGCCTTGCCACGGATCCAGCCAGATAATCGACGCCAACGCAAAATCCCGATAGTCCCGCTCCCTCGGCGATCACCATAAACCCCCGAAACCATATCGCCGCCATTATGCCGCGTTCGGCATCGCCGCGCGACATTTATGATGTTTTATATTTATAGCCGATTCCGTAAAGCGTTTCTATCTGGTCAAAATCCGCGTCATGCGCACGTAATTTGCGACGCAGCCGCTTGATATGGCTATCAATGGTGCGGTCATCGAGGAAAATGCTTTCGCCATATGCAGCATCCATCAACTGGTCACGATTTTTCACCATGCCCGGACGCGATGCCAGCGCCTGCAAAATAAGAAATTCAGTCACCGTCAGCTTTACTTCCTGACCACGCCAGCTGCATAAATGGCGGTCAGAATCCATGAGTAATTCACCAAGACGGATGACATTCGGCCCCGTTGCCTTCATTGCCCCGCCGCTGGCACGGCGCAGCACGGCACGAATACGAGCCAGCAATAATCGCTGTGAGAACGGTTTGGTGATATAATCATCTGCGCCCATCCCAAGGCCAAGCGCCTCGTCAAGCTCATCATCTTTACTGGTCAGGAAGATCACCGGCATTTGTGACAGGCCGCGTATTTTCTGCAGCAATTCCATACCATCCATGCGCGGCATTTTAATATCAAACACACCAAGATTGGCTGGCCGTCTGGCAAGCCCCGCAAGCGCCGCCTCGCCATCATGATAGCAATCAACCTCAAAGCCTTCGGACTCAAGCGTCAAGGATACCGAGGTCAGAATATTCTGATCATCATCAACAAGCGCAATTCGGTCTGCCATTTTAGTCTCCCACTTCCCCATCACCTGACTTAAGAACAAGCCTGCCAGTCTATCAGCCTGCAATCTGCAAATAAAACAAGGCCAATATAGGGCAGAAAGTCGGCATAATCGGGCCAGCATTATACATTGGGGAAAATCCTAATGGGACCAGTCTTAATGGGCCAGCCTTAATGGGCATCGGCCCAACTGTCAGCGATCCCAGCCTCGGCAACAATCGGTACAGCAAGCGACAGTAACGGCGCCGCAGCATTCTCCATAACCGAAGTGATCAGCTTGGTTGCGGCTTCGGCTTCGGCTTCGGGCGCCTCAAAAATCAATTCATCATGCACCTGCAACAACATGGTCGCGTTCAGCCCAGCCGCGCTGAGGGCTGGCGGTATGCGGATCATCGCGCGTTTGATAATATCGGCGGCACTGCCTTGGATTGGCGCGTTGATCGCTTGGCGTTCGGCAAAACCACGCATGGCCTGATTTCCGCCGTCAAAGCCGGTAATATGAATGCGGCGCCCAAACAGCGTTTCGACATAGCCATCCTCGCGTGCCGATAGCTTTATCCGTTCCATATAATCCCTGATGCCGGGGAAATTCTTGAAATAGGCGGTGATGAAATCGCCAGCTTCTCCGCGTGAAATTCCCAGCTGACGCGCCAGACCAAAGGCCGAAATGCCATAGATAATGCCAAAATTAATTGCCTTTGCGCGGCGTCTGGTTTCACTGTCCATTTGATCAAGCGGCACGCCAAATACCTCGGACGCTGTGCGCGCGTGAATATCCAACCCGGCATGAAATGCCTCAATCATCGTGCTCTCGCCGGCAACATGCGCCACGAGGCGCAACTCGATCTGCGAATAATCGGCAGAGATCAATTTATGCCCGGGCGCCGCGATAAAGGCGGTGCGGATCTGCCGACCCTCAGCGGTGCGAATGGGAATATTCTGCACATTCGGATCGGATGACGACAGGCGGCCAGTACTAGCACCGACCATTGAAAATGATGTGTGAACCCGCCCCGTTGCAGGCAGGATCGAGTCAACCAGCGCATCCGCATAGGTTGATTTCAATTTCGCCAATTGTCGCCAATCAAGAACTTTAGCGGCGATCTCAACACCCGATGCCGCCAGATCTTCAAGCACATCAGCCGACGTAGAATAGGCACCTGTTTTGGCCTTTTTGCCGCCTTGCAGCCCCATTTTATCAAACAGAATTTCACCAAGCTGTTTTGGCGAGGCAATGTTGAAATCCTCGCCAGCAAGCTGATGAATCTCGGCCTGCAACGCTGCCATACGGCTTGCAAAATCATTCGACATCCGCGCTAATATCCCGCGATCAACGGTAATGCCACTTGCCTCCATTTCAGCAAGAACAGGGATCAGCGGGCGTTCCAGCCTTTCATAAACAGATGCCACCCGCTCTGCACTGAGACGCGGCTTAAACTGATGCCAAAGACGCAGCGTGATATCAGCATCCTCGGCCGCGTAATCCAGCGCCGCCTCTGGTGCCAGCGTGCCAAAGGCAACTTGCTTGGCACCCTTGCCGCAAACATCGGAATATTTGATCGTGTCATAATCCAGCCAATGCTTTGCCAGATGATCCATCGAATGACCACCAACACGCCCGCCATCCAATACATAAGACAGGCACATTGTATCATCGACCGGGCCTAGCTTTACCCCGCCATTGCGCGGCCATAGCAAGATATGCGAGTCATATTTCAAATTATGCCCAATTTTTAAAACCGCCGGATCTTCCAATACCGGCTTTAGCATCGCCATTGCCGTATCAAACGGAATTTGCTGATACGAAACCGGAGCCTCAGCCGAAAAATCAAGACCGCCCTGCGCGTCACCATTTTCAGCGGTTGCGCCGTGGCGCAATGGTACATAACAGGCGTTCCCCGGCGTTAGGGCCATTGAAATGCCAACCAGATCAGCCGCCGCAGCGTTCAGGCCACTGGTTTCAGTATCGACCGCAAGAAACCCCTGCGCCGTCGCCGCGGCAAGAAAGCCCGCCAACGCGTCAATGTCGGTAATAAGCTGATACTGGGTCGTTACCGGATCAAGCGCGACAGCGGGGCTTTGGGACACTGATCCGGCAGCGCCCCCTAAATCTGGTGCTGATGGTGATGGTGATAATGGTGATGCGCTGGCCGCCATCGACCGCACGGCACCACCAATTTTGCCGTTATGGTCACTGCCAGACCCATTATGCCCATGATCAGCGCCGATGCGAACCAGTAATCGTTTGAATTCCTGTTCTTGCAAGAACGCAGTCAAGCGATCCATATCACGGGGCGGGGTCGATAGCGCGGCAAGCTCAAGCGGCATCGGTGCATCGTCACGAAGCCTGACAAGCTGGCGTGAAATACGCGCCTGCTCGGCAAAATTAATCAAATTTTCACGGCGCTTTGGCTGTTTAATACTGTCCGCGCTTGCCAGCAAATTATCCAGATCGCCAAAAGTCTGAATCAATTCGGCTGCGGTTTTCACCCCAATACCCGGCACCCCGGGCACATTGTCAGTAGAGTCGCCAGCCAGAGCCTGCACATCAACCACTTTTTCCGGCGGCACACCAAACCGGTCAAACACCTCATCCGCGCCAATGCGGCGCTGTTTCATCGGGTCAAGCATCGTGATATCACCACGAACCAGCTGCATCAGATCCTTGTCTGACGAGACAATCAACGTTGCAAGGCCAGCCTCCTCGGCAACCCGCGCATAGGTGGCAATCAGATCGTCAGCCTCAAAACCCGGCGCCTCAAGTAACGGCAGGCTCAACGCCTCGGTCGCAGCGCGCACCAAGGCAAATTGCGGCACCAGCTCTTCGGGCGGTTCTGACCGGTTCGCTTTATATTCAGGATAAATGTCCGAACGAAATGTCTTGCGGGCAACGTCAAACACCACCGCCACATGATCGGGCACCAGATCATCAACAAGCTTCATTAACATTGCGGTAAAGCCATAAACGGCATTTACCGGCGTTCCGTCGCTGCGGGTCATGGGTGGCAGGGCGTGAAAGGCACGGAAAATATATCCCGACCCGTCCACTAGTACCAATCTACCCTTCTCAGCCATAAATCCCCGCATTCATCCTGCTGGCAATCTTGCCAGCTATTTTTTTCGGCACTATTACATCCGTTACGGGCTAGCCCGCCCCACACCCGATATGATGCGACCGGTTTCGCCCCTCACCATCACGCCGCGACCGTTAATCACAACGCCGCTGATGACGACACGGCGTTTCGCTATTTCGCCGCAACAAATACGCATGAGCAATAGGGGCAGGTAACCTTGCCATCCGTGCCAAGCGTTAACCAGACTTGCGGATGACCAAGCGCCCCGCCGCCACCATTGCAGGCAACACGCGACTGGTTTGTCACGATTACATTTGACGATGATGGAGCGGTTGATTGATCAGCCGCATTGCTGGCTTGTTCTGGGGTCATGCTATCCTCACTGGTATCGAATAAAGTGGCAGAAAATGGCGCTGCGGCCAAAAACCTTTTTGCCCGCCTTTAACCTATAGCGGCTTGCCGATTGATGCAATTGTAACCGGCGCAGGCGGCGGAAGAATCTTTCGATAGGCCCAAAAGATTTCAGGCGGGCACTTGGCAACGCGGCACGCGGCCCCGGCTATTGCGGATATCGCCCCTTGCCGCCCCCCACGCATCGGCCTATATCTTGGCAGGTGAGCAAAGCCGAATTTTCATCCACGAATTTTCATCCACGAGGGGGGCGCCATCATGACCGTACAAAATGCTGGCATTCATCATACCGCCTTTACCCATAGCCCCAAATCCGGGCTGGCGATCGAGGCGCGCGGGGTGAATAAAATATATGATGCCGCCGGGCGCGCGCATCACGCGCTTAAATCGGTTGATATCGAGGTGCCGGTTGGCTGTATTTTCGGGCTATTAGGGCCGAATGGCGCTGGCAAATCGACCTTTATCAACATTATGGCCGGAACTGTGGTGAAAACCAGCGGCAGCATTTCAATTTGGGGAACGGATATTGACGATAATCCGCGCCAGTCGCGGGCCAATATCGGCATCGTACCGCAGGAATTGAATATCGACGCTTTTTTCACGCCACGCGAAACGCTGGATATGATGGCAGGCCTGTTTGGTGTGCCGAAATCCGAACGTCACACCGATGAAATTCTGGAAATGGTCGGCCTGACCGAACAGGCAAATTTCTATTCGCGTCGTCTGTCTGGCGGCATGCGCAGGCGGCTACTAGTTGGCAAGGCGATGGTGCATCGCCCCCCAATTTTGGTGCTGGACGAGCCTACCGCCGGCGTTGATGTCGCGCTTCGGCAACGGCTGTGGGATAGCATCAAATTGCTGAACCGCGCCGGTGTTACGGTGGTGCTGACGACGCATTATCTAGAAGAGGCAGAGGCGCTGTGCGACCGTATCGCCATTATTAACAAGGGCGAAATTATCGCGGCAAAGACAAAGGACGAGCTTTTGGCGTCAGCCGGGCAAAAAACACTGCATCTAAGCCTGAAAGCACCGCCGCCACAACCGCTGCCAGCGGCGCTAATCGCGCTTGGTGCGCACTGGCATTTTCAGCATGAAGAGCACGGGCAGCATGAAGAGCGCGAAGCCCGCTTATCGATTAGTTTTGATCCGGCGACCAGTAATGCAATTGATATCTTGCAAGCGGTACAGGCAGCCGGCTGCGATGTCAGCGATATCAGCACCGCCGAGCCCGACCTTGAAGATGTGTTCCTCAGCTTGACGAAATAAGCCTGACGAAATAAGCCAAGCTGCGGGGCGGATCATGTCAAACGGCATTACCCCCTTGGCAGCGGCACAAAGTCAGTATAGAAGATAGCCATCCAGACTTTGGCCGGTTTACGCCAGCCAAGTTGTTCCGGCCAGCTCGCGCTGGCGAATTATTGTTGGTAGGCTCGGCGCGTTTTACCCCTTGGTAATGACGCCAGCAGCAACAAGGACGCACTCGTAGCTCAGCTGGATAGAGCGCTGCCCTCCGAAGGCAGAGGTCAGAGGTTCGAATCCTCTCGAGTGCGCCATAACTCTTTCAATATATTCAGATAGTTATCAGTTTTTGATTTCAGTCTGTTCTCAGAAAACTTCAGTTTTGACACAGGTTTGACACAGTAAAAGGTCGAATCCATGGGTTGTGTGCGTAAAAGAGGTAAATCTTGGAACGCTCAAGTGAGAGTTGCTGGATGGAGAAGTTTCACTAAATCATTCTCGAAGAAGTCTGATGCTGGTGCTTGGATCAATGAACTTGAACACAAACTCCGATCTGCCCCTCTTCCAGATGTAATCATAGACACCAAAGTCACTCTGGGAGAACTTCTTCTAAAATATGCGGAAGAGATTTCACCTACTCACAAAGGTTGTGTGCCTGAAACCTGTCGATTGAAATCCATTGCTAGAAAATGGGTTGGCGAACTGGATGTTCGTTATCTTACTAAACAACACTTCATCCAATATCGTGATGACAGATTAAAAGCGGTAACAGGAAGCAGCACTGGTTCAGAACTCGCACTGATCAAGAGAGTTCTGGATACCGCAGTAAAGAAATGGGGATATGGGATACCCTATAATCCGATCAAAGATATTGAGTTCCCCAAAAGTTCAAC